>Ga0137418_10003891_pt1 | contig 13696 bp, 10 predicted proteins | sample CZODoug3_1_2_16f_FD_122242 | JGI IMG/M metagenome (GOLD analysis project Ga0137418, IMG submission 122242) | Vadose zone soil fungal communities from Angelo Coast Range Reserve, California, USA - CZODoug3_1_2_16fungal (Hybrid Assembly) | ecosystem: Environmental > Terrestrial > Soil > Vadose...
CCCCGCTCCTCCGACCACGCCGCAAAGATAAAGTCTGTCTGGGGAACTGGCAAGTAACCGTAGTGAGTCTGCGACCCTTGCGTCGAACTCCCCCACAACCCGCCCGACCCCACGGCGATCAGCGACTGGTTGACCTGGTAGCCCGACCCCTGTCGGTCCGCCTCCGGTGCCATGAAGCTGGTCAGACGGTCTTTCTGGTACGGCTTCATCTTGTGCCACGCCAAAGGTAAAAGCGCACCCGCGATGACCAACACCGTCAAAGCCTGCCGTGCCCGCATCCCCCCTAGAAACAATGCCATTACCGCAATTGGGATGTAGGTCAGCGCGGTCCCCATATCCGGCTGCGCCAGCACCATCAGCATCGGCACGCCGACCATCGCCCCAGCTTTGAGGAAATCTTCCCAGGCAAGCTCTTTCTGACGCATTTCAGAGAAATACTTGGCCACTGCCAGGATGAGAATGAGTTTCACCCATTCCGATGGCTGGAAGTGTTGTCCGCCCGGCATTTTGATCCAGCGCCGCGCCCCTAAGTACCTCTGCCCGATAAGGAAAACCGAAATCAGCGAAGCAATGGAAGCGATATACATCCAATGCACGCGCTCCAGCAACACGTGGTAGTTGACGATGCTCAGTCCAAACATCGCTGCTATCCCGCCCAGGATCCAGTACACCTGCTTGAGGTGCGCCCCGGCAAACTTGCTGTGCTGGGTGGCGCTGTGGATCTCGACAACGCCCAGTCCGCAGATAAGCAGGACGAGAAAGAGCAGGGTCCAGTCGAAATCTCGAAATGAGACAAAGCGAGCCATAGGAAGCTACGGAGCTGTCTGGCCCCGCAAGACAATGCTGTTTCCTGAACCTGAAGCGCCCTTCGGCGCCGGCTCCAGCCCCAGCGCAGCCTTCATCCTCTTCGACGAACGCGTGACCCCTGCCAAGCTAAAGCGCCCCGACTGTAGCCTCTGGCTATCTTCGCCAGCTTCTGCCGAACCGTCGTCCGACGGCTCCGTCCAAAGCGAAGCCATCTCGCTTTCGCTCTTCTGGATGGTTTGCGTGGGGACGGCTGCCCGCGGCCGTCCGGTGTCCGTTTGGACTAGCTGATTCGGCTGCCGGCGTTTCTTATCTACGTATGCCTTAATGACTTGGGTGGCCAGTCGCGCCGCCAACTTGCCATGCTCGCCGCCCTCAAAGAGCACCACAACAATGATCTCCGGATTCCGCCGCGGCGTAAACCCTACAAACCACCCATTTTGCGCGAAATCGTCGTTCTTCGTGTGCTTGGCGCGCAGGGCCAGCGACACGATCTGCGCCGATCCCGTCTTCCCCGCAATGTCAATTCCGGGAATATGCGCGGAAGGCGCAGTCCCTTCCGGCAGCAGCACACGGCTCATGGCATCGGTGATCAGGTTCCAACCCCCGGTGTCCACCGGAATGTTTTTCACTTCCTCAAGGTGCTGCACTTCCACATAACTGGGCGGAAGCTGGCTCGGATTGACCACGTGAGGTACAACCATCTTTCCATCCATGGAGATAGCGGCAATCGCCCGCATCAGTTGCACCGGCGTGATCGCGACGGCTCCCTGACCAATACCGACCGAAATCGTTTCTCCGGCGAACCACTTCTGCTTGTAGTTGCGAATCTTCCACTCTTCCGAAGGCATGACGCCGGTGACCTCCTGCGGGAGATCGATCCCAGTCTTCTGGCCTAACCCGAATGCTGACGCGTACTTTGCGATGCGGCCAATGCCCAGCTTCTCGGCCAGAGTGTAGAAGAACACATCACAAGATTGATAAATCGCCTTGGTCAGATCTACGGGACCATGGCCGGTCTTCACCCAGCAGCCAAAGCGTCGTCCGTAGAACGTTGCGCCGCCATTGCAGTGGACATTCAACGTCTGCGCAATGTTCTCTTGCCAGCCGGCAACCGACATCAGAATCTTGAACGTTGAGCCTGGAGCAAGCTGTGCTTGGATCGCTTTATTCAGCAAGGGTTTAGCCTTGTCGGTGACGAGCTGTTTCCATTCCGCGTTGGAGATGCGCACAGCGAAGTCATTGGGATCGAACGTCGGGCGGCTTACCATGGCGAGAATCTCGCCGTTGCGCGGGTCCATGGCGACAATGGCGCCGTTCTTACCTTCCAGCGCTTCCTCTGCGGCGACTTGCACGTCGAGATCGACAGTGAGCTTGAGCGCCTTGCCCGCCTCGGCGGGGGTCTCGCCGAGCTGTTGGATTTCTTTTCCCTTGCTGTTGACAACGGCTTGGCGGGAGCCGTTCTTGCCCATAAGTAGCTGATTGTATTGAAGTTCAACACCGGACTTGCCGACGACATCGCCCGGATTGTAGAGTTCCCATTGCGGCAGGCTGAGCATGTCTTCGCTGACCTCCCCGACGTAGCCAACGAGATGAGCCAGGAACCCATTGCGCGGGTAGAGGCGGCGGTGCGCCATGATGGTATCGAGTTCGGGCAGCTCATTACGGTGCGACTCGACGAAGGCCAGTTCGTCGGGCGTAATGTCCTCCTTCAAATAAATCGGCGCATACTGCGGCATGCCGGCGAAGTGGCGAATCTTATCGCGCACCTCGTTTTCGTTCATGTGCAGCCCTTGGGCGATGAGGGGGGAGTCGGCGGCCATGTCGCGGGTGGAATCGCGCATCATCAGCGCCGTGAACGAGGGGTAATTGTCGACGATAGTCCGGCCTTCGCGGTCGACGATCTTGCCACGCGGCGCAAGGATGGGAACCTTGCGAACGCGGTTACTTTCCGCCTGCGACGCATAGTACTCGCTGTGCGAAACCTGCAGTCGCCAAAGCCCGTACCCGAGAACGAGGAAGATGACGAGGATGGCATATTGCACCGACGTCAAACGCATCGCCGAGATTTTTTCTTCGCGCCCCAGCATAGTCAGTTGCCAGCTTCCAGTTGCTCGCTGCCAGTCTCCAGTTGCCAAGTCCCTCACACCCAATCCTGCGACTGGCTACTGTCATCTGCCCTTGCTGGCAACTGGCAGCTGCTCTTCTAATTCCTCTGCTTAAATCGGTCCAGCAAGGCAAACAGCGCGACGGCGGCTCCCGCATTCACCAACGCTGCAAATAACTCGTGCCCCCAAGCCCAGCCCAGCGCTTCCCCCACCAGACCACGCTGAACAGAAAAATACAAGAACTGGTGCAGCAGGTAAAAGCCGTAAGTCACTAGAAAGCGTGACACCGCGTGCTCGACGTCCAGTTTGACGCCCAGCGACGACGCTCCGAACCCGACGACGGTCTTGGCGATTCCGTAGACGCCGAGCGGGTGGTGCGTCAGGCTGTCCTGGATCAAGCCAATGATACAACCCGTCACCAGCCCGGTCACCGGGTTGCGCCGGGTAACTCCCAGGAAAATGGTCACGAGCAAAGGCACGTCGAAGATACGGAGGAACGGGAACTGCACCGGGAAAAAGGCCTGGAAGAAAATGGCCAGCGCAGGAATCAGAGCCGCCGCCAGCCAGGGGAAGCGGTAGACCTCGACTTGCTCGGGAGATGTTTGGGAAAGGCGCACGCTATTGCATCCGTTCAGTGATCGGCTTGAGGGCCGGGGCGGGCTTGGAATCGTGAGTGGGCTTGGCTTGGGGGCCAGGAGAACGGTGCGGTGCTGGCTCAGGGCCTTGGGGCTTGGCAGCAGTGTCGGGTGGATTGGGTTTGGCACCGGCAGCGGATTTCGGCGCAACTGCGTCCGCAGCGGCTGCCTCAGAAGTGCCCGCTTGAGGCGCACCGGCGATCGTAGGCTTGTCCGGCACGCCCGGCAGGCGCTGAGCCAAGATGTCGGCAGCACGCGGCGAGGCAGCTATGTCACTGGCCGGGGCCACATCCTGCATTTTGGTGATGACCAGCACTTCCTCTAAGCGCGTGAGGTCAGCAGCGGGATGCAGGCGAATCCGGAGAAACAGGTCGGACGCCGAGACTTTTATGACCGTGCCAACGAGCAGCCCCTTGGGGAAGATACCGTCGCCGCCAGTGGTGATGATGCGGTCGCCAGGCTGCACTTCTTCATCGGCCATGATTTTTTCCAGCATGGTTTCCCCGGCGGGACTGCCGCGGACAATGCCTTGCGCGCGTAGCCGCTCGACGATAGCGCCCAAGCCGCTGGTCTGGTCGTTGATAAGGAGTACCTGCGCCGTATGCGGATAGGCCTGCAGGATTTTCCCCACCACGCCATCTGCGGTGATCACAGCCATGTCTTTTCGCAGGCCGTCACGTTCGCCTTTGTCGAGGTAAAGGGAACGAGACTGTTCGCTGCCGCTCGATCCGACAACCTGTGCAGGCAGGGTCGCCAGAATCGATTGCTCTTTAAAGCCCAGAAGCGCTTGCAAGCGGCGGGCTTGGCTGGCGTCCTGGCTGAGGCGGACTTGTTCGAGGCGGAGTTGCTCGATTTGCGCCTTGAGATCACGATTTTCCTGGCGTACCCCGCGCAGGTAGAGGTAGTTATGCCAGACGCCGTAAACCGCGCCCTCGGCATGCACGATGGCTTGCTCGAAGGGAGTGACGGTGGCCACAGCCCAGACGCGAATAAGGGGGGCGTGCTGCGGATCTTTGCTGCGGACCTGCACGGCGAGTCCAAAAACTTGGCTAATCAAAACCGCCGCCAGCACGGAGAGCTCGCGATGCCGCGTAATCAGATTTTCCATGGCGGAGCTACGGCCTCATTCGCTTTCTTGTTGGGAGCATCCGCTCCGCGAGGGCAGCGGGGACGCCTGCCTCAACGCGAGCTATTCAATCGAAATTTTGCGCAGCAATTTGAAATCGCTGAGCATTTTCCCCGTGCCCAGCACGACGCTGGCCAGGGGGTCGTCGGCGATGGAGACTGGCAACCCGGTTTCCTCGCGAATACGTTTGTCGAGATTCTTGAGCAGCGCGCCGCCGCCGGTCAGAACGATGCCGCGGTCGCTGATATCAGCGGAAAGCTCGGGAGGCGTGCGCTCGAGCGCCACCCGAATCGCGTTCATGACTGTGGAAACGCACTCGCTGAGCGCTTCCCGGATTTCGCTGTCATCCACGGTGATGGTTTTCGGAACACCCTCGATGAGGTTGCGGCCCTTAATCTCCATCGTTAGAGGCTTATCGAGCGTGTACGCAGAACCGATTTCCATCTTGATCTGCTCAGCGGTACGCTCGCCCACAAGTAGGTTATATTTGCGCTTCAGATAGTTCATGATGGCTTCGTCGATCTGGTTGCCGGCCATGCGCACGGAACGCGAATAGACGATGCCACTAAGAGAGATGACAGCGATGTCAGTGGTGCCGCCGCCGATGTCAACAACCATGTTGCCGCTCGGCTCAGTAATTGGCAGGCCGGCGCCGATGGCAGCGACCATGGCTTGTTCCACCAAGTGAACCTCGCTGGCTTTGGCGCGGTACGCCGAGTCCATAACCGCGCGCTTTTCCACCTGCGTAATCTCCGAAGGCACCCCAATGACGATCCGCGGATGCACCAGCATCTTCCGGTTGTGCGCCTTCTGAATGAAGTAGGTCAGCATCTTCTCCGTGACCTTGAAGTCGGCGATGACGCCGTCTTTCATCGGCTTGATGGCCACGATGTTGCCCGGCGTGCGCCCCAGCATCTCCTTGGCTTCCTTGCCGACAGCCTCCACTTCGCCGGTGTTCTTGTTGATGGCGACGATGGAAGGCTCGTTGACGACAATGCCGCGGCCGCGCGCGTAGACCAGCGTGTTGGCCGTGCCGAGATCGATGGCGAGGTCGCTGGAGAACATGCTGAACAGCGACCGCAAGTTATGAAACCTGGAGTTCCCGGTAAAACCGTTGGATGCCATGCTTTTGCTCAATCCTGGCGGGCTGCCAGCCCGCGCCCTGTACTCGTAATTTTATGGAAAGCACCTGCGCTGGCTGGGACACGGAGGACCCGCACGGCGTCTCGCTTTGCCAAACCTTGTTGCCTCACTGAATCACGACCGTTCGGTGTTGCGTGTTGAAACCGCCCACGGCGTTCTGCGCCGTAATGGTTATGACATTCTCCCCGATGGGGAGTTCGGGGGTAAAACATCGGAAACTGCCATCGTTTTCGATCTGCGGCGCCTCACGGTTATTGACCATCACGCGGGCGTTGGGATCGGTTTTGCCGCGAACCTCAATCACGTGCCCGTGCTGGACAAAAGGCTCAAGCACCAGAGTCATCGCGGATTGCGCGCTGCTGCCGTGCGGCAGAATCGTGAAACGGTCGGTCTCGCTTGCGACTGATTCCTTGCCGTCGGCATCGTAGGACTGCACCGACCAGTAGTAGGCCCCTTCAGTGAGCCCGCTTACTTTCGTTTCCGGTTTATCCAGCTTTTCATCTTTTTCAAGCGAAGAAAAGTAAGGGTTCCGCGAGATGCGCAGGTGGTAGCCACTGGCGTTGATCATTTTTGACCAGGCAAAATCCACACTGCGCTCCTGCCCGGAAGCGGCAAAAATCGGCGCCATGTTGGCAGGAGCGATCGGCGTCGGCGGTCCAACTTCCTTCACCCGCGCCATGCGCGGCGACTCGCGCTGGTAGCTGACCTTCTCCCACTCCGACAAGGTCACGACCTCACCGTTACGCTGCACCTGCGACGTACCCTTTTCCTGCAGAAATTCGTGCTGATCGGCGATCGGATCGTTATGCACCAGCGCAGCGCTCTCCGGTCCCAACGACGCAGTCGCGCCAGCCACGATCACCTTCGACTGCGACCCCTGGACATAGGTTCCGGTGGTCAAGTTAACGGTGCCTGTGTTCACGGTAACGGCAACGTTCGTCTGCTGATGATCGTTGGCCGAGTTCTCTTCAATAACGATCAGAGAATCCTGCTTGACGGTGTAGTTCGTACCGTCTGTAAAGACGATCTTGGCAAGCCCTTCGGACGCCGTCTGCACCACGTCCCCCTTTTCCAGAGGCAAGCTGTAGTCGGCCTTGGACCAGGCGCTGCTGTTCGCCTTCTTCACCCGCACCGTGCCATCCAGGTTGGTGAAGTGCGCCTGCTGCGCGCCCGCAGCCACCGTGGTCGCCGTGGGCTCTGCGTTTCCGGCAATCTTTTCCAGAATGTCCAAAGTGAAATGGTTGGCTGCCTGAACTGCGCCGTTCGTGGCCTCCGGAAAGGCGAAGTGGAGCAGGACCGCGACAGCCAACACGAGGGCCGCCACGGCCAGAAGCACGCTGCTGTAGGTGACGTTCACCCACGCAACCTGCACACCCGGCTTGCGATTCTGAGCCACGAAACTACGCTAAACCTTGCTAAACCTTAGGAAATATGGGGTATTACCGAGAGTAGCACAAGGGAAAGCAGGACGAAACGGGGTGTGCATCTTGGTTCAGGTCCATTGGGACATGTACGGCTGGGAGGACCGGACAAAGCCCTACGTTCGTGTAGAGCGGACACTCCTGTCCGCTGCCTTAGGTCTCAGGCCGTTATCACGCTGGACTCGCAAAAAACCCTGTCATCCTGAGCCAGCCTTGTCGTCACGAAGTGAAGGCAAGGCGCAGTCGACGGCGTAGCGCTTACTTGTGCGGATGCCAACCCGGATTTAAGATCGATAGAGTTGGAGGCCACCTCTATGGCAAATCTCGATTGGTCACAATGCCCCGCTGTGGAAAGCATCCCCGGCAAAGTGAGTGGTGCGTGGGTTTTGAAAGGCACGCGCATGCCTGTCTCCGTCATTTTCGAGAACCTCGAAGCCGGTATGTCCATCCGCGAGATCACTGAGGTCTTCGACGTGACGGAAGAAGAAGTCAAGGCAGTCGTACACTTCGCCACGCAGAGCTTGGAAAAAGAACCGACCTTCATCTGATGAAGATTCTGTTCGATAATGGCACGCCCAATCCCCTGGCGCGTAGCCTTACCGACCACGAAGTCACCTTCGCCCGCAAGATCGGCTGGCACGAACTCAAGAATGGCGAACTGATTCAGAAGGCCGAAGAAGCTGGCTACCACCTGCTACTGACCACAGACAAGAACATCAAGTATCAACAGAACCTTGTGGGCCGCGTGATTTCCGTCATCGTTCTCGGCAACCCGCAGTGGCCGTACTTGCGTTTGCACCTGGAGCATGTTGTGGCAGCTGTTAACGCTGCCACACCCGGCAGCTATTTTGAAATGGACGTGCCGTCAGAGTAGGAGCATCTTGCGGGAAAGCCGAAACGCTAAGGCCAAGATTCACCGACCTCATCAAGGAAATGAGCATCAAGACGCAGGTTCGTGGTCATCACCCACAGCAAGAAGACCATGAGCGCCGCCCCGGTGCTCTATGGCGTAACCATGCAGGAGCCCGGCGTTTCGAAGCTGGTTTCGGTCCGGTTCGGGGCGACGGCGTAGCGCTTACGAAGAACTGGTCCCACGAACCAGGGTTTTCTCCCCATACAGACTTGTCATTCCGAATACAGGCTTGTCATTCCGACCAGCGGGAGGAATCTGCAATCGGGGTAAGTTATTGGAGTAAGCTTTTGGGCGGCGAAGGCCTTCAGGCCTGCGATAAATCCTTGTTTTTGTTCGTCGGCTTTAGCCGCTGGGGAAAGGTGTACTAAGGGAAATGAGTTCTTTCCGCAAGCTGTTCAGCCGTCACAACAGAGCCACTGAGCATGGGGCCATAGAGAGTGCGTGAGAACTCACGGCGGATTGCAGTCACGCGCTAGAGCAGGCCTTCAGAGCCTGCCCTGTGCGTAGTCGAATGGGCCCGCGTTATGCCCCACAATTGAGGGGCCTTAGCCCCTGAGGTCAAGTCTTGGCAGCAGTGGCCGGAAAATTACGTTTATCTGCTACGTTGAACTGGTAGGTGAACCAAGTGACAGGAAGAAACGAACCCTGTCCGTGTGGCAGCGGGAAGAAATTCAAGAAATGTTGTCTTAGTAAAGAATCAAAGCCGCTCATGCGGCGTTCTGAAGGCCCACCCCCGGAAGTAATAACGAAAGTTCTATTGGAGATGCAGCGCAAGAGGAAAGCGCAAGAAGAATGGACTGCGCGCTACGGTCACGTACGACCCTGCATGCATACGGACAATTGGGGAAAAAAGCTTATCGCTGCTGGAAGCCGAGTTCTTTGGTCTGACACTTGGAAGTTTATTCCCGATTTCTTGATGGACTATGTGCCAGGTTTATTCGGCAAGGAATGGTGGGACGGGGAAGTCGCAAAGCCAGAGGCAGAGAGACACCAGGTATTCCAATGGCGAACTGGCTGCTTACGTCATAGACAGACTGGCAAGCGTGAGGCAAATGGGCAATTGGCAGTAGTTCCTGACGGCAATTCGACAGCGTATCTGTCGTTTGCGCTTAGTTTATTTGCGATAGAGGACAACGGAAGATTAGATAATTTTCTGCTTCAGCGACTAAAGCACCGCGACCAGTTTCAAGGTGCTTGGCACGAAGTTTTTGTGGAAGCAACCTGCTTGCGTGCGGGTTTCACAATCGAAAGAGAAAATGAGCGTGACACGGCTACACGGCACGCCGAGTTTGTCGCAACACACAGAGCGACAGGTGAAAGATTCTCCGTTGAAGCTAAGAGCAAGCACAGGCCGGGCGTACTTGGATTCGCCGGTGCCGCGCAGCCCGATGAGAGACTCAGCTTGGCGTTTGGCCGTTTAATAAACCTAGCGGCTGCAAAGAAACCGAAGTATCCGCTCGTTATTTTCCTTGATACGAACCTGCCCTTCCGCGCAGCAAATCGTGTCTACGGACCTGAAACTAACGTCGCGATTCCGTCACGCTACGTCAGGGCGCTCTTAGAGCACATCCGCACGGAGCATGGTGGAAATTACCCATTCGTGATGTTGGCATTTACAAACAACCCAGATCATTATGTAGCACCGCATGAACCGGCACCACCCAAGCACATTCACACAATGATGACTGAGCATCCGGCGGGCGCCAAGGGAAGAGCTTTGAGTGCTCTATACGATGCTGTTCCGTTGTATGGAGACATACCCAATGAGTTCCCAGATTTTTAGCACCCGGGGGCTGGCCCACCCTTCATGGTTTTGGCCTCTTTGTCCCCAATACGAAACCTCGGGTGCCCCGTTCTTCGCACACTTTGCGAAGGGCGGGAGCGGGAATGTTAGCACAACGGAACGGGCAAGAAATAGGTCGTGAGTGTCGCTTCCCGCCCTTGGAAAAGCCAAGGATGGGGCACCCGAAATTCAGGTTGTGGAATGGAGATCAAGGGCACAAAAGGCTGGCCCACCCGCCATGGCGTCACACTTTCCACCCGATTCGTTCCATCAATTCAGCAAATCTCGGATCGCTGCGCACTTCGTCGAAGACGGGTTCAGAGTTGAGTTCGATCAAGTCAGGATTGCCCCCGTCGTATGCCCTTTCCAGCCATTCAAATGTCTTCTCTTTGTTGGCCGCGGCAGCATAGATCTTTGCGATGTTGTACGGCAAAACGTACCGCGTGCCACCTACCTTCTGCAGTTCGTCAATGAGCCCTTGCGCCTCCTTTGTCTTCGACGCTGCCGCGTACGCGACCGCAAGTGCGGCCAGTGTTTCCGTGCTTTGGTCCGCCAGGCGCACGGCGATACTCAACTCCTGGATTGCATCCTGGTACTTGTGCTGCTGGATGCGTACCAGGCCCATCCGCATGCGCGGCAGGAAGTGGTCGGGACTAATCTCGTGGGCGCTCTGCAAGACAGCGACAGCCTGATCGTATTTTCGCGCTAGATACAAAATCATCGCCAGCGACGAGCCCACTACGGGCGAAAGCGGATCGATTCGATACGCTTTTCGCGCCATGTCTATGGCTTCGTCTGGCTTATCCATCGACATCAGGAATTCTGCATACCAGTAATAGACGATGGCTTGCGCGGGATTCAATTCGAGGGCGCGCTGAAAATCTTTTTCCAGTCCTACCCAGTCCCAGTCGTGCAAGCGAACATGTGCCAGGGAACCGTGCGCTTCACCGAGTTCAGTGTCCAGATCGAGAGACTTCCGGGCAGCCCCTTTGGCTTTGCGGAGAGCGTCCTTCGCTGGCACCATGCCGCGGCAAGCGAGCATGACATACGAGTCCGCCATTCCGGCATACGCTTCGGCATATTCAGGATGCCGCTGAATTGCTTCTTCATAGTGAGCGATACTTTTTCGCATTCCGTCTTCCGTACGTTTGTTCCACAAATGACGGCCCTTCAAATAGGCTTCGTAGGCCTGCGGTGAGACTTCCTGGGCTGCGGCCAGCCGCCGCTCTTCTCTTGGCGTCAACTTCACTCGGACTTCCCGGGCGATTGCGAGGGCCACTTCACTCTGCAGCTTTAAGATGTCGCCCAGGCTGCGCTCGTAGCTCTCCGCCCACACGTGCGTTTCATCGCTCACTTGGATCAGCTGCGCTGTGATCCGTACGCGTCCCGCTTCTCGCCTTACACTTCCTTCCAAAACGTACGTAACGCCCAACTCTCCGCCAATCTCTCGAATGCTCTTCTTGGCCCCCTTATACCTCATCGCTGAGGTCCGCGCGATCACTCCCAGGCGGTCTGGATTCAGTCGGCTCAGTTGCGTAATCATCTCCTCCGTGAGACCGTCACTGAAGTATTCCTGCTGAGTATCATTGCTCAGGTTTTCAAAAGGCAGAACGGCTAGCATCAGCTTGCCCGGTGCCGAAGGCCGGAGTTGCGCTGCTTTCTCCGTGACCTTCGCCACGAACCGATAACCTCTTTTCGAGACAGTGGCGATATACTCTTGCCCGTTGCTGCCGTCTTCTAGAGCCTTCCGAAGCAGAAAAATGGTGCGGGTAAGGCTGCCTTCCTCTACAAAAGCTCCCTGCCAGACTTGATTCAACAACTCTTCCTTCTCCACCACATTGCCCGCTCTCTGGACCAGCAGCAACAGAGTGTCGGCGGCTTTGGGGGGAAGGGGAATTTCCTCGTCGCCGCGGAAAAGGACACGCCCGGTCGGGTCCAGACGGTAGCGGTCGAATTCGTAGAAGCACTGATTCGCCACCTCAAAGCCCCCAAGAAGAAATTGGTAAGAAAAGTATCAGTTTCAGGGAAAGACTTCCAGCTACCTAGAACGCTATACCTGAGCGTCATGAAGTGTCGATTCGCAGCCGGGCATTCAATTTCCGACTGCAACCGCCAAGGGGGAAAGATTATGGTGATCCATCAATTCCGAAAACAACTGTGCAAGAACACGCTTCTGGTCACCGTCATTACGGTGTGCCTCTTCGCTCTCACCACGCTATATGCCTTCGCCGACGACGACGAGCGAGGCTCTTATTTGTTCATTTGTGCGGGCGACCAAGCCCGGAGTGCGCCTGACTTCCTGGCCGTCATCAACTTCGATTCGGAGTCCAAGAACTACGGCAAGGTTATCGCCACAGTGCCTTTTGCCGCCCCCGACGCGACCGGTAACGAACCCCACCATATCGGACTGTCGAACGACGGAAGAGTGGTAGCTTGCGGGGGCCTACTGAGCGTCTTAAAGGGCCAGAAGGAGGTCTTCTTCTTTGACGTTTCCAACCCCAGGGCGCCTAGATTCATCTCCGCCGCCGATCCCCCACTCTCCGCCATCACTGACGAATTCCATGCGCTGCCCGGAGGCGGTTACCTGGTCACCATGATGGGCGGTGCTCAAGGTCACGCTCCCGGCCGAGTCGCAGCGTTCGACAAGAATTTGCAACTGTTGAAGGAGTATCCGGATAACCCGCCTGCCGACGGTTTCAATCCTCACGGCATCGCGGTGCGCCCCGAACTCAACCTGATGGTGACGAGTGATTTTGTTTGTCCTTCAACAACCTTAAATGCAATGCACGGGGACATCGACTTCCGCGGCAGTATGCGCGTGTGGGACTTCCGGCGCAGGGAGATTCTGCGAACAGTTGCAATTCCCGGCACAGTCGGCACAATCGACGTCAAACTCATCCCGCACGATTCGCAGGCGCGAGCGTTCACCGCAGGGATGCTCGACGACCATCTTTATCTCATCGACACTCAGCATGGAACCGCGAAATCCGTGTTCGACTTCGGCACCATCGCGGCCGGAGGCTGGCCACAGCTGATGCGAGTTACCCGCGACGGACGCCGCCTGTTCGTCTCCATGAACCAGGCCGGCAAGATTGCCATGTTTGATATCTCGAATCCTGAGCAGCCGCGCCTGCTCAAGGCGCTTGATCTGGGACAGGGCTCCGGTCCGCACTACATCACTTTGAGCAACGACGAGAAGCGGCTGGTAATCAGCGACTACTTCCTGAACGAAGATAACTTTGGCAAAGTCCACGCTGAAGGCGACCACAAGATTCACGTGGCTAAGGTTCTGCAAAACGATCTAGTGCTTGACCGGCGTTTTGATCTCGATTTCAACGCTGCCTTCTCAACCGGACCAGCTCGCCCGCACGGAATCGCCATCAAGTAGGGCAAGCGGCCAGGTGCCCCAGGTTCGCGAGCATACTTTGCGAACTAACCTGGGCAAAGAAATATCCGCGACCCGACTCTTTGATCAATTCGCGGATAGACGGGACTTTCGCAGGCTTTCGCGAACCAAAACTAAGGCCGTGCCCAAATACCGTCACGTACTTCTCTTCCGATTTCAGAACCTGTTCCAGTATTTACAAAATAGTCGTTGACTTAAGAACCCCTTGGCCACACCATATCAATAAGGGCCTGTATCGGAAATGGATCATGGCTTGTCGATCCTATCTCCTTTGTTTTCCGGATTTTCCGTGTAAGTCCTTTAATCTCAAAGATTTTGGCCCCCCTGCCCCGTATCTCGTTGATTCCAAAAGATCGA
>Ga0137418_10003892_pt1 | contig 13693 bp, 13 predicted proteins | sample CZODoug3_1_2_16f_FD_122242 | JGI IMG/M metagenome (GOLD analysis project Ga0137418, IMG submission 122242) | Vadose zone soil fungal communities from Angelo Coast Range Reserve, California, USA - CZODoug3_1_2_16fungal (Hybrid Assembly) | ecosystem: Environmental > Terrestrial > Soil > Vadose...
ATGTGCGCTCCCATCAGCGACGGCGCGGCGGCGGCGGTGCTCTGCGCGGCCGACGTAGCATCCCAATTCGGGCGACACCCACTGGTACGGTTGCTCGCGGCGGAATCCCAGAGCGGCAGCGACCGGGCAGCCGACGACTACGATCGGCACGTCACCCGTCTCACTGCGCATCGCGCCTATGGCGTCGCCGGCATGGAGCCCAAGGACGTCGATGTCGCCGAAGTCCACGATGCGAGCTCGTCGGGCGAGATCATACAGACCGAAGCACTCGGGCTCTGCAAGCCCGGAGAGGGGGGAGCGGCTGCGGAGCGCGGCGAGACCGCATTAGGGGGTCGGATCCCCGTGAATACGTCGGGCGGCCTCGTCTCGAAAGGACACCCACTCGGAGCTACCGGGCTGGGACAGATCTTCGAACTGGTGACCCAGCTCCGGGGTACCGCCGGCGCCCGTCAGGTCGCGGACGCGCGGATCGCCCAGTACTGCTCGGCCAAGGGGTTCGAGAAGGCCGCCGTGTCCATCCTCGGCTCCGCCGTTCCCCGCTCGAAGAGTTGACGAAGCATCTCGGAGCCGCGCCGCAATCCGACATGGTTGTTGCGATTTGCGACGACCAATATCGAGCCAACTATCCCCGGTCCTATGTTGAGGCGCACCATCCGCTCCTTGTCTTGAACATCAACGGCAAGCCTCCTTCCGGCTGGCCCAAAGATTCCGAGGGACTCGGCATGGATATGGGACCATTCCTCATTTCGCATCCCAAGTTCGTTCCGAGCTTCAGAATATTGTCTCACCAGGACGAACCCCAAATTCCATGGGGCCTGGTTCGGCTAGAGTTTCGTAATGAGAAAATGGTGTACGCAGCGATCTCGCCGCGTGGTCCGCATTCCAGCGATACTTCTGTGCGAGATGGCTATCGCATCGCCCAACAGAATTGCTTTCGCTGTCACAACATGGGAAGTGAAGGGGGAACCAAGGCGGGACATCCGTGGCTCGTGCTTTCGAGTTGGGCCACGACTTTGCCGGAATATTTTGCCGCCTATGTGCGCAACCCACACTCGAAGAACCCGCAAGCGAATATGCCTGGCAATCCGGGCTACGACGACAAGACGATCGCAGCTCTGACCGCTTATTTTCGAACGTTCTCCAGTGCTTTCGCCAAGTCTCCAGCGGTCGCATCCTCAACATCTGGAAAACGAAAAGGGAAACCATGACCCTGCGCCTTGCCAAAATTCTTCTTGTGTTCGCCGTCGCTGTGTTCTATTCCCTCGTCGTTCTCAATAACACCACGGACTACGATTCCAACTTCCGGTTCGTTCGCCACGTTCTCATGATGGATTCGACGTTTCCCGGAAATCAAGGGATGTGGCGCGCCGTGAACTCGCCGGCAATCCACACGGCGTTCTACCTCTCCATCATCGCGTGGGAAATAGCCACTATGTTGCTGGCATGGTGGGGAGGATTTCGTTTGTTGCGCGCCATTCGCCGGACCGCAGCCGGCTTCCATCAGGCGAAGAGCGTTGCCGTTGCGGCCCTTACATTAGCTTTGCTCATGTGGCTCGTCGCGTTCCTGAGCGTGGGTGGCGAGTGGTTTCTGATGTGGCAATCCAAAAGTTGGAACGGACAGGACGCGGCTTTCCGGATGTTTACGACGATCGGCATTTTATTGCTGCTCGTCGCACTGCCAGATGCCGAAGGGCAGCCCTAAGAATGGACGCCGGGCGTTCTACGGCGGCGCAGCGCAAACCACGCTAACCCGGCTGCCAAGTACGCAAGGTAAATGAAAGGCAGCTTGCCATACGGTCCTTCAGGCACGGGATACAGATTTCCGGCCAGCGCCAGCAGCATCGCCAGGCCGGCCAGCCAAGGCACAATCTGTGCTCCGGAACGAAACGCGTTGTGGCTTTGCAAATAGCGTGGCAGCGCGAAACAGACTGAAGCGTAAGCCACAATGAATCCGTACGTCGCCAGAGACCCCATCCAACCGTAAACATCCAATCCACCCGCACCGCGAGCCGCAAGGATCGCAACGGGCGCCGCCGCAGCGATTCCTGTGAGGACGACCGCCCGGCTGGGCGTGCGATTGTGCACGTGAGTGGTGCCGAAGAAACTATGCGCGAGCCCGTCGTTCGCCATGCGCATCAACACGCGGGCAGCGGCCGTGATACACGCCAGTGTGCCAGCAAACATGCTCACCAGCGCGCCAATATCAATCAACAATCCCAACAACGGAACGCCGCAAACCCGTGCCAGAACATGCATCGGTTCCGCGCTCGTCCCTAAGTCCTGCCCCACGGCATGGAACCCGAGCACCTCAGCATAGGCACAAACAGTAAAGAACGCACCCGCAAGGAGCGCACTTTGAATCACAGCTCGTGGAATCGTCTTAAGTGGATTCCGTGCTTCCGAACCCAGGGTCGTTGCGCTTTCAAAGCCCACGAAGCTAAATAGGGCAAGCACCAAACCCAACCGCAGTCCACCGCCGGTCATGCCTTGCAGATGAAGCTGTTCCCAGTCACAGTGCCAGCCATGTTGGACCAGAAGCAGAGCGACCATGACCACAATAACCGTCACCGACACCGCCTCAATCCAGAGCATCATCCGCGCCGAAACCTTTACATCCCGATAAGCAATCCAAATCGAAATAGTAGTTACCAACACCGCTAAAACAACCGTCGAATAGGAGTGGCCCGTAGCATCTCGCAACAGCAAGTTCGCATAGTGGTAGAAGCCTCCAATGACACTGGCTCCAGTTGCCACATAAGCCAGCAACAGACTCCAAGCCACGGTTGCGCCCAGCCACGGCGGCAACGTCATCGCAGCATAGGTATACAGCGAACCGGGCGAAGAGGAATGACGCGCATAACGCGCAATGCAAAGAGCCACGAGCAGCACAGCTGTTGTGGCCAGTAAATAAGCCAGCCAAGTGCCGTTCCCTGCGAGGGCGCATACCAGCGGAATCGTCGCTGCGGGCGTCGTCGTTGGCGCGATCGTGGAGACCGACTGCGCCAACGTCTCCATGGGAGAAAGAATGTCTCGACGCAACCCGGAGTCTATGGTCCGAGACTCCTCAGCAGTGACTTGCGTCATTCGGTGGTGGACTCCTCGTTGTTCGATTGGAGTGGGATTGTACAACACTCTGCAGCGACCGAAAATGCGCTCTGAAATGAACCGTGCTCCGAAAGGAACAACAATCGTGCGGGTTCTGCGGTGTATTATGTCGCGAGATCGCTAATCTCTTTCTGTCGAGAAGATCACAATCAATGCGATGAAAAGCACATTCCTGCCGTATGAACAGCGCGACGATTTCATCTATTCGGTCATCAAGCCCGGCTACGCCAAACTTCGGTCGGCCTAGCCGCTGCAGTTGGTTAGCCTGCGAGCGTAGCCAACGTTTCTGCCAGCACCAAGGTTCCTCGCGCGATATCTTCGGGCGAGGCATACTCGTCCGGTCGATGACTGTATCCGTTGCGACAAGGAATGAATACCATTCCGGTTGGAGCAATGTGCGACATGAACAGCGAATCATGATAGGCGCGGCTCACCATGCTGATGTGCTTGAGATTGTGAGTATCGCAAGCTTGCGACAGCGCCTCGATCACAAGCTTTGAGCAATTCGCGGGAGCATCTGCATTCACTACCTCGCTGGCAATCGAAACGCGCCGCTTCGCTGCGATACGGCGCCCCGCTTCCTCGATTTCATCAACCACCGCGTTGCGCCGCTCAAGATCGGTATCGCGGATGTCCAGGCTCACACGGACACGGCTGGGAATGCTGTTTACAGCCCCCGGAAAAACGTCACAAACTCCGACGGTTGCCACCGTGTCTGCGGCTTTCGTCGCGTGTGCAGCGTTTTCCACTGCCAGCACGAGTTCTGCCGCGGCACAAAGCGCGTCTTGCCGCTCGGACATTAGCACAGCTCCTGCGTGACCTCCTGAACCTTCCACCGCCATTCGGAGACTGGCCGGTGCGGCAATACTGGAGACAATGCCAAGAGGAAGACACTGGCGTTCCAAAAGAGGTCCTTGCTCAATGTGCAGCTCGACAAACGCTTTGTAGTAGTCGCGAGATAACCTGACGGATTCCAACTCTCCTGGGATTCCTGCTTTCTGGCGAACCTCGTCGAGGGCAGCGCCTTCATTGTCTCGGAGTTTTCGCGCGGCGTCAGGAGGCAGAGCTCCCGACAGCATACGGCTACCGAGGCATCCGATTCCGAAGCGGGTTGGCTCTTCCGCTGTAAACACGACAAGTTCCATAGAATGCCGGGGCCGAAATCCGCTGTGCTGCAAGGCGCGAATCGCCTCAAGGCCACCGAGTACACCGACCACGCCGTCGTACTTTCCGGCATTGGGGATCGCATCGATGTGGGATCCAGTTCCTACGGCGGGAGCCGCCGCGTCAGAGCCGACCCAGCGCAAAAATGTATTCCCTATGGCGTCTTCGCGAACCGCAAGGCCAGATTCCACGCAGCGGCCCTTCAGCCACGAGCGTGCTTTCATGTCCGTCGGAGAGAAAACAATTCGTGTGACCGCGGGCGCTTCCGCATCGGAGAACGCAGCGAGCGTATCGATTTCAGAAGTCAGCCGCGCTGCATCAATCTTGAGCTTCATAACTGCGGCTCTGCGAGCGGGTGACGATTACAATCCTTATAAATAAGGTACTTTGCCGGAATCTTGCCGATCGCCCCAAACCATTGCGGACACCAAGGTCCCATCCAGATGAAATCCCCCGCCGTAACTGGGTACCAGGAATCTCCGAGCCGGTAAATCCCTCCACCTTCGAGCATCATGAGTCCGTGTTCCATTACATGCATTTCCACCATGCTAAGCGCGGCGCCAGGCTGGTACACCATGGTATTGACCGCAAAATCGACTCTCATTTCGTCCGGCAGTAAGCATTTCACTTGCAGGGCCGGGTCGTCAGTGAGTGGATGCGATGCAACATCATTCTCGTGAGCAACTATCACAGACGCAGGAACGATTCCATCCAAAGCTTGGTAGAGTTTTTCAATCACAGTGAGGCGGCTGCGCCGCGACGCCTCCAGCCGATGTGACACTCCTTGCGGCACGTAGGCGTAGCCACCTTCTGCGATGCCATGCAGATTGCCCCCAACCTCGAGTTGAATTGCGCCCTCCATTACAAACACGAAGCGTTGCGCGAGGGTAGCGCCAAGCTCACCACCCGGCTCGAATTCTGCCGTATATTGCGTAAACTTCGCCCCAAGTGCTGGCCCCACGTGCACGATGGCCGCACAGCCTTTCATCCCCGGCAGCGTCGTTCGCACAAAGCTGTCGGGTGTCAGCAAAAGGTGGTTCGGCTGCTGCGAACTGCGCGTGCGGCCCAGATTATGCATGTTGTATCCTCTTCAAGAATTCCGCCGAGTCCGCCAGTTGTTCCAAAAGATGGCACCCAGCCTCCAAGGCCTTAGCTATGTCTCCAACGGCCACGGTCTCGGCCGGATCGTGGCTGACTCCGCCCGGCGTCCGCAAAAACAGCATTGCTGCTGGCACCTTGGCCGCCATAATCATCGCGTCATGTCCCGCTCCACTAACCATGCGATAAGGCTCGCATCCTGCTTGACTGACCGCTCGGGCCACTTCATTCACGAGCAAAGGATTCATCGGCGTAGACCGCTGCTCTAGCAGTAAATTCCAGCGGAAGCCGCCGCCGCGCCGGGTGGCAATCTCTTCCGCTTCGCGAAGCAAATACTCCACCGCTGTCATTCTTGCTTCATCCAGCCGGTGTCGCACGTCCAGACTTAATCGTACTTCCCCTGCAATCACATTCCCCGTCCCCGGTTTCACCTGGATCGCACCAACAGTCGCCATCAGATCCGCAGTGTACTTCGCATGGTTTTCTACCGCGCTGATCCACTCCGCCGCCGCCGCGACGGCATCTCGGCGCAGATTCATCGGCGTCGTCCCTGCGTGATTGGCATGGCCTTCGAACGTGACCTCCAAACGGCTTTGTCCGACAATAACCTCCACAATTCCCAGCGGATGTCCAAGGCTTTCCAGCACCGGCCCTTGTTCAATATGGACCTCCAGATACCCAAGCACATCCGGTCCCATCGCAGCCTGTGGAATTTCCGCGGATTTCAAACCAAAGTTCTCAATCGCCTGACGCATGGAAATTCCGCGTGCGTCTTTCTTGCTGAGCAATGGCTCGTCCAGGCTTCCCACCAAAGCTCGGCTGCCGAGGAACGGTGTTCCGAAACGAATCCCTTCTTCTTCCGAGAACCCAATCACTTCGACAGCAAAGGGAAGCCGCCGCCCTTCCAGTGCCTCCAGCAAAGCGATCGCGAGAACGACTCCCAGAATTCCGTCATAAGCTCCGGCATTCGGAACCGTATCCAGATGCGACCCAATGAACAATCGTGGCGCGTCGGCCTCTAGGGCTGGGTACGTGATGCGCAGGTTTCCCGCAGCGTCAATTCTGGAACGGATTGCAAGTGGTGCCAGCCAACCTTCGATCTCGCGATGGCACTCGTGCATTGCATCACAAAGAAAGGTGCGGCAGATTCCCTCCGCAATTTCGCTAAAGCCAGCCAACGTCTGACAGCGGGCAAGCACTTCCACCGCTAAAGTGTGGCTGTCTCGCAAAGCTCTTTACCCCTGACGACGAAGCCGCGCCTGAATGGTTCCATGCGGCTCGTCGATCGGCACAAAAATCTCGTTCGGGTTGTCCTGTCCAAAGCGGGAGAGATCCACCAGCAGGTAGTGCTTGTTAGGCATAGTCAATTCAATATCATCCATCTCGGGAAGTTGTTCTAAAACCGCCTTCCCCATAGCGTAGAGAGTGTGCTGTACAGACTTGCTGTCATGTTCTGCAAACGCAGTCAATAGAATCTCCCGGGCTTGTGCCCGGAACGCTGCAAAGTCCACGAGTGTGCCGCCGTATGTCCATTTCGCGCTCAACGCAGTGCCCAGCAATCGGTCCTGGGATGGCTGCAACGTCGTGAGTGAATCCTGAACGTATCCCTCGAATGCCGACTTCGCCGTCTTCATCACGACTAAATCCGCAAAACCAGATGTGACCGTCAAATTGCCCGCGCGCGTTCGAGTGATCGTGGCCGTTTGTATTTCTCCGCCCGACTGAATAAACGTCGTAGGCTGCGGATGTCCATTGCTTTTCAAATGGTCCCACATTTTCTCTGAGATCGAAATATCAGCTCCCGACACTTGCGGGTTGTGATCCAGAAAAAACTCGGCGAGCTCTTTCCCAAAGTCCTCCATGCAGTCAGCCGAAGAATCTCGCGCCAGAGAATACACCGTATTCTTCATCGTGTCCGTCGGAAGGATTTTGCTGTTATCTCCCGCGACAAAGCAGGAATCAAAGTCCCCTTGGAGCAATACCTCCACAGTCCATTCATGAAGATCGTGCCAACCATCCTTTCGCCGCACCTTGACCAGGCGAACGCGCGACTTCCCATACTTGTTTTCCGCGACAGTAACCATGCGTCAGCTTCCCCGATAAGTCGTGTAGCTATTTGGACTGAGCAGCAATGGAATATGAAACCCCTGCTCGCCGTCGCGAACGAAAAATGTGACCTCGACCTGGGGATACAGTCCCTCGATTCCACGCGTCCCGAAATATGCCGCCGTATCGAAGTTCAGACGGTAGACCCCAGCAACCATCTCCGCATTTTCCGCGATCAACTGGGCACAGCGTCCATCGCGGTCGGTGCGCGCTGAGTTCAGCAGTTGCCAGCGATCCGCTTCGAGACGCTCTAATCGCACAGGCACGTCCTGCGCCGGTCGCCCTAGCGCAATATCCAGAACGTGAGTGGAGATCCGGCTCATGCCTGCAACCACTTTCTCAGTCGAATGCGAGTAATCTGCCGCTGCTGCTCCGCCGCTTCCCGAAGCTCAGTCGAGCCATCATTGTCTAAACGCCGCTGTAAAATCGCTAGAATCTCTTTCGGCGACTTACCCGTCGCACATACAATAAAAATCTGCCCGAACTTATGCTCGTACTCGCGGTTGCCTGCCGCCAGTGCAGCCTTAACGGCTTCTCCCGCGCCCGCCACTTGCTTTTGCTCATCGGTCGACCAATCGGCCGATTGTGCCGCAAGCCCATCGGGCGCTTTTGACGAGCCAATTCGCGGATGAGTGCCAAATGCCTCTAGCCAATCCGTCGCCGTCAAACCCTTCCAGACATCGTCGGAAGCACTCATCAGCGCGTCCTCATCCAGCATTGGCCTTCGCTTCGCCATCGTCGCCGCCCAAGATCGCGACCCACAGCACGGTAGTATCTCATCCGCAGCGTCTTTGGGTGACAGAAGGTTCCAGCGCCGAATCACATCGGTCACGGCGTGCTCTCGCTCGCTCGCAATTTATCGAGAAATTCGACTACCAGATTGCTTGCCACCGCAGTCCGGTACTTCGCTGTCGACCGAATATCATCAATCGGCTGGATGGCGGCAGCCACCATTCGAGGTACCCGCGCGATTATCTCCGGCCCAACAGGGTTTCCCTGAACCGTGCGTTCCACTTCCGTCAGTCTCAGGGGAACCGCGGCCACGCTCCCGAGCGCGATGCGAACATCTTCGATCACTCCTCCGCTAATCCGGCCGACGGCCGCGATGCACACTTTCGAGATGGCCTGGGCGTTACGCGCACCCACTTTCCGTGCATACTGCGCGTATCCATCAAACCTGTGCGGAATACAAATCGTTTTCAACAACTCATCGCGGCGCAATTGCATTGTCTTATAGCCGGTATGGAAGCCGACGTAAGGCATGCGGCGCTCACCCCGAATCGACACCAGAATTACTTCCGCTTCGTAAGCCATCAATGCGGGTAGGGAATCCGCCGCTGGCGATGCATTGATGATGTTGCCCCCCAACGTCCCGCGATTCTGATTCGCGATCCCGCCGGTCCATTGCGCCGCGGTCGCTAACAATGGAAACTCTCGGGCAATCACATCACTCTGACGTATTTCTGTGTATGTGCAAGCGGCGCCGATCCTGACCTCCTCGGACGCGACCGCAATACCCTTTAACTCCCGCAAGTTCCAGATGCTCACTAGTTGGCGTGATGCCAGTTTCCCAGCCGCGAACTGCACCATTACGTCGGTGCCTCCGGCGATGGGCACCCATTCCTCTCGCTCCTCTGCCAGCAGCGATAACACAGCATCAAGTCTGCCGGGTGCGACCAGCTTGTAGTCTGCAGGATCGGACCTCAAGCGCCAGTCCTTCGCCGCGCATTTTCTTCCTTGGCAGCGCGCGACACAGCTTCAAAAATCTGCATATATCCGGTGCATCGGCACAGGTTTCCAGCCAGGCCTTCGCGAATCTCGTCAAGTGTCGGCAAGGGGGTCCGATCGAGTAGATGCCGGGCGCTCAGCAGCATTCCCGGCGTGCAAATACCGCACTGCGCTCCGCCACATTCCAGAAAAGCCTTTTGCAAAGTGCTCAATTGCGCTCCATCGGTCAGACCCGCAATCGTTATGATGTTCGCACCCTCCGCCTGCAACGCAGGCACCAGGCAGCTATTCACCAATTGTTTATCAAGTAGAACAGAACAAGATCCGCATTCGCCTTCGCCGCAACCCTCCTTCGCATCGGTTAGTTGAAGCTCGTGACGCAAAACATCCAGCAATCTTTCCATAGGATGCACCAGGACTGTGCGCGATGTGCCGTTGACCGTGAATGACAGCTCGCATTTGGCGGGCCTTTCAACGTCGCGCTGTTCAGCGTCAGCATGCTCAGAAAAGTCGGACACTTATTTCCCGCCCGTCGCAAGCAACTCACCGGGGGACCGTATCGATACGCTCTCGAAGATGTCCTCCGCCAGCAGCGGTATCGAATCGAATCGCATGCCCAGTGCATCCTCAACCGCATTGAGGATTGCCGGCGCTGGCCCGTCCATCGGCAGCTCTCCGATGCCTTTCGCTCCGTACGCGCCATGCGCATTCCCCAGCTCCTCGAAGAACACTCGAATCGGCGGCAGATCGGCGGATGTCGGCATAATGTAATTCGTCATCTGCCCATTTTGCATCCGGCCATTTTGCCAGACCACTTTCTCATAAAGCGCAAATCCAATCCCCTGAGCGACGCCGCCGGCAATCTGTCCCACAGCCAGAACAGGGTTCAGAACCCTGCCAACTTCCTGCAAAGCCACAAAGTCCGCGACGCTGGCGGTATAGGTGGAAAGGTCGACCGCCACCTCTGCCACATAAACCGCCCACGCGAAAGTGGCATACGCTTCGCCGCGATACTTCTGGTCATCCCAAAAGACGCCTTCCGGTGCCTCGTAGCGTGCAAAGGATCGCAACACTCCATGCCCGGCAACGTGCTGCGCGCAAGCTGCGCGAAACTCCTCTGCCGAGTGCGTCTCACGCAGTAGCCCGCTGGCAAGCAGTGTCTGCCGGATCCCCAGCGCCGCAGAGCGCACCAGATTTCCCACCACCATCACCGTGCGCGATGCAACGGTCGGGCCACTATTGGGCACTTGATCGGTATCGGCTTGTGCGATGCAAACGCTCTCGTAGGGCAACCCCAAGGCTTCCGCGGCGATTTGGCAAAGTACGGTGTTGGTTCCTTGCCCGAACTCTGTGCTCGAAACCAGCACGCGCAATGTACCATCAGCGTCCGCCTCGACTCCCACGACAGAAGCCAGATAGCGCTCCCCGGATCCCGTAAATCCTGAGCCATGCAGAAACGCCGCAATCCCCATGCCACGCCGCGTGTTAGCGCGCGGATCCTCTTGCGCAAACTGTTCTTTCTTGGCCTTGTAGTCGGATAGGTCCAACGCCCGGTCCAGCATTTTCTCAAGATCAATCTCTTCCCGAATCGTCTGATCGGTCGTCGTAGTTTGGCCCGGTTTCAGAAAATTCCGTCGTCGAATCTCTACTGGAGATAGTCCGACCACCTGCGCGATCCGATCCATATGCCGTTCCATCGCGAAAAGAGACTGCGGCGCTCCGAACCCCCGAAACGCGCCATGCGGCGGCACATTCGTAGCTACGGCCTTCCCGCGAATCCGCACACTCGGCCAATAGTAAGGCCCCCCAGCATGGATCGTCCCGCGAGAAAGAACGACCGACGACAACGTCGCATAAGCGCCGCCATCAATCGTGAAGTCGATTTCGCCGCCAAGGATCTTGCCGTCCTCGCTGACGGCGGTCCGATGCCGCGTGCGCGAGGGGTGCCGCTTCGTGGTCGCCGTCATATCTTCCAGGCGGTCATAAACAATTTTCACCGGCCGTCCGGATTTCATCGCCAGCAGCGATGCGTGCCCCGCAATCATTGACGGATACTCTTCCTTTCCTCCAAAAGCCCCGCCAGTTTCCACCTGTACCACGCGAACTTTCTCCGCCGGAAGCCCGCACAGGGCCATCAAGGCCTTGTGCACGTAATACGGACATTGCAGGGATCCCCATAATGTCAGGCCGTGCTCTGCATCGAACGATGCAATCACTCCCTGGTTTTCAATATAAAGTTGTTCCTGCGCCCCGGTGGTGTACTTGCCTTCCACCACATAGTCCGCGGCTGACCAAACCTCATCAACGTCGCCCTTCTCAATCAGGAACGTCTTGAAAACATTGTCTGACCCCCAGATGACCGTTTCTTGCCGCTCACTTTCCTCAATCGAAAAAACAGGTGCCTGCGGTTCGTACTCGATCCGCACCCCGTCAATAGCTTTCCGTAGTAAATACGGGTCGGAATGCGCCAAAAGCAAAATAGCTTCCTCCGGATGGTTCACCATGCCGTCCGCCAGACAAGGCTGATCATCCAAAATCAAAGCAATACAATTTCTCCCCGGGATATCCTGCGCTGTAACAGTCACAAATTCGTCCCAATCAAATCGTGGATCGAACGACACAGTCTTAATTTTCCCGCGAGGAATCTGGCTGCGCACCGTTGCCCCGTAGATCATCCCCGGTATCGTCATGTCGTCGATGTACCGCGCGGCTCCGGTGACCTTGTCGCGGCCTTCCTTGCGTGGCATCGATTTTCCAACGACATTTTCCATCACTTAGCTCCCCACCTCGCGTCCGTGTGCTGTCCCCAAGAACCGTCCGTCGCTAAAGACCTCGCGTCCACGAAGAAAGGTCGCCTCAACCACCCCCCGCAGTCGTTCTCCCAAATAAGGCGATACCAGATGCCGATAGTGCAACCGGTCCTCGCTCACAACGAACCTTTCTTCCGGATCAAGAACAATAAAGTCCGCGTCATACCCTTCCGCAATTTTTCCCTTGAAGCCGTCGCAACCAGCCAGTCGAGCTGGATTTTCAGCCATCCACCGCACCACGTCGTCCAACCCAAAACCGCGCCGCGAAGCTTCAGTCCACAGAACGGGCAATGCCACGGATAGGCTCGCGATTCCGCCCCATGCTACAGCAAAATTCATCTCGGCCACTCGCTTCATCGCCGGCGGGCAGGGCGAGTGGTCTGTCGCCACCAGATCGATCACTCCCTCCCTCAGTCCCTCCCAGAGCCGTTCACGATTCTCTCTCTCGCGAATCGGCGGCGCACATTTCCGCAGCGTCGCCCAATCGGCAATCTCCTCCGCGCAAAAATGCAAATAATGCGGACAACTCTCCACCGTCACCGGCAGACCGTCCGCCCGAGCCGCCGCCAATTCCCCAAGCGCCGCACTCGCCGAAAGATGAACAATGTGCAAACGAAATCGAAACTCGCGGCACAGCCCAAGCAGTAAGCGAATCGCAGCCAGCTCGGCTTCCTCCGGCCGCGATTCCAAATACGTCGAGTACACACCCCAATCCGCGTTCTGTAATCCTCGCGTCGCCGTCTCAACCGGCCCCGGAAGTTCTGCATGTACCAGCAGTGGCAGCCCGGTCCGCGTGATCTCCGGCAATACAGCGCGTAGTTCCGATTCCGTAACCATCGTGAAGCCATCGATTCCCGGATGAATCAAAAAGCACTTGAACCCCAAAACTCCCGCAGCCGCCAGTCCCGCAACATCTGCCCGGTCCACCCCCGCCTGATTATCCCCGCCCACGCCGCCCCACGCCCCCCAATCCACCCAACACTTTCCCCGCGCCGCCGCGCGTTTCGCCTCCAGTGCCTCCACCGTAACCGTGGCGGGAAGGCAATTCAGCGGCATATCGACCACGGTAGTAAATCCCCCTGCCGCCGCCGCCTTCGTGGCCGTCTCGAACCCTTCCCAATCTGCGCGCCCCGGATCGTTAATATGCGTATGCGCATCCACAAGACCCGGCAAAATCGCGCACTCTTCAAAATCACACACTTCAACATCAGCAGGAATCCGGTCAAGGTCAACCACTGCCGCGAATTTCCCATCTCTCACCAGCAGGCCCGCAGCCCGAATCCCGTTCGGCGTCACCACGCGACGTGAACAAAACGCCTGCCGTCCCTGGTTACTTCTATTGCTCGCGAAATCCAACGCCCACCTTCCTGCCCGAGCCTATCCTGCATGTCCATGTTTTTCAACCGCGCATGCCACGCTTCGAAATACTTTGCGGATTCCCCATCGGCCAGCGACTCTGTCACGGGAGTGTTCTGGCATTGATCGTCTCACTCGCGGTTAATCAACCGCAGAGACGGCAATCGAGAGCGTTCCCAAACAGGAGAGCCAAGGAGTCGCGAAGAAGTTGAAGTTGAAATTGAAATGATTCTCAAAAAAGTGCAGGAAGGGTGCAAAATTCGCCGCACATACCGCATTTTCGGCTATACTCGGCGAGATAAGTTTTTTATTTTCTTTGGCGTTGG
>Ga0137418_10003893_pt1 | contig 13691 bp, 13 predicted proteins | sample CZODoug3_1_2_16f_FD_122242 | JGI IMG/M metagenome (GOLD analysis project Ga0137418, IMG submission 122242) | Vadose zone soil fungal communities from Angelo Coast Range Reserve, California, USA - CZODoug3_1_2_16fungal (Hybrid Assembly) | ecosystem: Environmental > Terrestrial > Soil > Vadose...
CGCGCCAGCGTCGCGAGCCGATCCGCATAGGTGCGCGTCGTGATGATCTGCCCGTAGAAGTCCGGAGAGGTATCGAGGTTGTGGTTGTAGGCGGTCAGGCCGGCGTCCGCGAGCGCGTCCGCCTGGTCCTGCTGGAGCATCCCGAGCGTGCAGCACGCCTCCATGCCGAGCGCGCGTACGCCGCGGACCATCTCGAGGACGCGGTCGAACGGCGCCCCGCGCGGCACGTCGCGCCACGCGGCGCCCATGCAGAACCGCGTGGCCCCCTGCGCCCGCGCGGCGCGCGCCGCCGCGAGCGCCTCGTCCACGCCGACCAGTTCGGTCCGCGCGACGCCGGTCCGGTAGTGCGCCGACTGGGGACAATACGCGCAGTCCTCGGGGCAGCCCCCGCTCTTGATGTTGAGGAGGACCGAGCCCTGGACCTCGTTCGGCGAGTGGTGCTTGCGGTGAACGAGTTGCGCCTGGAACAGGAGATCGACGAACGGCGCGTGGTAGATGTCTTCGATTTCGGAAAGCGACCATTCGTGCTTCACGGCGCGCCATTATATCCAGCGGAGGCAGCCCGGCCGGCCGATGGCTCAGCTTGCGCCGTGCATTCTTGCCGTCTTATTCTGCAAGAGGCGCCGCCCCTTCGGCGCCGGATTGAACTGAATGTGGCGCCCAAGCCTGCCGGTCTGCACGATTCCTCCGTTCTCTCCCACGCGGCTGAGCATATGGTGCAGCTGTTCGACGCGCCACGCTCGCTCGCGGACGCGGTCTCGCACTTCCTGATCGAAGGGCGCGCCCGGGGCGAGAACGTGCTGGTGATCGCGCGCGCGTCGCACTGGCAGCTGATTCGCGCGTACCTCGAGCGGCGCGCGTTTCCGGTGGACGACGGCGCGGACGGCCTGACCGTGATCGACGCGCGGAAGCTTCGCACGCGTATGATGCGGCGCGGACTCCTGGATCCCGGCCGGATGGAGGAGACGCTCGGCACCATGATGGCGGAGTTCGCCACGGGCCCGCGAGGCGTGCGTGTCTACGGCGAGATCGTGGAGCTGTTTGCGGAAGAAGGGAACTTCGAGCAGGCCTGTGTGCTCGAGGACTACTGGAACCACCTGCACGGGCAGCACCGCTTCACGCTGCTGTGCGGCTATTCGGCCGCGCACTTCGCCGACCCGCGGAACTCTCAACACCTGCGCGACGTCTTCGGCCGCCACACGGCGGTGAAGTCGCAGTCGGCCGATTCGCTCGGCAGCTGGCTGGCGAGCCGCTAGGGCTGCTCCGGGACAGGCTCCTCCGGGACGCCATCGGCCGCGCCGACACCCGCCAGAACCAGGTTGCGGACGTGCTGCGCCTGCTCATCGAGCTCGTCGGCGCGTCTCTGGTATCGTTCGGCCGATTTCAGCCCCTGGCGCCTGGCCCTGTCGGCCATGCGGCGCCGGACGGCCGCCTGTTCCTCGAGCGCGCGCAGCGCGCTCCAGAGCGCGTGCTCGACGGTCAGCGCCTGTTCTGTCGTCAGCGTCTCGCTCGTGTAGGCGTGACCGACGCGACACCTGAAACGCAGGAGCTCTCCGTCTTTCAGTTCCCAGAGCACGCCGCCGCAATCGGGGCACGAATACGGGGATGGCTCGCCGGGATGCAGCCGCTCGTCGCGATGCAGCGTCAGCTCGCGTAGCTCCTCGTTCACGCCCTTGTCGTCACCGTTGGCCATGACGGTTGCACTCCTTGGCGTCATCGCGATCTGCTGGAGCAGCGTGCCGATCTGCGCCGCAGGGACGCTGTAGTCGACGCGCACGTGGTTCAAGGCGCTCTGCGGCATCGAGGGCCACTCGGTGTCGCGCGGGTCCTGGACGATGGCGATGCCTCCCTCGCGCTTGATTTCCCGCAGGCCGACCGTCCCGTCGTCGAGCATTCCACTGAGGACGACGCCGATGGCACGCGGGCCGTACGCGACGGCCGCGCTCCGGAACAACGGGTCAATCGCCGGCCGGTGACCGTGCTCGCGCGCGCCGCGCGAGACGACCAGGCGACCCGCGTTGACCGTGAGGTGAAATCCGCCCGGGGCGACGTAGATGCGGCCGGGTTCGACGGGCTCGCCGTCAACCGCCTGCGATGCCGGCAGGTTCCCCGCCCGCGCCAGGATCTCCGGGAGCATGCTGCGGGCGCCGTCGGGGAGGTGCAGCGCGACCAGGATCGCCGCCGGGAACTCGGCAGGAATGTGTTCGACGACGCGCTGCAGCGAGCCGACCCCGCCGGCGGACGCGCCCATCACGACGATATCGAAGTTTGCCACTGGATACCCGCTGCAAGAAGCGGGACGACGGCCCGGCGCGAGTCAAACGCTGTGCTAGTCTAAGCCGTCCGCGGAAAAGATGCCATGAAAGACGGGAACTCCACGTCCCCCGAGTTCGAAAACCTGCTCGAACACCTGAAGAACACCCGCGGATTCGATTTTGCGGCCTACAAACGCGCCACGCTCTCGCGCCGCATCGACAGGCGGATGTCGACCGTCGGCGTCGACTCGTACACGGCGTACTTCGACTACCTGCAGGTCCACCAGAACGAATTCATACAGCTGTTCAACTCGATCCTGATCAACGTCACGTCGTTCTTCCGCGATCGCGAGGCGTTCGATTTCCTGGCGCGTGATGTCGTGCCGAAGATCGTCCAGGGCACGCGGCAGACCGGCGCCGAGATCCGTATCTGGAGCGCCGGCTGCGCGTCGGGGGAAGAGTGCTATTCGGTGGCAATCCTGTTTGCCGAGGCGATGGGCACGGAACAGTTCCGCGAGCGCATCAAGATTTACGCGACCGACGTGGACGAGGAGGAGCTCGCCATCGCGCGGCAGGCGATGTACACCGACCGTCAGATCGACGAGGTGCCGGCCGACCTGCGCGACAAGTATTTCGACCGCGCGAGCGAGCGGTGGATGTTCAAGAAGGACCTGCGCCGCAGCGTGATCTTCGGCCGCCACGATCTGCTCGACGACGCGCCGATCTCGCGCGTGGACCTGCTGCTCTGCCGCAACACGCTGATGTACTTCAACCACGAGGCGCAGGCGAAGATCGTGCGTCGGTTCCACTTCGCGCTGCGCGACGGAGGCTTCCTGGTCCTCGGCAAGGCGGAGATGCTGCTCAATTTCGTCGGCGCGTTCGTGCCGGCCGATCTGAAGCAGCGTGTCTTCATGAAGGTACGCGTGGAGAACGGCGCCGATCGCCTCCTGACCGGCTATCCCGAGCGCGACGAGCGCGCGCTGCTCACCAGTCCGCCGGCGCGGCTGCGCGAAATTTCGTTCGACCAGGACCCGATTGCGCAGTTGGTCGTCGACGTCAAGAGCCACCTGCTGCTGGCCAACGCCCGCGCTCGCGACCTGTTCGGCCTCAACGCCCGCGACCTGGGCCGTCCGCTGCAGGACCTGGAGGTCTCGTACCGGCCCGTCGAGCTGCGGTCGTCCATCGACGAGGCGCACGCACGGCGCCAGGTGGTCCAGATGCGCGAGGTGGCATGGCCGACGCCCGGCGGCGAGCCGCGGTACTTCAACGTGCAGGTCACCCCGGTCCTCGACGCCGCGGACGTCTCCCTCGGCTCGAAGGTGCTCTTCACCGACATCACGCGGCAGCGCGAGCTGCAGGACGAGCTGCAGCGCTCGCGGCAGGAGCTCGAGACGGCTTACGAGGAGCTGCAGTCGACCAACGAGGAGCTGCAGACGACCAACGAGGAGCTCCAGTCCACCGTCGAGGAGCTCGAGACCACCAACGAAGAGCTCCAGTCCACCAACGAGGAGCTCGAGACGATGAACGAGGAGCTCCAGTCGACCAACGAGGAGCTCGAGACCGTCAACGAGGAGCTTCGCCAGCGCGGCACCGATCTGTCGCGCAGCAATGTCTTTCTCGGCGGCATCCTTCGCAGCGTCCCGCTCGCGGTGATCGTGCTCGACGAACAGCTGCAGGTGGAGCTCTGGAACGACGTCGCCGCGGACCTGTGGGGGCTGCGCGCCGACGAAGTGCGCGGCAGGCATTTCTTCGGGCTCGACATCGGCTTGCCCGTCGAGCAGCTCAAACAGCCGATTGCCGGGTTGACGCGGCAGGGCGACCACCGCTTCGACACCGAGATCAACGCGATGAACCGCCGCGGCCGACAGGTCCGCCTGCGCGTGCAGTGCGTCAGCATCGGGTCCGCCGAGCAAGGCAAGGGCATCATCCTCCTGATGCAGGAGGCCCCGCGCCACGAGCCGGCGCCGGCGACGCGCCACTGACATGATTGCCGCGACCGACGTCTCGCGGCGCATCAACGCGGAGCGGCTCATGCTCCTGGCCTGGCTTCGCGCGCTGCTGCTCCAGCTCGCGCACCCGCTGATTGCCGCGGGCGTCGCCGAGCACAGCACGTTCCGCGGCAACGGGGCCGCCGCGTTCGCGCGCCTCCATCAGACGATCGGCGCGATGCTCGCGATCACGTTCGGGACGCACGCCGAACGCGAGCGCGTGCTCGACGGCATCCGCGCGATTCACCGGCGCGTGCACGGAACGCTCCCGTCGGCGGCCGGCGCGTTCCCCTCCGGCACGCCGTATTCAGCCGAGGATTCGGCACTGCTGATCTGGGTCCACGCGACGCTCGCCGAGTCCATCGTGCTGGCATACGAACAACTGGTGGAGCCGCTTGCGCCTCGGGACCGCGATCGCTACTGCGCCGACAGCGCCGACGTGGCTGTCGAGCTCGGCGCGCGCGCCGGCGACGTGCCGCGATCGTGGGCGGCGCTCCGGGAGTACATCGAGCGGCGCCTCGCGTCGGGCGAGATCGTCGTCGGTCCGCAGGCCGAGGCGCTTGCGGCAGCGCTGGTCTCGCCGTTCGGGAGCGGGCTCCGTAATCGCCTGTTTGCCTCCATGGTGTCGCTGCTCGCCGCAGGTCAATTGCCCTCGTCAGTCCGCGTACAATACGGCTTCGCTTGGAACCGTCGCCGTGCGCGGCGCTATGTCAGGGTCATGACACTCCTGCGGCTGGTGCGGAGTCTTGCGCCGCCGCGCCTGGCAATATGGAAGAGCGCGCGGACCGTTGATTGCTTGTCCGTACGACATGGCTACTCATCAGCCGCCCGGTGATCCGGACGCCAGCCTGAACGCCCAACACAGCCCGAAGCCCACGTCGTCAAGCTGAACAGCCGCCGCAAATTGTTGAGTTAGCCGGCGGCGCGTCTCCACGTTTCCTTCTCGAAATCCTGCCGGGCGGGGGGTTAAAATGCAGGCACATTTCAGGACTCCTTCATCATGGCTGTGACCCCGATTGCTTTGCCTGTCGCCGCCGCCGTCTCACCGTCGCCGCCTGCCGATCTGCTGCTCGTTGACGCCTCGCCGGAGGCTGCGGCATACACGGCGTTTCTGCGCGGCAGCTATCGCGTGGCGACCACCTCCTCGATCGACGTCGCCAGGCAGTATCTGCACCGTCATGTGCCTTCCATGGTCGTGACGGATCTCGACCTGCAGGGCGCCGACGGCGTGGACATCTGCCGCGAGGCCAAGGCGCTCGCGGTTCCTCCGTCCGTGCTCGTCATGACGACGCAGGCCGAACGCGTGCCCGACGCGCTGGTGGCCGGGTGCGACGGCGTGCTGCTGAAGCCATTCGCGCCCAACCTGCTGTTCGGGCGCATCGGGCGCCTGCTTCGCGCGCGCTCCGAGATGTTGCGCGCCAGGTCGCGGCACGAGACGCTGAAGGGGACGCATCTCGTGGACCGCTCGGAGTTGCTGCTGACGGGCACGAACCGGGCGTGGCCGAACACGTACTGCCCGTACTGCAATCACGGCGGCGTCACCAGCTTCGAGTTCTGCAGCCATCGGCGCTCCTGGTACGCCTGTCTCGCCTGCAGGAAGGTCTGGATCGCGAAGCGGCTGGAATAGCGACATGGAGCCGACGGGCGCCGCACCCGACGTCACACGACGTGCCGCCACGGTCCTCGCCAACCCGTGCGTGCTGATTGCCGACCCCGACCTGATCGACGGCCATCACGCCAGCGCGCTTCGTTCAACGTACCGGCTCGCGACCGCCACCGACGTCGACGGCGCGCTTCAGGCGTTGCGAACGCACCAGCCCGACCTGGTGATCGTGGACACACGGCTCGGCGGCGGCAACGGCGCGGAGATCTGTCGCGCCGCGAAGTCGCTCGAGAGACCCGCGCTGGTGCTGGTGACCACGAGCGAGGCGCAAGACGCGCCTGATGTCATCCTGGCCGGATGCGACGGCGTGCTGCTGAAGCCGTTCGCGCCGAACCTGCTGTACGCGCGGCTCGGGCGCCTGATGCGGATGCGCCTGCGCGCGCACAGCGCCCGTCTTCGTACGCGCAGCGGCGTGCTGCTCGAGCGGGCCGAGACGCAGCGATCCAAGGTGCAGCACCTGATCGAGCGCGCCGAACGGTGCCACACCAACACGTTGGGCGAGTGGCCGACGACCTCCTGCCCGTACTGCCACCATCAGGGTGTCACGAGCTTCGACTACTGCAGCCTGCGGCGTGCGTGGTACGCATGCCTCGAATGCCGCAAGGTGTGGATCGCCAGGCGTCAGGAATAAGCTCCAAGCTCCAAGATCCAAGATCCAAGATCCAAGATCCAAGCGGTCAGCCTCGCTGGCGCTCGTTCGCTGCAGAATTCCGAATCATTGTTGCGATGATTTTCACCAGTTCCGTCGATTCACGGATCAGTGGATCGTGTTGTTCCGTCAAATAGCCGGTCGCACGCAGAATTCGCAACCGGAGCCGACTCTCTTTGAATTCCCGCAGAGCAATGCGGTCTTTTGCCCGGAAGTCGCGCGGGCTGGACCCGTCGTTGCCCTCTTCGAGATTCGACGCGGCATTCACCACGCACTCGACGAGGTGTAACGAAAGTGCACTGGCAATACGTCCGCGCTGGTGCAGTTCCTGCGCGGCGCGGATGACATCGCAGGCGAACAGAAACGATCGCTCGCGAATGTCGTAGGGTTTCGCGGTGTTGACTTGAGGCGATGATTTTGGATGCTCCATGTAAATGCATCCCGCCTGCCAAGTTCTCTGGAATTTGGAACTTGGATCTTGGATCTTGGAACTTGGACCTGTTCACCGCACGCCAACTTCACCCTCCCAGCGCGCGATCACGACGGTCGCCAGGCAGTTGCCCAGCACGTTGGTCGCGGTGCGCGCCATGTCCATCAGCGCGTCGATCCCGAGGATGATGAACACCGGCTCGGCGGGCAGGTTGAAGCTGCTGACGGTCCCGAGCAGGATGACGAGCGCCGCGCGCGGCACGCCTGCGACGCCCTTGCTCGTCAGCATCAGCGTCAGCAGCAGCACGAACTGCTGGCCGATCGACATCTCGACGCCCGCGGCCTGCGCGACGAAGATCGCGGCCAGCGAGAGGTACAGCGTCGATCCGTCGAGGTTGAACGAATAGCCGGTCGGGATCACGAACGCGACGATCCCGCGCGGAACGCCGAACGCCTCCATGTTCTCCATCGCGCGCGGGAGCGCCGCTTCCGAGCTGGCGGTGGCGAACGCGATTGAGGTCGGCTCCGCCGCGGCCGCGAGGAACCGCCGGATCGGCACGCGTGCGATGAGCGCCACGGGCAGCAGCACGCCGAGGACGAACACGATCACCGCCGCGTACATCGTCGCCAGCAGCTTGATCAGGTTGACGAGAATGCCGATGCCCAGGTGGCCGACGGTGTAGGCGATCGCCGCGCCGACGCCGATGGGCGCGAACAGCATCACGATGTTCGTGAACCGGAACATCGTCTCCGCGAGCGCCTCGAAGAAGGTCAGCATCGGACGCCGCCGCGGCTCGGGCAGCATGGCGAGCGCGGCGCCGAAGATGACGCTGAAGACGACGACCTGCAGCACCTCGCCGTCGGCGACCGCCTTCGCGATGTTCTCCGGGAACGCGTGCAGCAGGATGTCCTGCCACGACTGCGGCGCCGGCGCCGCCGCCTGTTCGCCTGGCGCCGGCGGCGGCAGCGTGATGCCGACGCCCGCGCGGCTGATCGTGATCGCCGCCCACCCGATGAGCAGCGCCAGCGTCGTCACGACCTCGAAGTAGACGAGCGCCTTGATCCCCATGCGCCCGACCTGCTTCAGGTCTCCATGCGAGGCGATGCCGACCACGAGCGTCGCAAACAGCAGCGGCGCGACGATCGTGCGGACCAGGCGGATGAAGATGGTGCTGAGGACGCGCAGCTGCGTGGCGGCGTCGGGAAAGAAGTAGCCGAACGCGCCGCCGACGACGATGGCGATCAGGATCCAGGTGGTGAGCGAGGGACGGCGCACGGGACGGATAGTGGGGTGATGGACGGTTGGTGGTTCGTGGTTCGTCGTTCGTGGTTCGTAGTTAAGCAGCCGTAAGAGCTTTCGTCGTCACCCACGAGCGCTGGCTACTAACTACCAACCACCAACCACCAACCACCGAGCTATCGCGTATTACCGGTGAGTGTCGGCGGCGTCGCGCGTGACGGCGTAACTTCGAACGAGAAGCGGAGCGCGGGAATCCGATTGCCCGGGTGGTCGTCCGCGTAGGTGAGCTGCGGCAGGCGATAGAGCTGCTGTCCACCGTCCGGCCCCTGGTAGATCCCGGGGTAGAAATCGATGAGATGCACACCGGGCGTGCCCGCCGCGGTGAAGTGAATGACGACGTCACCACCCGTGTTGAAGCCGCAGGCGTAACCCATGTACGCGTTGTCGTAGGTCGCGACGTAGATGTTGTCGTACTCCGTCCAGCCGACGCCTTTCAGGTGAATCGTGACCGGAGTGCCGGCGGGTCCCGACGAGGGCGTCATGCTGACGATGGTCGTCTCGACAACGAACCAGGTCGTCGCGAGCGTGCGATCGCCGGATCGAACCGAGAGCGAGTGCCGTCCGCCCAGATCGTCGGGAATCGAGACCGGCATCGAGAGGCGGCCGTCGGCGGTCGTCGTCACCTTCGTGAGCTCGTGTTCGATCGGCTCGAAGCCGTTGCCGCTCACCCGGTTCCCTTCGTAGCTTCCCCACACGAGCGACACCGGCGTATTCGCCGGCAGGCCGGCCACGTCGAGCGACGCTTTCGTGTTCACCGGCCCCTGTGTCGGCGTGATCTTCGCGGCGGCGCCGCCGACGCCCGTCGACGCGGGCACGGGTTGCCGCTGGTACGGCTCGGCGTAGAAGGCGGGTGTGGCCGCGCGGCCGGGCGTCACGCGAAACGCGAACTGCGGGACTGGAAGATACGCGTTCGGCGCCTGCTCGTGATTCAGGTAGCCCTGGCCCATGTAGCCGGTGAGCACGTTGATCGTGTGGTCGCCGGCCGGGCCCGTCGCGCGGAAGCGTGCGACTGCGCTCCCCTTCGTCCCCGCCGCCGTCACGTAGCCGGCCTGCTGGTTGTCCCAGTTCACCACCCACGTGCTTTCCATCGTCCGCCAGCCGAGCCCCTTCACGCGCAGCTCGATGGTGGTGCCGACCGGACCTTCCTTCGGCGAGAGCTCGAACGTCTGCGCGACCTCGACGCCGCCCTGCGCGAGCGTCGTGCTGCCGTCGCGCACGAACACCTCGTGCACGCCGCCGAAGTCTTCGGGAATCGCGAAGCGCGTGTTGAGGCGGCCGTTCGCATCGACAGTCGCTTGGGAGAGCGTGCGCGTCGTCTCCGCGTACTTCTTCCCGCGGAAGTGGAAGTAGTCCTCGATCACCCAGCCGCCTTCGACCGTACCCCAATCGAGCTTGACGGTCTTGTTCGGCGGCAGACCTTCGGCGGTCACCTCGACGCTCGTGCCGACGACCGGTTTCGGATGCTGTGTCTTGTCGTAGGTGAGGGTCAGGCGCTTTGGCGCGGACCCAGGGCTGGACGCATCGGGAGCGGGGAAATGTGCGGGGCCGGGAAGGACGCGGTCGTCATCAGACGAAGCGGCCTGCCGGGTCCGTTCGGACCCGGCAGGCTGTTCGGCGCGCCCGCACGCGAAGGCGGTGAGCGCGGCCAGGCATGCGGCGCCGACAAGAGCACCGGCGCGCATTGCGATCTCCTTCGCGCGCCTAGTTGCTCGACGGGCCGTCGGCGACGATCGTCAGCTGCGAGGCTTCGACGTCGAACGGCTTGAAATCGCCGGTGCGGCCGTACTTGTCCTTCGCGGTCACCGTGAACCGTACGATGCCCGTCGGGGCGTCGTTCGGCACGATCCACTTGGCGACCCAGAAGGTGCGCTCGGGCTGGGTCGCCGTGGCGCGCCACCGCATCGGGATGTCCTTCGTCTGGCCCGCGTAGGTGATGTGCACGACCAGCTGCGTGTCGGGCTCGGCGTGCTGACCGGTCTGCGGGTCGACCGCCTCGATGCGCCAACCGACCGGCTCGCCGCGCTTGTAGACGTTGTTCAGCGTGCAGTTCTTCGGCTTGCCGGGCCCGAAGAAGTACGTCATGTCACCGCGAAGAATCAGGTTGCCCGTCTTCGCGGCGGGCGCCTGGGCGGCGGCATGGAGCGAGGCGAGCGCGAGCCCGGTAACGATGACTGCGGCGGACAACGCGATGGTCAGTGTTCTGCGCATTGCGATCTCCTACTCGACGATCGTGAGCTGGGACGCCTCGAACGGCCCGTATTTGCCCGTGCGTCCGTACGTGAACGAGCAGATTTCTCCGCGAGAGTCTACTCGATTTACGGAAAACCTGGGCCGGAAAATGCGATTATCGGCGGTTTCGGACCGATTCGCGGCCGGCGCGGAGGGCCGAGGCCACCGCCGCCTGCTGCTCTTCGGACATGCGGAGGCGGACGACCCGGATGACGCGGCCTGGGGCGCTGACGACCTGCCGCTCGGAAATGCGGGAAGGCTGCGCGGCGTCGAGCGTGCGGGTCGCCGTGTGTCTCGTCTCGGCCATGTCTAGCTCGTCCTCGGCTCAGTATAGCGTTTGCCTACGAAGACGGCAATTCCGCGGACCGCGGCCAGGACCAGTTCCTGCCGCTCGGGCGTGAAGAAATCGCGCTCGTTCGCGTCGAGGAACAGAATCGCGTCGGCGCGTCCCTGCTGGTCGTACAGCGGAACCGCCATCCAGGTCATCGCGCCCGGATTGACGCGACGCGCCTGCGCCTCGGTGAAGTTCCAATCGGTGATGAGCTCCCGCACGTACGCCTCGTATTCGTCGTTCACACGGTCGGCGAGGAACGCGCCGTTCTCCCGCAGCGCCTTCCCGATGATGCCGGCGTTGGCCGGAAACCGGCGGCCCACCTTGCCCGTCGTCGTGTCGCCGATGTACTCCGTGACCTGCTCGAGCTCGCCGTCGAGCGGGACGTGAATCGCCAGGCGCAGCCTGCACGTCTCCGGCGCCAGCACGGCGTGCAGCGTGTGAAGGCATCCTTCGAGTTCGTGCGTCGACTGCTTTTTCCGCGCTGCAGCCAGTCCCACCGCCTGCTTGATGACGGAAAAGACGAGCACGCCGACAGTGCCGGCCAGCGCCAGCAGCGCCGGCGCGAGACGATTCTGCGACCAGACGTTCCACGCTGATGACAACCCGGCCACGGACGCACACAGCACGATGGCGACGTCGTAGGTGGGCGTCTGCGCGAAAATCCAGCGGGGCCCGCGCGGAGGTCGTGGAATCGCCACGGCGGCGCGAGTCTAGCATCGCGGGTGGGGGTTATACTGGGAGGTCCTGCCGGCGCGAGACGCGCATCCGTGCGGAAGTGGCGGAATTGGCAGACGCGCTAGCCTCAGGAGCTAGTGGCCGCAAGGCCATCGGGGTTCGAGTCCCCGCTTCCGCACCACTCGATTCGGCCGCTTCGCGGCCTCCCTCGTGCCAAGCCGTCCTTCTCTCGACATTCCCGATTGCTAATAGTCGGGGCTGTCCGTTCCGCCTTCGTGAACGCGAAGCTCATCATGAGTCGACCCGGAGGTAGTCGCAATCACCGTTCCAGGTACGACGCGCTCGAGCTCCCGAATACTCCCCTACGCTTCGCGCTCGAGGATTGTGTGCATCCTACTTCTGCACGAACGCCGACAGCACGGCTCTCGCGACGAAGTCGGCGAGCAGGCGATTGGCTGTCACCGTGTAGTGGCAGCAGTCGTCAACGTAGACGGCCGCTCGCTCGTTGTCGAAGAGGTGCACCGCGTTGAACGCGCCTGGCTCGAGCGCCTTCTCGAGGAACGGATACCCGCGCTCGGCGCCAGGCTTGAACGGAGACGCGTCGTTGAACGCGACCCTCCGCTCGTCGTCGCCGAACGGGCGCGACGAGTAGTACTGGTTGGGCTGGAGGACGTGGATGTAGGGGACGCCCCTCGGCGCGAGCAGCTGCTGCATCAGCAGCGACGACGCGCGCCAGTTGGCCGCGATGTCCTCGAAGGCCGCGTCGCCGCTGCGCGCTCTCACCTTCGGCGTCACGTGAATCACGGAGTTCGACGGCGGGTTCGACGGAAGCGCGTCGAACTCCACCAGCTCGCGCTGATGCCGCGCACGGAGCAGGAGGTAGTCGTGGCGCAGCACGAATTCGACGGACGCAAACGGCGTCCGGTTGCTCCGCGAGGCGATGGCATTCAGCCGCTGCTCGTCACGCTTGATGCGAGTCAACAGCTCGAGCTTCGCCGGCGTCAGCGTGGCCTGGTTGACGACGTTGATCAGCGGGTCGAGATGCTCGTGGCTCGGCATCGAGACGTCCCAGCCGTACCGATCGTTGATGCCGCCGAGCGCCACCTCGTTGAACCCGTCGATGTTGACCACCGCGTCGAACGTCTGCCCGATCGACAGGAAATAGGCGAGCACGAGCAGCTGCTGCGGCTGCTTGTACCCCTCGTGGCTGAAGCAGAGCGTCACCGGCTCGCGGACCTTCAGGAAGCTCTGGCGGAGGTCCTCTTCGAACCGCGCGGCGCCAATCCGGCAGAAGTACGCGCCGACCGATCCGCCGAAGACGCCGACGACGAACTGGCCGTCGTTGGTCCTGGTGAACGGGTAGTCGTGCGCGGACGAGAACCCGAAGTTGTTGGTCGCCACGACCGGGCCCGAATCCGCCGTCTGCAGCTCCGGCGGGAGATCGAACGAATACGACGGAGGCACAATCGGCCGCGCAAACAGGGGCGAACCAACGGTGATCAAGTACTGCGGACCCACCGGGAAATTGGTGTCCTGCGCTGAGGCCACTCCCACCAGTGCGAACAATAAGAAAGGCAAGCCGCAGATACGCATAGAACCTCCTTCGGTCAAGCCCTTAACGGGACTGATTATGGAACGAACCCTGTCTCTATTACAAGGGCAATTGCGGCCCTGGACGCGGGTTTACGCCGGCGGCTCGGAATAGATTAGTTCCACGACAGTGCAGTCGTCCCTCAACGGAGTTCCGGCGCAGAATTCCGTTAAAGCCGACAAGATGCCTTCGCGGGTCGGCGTCTTCGCCGCTATGGCCTCCAGCCGTGAATCCTCAAAAAATTCGCCCATGCCATTTTCCGCCTCGGTCACACCATCGGTCACAAGCAAGAAGCGGTCGCCGGATCGCCACGATAAGGTTCTTCTGGTGTATGCAGCCCGTCACTACCGGGAATTGTCAAATCAAAACGAACTCCGCCCTCAAGATGTGATGCGCATTCTCGTGCATTACCACGCCTACGGAGACTCTTCGAAAGTGCCTATTCTTGTGGCGGAACACAGCGGACGCATGCGGGAACAGATCAACCAGAGAGAGTTGGAGGAAGTCGAGCGCCTGGAGGCAGAGTACAAAGATTGCAACGACAAGCTCGCTAAACTGGAAACAGAGCTTGCTGAATT
>Ga0137418_10003894_pt1 | contig 13690 bp, 13 predicted proteins | sample CZODoug3_1_2_16f_FD_122242 | JGI IMG/M metagenome (GOLD analysis project Ga0137418, IMG submission 122242) | Vadose zone soil fungal communities from Angelo Coast Range Reserve, California, USA - CZODoug3_1_2_16fungal (Hybrid Assembly) | ecosystem: Environmental > Terrestrial > Soil > Vadose...
CACATGATGTCCGCGTTAATCAGGACTTACAATTTCGCCGCTACTGCCAGGGCTGTTTTGCCCTTTGCAGATTTGCCATATACTTCGTCTGGATAGCCCAGTGAGCCCTTTATCTATGCCGCCCTTTATTCGACCAGAACGCAGGGCGCTGAGTCCGGAAGAACGTGCCTTGCTTGAATGGTTGATAGCAAATGGCAATCCAGACGCAAAGCAATATGCGTCGCAGCTCTCAGACACAAAAGTTGTTGGCTTATGCACCTGCGGGTGTCCGTCGCTAGATTTAGCGATTGGTGACCGCGAAGAAAGAACAACGGGGCCGTCTCACATCCTGGCAGACTTAGATGGGACTACTGCCGAGGGAGTCCAAGTTGGCGTCATTCTCCATGCGCGAGAGGGGCAGATTTCTGAACTTGAGGTTTACGCAATTCAGGATTTCGAGGGCGCATTCAATCTTCCCGTCATAGAATCGCTGAAACGGTGATTCTAGTACCCACTTGTACGGTAAGCGCGTTAGGACGTAGGCGAGTAGTTCCGAGTTGCCGACGATCCACCAGAATCGGCTCAGTACGAAACAAATGGTAGGGACTTGGGGACTCCGGACCCCAGGACCCGCTTCGTGTCCCAACACGTTGACATAGTTACGGGCATGAGAGTCGTCGCCACTCGCACGAATCAATAATTCATATGTCGGTGCATTAGGTGACATATCGGGTGGCACTACCGAATCAAGCGACAACTCAGGTCTTTCGACATTCGTTTGCAACCATTTGCTGGAGGAAGGTGATGGCATTCGAGCCATCCAGGAACTTCTGGGGCACAAGGACGTCCAGACCATGATGGTCTACACGCAGGTACTGAATCGTGGTGGTCGAGGGTTCCAGAGTCCCCTTGATCGCTTTCGCTTCTGGAGTTTCGAAAGGGCACCCCGCTAGAAGGGCTGCCACTCGAATGGAAACATTTTGCCCGCTTGAGCCGAGTCCAACTTCAGCCCGACAAGTTCGGTGGCGTGCGCCAGCGCCAGGTGCTCGGCTGACAGATCCCCAGCCACGTACAGCGCGGCCACACGCCCCAGGTGCGCGGTTCCAAGACCCGGACCGCACGCGAGCTCCACCGTCCGACGCCCTTCCGAGATCCGGCCGGCCACCCAGTACCGGTGGCAGATGTGGGCAAACTCGGCCGCGCCGACCTCGCGCCCCGGCCGCTGCGCCTCGATACCATCAACCACGTTTGTGGTCGGCAGTCTCGCGATAGAGCGACTCCACTCGCCCCATCTCGGTCGCCCAGTTGTATCGTTCGACAATGACGGCGCGGCTACGCTCACCGAACTGCCGCCGCAGGTCCGGTTGATCAAGCAGTGTTCCGAGGGCGTCCGCAAGCGCCGCGTGGTCACCGACCGGAAACAGGAAGCCATTTTCCCCGTGCCGCACCCACAGCGCATTGTCGCCGAAGTCTGTGATGACGGGCGGCACAGCGGCGGCCATCGCCTCACCCGTAGAGCTTGCAAGCCCTGCATCGGACGTGGATGTGGAGACGTAGACGGAAGCGACCGACAGCATGTTTGGCAGCTCAGCGCCCTCGTACCATCCGCCGAAGTGGACGACCGCGGTGACTCCGAGCTCGGCCACTAGAGCGCGGATACGCTGTTCCTCGGTACCGCGCCCCCAGATCACGAAGCGTACGTCAGGTCGCGTGGCGACCACCTTCGGAATTGCGTGGATCAAAGTGGGAATGTCGTAGACCGGCAGCAGGTGTCGCAGGCTCAGCACGACCCGGCAGCCTGCCACGCCGAGTTTCTCCGACCAACCGGCGTGCGGGGGCAGCGGCCGGAAGCGATCCACGTCCACTCCGAAGTACACGACCTTCACGGGCTTTCCCCCTGCCCCGAGGTCTCGGAGCACGGGGACGATGTGGTCCGCGTCGCACACGATCAAGGCGGCCCGGCGCAGGACGTATCCTACCATCCACCGCACCCACATCGACTCCTTGGGGCGCACCAGTACGTCTCCACCGAACGGAGTTACGATGAGCGGCCGGGCACCGGCGAGCGCCGCCAGGAAGGCGTACATATTGATCTGGAGCGCATGCACCACGTCGGGCTGAAGGCGTTTCAGCAGCCCCGCCACGCGGGCAGCGTAGTACGGATAAAAGCTGTGACGCAGGCCAACCGTCGTGAAGGGGTTGCGCACCCAATGCACCGTGACACCGGGTATCTGGGCCTTGCCGGTGGACACGATGTGCACGTCATGGCCAGCTTCGCCGAAAAACTTGATCCACTTCGACACGTGATAGCCCGACGCGTCGCCGACGAACAGTAGACGCAACCGTCCGGTTCTACGCACGTCCACTCAGCCGCCTCCCGTGGACCTGCGGCCAGCGAGCGCTTCGATGATCCGCGCCACGCGCACACCGTCGTCGACTGTGGTCCGCAACGTAGCGCGCCCGCGTACCGCGTCGAAGAAGTTCTCGAGTTGCCCGCGGAAACCTTTGTCGGCGCGACGTAGCGCCAAGCCGCCCGTCCGGGCGCCGTGGACGTCGAGGCGAAGAAAGTCGTCAATGACGAACACGCTCCCGGCGCTGAACACCTCGAGCCGTTCTTTCGACATCCCCCCCGCTCCCTGCCCCGAATAGATCACCGTCGCGATGTCACCATTCGCAAATCGCAGCGTCGCCGAAAAGTTGTCGTGCGGAGGTACGAGAGGGTTCATGCCACCGACGAATGAGCCGGTCGCCTCCGCCACGTCGGAGTCAGCCAGGAAGCACAGGAGGTCAATGAAATGACATCCCTCTCCGACCAGGCGGCCGCCCCCTTCCAGCGGATCGAGCGTCCAATGTCCCAAAGGAACGGGAAGGGCGTTGACACGGTACAGGAATTGTCGGGGGCTAGCCGCCGTTTCCAGCGCCCGCGCCAGCGCCTCTACGGTCGGTGCAAACCTCCGGTTGAACCCCACGGTAAGCAAGCCGTCCATTTCCGCCACCGCGGCCGCAACCAGTTCGGCCTCCGACACCGTCATCGCCATTGGCTTCTCGACATGCACAGGCTTGCCAGCCCGAACGATTCGCTCGGCGAGCGCCGCGTGCAGGTTATGGCGTGTTCCCACGAGGAAGGCGTCAATCGCCGGGTCATTGAGGAGGACGTCGGCTGACGTCGCCAGCACGACCGGGTGGAAGCGCGCCTCGAGCATGGGAAAGCTCGCCGTCGTGCGGTTCGCGACCGCATAGAGCTCGACATTGAGGTCGGCGAAGTGCGGGAGAAGTTGCTGACTCACAAAACTGCCGCAACCGACGACGCCTACCCGCAGCCGATCTGACCGCTTCGCCAAGGCGCGCCGACGCTGCGGCGATCGTTGGGTCGGGGTCGGGGTCACCCGCTCTGCATACGTCAGCAGCACAGCGACCGCAGTGTCCGGCTCGTCGATCAGCGTGCGGTACGCCGCGCGCGCGTCCTCCATCGGAACACGGCGCGCCACCAGCTCGCGCACGCGGACGACGCCTCGTGCTACTTGATCGAGAAAACAGGCGAGGTTCCGGCCCTCAGTCCAACGGACGTACCCAATAGGATAGTCGAGGCCCTTGCCCTCGTACCCGGCGTCATATCGCCCAGGGCCATAGCTGCGGCTTACTCGGAATGCGAGTTCCTTCGCGAATAACGCGCCTCGCGCCAGGTCAAGGCCCATGTCCCCGATCATCACCGCCCGTGCGCGGTCGCGGCACGCGGCGAGTGCGCGGTTGGTCACTGCGCTGTCCTTCACACCCGCGCACAACAGCGCAGCGTCTGCCCCATGGCCGTCGGTCAGAAACGCCACCGCCTGCCCGAGATCCGCCACCTCGGCCGGATCCAAAACGGTGTGAATCCCCAGTTCCCGTCCCAGCGCCCGACGAGACTCGAGCGGCTCGACTCCGATTACTCTAGCGCCGCTGGCCCGCGCGAATTGCGCCGCCAACAACCCGACAAGCCCCAGACCAACGACGAGGACGCACTCCCCAAGAGTGGGCTCCGCCAAGCGTACACCGTGAAGGCTGATGCAGGCAACGGCACCGAAGGCCGCTTCGTCGAACGTCAGTTGTTCCGGTATACGTGCGACGAGGTTCTCGCTCACGGCGACGAACTCCGCGTGCGGGCCACCAGCGTAGGCCACCGGATCGCCGACCGCAACGTCGCGCACCTCAGATCCCACCGCGACCACTACGCCCGCCCCGCTGTACCCGCGCGGCGTGAGCTGGCGTGCTTTCTCGCGAATCTTGTCCACCGTAGCTCCCAGGCCGTCTCGGCGAAGACTGTGCAGCACGGCGCGCACCCGTGAGGGATCGCGCAGCCCCCGGGCGACCAGGCCGCCCGCATCATAACCCGCCGTCTCAGTGCCCGTGCTGATCAGGGATGCACGAACCGCAATGAGCACCTCTCGACTCCCCACGGTGGGCGCATCGACCTCCACGACCTCGGCGACCTGGTCGGCGTTCAGAAACACTTGCTTCACTGGTGAGTCCTCGATCCCGGTAAGTCCGGTTGCAGGGCCGCTTGCGTCGCAGTCAGCGCCGCGACCATCCAGGCTTGTCCCCACCGCAGCAAAGGAATATTCGTGATGAAAGTGACTCCGTAACGCCGCCGCCGCGCCCACGCAAAATAACCGGCACCCGGACCTGCGTCCCGCCACAAGGCGCGCGCCGTGGCGTGGAACACCGCGTCGGCATGCCGTAGAAACGCCGGGGCACTGAGCACTCCTGCCTCGCGCATCGCAGCGGCACACAAGAGCGCTTCAGCGCAACTGTGCACTTCAATGACGTCGTATCCGCCGCGGGTGAAGTGAGGGATCCCTTCAGGCGTGAAGAAGTCGGCAAGCCAGGTGGAGAAATAGCATTCGGCTGCACGCCGAAACTCGCCGAGGCCGGTGCGCGTGCCGATGCTGTGCAACGCACGGATCTCGAATCCGCTGTGATATGTATCCTGTTGGACGCTTGGCCCCGTCTGCGCGTTCGACCAGTAGGCCAACGTACCGTCTTCACGGATCTGGTTGAGCGAGAACCGCGCCGCGGCGAGTCCGGTGTCCACCCACTCGGCCCGACCAGTCTCCTGGCCGACACGAACCAAGAACTCGGCCGCGAACAGGTTGGCATTGTGCACCTGAAACTGGTCCACCGGGGTGTAGGAGAAACAGAACGAACGATCCGAGGCGGGGGCGCTGCGATTCAGACCGCTCATGAAGAACCGACACACCGCTTCACACACCGCGAGGGCTTCCGTCTGTCCATACAGGTGATAGCAAAGCCAGTACGCGTCACCTATGATCGCCGAGGTCACGGCCGTGGGTGTGTTCCGGGGAATTAGCACTCGGCTCTGCCAGTCGAACGGGTAGCCCCATCCAAAGCCAGCACCACACGCAACACGGTTCGACTCGAGCCAGCGAAAGCAGGGCAAGTGTCCCGGTTCGCCATCAACCCGCCGAGGACCACCTTCCAGCGACTCGAGGCGCAGGAACGCACTGGCAAACAGGCCCATCGCCTTGGCGTTGACGCGCGGGACGGCTCCGAGTACCCGTCGCATTGCAATCGGGAACGGCTCCTGAAGGCGACTGATTACGGTACTCGCCGCGCGCCGATGAAACGTGCTGCTGGCAAGCGCCCAGCGTCCGATAGCAGTATCCCACACATCGTACGGGTCCCATCCGGTCCACCCGTTGGCCGCAACCCATGACAAGCAGCTTTGCAGATACTCCGCGACCGCGGCGGCGAGGCGTGCCTGTGGGTCAACGACATCCATCGAGCACTCGGACGATTTGTTGGGCGGTGTCCCCAGACCCGTAGAGCGGCGGGTGTGCCGGCCGCCCGCTTGGCAAACCGTCGACCGCTTCCACAATCGCGTCGGCGTCGGCAGCGGCGAGTCTGTTCCAGCCGACTGCGACGGTCTCGACCCACTCGGTCTCAGTACGCAGGGTCACGCACGGCGCTTCCAGATAGTAAGCCTCCTTTTGAACCCCGCCGGAGTCCGTCAAGACAGCGCTCGAATTGCGCACCAATTGAAGCATGTCGAGATAGCCCACCGGGTCGATCAGATGGACGTTCGAACCTGGTAGGAGGCCAAACTCGACCAGCGCCTGTCGGGTGCGCGGATGAACCGGGAATACGACCGGTTTGTTCAGGCGCGAGAGGCCGCTGAGGATGCCCGTAAGGCGCTCAGGCGCGTCGGTATTCTCGGCGCGATGCACAGTGCACAGATAGTAGTCGCCGGGGCCGACCCCTGCAGCACCGGGATACCGCGAAACCTGTTCGGCCCGGCCCACATGCTGAAGGGTCGCATCCAACATGATATCTCCGACGATGAACACGCCCGCCGCAACGCCTTCGGTTCGAAGATGACGCTCGCCAATCGCGGAAGGCACGAAGAGCCAGTTCGAGAGGTGATCGGTGATGATGCGGTTGTGCTCTTCCGGCAAAGAACGGTTGAAGCTGCGCAGACCCGCCTCTACGTGGGCCACCGGGATCTGCAGTTTCGCTGCTGTAAGCGCGCCGGCAAGTGTCGAGTTCGAGTCTCCGTACACGAGCACGGCATCGGGGCGGTCGGCGATCATCAGCGCCTCGAGCCGAACCAGCATCGCGGCCGTCTGAGCGGCGTGCGTTCCACTGCCAACCCCTAAGTGATGGGCTGGCGAAGCGATCCCCAGTTCCCCGAAAAACACGGCGGACATCAGGTGATCGTCGTGCTGGCCTGTATGAACCAGCACTTCCTCGTGATGTCCGTGGAGTGCTCGGCTGAGCGGAGCAGCCTTGACGAACTGAGGGCGCGCTCCGAGAACCGTCAAAAGGCGCAAATGTCGTATCCTGGGAGAGAAACCGCGTGCATCAATCGAACCGCGCGCCGTCACATAGGACCGCCGCAATCCGCTCGCCCGCGCTCCCGTCCCACCGCTCGATCGTCGGCGCCGCACTCGCCGTCCCCGCAAGGGCCGCTCGCGCGGCCGACACGATCGCGTCCCGGTGGGGAGGCACGAGCTTATTCGTCCCTTCGGTGCATGTGATGGGACGCTCCGTGTTCGGGCGCACCGTCAGACACGGGATCCCGAGGAACGTCGTCTCCTCCTGGAGGCCTCCAGAATCCGTAACGACGAGCCCCGCCGACATGACCAGGCTCAACATCTCCAGATATGGCACGGGCTCGAAGACCTGCACACGGGCTCCCGCCTGAAAGCCGAGAGCAGTCATGCGCCGGCTCGTGCGGGGGTGTACCGGAAAGAGCACAGGCCGGTCCGCGGCGATGTCTGACAGCGCGCGGAGCAACTCCTGAAGGACGCCCGGTTCATCGACGTTGGAGGGTCGGTGCAGGGTTACGACCGTGTACTCGCCGCGGCGAACTCCGTGGCGGCTGCTCGCATCCAGCTGACGCGCTGCTGGCAAGGCCCTCAGCAGAGAATCGATCATGATGTTTCCAACAAACTGGATGCGCTGGGGAGGGATTCCCTCACTGAGCAGGTTGTCATATCCGTCCCGCGACGGTGCAAACAAAATGTCGGACAGACGGTCGGCCACGATCCGGTTTATTTCCTCGGGCATGGTCCGATCCCGACTCCGAAGCCCAGCTTCGACGTGGCCCAGGGGGAGACCGAGCTTGGCCGCCACCAGCGCCGCCGCCGCGGTCGAGTTCACGTCGCCATACACGAGCACCACATCTGGCCGGAGTTCGCTGCAAAGCGGATCTAACCGCTCCATGACGGCCGCCGTTTGCTGCGCGTGCGATCCGGATCCGACGGCGAGGTTGAAATCGGGCTCAGGAATTTCAAGATCGCGGAAGAACGCGTCCGACATGTCCGCATCATAGTGCTGGCCGGTGTGGACGATGACGTGCCGCACCTGGCGCTGGCCGAGCGCCCGAGCGACGGGCGCGAGCTTGATGAAGTTGGGTCGCGCGCCGACCACCGACAGGACCAGTGCTGGCGGCTTCACACTGCTGAGCCGGCCTTGCGCGCCAGCACATAGATCACCTTGAAGGCCCGCACGGGTCCAGAGTTCACGCGCGTGCGCGGGGCGACGGAGGCGAAGCCCTCCAGCAATTCCCCCGGCAGCTCCCGCAGCTTCCCATACACGAGGCGTTTCAGGCGCGCACGACCGCGCAGCGTCCGGGGCACAAGCCGCAAGGACTCGAGTACTCGACGAGCGAGAGCCAAAACGCGGGCCTGCACCAGCGAGCGCGCGCCGTCCTGTCCGATCGGGAATGCGCTCTCCACGGTGACAGCGAGCCCCAGCGCCCCCAAGACGGCGCGGAATTCCTCGGCCGTATGGTAGTGGACCGTGTGTGGGCTGCGAATGAAATCCGGCCGCTCGGGATTTGCATTGACGAATAACGCGGTCCCTCCACGATCGAGTACGCGCACGATCTCGCCGAACGCCGACTGCATGTTCGGCACATAATACGACGCCTCAAAAAGGAGAACCACATCGAACGCCGCATCGCGAAATGGTAAGGCCTCCGCTGACAACTGCGCGAAAGGGAAGCGCCCGCGGTAGTACTGCTGTCCGCTTCGAAGCAGCGCGAGGGACACATCTCCCCCCACGAGTAGCCTGGCCCCTCGGCCCAAGAGCCCGAACCCCTGCCCCGCCCCGCACCCTATTTCCAACACGCGGTTGCCACGGGCCAGGTCGGTCGCCACCTGGTAGCGCGTGTACATCATCTGCGCGCCCTCGGAGGATAACGGAGTGCCGGTCGTCTCGGTGAGGTCCTCGAAGCGCGGTCGACCGTCCTTAGACATAGGTCAGATGCTTCTCCCAATCGGCTTCGGCTACGCCCGGCGGCAACGTCGGCCGAAGGCGCTCGCTCCTCCCGGCGGCGCGTACGACCTCCGGCGGGGCGCCGGTGCGTAACAACAGCTGCTGGAGGGCACGCAGCGCGCGCGCCCGCGTGACCGCGGCGAGCGCTGTCAGCAGAATCAGCCGCACGTCAAGCTGCATTGAGCGCATATCGACATAGTGCAAACCTAGCCGACTCTTCCATGGCCGGATCAGGAGATTGTAGTCACGGTCGGGATCCTTGCTCCCCCTGAGGATCTCACTCTCGTCGGAGAACACGATGCTGGCGAAGTCGGTGATCCCCGGCCGCACCTCCAGAAGACCTCGCTCCGCCTGCGAGTACAGCGCGACCTCCGTTGGGACGTTGGGCCGAGGGCCAACCAGACTCATCTCACCTTTCAGGACGTTCCAGAGCTGGGCCAGTTCGTCGAGCTTCAGACGTCGCACGACATGGCCGACCCGCGTGATCCGCCGGTCGTCCCCGGCTGTGGATCGAACGCCGGTGCGGTCGGCCCGCGCGACCATGGAGCGGAACTTCAGCATCCGGAACGGTCGCCCGCGCTGGCCGACACGTTCTCCCCGATAGAATGGCGAACCGAAATCCTGTAGCCAGATGAGCGCTCCGACGATCAGAAGGAGCGGCGAGAATACGGCGAGCCCGGTGCCCGCGACGACGATGTCGAACAGACGCTTCATGGCGCGCCGCGACGGTCTGCCGGCGACTTCAAGTGCCGCGCGGAGCGGCTTCGAGCGCTTGGCGGGTGACCTGCACAACGCGGCTCACAGTCGGATAGTAACGTGCCTCCAGCGGTCCGCTCGTCGGGGCAGGTACGTCTTGAAGTGTGATGCGTCGCGGCGCGGTCCGCAGCGAGTCCGGCTCCAGCCGTTCCACGACCGACGCGATAACCTCGCCAGCCAATCCACAAGTGGTCCACCCGCCGTCCACTACCACGAGACGCCCAGTCCGTTGGACTGATTCGACCACCGGCCCGATATCCAGAGGGTTCACGACGCGAAGATCGATCGCCTCGGCGCTGATCCCTTCCTTTCCTAATTCCGCCGCTGCCTGTTCAACGAGATAGGCGCTGTATCCGGCGCCCACAAGTGTCACGTCCTCCCCGGCGACCCGGACAGCCGGCCCGCTGAAAATGGCATCCTCGTCTGGGTTCGACGGCAAATCCCCGGTTCGTTCGTACAGCCAACGATCGTCGATGTACAGTACCGGGTCACCACAAACGCTGGCAGACACGAGCAGGTCCCGGGCATCGAGGGGCGTCGCCGGCATCACGACACGGAGCCCCGGCACGTGTGCAAACCACGCGTGCAACGCCTGGGAGTGCTGCGCGCCCTGCTCGCCGCCGCGATTGATGATCCCGCGGATGACGACTGGTGCTGACACCTTCCCGGCGAACATCGAAGACCATTTTGCTGCCTGCGTAACTATCTGGTCGGTCGCGAGAATCATGAAGTCCATGCGCGGATGGACCACGATCGGCCGTCGACCCGCAATCGCCGCACCCACCGCCGCACCGGTACACGCCATTTCCGATACCGGCGAGTCGATGACGCGCTCGCGCCCGAACTCGGTGTCGAGATCGGTCATCGAGTTCCCGACATACCAAGGGCTCCACAGGCCCTGGCCGATCACGAACACCTCGGGATACGTGCGCAACAGATACGCGAACCCATCGCGGATCGCCACGCCATAGCTTCGACTGACTGTCTTAGTGCTCATGCCGGCCGGAGGCGTACAAATAACGCTCCACCACTTGGGCCGCCGGATAAGGCGCCGATCTGGCGCGAGCCACGGCCTGCGTCACGCGTGCGACCGCCGCCGCGTCCAGCTCGTCGGCCTGCGCCTGAGTCACCATTCCCGCGGCGATCATCGGCTCACGTAGACGCCGGATCGGGTCGCGCTGCTTCCAATGAACCAACTCTTCTCCGCGCTTCACGCCCACGTCGGTATCCTCGCTCGGACCGACGTGACCGCGCCAACGATACGTCACCAACTCAAGGAAGGTCGGTCCCTCCTTGGCGCGAGCCCGCGCCGCGGCGCGAAGTGTCGCCTCCGACACGGCACAGACATCGTTGCCGTCCAGCACCTCGTATTCGACGCGGTGTGCCAGGGCGTATCGCGCCACGCAGTCCGTTGGCTGGCGAAGGGAAATGTGCAAGTGGCTCGAGAAGAGATTGTTCTCGCACGCAAAAATCACCGGCAGCTTCAGCGTGGCCGCCAGGTTCATCGCTTCGTGAAAGCCGCCTTCTTCCGTCGCCCCATCACCGAAGAACGACACCGCTAGCGCCTCACTACCCTCGAGCTTTGCCGCGAGACCGGCGCCGACGGCCATGGGAATCGTGGTACTCACGATCGGCACGGTACCGAGGAGTCCACGCTCCGGAGCGACGAGATGCATAGAGCCGCCCATTCCGCCGGAGCAGCCCGTCGCCTTCCCGAGGATCTCGGCGAACATCGCGTCGACATCGCCGCCGAGCGCGAGGTAGTGGCCGTGCGAGCGATGGGCTCCGAACGCCCGATCCCCCGACCGGAACCCCGCCGCCACGCCGACGGCACAGGCCTCCTGCCCGATCGCCAGATGACACGGGCAGCGCGCCTCGCCGCTCGTGACGAGGTCGGCGACGTGCTCTTCGGCGCGCCGAATCAGAATCATGCGCTCCAGTTGACCCAAGAGGCGCTCTCGCGTTGCTCCGCGCAGATCCACGGGCTCGTGACCCACAAGCGGGTCGGCCAGCGCACCCAGCGAAAACGGAACCGACTTAGCTGCGATAGAAGGCATCGATCAGGTCGCAGATGTAGGAGACGTCGTCGTCCGTGAGCGAGGTGTTCATCGGGAGCAGGAGCGAGCGCGCGATGATCCGCTCGGTAATCGGCAGATCCACCGTGAACCCCAGCGCGGGGAAATGATGAAGTGCCTTCCCGCCCCACTGAAGAATCGTGTGAACTCCGTTCGCCTTGAGGTGATCACGAAGCTCATCGCGCCGGTGAGCCTCGACCTCGTAGTTTTGATACACATCGAAGTGTCGCGCGTCTGAACGCGGACTTGGGGGCAACCGCAGCGCCCCGATCGCCGCAAGGCGTTCCTGATACACGGCAGCGATCTCCCGACGTCGCCTGACTTCCTCCGGAAACGACTTGAGCTTCAGGTCCAGAAGAGCTGCCTGGAGGTTGTCCAGCCGACTGTTGAAGCACCATCCGCTCACGTCGCCGTCGTCCATGCGCCCGTGGTTTCGCAACGTCTTGATGCGATCGGCGATCTGGTCATCGTCCGTGACGACACCACCCCCGTCGCCAAAGCACCCCAGCACCTTGGCAGGATAGAAGCTGAACATGGCGGCGCGCCCGAACGTCCCTGCCTTCCGCCCGCGGTACTCCGACCCGAGGCCCTGCGCAGCATCCTCGACGATAACCAGACCATGCTCCTCGGCAATCTCCTGCAACCGGTCCATTTCGCAGGTCCGGCCGTTTAGCTGAACGGGCACGATGGCCTTCGTGCGCTTGGTCACCTTCGCCCGCACCGATGCCGGATCGATGAGATGATCGTCTCGACAGTCAGCGAGGACGGGAATCGCACCCGAATGATGAACTGCGGCGCCGGTCGCGATAAACGTGTGCGAGGGCAGGATGACTTCGTCCCCCCTCCCGACGCCCGCGGCTATCAGTGCGATCAAGAGTCCGTCAGTGCCATTCCCGACCCCGAAGGCATGTTTAGCGCCGAGGTATTGCGCAAGATTCACCTCGAACTGTTCGAGATCCTCTTGCATGATCAGCTTTCCGGCAGCGAAGACACGCTCGACCGTACTCAGGATCTCCTCGCGCTGGCGCGCGAAAAGCCCGGGATAGTTAAAGAATGGAATGGTCCGGACGTCGGTTCGGTTCACGAGCACCAACCTTCTTGAGTAGGGGGTTGCGACGTCCGCTGCGCGACGTACCAGCTCAAACCGACTTAGCCGTTCCCCGCCGCAGCGGGGGCCGACTGAGAGCGCAGCTGGGGTGCCACGTCCGACCGCGTGCGGCACGCGTACCAACGGCACGCGTGATACGCATCGCCAACTGGGGAGGCACCAGCCATCAAGCGCCGCCGCTCACCGCCTGCTGCGGGCCAGACGACCGGTGCGGCCGTGTGCGCGATCGCTCGGGATGGAGCACGGCGTGGACTCCGTTCGTCAGCCCGACGCTCTCCTGCAGCAGTTGGTGCAGCAGGATCGGATCGTCCTTCTCGACCAGCTCGCGGATGAGCGGCACGAGCGTTCGCGTCTGGCTCCACGACAGTCCTACGTCGCCCAACATGATCTGGGGATGACTGCTCGGCTTCGCATTCTGCGCGTCCCACCACAGTTCCTCGTGCAGCTTCTCGCCCGGCCGGAGTCCCGTTTCGAGGATTTCGATGTCCGCGCCCGGCCGCAGCCCGCTCATCCGGATCAGTCGCTCCGCCAGATCCCAAATGCGTACCGGCGTCCCCATGTCCAGCAAGGCGACCTTGCCCGCGGACTCGGGGAGCGCGACCGACTGCAGCACGAGCTGCGCGGCCTCGGGCGTCGTCATGAAATACCGCGTCGCCTCGCGGCTCGTCACCGTCACAGGCCCGCCCGCGGCGATCTGGCGCTGGAACAGCGGCACCACGCTGCCGTTCGAGCCGAGCACGTTACCGAACCGGACGATGACGCCCTTCATCCCGTTGTCGCGCGTCGTCTCGGCCACGAGCAGCTCGGCGAACCGCTTCGTCGCCCCCATGATGCTGGAAGGCCGCACCGCCTTGTCCGTCGAGATCAGGACGAACTTGCCGGCGTGCGCCGCATGCGCTGCCTCGAGCGTCGTCGCGGTGCCCAGGATGTTGTTCTCGACTGCCTCGGCGAGATGAAACTCCATGAGCGGAACGTGCTTGAACGCGGCCGCATGGAA
>Ga0137418_10003895_pt1 | contig 13687 bp, 10 predicted proteins | sample CZODoug3_1_2_16f_FD_122242 | JGI IMG/M metagenome (GOLD analysis project Ga0137418, IMG submission 122242) | Vadose zone soil fungal communities from Angelo Coast Range Reserve, California, USA - CZODoug3_1_2_16fungal (Hybrid Assembly) | ecosystem: Environmental > Terrestrial > Soil > Vadose...
CCTCCACCGCCTCGTGGGGAGGCAGATGTTGCGGCAAGGAGAAATCGAAGACCGCTTGCGCCAGCTCAAGCGTGTGGCGGGTCCCGACTTGCACGATCTCGAAATCGCCGAGGACGACGCGGTCGAAGTGCGCCAACTAAAGACCGACCTCATGGAGCGCATCGCCGCCTACGAGGAAGGGTGGCAAGAGGTCGCCTCGCTCGGCGCAGTCGTCAAGGATACACGCACCGGCCTCGTCGATTTCAGAGGTCCGTCGCCAGTCACCGTAACTGTCGCGGGCGTCGTCACCGCCATTCGCAACAATGGTGTCGGCGTGGCGGGCACCGTCGAGAATGCGCGCATCGTTCCGGTGCGGGTCCTGGATTCGGACAACGCTGGCACCAATGAATCGCTGGTCGAAGGGTTGACCTGGCTCCTCGACAACAACCTCGGCGATATCATCAATACGTCCCTCATCGACCAGGCGGCCCCCGATCCGAACGTCGCCGAGATGGTCCGCCGGGTGGTGAACCAAGGGCGCCTCTTCTTTGCGGGCACCGGGAACTCCGCGCAGTCGGTCATTCCGCCGCCGGCCGGCCTTCCCGACGTGGTCTCCGTCGCGTCGTCCGAGAACAACGACGCTCCCGCCGGCTACTCGGGTTACGGCATCAACTTGGATATCATGGCGCCGGGCGGAAACCACGGGCAGGAGCTCACCGTGCTCTGGAAGTCGGGATATTGCGACGAGCCGGTGTGGAACAACGCTCCGGCCTATTGCATGAAATACGGCACCTCGTTCGCCTCGCCCTACGCGGCCGCCGTGGGCGCCGTGGTGCTCAGGCCGCCGCCGGCCGTTGCAGTTGGTACTGCAGCGGTAAGATTCGTGCATCCCGCGAGCCCCGTGCCAGTGGCAGTGACAACGGCCGGGAAAACCGTCGTGTCCGTGCCAGGGACTCCATCGCAGAAATGCAAGGCCAGCAGTTGCTCCATCTTGTCCTGCGAGTATTCGGCTGTGCGCGCCGCCAGATGCCCCTGCGTTTCGGTGGTCGAAACGGCCACCGCAGCCAGGCCCATCACGCCGCCCGCGACGATCAGCAACATCGCCAGAGCAATCATCGTTTCCATAACCGTCAGCCCCGCCTGGGACTTCCGGCTTCGCGACAAATATCTTTTGTGCTTGCACTTCATCTGTTGCCCCCTCATTGACCGCGCCAGCTTACTGAAGACACTGGGCTGGTCCAGGCCTGAATGGAGCCCGTGGCGGAAACCGTGACGCCGTTCACCACAGTTAGGTTAGTCAGATAGACAGCGCCAGTGGGTAGCGGTGCACCGTTTGCATCGATCGGAATGCCGCGTGAATTAAACACGATGCATTCGGTATTCGCGATCGTGCCATTGCCGCCGTTTGTGCTCTGGCACGCCACTTGGGCTGGGATGGTCGGCTGTTGTGCTATGGTCGGCCCTTGGGTTAGCCCCCCAGTTCCGAAGGTATCGCCTTGGGCAAGATTGAAAACCGGGCTGGCTGCTACAGTACAGGCGTTAGCGTTGTCGCCATCGGTTTGCCAGCAACCTGCGCCGCCATTCCCGGTCTTGTTCCAGATTTCCAGGTGATAGGTGTTGGCGCCAAGATCGACATACGCGCGAGCGTGCGTAAAGTCTGCCGCGGCGCGCATCTTGGCCTGCGCCGTTACGCCGTTGAGGGAGCGAAGATCGCCTGCTGCGCGCAAATAAGCCGCAGTCCTGACATATTGCGGTATGGCGATCGCTGTAATGATTATGGACATCGCTATGACGATCAGCATCTCCAACGTAGAGAAGCCCGCTTGTCGTTTGTTCTTCACTGTTTTCCTCATGCGCTCCGCAATCAGATTCGGCAACCGGAGGTGCAGGCCGGTGGCCAAGCCGGACCACTCTGTAAGTCATTGTAAATGCGACCTTTGCATGCGTAGCCGCCCTGTGCCCCAACACTGGGCGTGACGTTGTGGGTAGAAACGAAACAAGTTGAGAAGGCCCACCGAACCCCGGGAAAGAGGGTTACAAGACCTTAGAGCCGGACAGATCACGTGCTAATAGAACCGGCCATCTCGATGTGCTAACAATACGACGCGAAAAATCGCTTGACAATCATATACTTATATGATAAGTTCGCGCATGTTACCTCGACAGATAACCTCTTCTCTTCGCGCTCCCGCCGAGCTAAGCTCTTTGCATTCAAGCGATTGCAGCCTCTTGGTGCTCTCTTTTCGGTCGTCGCCCTTTAGAATCAGTAACTTAGAGCCTCTTTTCGCAAACACCCGGGTGGGGGTACCCCCAACCTCCGCGCCCGTCGCTATCTACCGCGGCGGAGGGGTTACGACCGGGGAAGCTGCGAGGCCAGGACAGAGGCATTGTGGTGGGCAATCGCCTCAATGGAAATCATGGGATTCACTCCCGAAGCACTCGGGAAGGCGGAGCCATCCATGACATATAGGTTGCGTACCTCCCACGTTTGGCCTTCGGGATTAGTTGCAGACGCCTTGGGTGAGCCGCCCATGCGAGCGCTGCCCATGATGTGGAACGAAAAGAGCGCGAGCTGCCCGGCATCCCAGCCGGCGGAATCCATGGCTTGCATGAAGCTTCCGAGCGAACCTCGGCGCCCGGGCTCGTAGGCACACCACTTGGCGTGCGGCGAAAAAATCAATTCCGCGCCGGCGGCTTCCAAGATGCGTGCCGCGCCGATAAAGCCATGCCGCAGGTGCTTGCGATCAAATGCGGAGAGCGAATAATGCGAAACCGGATTGCCCTCACGATCCACAGTTACGCGGCCGCCCTCGCGATCCCGCAGCAGCGTGCCAATGCCCACGGTCTTCGGAAGCTTGTTGAGCAACAAGCGATAATGTTCGGGCTCGCGCCACGGCAGAACGGCGGCTTGAATGGCTGGTTGTAGCGCGGTGGTTTCGTATTTCACGCCGTAATTCCCGCTCAGAAAACGAAACTGATCGGAATAAACGGCCTGCATGGTGCCTTCCCAGGGGCGAATCTCTTCCCGGAAGATGCCGGAAACATTGGAGACGGGATGAAGATGCAGATGGCGGCCGATGTGTTCGTTGCGCAGGCCGGAGCGCAGCAGCAGCGCAGGAGTGTGAATGGCGCCGCACGCGATGACTATGGCCTTACAGCGCACGCTGACGCGTTGGCCGCGCCGTGTGCGTGCCTCCACGCCGACGGCGCTGCCAGATTCCACCCGAGCGCGCTCGGCGCGCGTCTCTACAAAAAACCGAGCGCCTGCATCTTGCGCATCGGCAAGCCACGTTTTCACCGCCGACTGTTTTGCTCCGATGGTGCAACCGAATCCGCAGTAGCCGCAGATTTTGCCTTGCTCGCAGCCGATAACGTTGCGCGGCATTGCCGCGCAATGCCAGCCCAGCGATTGCAGGCCGCGCTGCAAAATCTGTTCGCGCGCGGAGACGCGATTGTGTTCCAGGTTTACCGAAAGTCGCGCGCATACCGCATCGAGGCTGCGCGTGTATTCTTCCGACGAAAACCAGGGAACTCCCGCGCTCGCCCACTCCGCGCGTACCTCATCCGGTGTGCGAAACGACGTGCAGTAATTGACCACCGTGCCGCCGCCAAGGCATTCTCCGGCGAGCAGATTGACGCTTTGATCCCACGTCGCCGCGTTTCCCGCTTCCGCGTACAGCCGCTCAAACCCGCGCAACGCGTCGCCATCAAAGTCCGCGTCATCGAAATAGCCGCCCGCCTCCAGAACGATTACATCGCATCCCGCCTCGGCGAGCACCGCCGCCGCCGTTGCCCCGCCGGCTCCAGACCCGATGACGCATACATCGCAGGACAAATCCAAATCCGTCGTGGGCGCGACCGCGCGCAGCGGCCGTTGCGCATTGGAGCGCTGGACGCCCAGCGGCCCCGGGTAGCCAAGCTTTTCGCATACCTTACTCCGGCCACCGTCCGCCGCTGGCAACATGACGTAGAGCAATCCGATCGCTTTGCGCAACGCTTGAAACGCTGCGCGCCGCCGCTTCATGCCGCTATCCGCCCAGGAAAGCAGCACCCACTCGCGCGCTTCTGGTGTCAACGAAGAAAAATGCGCTAACCTGCCGATTGCAAAGAGGCTGTGAAAAGGCGAATCCCAGAAATCAAGGAGTTGCAGGAATTGCGTGCGATCCGCGGCCCGAAGATTAAATTCCAATCCGCGCGCAATCGCGTCGGGAACGCCCAGCTCCCCTGCGGAGGGCCAGCCGTCGCGGGCGGGCGCGAAAGTGTCGCAAATGGAATCGAGCGCGCGGCGTTGCCTTGCAGAAAGTTCCATAAAGCGCGCCAGTGTAACAGACCGCGCGGCGAGGCAAGGTGAATTCGGGTCTGCGTCAGACGCTGCCTGGCAGCGAGTTCTGAGTGCGCGCCGGGTAGAGCCGCTGAAACACGTAGAAAAAGATAAGAAGCATGATGAAATCGCACACGCTGGCTTCGGGGCCGGCGCTTCCGCCGGTCAGCCACGCGGGTCCGGCGAGCGTCGCGTTGGAAAGATGTCCCGGGAAAATGTAGCCGCTGTCGGGCACGGAATACAAAAATGTTTCGCCGAAATCGAAGCTGGCATGCATGCCCACCGCAAACCACAGATTTCCAGTGCGCCGCAGAGTGAGGCACCAGAACAGGCCTGTGAGCACGATTCCCGCCAAGCCCATCTTGCTCTCACCCTGATTTGTCCTGTGCACGAATCCAAATGCGGCGGAGAGCAACACCGCAGCGGGCCAGAAGCTGACAGCTTGTGCGAGAGTGAATTGCACATACCCGCGGAACGCAAATTCCTCATACAGTCCGACGAGGACGAAGAACGCGCCCCAGAACGCCGCCCAGCGAAGCAGATTCGCTCCGTGAATCGCCAAGTTGCCGAAATGATAGGAGCCAAACGTTGCAATCACGCCGATCACGGCGCTGATTTCTGCCAGCCCGAACAATGCGCCCTGCCAAAACAATTTTCCAAAGGCGCCGCGTAATGGAAGGCCGTAATCGCCAAAGGAGCGGCCTTCCAAGAGCGACATTGCCACGCCGGCGGCAAACACGCCTGCTAGCAAACTTCCTTCCGATATCGTCAGGATCCTCGGCGAGTACAAGGAACGTTCTCCGGCCGACAGCGTCACCATGATCCATTGCAGCGCGGAGGTGATTCCCTCTGCTAGAGCAATGTAAATACCAACGCGCAAGAGAACGAAGAGGAGAGACTGGCTTTGAAATACGCCGTGCTCGGCGGGCGGCGGGTTTGTTTGTGGTGAACTTTCCGGATTCAAAAGACCTACGTCGCTCATGGACAGATTATGGTTCGAAATGCGCGACGGTGGCGCCGAGAATATGGCGGCTGCGCTTTTCTTGCACGAAAGCCACGACGCGCAAATTATTGCGCTTCCATGCCGAATCCAGCTTCAGGTCGGATTCGCCGACGAAAGACGGAGCCGCATTGGGGTCGGTGGCGCCCGCTTTGTGAAACCAACGCGCCACCGGGGCGTGATGCAGATCGTGACCGGTATTTTCGCCGCCCGTCACGGAGGAATGCAGCGCCGTTTCGGTGATCGCCAGCCAGACCTCCGCGACGTCGCCCTGCTGCGCTCCCTGGAGCTTTCCAATCTCGACCCGCACGCGTTCATGGTCGTGCTTGTCTGACTTCAGCAGCGATACGGAGATATCAGTTCGGGGCTGAGAGACAGCACTCGCGATGGCTCGATAAGCATCGCCTTGGTGGCTGCCAACAAATCCGGTGCGTCCATTAACCACCAATTCCGGCGTATAGACGCCGTGATCCGCGAACCCTGCGGCATAAACCTGTTGACGCTGGGTCCATTGCCCCGAGGAAAACGGATCGATCCAACCTTCGTGGTCCCAATAATCAACGTGCTCTTCGAGAGCGATGATTTCCGCTCCCGCTACCGGCTGTTGTTCTTCGAGTTTTGCAAGCAAAGCGTCCGCGGGCGGACAGCTCGAGCAGCCTTCGGATGTAAACAATTCCAGAACCACCGGCACGCGCACGCTAGCGCTGGTAGCCGTACCGGCAGCGCTCTGCGGAGGCCCCGCCTGACAAGTTACAGCCAGGGTCAAGGCCAGAGCCGATGGCAGAAAGTGTGACGGATTCTTCATTCGAAACGCAGCTCCTCATTCCTCAAGTCATTACATACTACGTTTTTTGGCTTTCGGCGGACGAATATTGGATTCCGAGCCGAGCAAAATGGCAGTGGTGGGCGTCTAACCGCCGTGATAGAGTTAACCGGTTATCGACGGAGGTTCCTCGTGCCCTCGGACGACCTCGTTGCCCCTGCTCTTTTGCTTGGCGGCCGCCTTTCCATCGATTTTGCCAACATTCCGTCCTACCCAGGCGCTCCCGCGCAGCACTTGTCCTGGGAGGAACTGATCGCTTTCCTTGAGGCTTCGCACATCGTTTCAGCAGAGCGCGGAGCCAGCCTTCTCGCTCTCTCCGGCTCGGATCCGGACGCCGCACAAACTCTCCTGTCCCGTTCTGTGCGCCTTCGCGATGCGCTGCGAAGGGCCTTTGGCGCCACGGTGAGAAAAGAGGGCATTGCGCGCGAATGGGCCGAACCGATCAACCAAATTCTGCGCATCACGGAAGGGCACGACGAACTGGTCTTCGGAGGAAACTTGTGGAAAATGGAATTCCAAGCCCGCGAAGGAGGTCTGGACTGGCTTCTGGCCGCCGTCGCGCGATCCGCGGCGGAGATCATTGTGGAAGGAGCGCAGGCGCGATTGCGTATTTGCGCCAATCCAGCTTGCGGTCTTTTCTTCACCGATAATTCGCGCACGCACCGCCGGCGTTGGTGCTCGATGGCGGTCTGCGGGAACCGCCACAAGGTCGCGAGCTTCGCTCGCCGCCACGCATCGTAACTTCAATTGGCGCGCGCTTTGACGTACTTTGGCGACTCACCTTTCGACCACGGATCATAGCTGTACGCAAATACCAGTCGCTCCGCAAGCGGCGGATGCGAGTAAAGCCAAAATGTAATGAAAGCTGGGGGATTCGGATCGGAGAGGTCCACTTCGCCCAAGATCTGAAAGGCATGCGCCGCGACCTCCTCTGAATTCGGCACGATGCCGTGAATTACTTCCAGCCCATACACATCCGCGGCGTGCTCTTGCATGCGGCTGACGCCGTTCACCACCGGCGAAGCGAAGAACATGACGATTTGCAGCAGCAAGAGAAAAGCGGCGAGCGAAGCCCAATCCTCCAGACCATAGAGCTGCCAGTTTCTGCCCCAGCGCCCGAGCATCCAATGCAAGCCGCGAAAGATCAGATACAAGGCAACGAGCAGCCCGAGGGCGCCATACAAAAATCCCTTCCACACATGCCCCAGCACGTAATGGCCGAGTTCATGCCCAATAATAAAGAGCGCTTCGTCGTTGGCGGTTTTTTGTAGCGTGGTGTCCCACACGACCACGCGTTTGGAAGCCCCAAGCCCCGTTACGTACGCGTTGATCTCGTTGCTCTTTTCACTGGCGCGCATCAGGAAGATGCGTTCCCTGGGTATCGGCACTCCGGCGTTGCGGGTCAACTTTTGAACGGCGTCCACTAGCTGGGGATGTTCCTTGTCGAGCGGTTCGAATTTGTTGAACAACGGATCGATGAGCAGCGGATTGATAAAAATAATCCCCAGGAGGACGGGCAGAGCGGCAAACCAGAAGTACAGCCACCAGCGCCGCGGGCTTCGCCTAATGACGGCAAACAGAATCAAGACGAGGATGAGCGCGAAAAACGTGCCCACCAATTCTTCCTTGGTCCAATCCCAAAACCACGAACCCCAGCGCTGCACGGATTGTTCGTAACGCAAAGACAGCGAATGCCAATACAAGCGCACCGGCAAATCGAAAATGTCCGAGGTCAAGATCAGCAACGGCACGAAGACAAAGGCCTGCAGCCAGCGGCGGCCGGTGACGTGTTCGGCAAAATCGCGGAATCTGGCGGCCACGCCCAATTGCAAGAGCAGGAGGAGCACCACGAAGCTCACGAAATAGGAGACAAAATAAAGCGTGTAGGCCGCCCGCGAGTAGGCCACCGCTTTCTCGTAGCGATCCTCGGATAGCGTGTACTGCTCGGTTTTCCCGCGCTGCGGCGCGACGCGTTCAGACTTCGGCAATCCAGGAACCGGCGTTTGTGTAGAAGAAGGCCGCTGGGGCGCCGTCTGCGCGTCAGAGGCTTTGGCGGCCACGCTTATGAAGGCCGAACGCCCTGCCGCCGCGAACGCCGATAACAACAACCCACAGCAAAGCATCGTCACGCAAAAAGACCGACCCTTCCGCATCCATTTCCTTTCTGGGCCGAGCGGGGTTCCGCTCCGGGAGTATGCGCCCCGAGACGCGTGGCCGCAACTCTTGGACGGCGCACAGCGCGGGAACGCTAGCAAGATTCCTGACGTAGGACGCATCGCGAAGCGTTCTCGTTGCTGCCCCACGGGCGTTGCCTGATTTCGCACAGCGCCATGGCTGAAGATTGCCTCCGCAAAAGGTCCGGCGTATTCTGAGGTTTGCCCCAGTTCGCGTAGCGAGGACCAATATCCATGCGACTCTTTAGCCCACTGCCAGTGATTGCCGCGCTGCTCGGCGCGGGCGTTTGCCTGCCGATCGCAACGTTGGCGCAATCGCAAGATGCGCAGGCGCAACAATCCGCGTCGCAGGACTCATCCGTGGCGGACGCCGCGCGACGCGCCCGCGATCAAAAGAAAAATGCTGCGAAGTCCTCCAAAGTCATGACCGACGACGACCTGGACCGGCACGAGTTCAAACCCGGCAAGGGAGGCTTTAATGTGGGGGCAGCGCCACAGTTGGAAACCGTGCCACCGAGCCCGGGGGCCGTTGCGGCCGCTGAAGCCGCGGATAATGCCTCGGACGAAGAAGCGCAAAAGGGAGCTGCCGCACAAGACGCAGACATTGCCAAGTTGAAAGTGCAAATCACGCAGGGGGAAAAGGATTTGGATGTTTCGCGGCGCCAACTCGCTCTCGATCAAGATTCCTATTTATCGAACCCTGATTACGCGCACGACACCGCGGGCAAGAGCAATCTCGACAACGAGAAACAACAAATCAATGACAGGCAGGAGGACGTCGAGCGGCTAAAGACGCGCCTCGCTGCCCTGGAAGAATTGAAGAGCCATCGCAAGCCCGCACGGAAGAAAGCGGCGCCGCCACCGCAAACGGAAAACCCGCCCAGCACTCCTCCGCAAGCATAGTTGCCGTGTGCGACCTATTTCGGCTCCAGAACGAGCGGCAACCCGTTCTTTGGATTGCCGATTATGACGACTTTCGCGTTCGCGCTGGTGGCCAGTTTTTCCGTGGCTTCGATACCTTTCCACTCGAGTAGCTGCGGGCTGATGCCTTGCGCCACAATCTTCTGAAAATCGGCGATGCCCTGCGCTTCGATGCGCTTGCGCTCCGCTTCCTGCTTTTCCTTCTGCAGGATGAAGCTCATGCGCAACGCGTCCTGCTCGGCTTGCTGCTTGGCCTCGATCGAGCCTTTCAGCATGGCGGGCAACTGCACGTCGCGCAGCAGCACGTTTTCGACGATCACGCCGCGGGGCGCGAGTTCCTTGGTGAGTTCATCTTGAATTTGTGACTGCACCAACTCGCGGGCGTTGGTGTAGAGCGCGTTTGCGGTGTGCGCGGAAGTTGCCGCGCGAATCGCCGCGCGGAGCGTGGGCTCTACGATTTTCTCAGCGTAATTATCGCCGACGGTTTGGTACACAAACGCTGCTTTGCTCTTGTCCAGACGGAACAGCAGCGAGGTATCCAGCGCGAGGATCAGCCCTTCATTGGATGGGACGTTGGCGCTTTCCTTGACCGACTGCGTCTGCACGGAAAGCTTTTGCACCGATTTCAACGGATTGATCAGATGGATGCCTTCCGGCAGCGTTTCGCCGGTCACGCGCCCGAAAAGGGTGAGCACGCCAACATTGCCGGTGGGAATCGAGGTTGTGCTCCACATCAACAACAAGATCACCACAATCACGATGCCAATCTGCAAAATGCGTGAGCCTGCCAGTCGAATATTCGGCATCTGCGGCAACGAACTTCCGAAGTCGCCTCCACCGCCCCGCGTCACGTTCGCCATGACTGCCTCCTGTGGCACAGGCGACTCTGCTGCATCGCGTGCGCATACTGCATGCGATGAAACGCGCCTGCGCTCTTGCGACCGGGCACTGCGTCGCCCCCGTCGCGTCTATCATCTACTACGCGCGGCGCCGGAGCAAGCGTACCCCAATATATTGTGGTCTTTTTTCTTGACACCATGTCGGGTTTGCGCCACAATCCGCGCCAACATCCGTCCACGCCAGGGAACTCGGGTCTCGCTACGGGCCGTCGCCGCAAAGGCGCTATAGCCAGTGAGGGAAAACGACATGCAGTATCTGCCCGGCTTCACCGTGCAATGCATTAATCCACAATGCGAAGCACGAGGCCACTGGCTGCGCGCCGACGCGACCCGAGCGTTCAGCGACGAAGGCCGCTGCCCGTGCTGCGGCGATTTCCTGCGCAACGTGCCGCCGCCGCTCGGCCCGCGCTTCCGCATGCGCCCGCGTCCGCTGACGGCGCGCCCGCCGCTGCGCCCTCGCCCGCGTTGATCGCCTCGACAAGGCGCTGTGTAAAATAAAACGCCGAAGGAAAACCTTCGGCGCTGGCATTTCTCCCTTAGTTGGCCTTTAGCTTTCCACCAGGCCCTTCTCGATCATCTCTTCGTCGCTGAGCCACAAGTCGGGGATGTTCGCGGAGCCGAAGCGCAGAACGTCTTCCAGTGCGCCGCGCACTTCGCTGAGCCGGAAGTCAATCCCGATGCGCTCCAGCAATTCGATCAGCGCCTGGGCGCTTTCGGCTTCAACGGGATGTGGGCGCGAGCCTTCCACCTGCGTGAGGCGGTGATAGGTAATCACGTACATCGCGCCCGGTCCAGCGCCATGCCGCGCGATGCGAAGAAAGCCTCTGGTCTTGGGTTTGAGTGTAGCAAGCGTTGTCGCGATCACCGCGCCGGGTTGGGATGCGCTCATCGACTTGTGGGCCTCTCCTGGTTCATGCCGCAGCTCCGCAAAACTAGCTGCAGCCGGAAGTGCTGCCGCAGTTCTCGCATTTGTAGCAAGCGCCATTGGGCACCATCAGCATGCCGCATTCGGAGCAGGTCGGCGCGCCTTCATGGGCGTCGCGAGGTTTGGAGGATTGCGGATTGGTGAGCGGCGGCGCGAGGCGCATCGCTTCGGTCATCGCCGGCGCTGCCGAAGAGGCTTGCACGACAGGGGCGGAAGCCGGCGCTGCTGCGGTGTGCTCGCCATTCAGCTTGAGATAGTCGGAGGAAATGAAGCGCCCGCCGAGCCAGCGCGCGATGTAGTCGAGCACCGAAGAAACAAAGCGAATGTTGGGATTCGCGGTGATGCCGGAAGGCTCGAAGCGCGTGTTGAGCAATTTGTCGACGAAGACCTTGAGCGGCACGCCGTATTGCAAGCCCAGCGAAATGGTGAGCGCCAAGCCGTCCATGATGCCCGAGAGCGTCGAGCCTTCTTTGGACATCTTGATGAAGATTTCGCCGGGGCGATTGTCCTCATACATGCCTACGGTGATGTAGCCCTCGTGGCCGCCGATGCTGAATTTGTGCGTTACGGAAGCGCGTTCGGCCGGCATCTTCTCGCGCTGTGCTCGCGGAAAAAGTTCACGCTGAAGCGGGTCCGCAGCACTCGCCGCCGCTTCCGCGTTCTTCTCATCCTTCTGCTGCCCCGCCGCGGAGAGCGGCTGCGAGCGCTTGGAATTGTCGCGGTAGACGGCCACAGCTTTCAGTCCCATCTTCCAGGACAGGATATAAGCTTGCGAGATATCGTCGATCGTCGATTCCTCGGGCATGTTGATGGTCTTGGAGATCGCGCCGGAAAGGAACGGTTGTGTTGACGCCATCATTTTCACGTGGCCGGTCCAGCTGATCGACCTGCCGCCGCCCGCGGGCGCGAGCGAGCAATCAAACACGGGAAGATGCTCGGGTTTCAAGTTGGGGGCGCCTTCCACCGTGCCTTGCTTGTCGATGTGCGAAACGATTTCGCTGCTTTGTTCCGGGGTGTAGCCCAGCTTCATCAGGGCTTCCGGCACGGTGTTGTTCACGATTTTGATCAGCCCGCCGCCCACGAGTTTTTTGTGTTTGACCAGGGCGAGGTCCGGCTCGATTCCGGTGGTGTCGCAGTCCATCATGAAGCCGATGGTTCCGGTGGGAGCCAGCACGGTCACCTGGGAGTTCTTGTAGCCGAATTTTTCGCCGTGACGCAGCGCGGTGTCCCAAGATTCTTGCGCGGCCAGGTACAACCCCGGTTGCACGTGGTCGGGCTGGATTCCGCGCATGGCATCGCGGTGCATGCGTATGACGTCCAGCATCGGCTCGCGGTTCACTTCGTAGCCGGGAAAGGGGCCCATGCGTTCCGCGATTCGCGAGGACTGCGCGTAGGCTTCGCCGCACATCAGGGCGGTGATGGCGCCGGCCACGTCGCGGCCTTCATCGGAATCGTAGGGCAGGGCCATGGACATGAGAAGCGCGCCCAGGTTGGCGTAGCCCAGGCCCAGGGGGCGGAAGGCGTGGGAATTGTCGGCAATCTTCGGGGTGGGGTAGCTGGCGTTGTCGATCAGGATTTCCTGCGCGGTGATGGTGATGTCTACCGCGTGCTTGAATGCCTCCACATCAAATTGGCCGTTGGGCGCGCGATACTTCATCAAATTCAGCGAAGCCAGGTTGCACGCGGTGTCGTCGAGGAACATGTACTCACTGCAGGGATTCGAGGCGTTGATGCGCGCCGTGTTCTTGCAGGTGTGCCAGCGATTGACCGTCGTGTCGTACTGCATGCCGGGGTCGCCGCAGTGCCACGTGGAATCCGCAATTTTGGAGAGCAAATCGCGCGCACGCAATTTCTCGGCCGGTTGGCCGTCGGTCACGTTGCGCGTCCACCAGTCGCGGTCTTCTTCCGCCGCGCGCATGAAGTCATCCGTCACGCGCACGGAGTGGTTGGCGTTCTGGAAGAAAATCGAGCCGTACGCGTCGCCGTCGATCCCCGAATCGTAGCCTTGCGCGATCAGCACGTGCGCTTTGCGCTCTTCCTTCATCTTGCATTCGATAAATTCCACGATGTCCGGGTGATCGACGTTGAGGATCACCATCTTCGCCGCGCGCCGGGTTTTCCCGCCGCTCTTGATCACGCCGGCGAACGCATCGAAGCCCTTCATGAAGCTCACCGGGCCGGACGCAATCCCGCCTCCGGAAAGCGTTTCCTTGCTCCCGCGCAGAGTCGAAAAGTTCGTGCCCGTCCCCGAGCCCCACTTGAACAGCATGCCCTCGGTCTTGGCCAGATCCAGAATGGATTCCAGCGAATCCTTCACCGACACGATGAAGCACGCCGAGCACTGGGGCCGTGACTTGTCCGCCAGGCGCGACACTTTGTCGGTGGTTTCGTCGAAAATCCAGCCGTAGCCGCGAGCTTCGCGCACGCCGACGTTGAACCACACGGGCGAATTGAAGCAGGCTTTCTGGGTGAGCATCAGGTGAGCGAGTTCGGCGCGAAAGTTCTCCGCGTCGAGATCGGTCTTGAAGTAGCGGTCAGCTTTGCCCCAGTCGGCGATGGTGTCGACCACGCGATGCACCAGTTGGGCTACGCTGGTTTCGCGTTCCGGAGTCCCCATTTTGCCGTAGAAATACTTGCTGGCCACA
>Ga0137418_10003896_pt1 | contig 13684 bp, 8 predicted proteins | sample CZODoug3_1_2_16f_FD_122242 | JGI IMG/M metagenome (GOLD analysis project Ga0137418, IMG submission 122242) | Vadose zone soil fungal communities from Angelo Coast Range Reserve, California, USA - CZODoug3_1_2_16fungal (Hybrid Assembly) | ecosystem: Environmental > Terrestrial > Soil > Vadose...
GGGATCTAACTGAAAGCGGAACAAAGCGGGCCAGAAATCCGCCGCCGCGCGCGTCCGACTCTTCGCGCCTTCCTCGAACCGGCCCCCGCGTTCGACGCCGAGAGCGCGGAAGATGCGCTCGAGGACTGCAAAGTCCTTCTGGCTGGCAGTCGGGTGGCGGGAATTGAGCAAAACAATCATGATCGAGTTTCTAGAGCGAGTTTCTAGAGGAAGACTGGCCAGTCTATCAGCGGGAAGGGACACCGGTAAATCGCGCCCGCATCGAGAGGAGGTTGGAAACCTTGGCGAACCGCTTAGGCGCCCGCTGCCGCCGCGGCAAACGTCGAACCCAGCACCTGTACGCCAGCGGTCTCATCGCACAGCGCCAAATCCAGTGCCTGTTCCACGCGGTTGATCACTTCCGTCACCATGTCCACCGGATCGAATTGCGGACGAATCACGGCCTCCGCCACACCCGTCGCAAACTGCACGGCCTGAGTCTGGTTCGGCCAATGAATCCCGGTCAGCAGGGCGCGAAATTTCTCCACCGCCTGCAAGGCATTCACTTCACCCGTATTCCCTAGAATCAGAGCCACCGTCGCGGTCTCATAGCGAAAAGCAAAATCGTTTTGCCGGATGTGTCCCGCCAAAATGCGCCCAATCTGCTGCATCATCGCTTCCATCGCATCCTGGCCAAACTGTTTGACGAGCGCCGCGCTGTCGCCGAACTGCATCAGCACGGTAGTCAACGAAGAACTTTCTTCCTGCGAGCGTCGAGCTTCGCCCAGCAGCACATCCAGATACGACGAGCGGCTGAGGAGCCCCGACTTCGCATCCGTCACCGAAAGATTGCTGACCAGCCGGCGCAGCCCCAGGTTGCGCAACGCCATGCCAGCCTGCTCGGCAATCGTACGCACTACAAAAGTTTCGTTCTCGTTCCACGCGCGCGCCGTATCCTGCATCAACAGCAGAACCCCCGCGTGCTCTTCGCCGTCACTCATGGGCAGCGCCAGTAACGCCACCACATTGAGGTCAGCGAGAATGCCCTTGACGCCCTGCAAGGCCGCAGCCGACGCGACGTTCGGCAATACCAAGGGGCCGCCACGGCTCAGGTCGTCCACCACCGCCACTAATTCAGCCGCCTCACCTTCTGCGGCGTGGCGACTGCCGGTGGCGTGATATTCCTGGAAAGCGGACATGGCCTGTCCCGGCTTGCGCGTGGCCGCGATGCACCGTGTCAGCTTCCACAACGCGCCAACTTCCTTCGCCACCACCGAAAGAACGCCCGCCGGGTCATTTTGCCGGTAGAGTTGCCGTGAAACCTCGGCTACGCGCGTGAGCTGGTTCAAATCCGGCCCTTGCGGCGCGACCGGCGCGGGGGCAAGAGGCGGCGTCACCGCTACAACCGGCGCTGCCGGGGCCAGCGCCGCTACCGGCTTCAAGGCCACGGGCGCAACCAGGCCCGCCGCCGTATACAGCCGCTGCAATTCCTCGTTGCGCTCAGCTTCTGACGGAAACAGTTCCTGAATCCGCTGCAGACGCTCCCCCGCCTTCGCGTGCATTCCGTACTGCACCAGAATCTCCGCTTGCAGCATCAGGTCTTGCAGGGCGGAGGCCCCCATCGAGGGTTCCGCCGTCTCCGTCGTCTCGGGGGCAGGCTTCTTCCCGGTCGGAGCCAGCCGCGAAGCAATCGCGCCGAACTGCACCTCGTCCAGGTGCCCCTTCAGCATTTCCAATCGGCGCTGGTGCCCAGGCTCGTAGGGATCGACCTCCGCCGCCCGGTCCAGGCACTCTCCGGCTTTCGCGAAGTTGCCGGTCTTGTGGTAAAGATCAAAAAGTCGAAGCAGGGTCTGGCAGTAATCTGTTTCACGATTGGAGGAATTGTAAAGCTCCACCAGGAACTCCAGCAGGTCCGCGGAAGAGCGGTGGCGCGAGACCAAATCCTGCATGGTGGCAAGAAATGCGCGCCGTTCGCCGCGTCGGCGCTGGAACTGTTCCAACTTGCGCGCTAGCCCCACCGCATCGCGGTCCATTTGCGCGTCGATCATGTTGCCGATGAGCTGCGTCACCTGGGGCAGCCGCGACGGATTCTGTTCAAACAGTGCCATCACGTGCGGTTCGGCGTCCTTGAAACGCCCCGCAGCCAGCAATGCGCCCGCATAAACATCGCGCAGTTCGTTCGACGGCGTGCCTTCGTTGAGCAGCGGCGTCAGCACGAAAATCGCCGCCCCCGCCTCGCCTTGCACCAGCAGGCTGCGTCCATACGCCAGGGCAATCTTGGGATTGGTGCCATCCGCCTGGTAGGCCCGCTCATACCACGCCGCTGGGGTACCGCCGGACTGCTCGGTCAGCTCGGCGACGCGCAAGAACGCAGCCGCGGCACCACGTCCGTCACCGAGCTCCGCCGCCAGTTCGCCGATTCGAATGAAATTCGGCATCGAAGCATCCAGCGCAACGATGCGTTTGAGCACCGCCATTTGTTGGGGTTTGCTTCCTTTGGCTCCCAGTTCGTGCAGCCCGGCCTCATAGGTCTCGAGCGCTAGTTTTCGATTCGACCCTTCCAGCAGCTGTCCAAACTTGATTTTCTGCTCCGTCGTCGGATTGGAATGTCGCGCCAGTTTCTTGTACGTGAGGCTGGCACGCGTGGCATCTCCAACCGCTACCTGGCGCTCAAAAAGCTCTCCCAAAAGGGTAACGGCTTCCGGCCCGCGCCCCACGGAAATCGACAGGTCCGCCGCCATCTGGCGCACGGTGTCGTTCTCCCGATCCTCTTGCAGGACGGAGAGATACTCTTCCAGGGCGGCTTCCGGTTTGCCCTTTTGGAGGAATTTTTCCGCGCGTTCTACGCGCTTCGCGATGTCGGCACGATCAGCCATTCAGGTTCGAGACGGGTCTCGTTTTGATTCTAGGCAGGCACTAGAGGGGCAGCAATCGCCCACCCCGCCGAAGTGATTACGAAGGTCATCGAGGCGGCGGTTTGCCGCTCCACAGACCGGCCTTACTCCGCGCCCAACTTACCGAAGTAAGTAACTGTACTGATTCCGTGCTGCGTTGGCCCGCATCCTCGGCTAGGCTCAGTCGATAGCTTCTCTTCAGCGCAACGAGAGCAAGGCAACTCGAGCAAGGCAAGTAAAACAGCTCCCCCCCTGACTGGTAACCCTCGGATGACGCTTCTCGGCACCATCATCGACTCCCGGACGAACCCTTGGATCTTCGTGGCGTGGTTCGGCTGCCTGTGCGGAATCTATCTTTTTGCTCAGGGGCTCCTGCTGCTGCGGCATCGGCGGCCAGCCAGCCCCCTGGCGAAAATCGCAGACGCCAAGGCGGGACCGATTCTGGTGGGCGGCTGGGCAGAGGGAACCGACATTCTCCGTTCCCCCATCTCCGGCAAACCCTGCTTTTACTCGCGCGCCACTTTATGGCGTCAGGAAGAACCCGCCAACGCCGACTCCTGGGAAGTTGTAGCCGAAGAGACGCAGGGAAGACCCTTCCTCCTGAGCGACAAGTCTGCACGTGACTGGTCAGAAAAAGGAAAATCGGGAGGCATCCCCTCAGGACGCATCCTCTCGGGCCGCATCCTCTCGGGCCGCATCCTCGTCGACCCGCGCGGCGCGCACGTCGATCTTCCGCGCGACACCTACGAAGAGTACGGCAAGACGCTTCTGGCAACTCTTACCGACATTCCACCCGGCTTAGATGCGTTTCTGAAGAGAAACAAGGTGGACGCCTCGGCTGCCGTCCGAGTGGGGGAGTATCTGCTTGCCCCCGGCGCTGAAATCTTCGTCCATGGAGTTGCGGTCGCCAATCCTGCCCTAGCGCGATCGAGCGAGCCTTCCTCGCTGGAAAAAAACAGGAAGCCGGCGGGAAAAACCACCCCGCCTGCGCCCCATCCCGTTGCAGCCCAAGTGATTCGGCTATCCCCGGAACCGGCGAACCGACCGGCCACCGAGATGACCATGCAGTCGCGCGTGGCTGCGGCGCTCGCCCTGGCGCGTGCACATTCTTCCCAAGCCATGGCTCCGAATCCTCTCCACATTCCCTCCATCTCGGTCGCCGTCGCCGAGACCAACCGAGGCCGCCCCGAAGCCCATGCCCATGCCGAACACAAGCACGGGTCCGAGGCCTCCGAAGTCACCGCACCCGCAGTCCCCGAACTGCCCCAGCCCCCTCTGGTCGTTCGCCAAAAGGACGGTTCGCGCTTCACCATTTCTTATCGCAACCAGCCTGCACCCGCCCCTGCATCCATTCGGCGCGCTTCGGCATTCCTGGCGGCGGGACCGCTCGTCACCGTCGCCAGCGCCTACATGCTGCTTACAATTCTCGGCTGGCTGTAACCGCAAGACTCCCGCCAACTATAATCTTCTCAGCGGTTGCCTTTGCACCCTTTTGCTTCCTCCTCGCGGAAGGATCTCATGCCCACCACCCAGACCGAAGCCGCCAAACTCGACCTCGCGAACATCCGCAGCCAGTTTCCTTCCTTGGCCCAAACCGTGAACGGCCACCCCGCGATCTTCCTGGACGGCCCTGGCGGCACCCAGGTCCCGCAGCGCGTCATCGACGCAATCAGCCACTATCTCTCCCGCGACAACGCCAACAGCGGCGGCAATTACGAAACCTCCCGCCGAACGGACCGCACCTTGCAGCAAGCACGCCACGCCATGGCTGATTTCTTAGGTTGTGACGCGGACGAAATCGCCTTTGGCATGAACATGACCTCGCTCACCTTCGCCACCAGCCGCGCCCTCGGCCGCGAGCTCAAAACCGGAGACGAAATCCTCTTAACCTGCCTCGACCACGATGCCAACTTCTCCCCCTGGAAAGCCCTCGAAGAACGCGGCGTCGTCATCCGGGTAGCCGACATCCACGAGGCCGATTGCACGCTCGACATGGCCGACCTTGCCAGCAAAATCAACAACCGCACCAGGGTCGTCGCCGTAGGACTGGCCTCCAATGCCGTGGGCACGATTAACGATGTCGGCGAAATCACCCGTCTGGCCCACCATGTCGGCGCCCTCTGCTGCATCGACGCCGTCCACTACGCCCCGCACGGACCCATCGATGTGCGCGCTCTCGACTGCGATTTCCTGGTCTGTTCCGCCTACAAATTCTTCGGCCCCCACATGGGTATTCTCTACGGCAAGCGCGAACACCTGCAGCGCCTCACCCCCTACAAAGTCCGTCCCGCTACCAACGAGTCCCCGCAGCGCTGGGAAGTCGGCACCCTCAACCACGAAGGCATCGCCGGGATCACCGAGTGCGTCAACTACCTTGCCGACCTCGGCCGCGTGGCCGACCGCTCCGTCACCTCCCGCCGCCAAGCCATCCTCTCCGCTATGCGCGAGATTCAAATCTATGAGCGTAGCCTCGCCGAGCAACTCATCGTCGGCCTGTTGGCCATCCCCGGGCTTAGGTTCTACGGCATCACCGACCCCTCCCGCTTCCCCCACCGCTGCCCTACGGTAGCCGTCCGCATCGATGACCACACTCCGGCGCAGCTAGCCAACCAGCTCAACGACCGCGGCATCTTTACCTGGGACGGCAACTACTACGCCATCAATCTCTCCGAACGCCTCGGGGTTGAATCCACCGGAGGCTTCCTCCGCATCGGCCTTGCCCACTACAACACTGCAGGCGAAGTCGACGCGCTCCTCGAGGCCCTGCGCGAGATTGTCAGCTAGAGATCGTCAGCTAGAGATTGTCAGCTAGAGATTGTCAGCTCGCGTCGAGCACGAAGCGGCCCTGATCCTTTATCCTAAAGAGAGTACTGACTTTCTTTCGGAATCCTATTTATGAAATCTCAGCAGGCAGCAGGCACGCAATTACTCGACCCACCGGCTGAAGATCGGGAGCGGGTCTTCGATGCTTTCCGTAGATGGGGATATCTGCAAGCCAACCTTGACCCGCTCGGTCAGCTCAAGCCCGAACCGCAGGCCGACCTCGACCTAACCGGCGAGCACGCCGCCGAAGCCCGCGCCGTATATTGTGGCACCGTCGCGGCCGAGTTCATGCACATCGCCAGCCCCGAAAAGCGCAAGTGGATCCAGGCACAAATGGAATCGCCAGCTCCTCCGCCCAATCGCGAATTCATCAGCCAGCGCCTGATCCGCGCCGAAATGTTCGAGCAGGTCTTGCAGCAGCGCTACCTCGGCAACAAGCGCTTCTCTCTCGAAGGCACCACGTCCCTCATCCCATTGCTCGATGAAGTCCTCGAAAGCGCGGGCGAATATGGGGCTGAGGAACTCGTTCTCGGCATGAGCCACCGCGGCCGCCTCACCGTCCTTCTCACCATCGCCGGGCGCCCCGCCGAAGAACTCTTTGTAGGATTCGAAGATGTCGACCCGCGCAGCGTCCTCGGGGGCGGTGACGTCAAGTATCACCTCGGTGCAACCGGCGACTACACCACCCGCGGCGGCGCCCATATCCACGTTCACCTGGTTTCCAACCCCAGCCATCTCGAAGCTGTCGATCCCGTCACCGTCGGCCGCACCCGAGCCAAACAAGACCGTGCCGGAGAAGATGGCCGCGACCTCTACCTCCCCGTGCTCATCCACGGCGACGCTGCCTTCGCCGGACAAGGCGTCTTCGCCGAAACCCTCAACCTGGCCGATCTCGTCGGTTATTCCGTGGGCGGAACGATCCACATCATCGTCAACAACCTCATCGGCTTCACGACCGCCCCCGGCGACGAGCATTCTTCCCGCTTCGCCTCCGACTTGGCCAAGCGCCAGCCCGTTCCCATATTCCACGTCAATGCCGAAGATGTCGACGCTGTCGTCCGCGTAGCCCGCATCGCCGCCGAATACCGCTACCAGTTTCACGGCGACGTCGTCGTCGACTTAATCGGCTTCCGCCGCCACGGCCACAGCGAAGTCGACGATCCCACCATCACCCAGCCCCGACTCTACAGGCTCATCAAGGACCACCCGCCGCTGTGGAAAATCTATTCCGCAGGCGTCGACGAAAAGGTCGTCGAAGCACAACTCGAAGCCACGCGGGTCGATTTCGAAGCCGCGCAAAAGCGCACCTCGAGTATCAAGAAGAAGCCATTGCTCCGAGTTCTGCCCCGCTATTGGAACAATTTCGTGGGTGGCCGCCACGAAACTTCCTACGAAGTCGACACGGCGCTCACCCGCGACGAACTCGCGCACCTGGGCGAAAGGCTCTCCACCTATCCCGCCGGCTTCAACATCCACCCCAAGGTGCAAAAGCTTTTGGAACAGCGCGCCGAAATGGCTTTGGGCAAGCGCATCGTCGACTACGGCATGGGCGAGGCTCTGGCCTTCGCCAGCCTGCTCCAGCACGACGTCCCCGTCCGCCTCACCGGACAGGACTCCCGCCGCGGCACCTTCAGCCACCGCCACGCGGCGCTGATCGACACCGAGACCGAAGAAAACTACATGCCCTTGCAGCACATCGCTCCTCATCAAGGCCGCTGCGAGGTCTACAACTCGTCGCTCTCCGAATCCGCTGTTCTAGGTTTCGAGTACGGCTACAGCCGCGACTACCCCGAGGCTCTGGTCCTTTGGGAGGCCCAGTTTGGCGACTTCGCCAATGTCGCCCAAATGGTCATCGATCAGTTCATCGCCGCCGGCGAGGAAAAGTGGCTCCTGCTCTCCGGCCTCGTCATGCTCCTGCCCCACGGCCACGAGGGCCAGGGTCCCGAGCACTCCAGCGCCCGCATCGAACGCTACCTGCAGCTCGCCGCCCGTGACAATTTCCAAATCTGCCAACCCTCCAACGCGGCCAACTATTTCCACATGCTGCGGCGCCAGGCCCTGCGCAAATGGCGCAAGCCGTTGATCGTGTTCACCCCCAAAAGCATGCTCCGCAACCCCGACGCCTGCTCGCCCATCGATGATTTCGTGAGCCACAGCTTCCTCCCGGTGGTTCCAGATCGGGACGCCACCAACGCCAATCGCATCCTGGTCTGCACCGGCAAAATTGGCCATGAACTCGAGGCCGAACGCCGCAAGCGCAAGGACACCTCCACCGCCATCGTCTACCTCGACCAGATCTATCCTTTCCCCGAGACCGAATTGCAGAAGGAACTCGACCGCCACATCGAAGCCCGTGAAATCGTTTGGGTGCAGGAAGAACCGGCCAACATGGGCGCCATGTTCTACGTCATGCCTCGCCTCCGCCGCGTGGCCTCGAATCGACCCGTCTTCTCCGTCAAACGATCCGCCAGCCCGAGTCCCGCGACGGGCAGCGCCAAGGCTCACGAAATGGAGCAAAAAACCCTGATCACCCTGGCCTTCACTTCCACAGGCGGAACAGCAAGGCAGACGTAACCGGCGCGTACGGCAAACTCCTGCTCGCGCTTGGGGAGGCACGGGGAGTGCGCTGCTATTTTCGCGCGGCGCGCTACGAACCGAGCGCCAAGCTCCGCTTTCTCCAGATGGGAGAGAGCTCGCGCAGGCGGGCCGCGGTTTCCGGCACCAGGCCGATCGCAAAATCAAGTTCCTCTTGCGTATTCTGTTTCCCAAGACTGAAGCGAATACTGGCACGCGCCCGGTCGGGCGCGAGGTTCATCGCCGTCAGGACGTGCGAAGGTTCGGTCGCACCCGACGAACACGCGGCTCCCGTCGAGACTGCCAGCCCCTTCAGGTCCAGCGCTATGATCAGCGCTTCTCCCTCAATGTGATCGAAATAGATATTCGTTGTGTTCGGAACGCGCGGCGCCAAGCCCCCGTTCACCCCGGAGGCCGCGGTTGCGGCGAGCACGGCGGCTTCCAGACGGTCGCGCATGGCCGCCATTTTCTGAACCTCTCCGTTCGCCAATCCCGCCACGGCTAACTCCGCAGCCTTGCCCAGGCCCACAATGCCCGCGACGTTTTCTGTGCCGGCCCGCCGTTGCCGCTCGTGCCGGCCGCCATAGAACAGCGGCTGCAGCCGAGTTCCCTTCCTTACGTACAGCGCGCCCACGCCCTGCGGCGCATGCAGCTTATGTCCGGAAATCGAAAGCAGATGGCAGCCAAGGGTATTCACGTCGAGCGGAAGTTTACCGGCCGCCTGCACCGCGTCCGTATGGAACGAGACACCCGCCTCGGACGCGATCTTGCCGATCGGCGCAACCGGCTGCACGACACCCGTCTCGTTGTTCGCCATCATGACGGAGATCAGCCTGGTGTTCGGGCGCAACGCCTTGCGCACATCGTCGACGTCGACCAGCCCATCCCCGTTCACGGGCACGAACGTGACCGGACACCCCATCTCTGCCAAGCGATGCGCCGAGAACAGTACGGCGTGGTGCTCGATGGTCGAAGTAATCACGTGATCGCCCGGCTGAATCACCCCGAAAATTCCGAGATTGTCCGCCTCCGTCCCGCCGCTGGTGAAAACCACCTCTGCAGCCCGGCAGCCAAGCAACTTGGCCACCGACTCGCGCGCATGCTCGACCGCCGAACGGGTCTGCTGTCCGTGATGGTGAATCGACGAGGCATTCCCAAACTGCTCGGAGAAATAGGGCTCCATCGCCGCCCGCACTTCCGGCAAAAGGGGCGTGGTCGCGTTATTGTCGAAATAGACCCGGCGCATGGGTTTGGCAACAAAAACCAAATTCTTTGTTCATTGTACGAGCGGCGGTTCGGCAAAGGAAGCAGCCCTCGAACGACCCTGCCTGCGTTTACCGCCCTTTCCCGCCGATCCCTTGGGGCCAAATCTCGATTTCGTGGGTGCACTTACTTTCGTAACTTTTCGTTCCATTTATGCAGAATAGAATCAAAGCGACCCACGCTACCGACCCCTGCATGAAAAGTAACGCCAAGAACGTGGAGAACACACGTCCTTCCACCACCTCGCCCGTCCCCATGGGGAACATCGAGGGCCGGGAATGGTGGCTCTGGGGACTGGCCGTAACCGTCACCCTGGTTCTGACCCTGGGCATCGTGTCTCTGACCTTCCCAGGATTCCACGTCCCCGTCACCGACTGGATGGATTTGAAGGAACGGGCACGCGCCCTAGCAGCCCTGGTCTTGCTTTTTGACATCTACGCTCTGTTTCAGCATCTGCAGCTGCAGCGCGTCCGACGTCAACTCGCCGAACGCAACCACCTGTTCCAGCTGATCACCGAGAACGCCGCCGACATGATTGCTGTCGTCGACAGCGACGGACGCCGCCTGTATAACAGTCCGTCCTATGAAAAAGTTCTGGGTTACTCGGCCGAGCAAGCCCGGTCCTCGTCCTTCGACCAAATCCATCCCGACGACCGTGACCGTGTTCTCGAAGCGGCCGAAAAAGCGCGGGTCACCGGCCGGGGCGAAAGGCTCGAATATCGCATTCGCCACGAGGATGGCTCGTGGCGCGTTCTAGAATCCACGGTGAGCACCGTGGGCAACGCAAAAGGCGCCGCCACACGGCTGATCATCGTCAACCGGGACATCACCGATCGCAAATTTGCCGAGGAGCGCCTGGCGCACAACGCCTTCCACGACTCGCTGACGAATCTTCCCAACCGCGCCCTGTTCATCGACCGTGTACGACACGGGTTAACCCTCGCCAGCCGCCACAGCAATTATAGGTTCGCCGTATTGTTCCTCGATATCGACGAATTCAAGGTTTTGAATGATAGCCTGGGGCGCGCCGCCGGGGATGAGTTACTCATCGGAATCGGGCAGCGCCTCACCGCTTCTTTACGCGGGATGGATACCGTTTCCCGCCCCCGCTTGCCCCAGCTCGAGGAGTCGCTTGCGGCGGATGACACAGTCGCCCGACTGGGTGGCGACGAATTTACCGTTCTTCTGGACGACATTCGAGACCCCAGCGACGCGGTACGCGTCGCCGAACGCATTCAGGCGAAATGGCGGGCCCCCTTCGTCATCAACGGGCAAGAGATCGTGATTACACCGAGCATCGGCATCGCCTTGAGCACCTCGTCCTGCGCCGAAGCGGAAGACCTTCTGCGGGACGCCGAAATTGCCATGTACCGAGCCAAACGCGCCGGAAAGGGACGCAGTGAGCTGTTTGACCCCGCCATGCACGCCGCGGCCGTCAAACGCCTTACGCTCGAGACCGACCTCCGCAAAGGACTCGAGCTCGGCGAACTTCTGGTCTACTACCAGCCCATCGTCGCCCTCGACACGGAAAAGATTGTTGGATTCGAGGCCCTCAGCCGGTGGCAGCGTCCAAACGGCATGGTGCAGCCCATGGACTTCATTCCTGTCGCGGAGGAGACCGGCTTGATCCTGCCCATCAACCATACTCTTATGGAGCAGGCGTTCCGGCAGCTTCGCGTCTGGCATTCGCAATTTCCCTCTGATCCGCCTTTGTTTATCAGTGTCAACCTCACCTCGAAACAGTTCGCTCAGCTCGAACTCGCGGAAGAGATTGGACTTCTTTTGGAACAGTCTGGTCTTGCGCCCACCTGCCTGCGGGTGGAAATTACTGAGACCACAACCATGGCAGACGAGCAAAGAGCCGGGACCGCCCTGGCCGAGCTCAAAGCCTTGGGTATTGGCATCAGCATCGACGATTTCGGCACGGGATATTCCTCCCTGAGTCGGCTGCAGGGCTTTCCCGTTGATTCTCTGAAAATCGATCGCACATTTATTTCCCACATGGACTCGGATCCGGAGAGTCGCGAGATTGTGCATATCATCGTCCTGCTTGCCCACAATCTGGGATTGAAGGTCGTAGCAGAAGGAACGGAAACAGCGGAGCATGTCAAGCAAGTCCGCGACCTCGGGTGTGAGATGGCCCAAGGCTACCATTACTCGAAACCCATCCCGCCCGAGGCTATCTCAGAACTGTTACGGCGTGAATTGGGCGCCAAGGCGGCCGCCTCAACCGCGCGTTAGCCGCCTCAACCCCAGGTTGGACGACCCAGGCTCTGGCTGGATCTCCCCTGCGAATTCCGAGCTTCACCGCACCGAGCCAGCCATAAACTCGATGTCCCGCACTGCATCGGGCGGAAGTTCAAGGTTCGCGCTAGCCAAATCCTGCCCCATGTGCTCGGCGTCCGACGTACCGGTTAGAGGAATCATTCCGAGAGCCCGCGCAAAACTGAAAACAACCTGAGCTACCGTGGCGTGGAAGCGCTGCGCCAGGGCGATCACGGAAGGATGCTGCAGCACTTGCTGATTCGCAGTCAGCAACGAGAAACCCTGATAGGCGATCTTGTGCTCGAGGCAGAACGCGCGCACCTCGTGATCCCAGCCCAGCCGGGCGTAGCACCGATTCTGCACAAAGGTTGGGGCTTCGCCGTGAACCGCCACCATTTGCTCCAGATGCCGCCGCGAAACGTTGCTCACGCCCAACCAATGGGCACGCCCTCGGTCGCGTTCTTTCGTCATCGCGTGCCACACTTCGGCGTCCGCTGCGCTCCAGCCCTCGCTCGAAGACGGCCCATGCAGCAAATAGCTATCGACAGAGTCCGTGCCCAGGTGCTCGAGCGAACTGGCCATCGACTGCGCCACTTGAACCGTCAAGCTGGCGTCGGGGTCGTAAGGCAGGCGGTGATCCTGGCCCGGCCTGTAGGTGAACTTCGTTTGCAGAACCAGATCCTGGCGCTGGACAACACCGGCCTTGTAGGCGGCGGCTAGGCCTTCGCCGACTCCTGCTTCGAAGTAGTGGCGGCGCTGATTGGCGGTATCAATTCCGCGAAAGCCCGCTCGCATGGCCAACTCCGTCAGAGCGGCTGTGCGATCTTCCTTCCAGGCCGTGCCATAGAGAAATGCAGGAAGCCGAGGCGAAACCAGCATCACTCATTTTGGCATGAGCAGGACGCTGCTTTCGAGCCTGGGACGCGATCGCGCGGGCCGACTCGCCGTTAGTCCATGGCCGCGCCCAGCGGCTGATACTTGTAACCGCCCGTGTTTTTCTTCACATTGCCGTCCCAGAAGATGGCGGAAGTGGTTCGGTCGCCACCGTACTCCTCAACGCCGATCGCCATCAGGACCTTCTTGCCCATTTTCACCCGCCGCACGCTTACGGTCTGGACAGGGATATTGATGAGGACGAACTTGCCCTTGGGCTTCTCCGCTCGCCACGCTTCAGGACCCGATCCATGGATCACCAACAGCACAATTGACTTGCGAGATGGATCATCCGTAGTGAATGCCGAGGTCACCTTCGGGTCGCCAAAACCGTAGAAGGAATGGTACGGGTCGCTCACCGTGTATTCGAAGCCACCCGCATCCAGCATCGGACTCTTGGTACGAACTGCAAGAATCAGATCGTCGATGCCGTCGCCGTTCATGTCGGCAACCATCGGCGGGTACTCCGGCATCAGCGTGAATTCCTTGCCGAAATGGTCATGGACGAATTTGTCGTCGATGGAGGCAGGGGGGGTGCCCGCGGCAGGCGAGGCTGGCTGCTGTCCGAAAGCCGGGGCTGCGACGAACACTGCAAGCACCAACCAAAATGCTAACCGCTGGAACGGGATGCGCATGCATTTACTCTACCCCGCAAAGGCCGGGATGAGCAGGGACGGTTCGGGTTCGGGGGTTACTTTGGGGCGACATTACCCACGCGCCGCAGGCAACCTCGTCAGCAGGCAACCCGTCAGCAGGCAACCTCGTCAGGGCGATCGTCGCGGATTGCTGAAGTGTTCCCATCCGCCGGGAGCAAGTTCTTTACGGCGAAGTCCCTGGCGAAGGAAGACCCGCGTTGGGCCGTTCTTGATCGTTCCGATTCGGGTAACGGCGACGCCCGCAATTCTCCTCGGGATCTTGCGCTCCCTGGGTGCGGAAGATCCCGAGGAGAATTG
>Ga0137418_10003897_pt1 | contig 13684 bp, 9 predicted proteins | sample CZODoug3_1_2_16f_FD_122242 | JGI IMG/M metagenome (GOLD analysis project Ga0137418, IMG submission 122242) | Vadose zone soil fungal communities from Angelo Coast Range Reserve, California, USA - CZODoug3_1_2_16fungal (Hybrid Assembly) | ecosystem: Environmental > Terrestrial > Soil > Vadose...
TGGCCTGAACTTGAGGCCCAAGAATGAAATGTTGCGAGTCGAGCACCGCATTCACTGCAGTCAGGACCTCGTCGCGTATCGAAGCATATTGCGCTTTCAAATCCAGCGCCGGAATCGTCTCATTTTGTGTTGTTGGAGAAAGATTCAATTTTGTCTTGGCCTCGTTTTCTCATTGATTTACAAAACTCTTGTCTTACCAGAACAAGGGCATCTTCACTGAGCTCTTACCGTCATGGATGGATCCGCCTTCCGCTCGGGATTGTGCGGCGTTTTTTGCTTCTTCTGGTCAGCGCCATAGCCATACGCATAATAATTGCCATAGGAGTCGGATTTTCCTACAGCGTTCAGCACCACCCCTATCACGTTACTTTTCCTCAGCTCCTGTCGAGCCTTCTGCGCCATTGCTGAAGGAGTGGAATTCGCGCGTACGACCAACAGCACGGCATCGACACAACCGGCCAACACGCTGGCATCCGCAACCGGCAGGCAGGGTGGCGAATCAATGATTACCCAGTCGAAGAGCGGTGCAACTCGATCAAGTAATTTTTGCAACCGCCCGTTCGAGAGCAACTCGCTCGCATTACTCCCTGCGCCATAGCCTGCGGCGATGAAGCAAAGATTCCCCTCCTGACCATGCTGAATGATGTCTGCCTCGGTCGCTTCGTCGCGAAGATATTCAGACAGCCCCGGCGAAAGGGGTGCCCCCAAAGGAAGATGCAGCCTCGCACTTCGCAGATCTCCATCAACCAAGAGGACCTTTCGATCGCGCTCGCGAGCGATTGCTTGGGCAAGATTTGTTGCCACAAAGGTCTTCCCTTCGCCAGCGACAGCGCTTGTAACCAGCACTCTTTTAACCGGCGAAACACCCCGCAGTTGATACAGTCGAGTACGCAGTGTACGGAACTGCTCTGCCCCTTCATGCGGGTTATGACTATCGGAAAAGACAATGGCGTTGGGGTCGGATTGCCACACTGGCTCTGCGCATTGCCTGAGGAGGTCGTCAAGTCGCAGGTATTGTCCCGAGATTCCGGCATGAGTGGGGCGCAGTGTAGGCTGATGCTGTTCCGTCACCGGAGTGGCGAGGATCTCCTTCGGCGCTGGCGAGATTTGCGGGTTTTGCTGTAGGTGCTGTCGTGCGACCAGCGAGTCCTGTGTTTTCTCGCCCTGCGCCTTTTTCAGTGCCTCGTAAATCTTACTCATGATTTCCTTTCCCGTAGGGTTGTCACCAGAGGCTTCGGCGGGTCCGCTGGCCGCAAAATCGTGAAAAGATCACGGAGGAGTCCCTCCACTCGCTCTCCAGGTTCCCTATTCATATCCGACCAGGCCGCTGGGACTCCGATTGGCGAAACCTGGTCCAATTGGAATTCCTTGGCAACTTCCTCAACAATATTTGCAGGCACTGGCTTGATTCCTTCGGCAAAGGAATTGATCAGGGCATGTTCACACAGAAGATTGACCACCCGCGCGATCCCTTTGGCGTAATGATTGATTGTATCCATCGCCTCTACGGAAAAGATGGGCTGGCCGTTTCCTCCAGCAATCCGCAGGCGTTCTTTGATATAGCCATAGGTTTCTTCCCGGCTCAGAGGGACCGTGCGACTGCGGAAAACGATTCTCTGCCTCAATTGGCGCAATTGGGGCTGCATCAGTTTCTGCTCAAGTTCGGGTTGCCCGGACAGAACAATTTGCAGCAGTTTTTCACTGGAAGTTTCCAAGTTTGTTAAAAGGCGAATCTCTTCCAATAACTGGTCAGAAAGATTCTGTGCCTCGTCCACGATGAGCACAGTGGTCTTCCCTGCCCGATAACGCTGCAACAACCACTGGTTGAGCTTCAAGAGAACTTGGCTCTTTATGCGTGTCTCGCAAGGGATTCCCAACTCGGCCATCACGAAATCGAATAGTTGGCTGACATTCTGCAATTGGGGATTGAAAACGAATGCTGTTGCAACATCCCGTTCTCGGAGCCAATCGAGCAATCGATTGAGGAGTGTTGTTTTCCCCGTCCCGACTTCGCCTGTGAGCAAAAGGAAACCCTTGCGGCTCTCAATGCCGTAGGTCAAAGCCGACAGAGCTTCCTGTGTGGACTTCGTCAAATACAGGTATCGTGGATCCGGACTAAAATTAAAGGGCAGGTCCTTCAGCCCAAAGAAGTTTTTGTACATTCTCGGTTAAACTCCGACATTCAAATTGATCGGCTCATCCGTCTGCTCCGGAGTCATCTTTGCGGAGCCATTGTTGCCATTGACTCTCGAAGGTTTTATCGCTGGAATCACCGCTAAAGCCGGCAGTTTCAGTAGGAGCTCTACGTCTTTCTCGGTCCTAAGAGTGGTATCCTGAGCTTCCAGCAGGAACGCGATCGCCAAGCCAAATCCTAGCCCTCCGGTGAGACCACCAAAGGCGAACAGGCGCCGGTTTGGAAACATCGGCTGCTGAGGCAAGCTGGGCGGATCCAGCACTCGAAATTGCTCTCCCTGTTGACGCCGGAGCAGATCACGAGACATCTCGGAATCGTTCTGCTTTTTCAATAATTCGTTGTAGATGTTGAGAGCTGTCTGAGCGTCGCGTGTGATCGCCTTGTACTGCTGTGCTACGGCCGGTGTCAGCTCTAGTTTTGCCTGCACCCGGCTAATCTGCTGCTGCAACCGTAATTGTTCGGCCATTCTTTCACGGATATTCACCTCAATTTGGTGAAGCTGAGCACGTAGCTGCTGCGCCTGAGGTGTGTCGGCGGATAGACCCGACTTGTCCGTCTCGCGTTCGGCGTGCGCGTTAGCAGCCTGTTCATCCATCCTTTGCTGCAACTGCGTTATTTCATTCTTAACCTTTATAACGTCAGGGTGGTCATCCGTATAGCGAGTCCGCAGAGAGGCAAGCTGGTCTTGGAGCACAGTGAGTTGGCGCCCAAGAGTATCCGGGTTCTCAGCCCTCTGCGGTAGTTTGGCGGCGGCTATTTGTTGGCTGAGAGCCGATTCCAAGAACAATTTATCTTGCTGGGCCCGATTCAGAGTTTGCGTCACCGCATCCAATTGAGAAGCCAATCCTGTGAGCAGGCTGAAATTAGTCGGCGCTTCGTCGGGAAGGGCCCCCATGTAGCGCCTCTGGAAATCCGCGAGTCTGGCATCCTGATCGTCTAACTTGGCTTTTGCCTCTTGCAGCTGTCTGTTAATGAAATCGGTCGTGTCCTCCGCCTTACGCTCGCTGATGATTACATTCTGCTGCAGGAACATCGAAGTGATCTCAGTGCAAATCTGCTGCGCCAATTGAGGGTGCCCGGCGATCACATCGATCGTAAAGCCTGGCAAGCCATTTGCGTTGGTGTGGTCCATGGGCCTGACGGCACTTACATCGATTGAACTTCGGAGACGCGCGACCAGTTCTTCCATCGGATACTTGCCGCGATCTTCTCGGTAGAGACTGAATTTCTCCATGATCTGTTGAAGTCTCGTCCTGCTAAGAATCTCCTCCCGCATTGTAGCGAGACGCTGGTTTGTGTCACCGCCAATCGGCTTCACAAGCTCTGACGACACTGCAGGCGCCTCAACCAAGACCACCGTCTCGGACTTGTAGCGCGCCGGCAGAAAAAGCGAGACTACATATGCGCTCACTGAAAATACCACTGCCGGGATGATCAAGAGCCACATGCGCCGCCGCAAGATGGTCTTGTAATCTTCAATCGTCAGTTCACGCTGACCAATCATTCCAATCACGGCCCTTTCTCATCTTTCTAGGGTCTCCGAGCTCCTATTCGAGAACAAATGGCCGGAGTCCCCAGTTGTAACCGATGGATAGTGCACTGCTCAGTGAGCTAACTCTGCATCCAGGCAGGGTGCAAATCGACGCCAGGCTTGACTGCCCAGATGCGTTATAGGCGATAAAAAGGCTTCCGTAGCGCACAAAGTGGCGGCTTACTCGAGTAGTCGCATACCACGCCTGGGGCGAAGCACTGCCGGAAGTGGGCATCGTCTGCTGGAGAGCGTGGTTTCTCGAATAGCCTGTTGAAACTGTCGCATCCCAGTCTCTATTGAAAGCATGATTAAGATAGCCGGAAAACAAGTCTGTCTCGGCTCCCGCCAGAAGGCCGCTGCCCCCCGTCACCGAGTGGTTATAGCTGAATTCTGTTCCTAGACGACGATATTGATAGTTCAGGGATGCAGAAGCCGTCCAACTCGGTACCGTACTCGGACCTATCAAGGGTGATTTGTATATGAGTACAGCTGGCCCGGCGCCAACTTGAAAACTAAGCCGCCCCGTAATCCGGCGAGCGAACGACAGCTGCATGCTGTGATCCTCAATGCGCTGAGAAAGAGCAGAAAACATAATTGCATTAAATCGATAAAATACGGAGATCGAATTCATACGATCCAACCGGTAGTTGTAGCCACCCTGAAAAGTCGCGTTCCTGCCGCTCTGGAAGCCGGCATTTACGAAATCTAAGAGGCCGTAAGAGCCGGCGAACGTGAGTGAAGCGCGGTGGCTGAGCGCATAATCTACCTCGCCAATCGCGGCGTTGCTGACTTGGGGAGAACCGGTGATCAGGATGGACTGACCTGGGAGAAAGCCGTTGCGAAAATCCGCGTTTGATCCAAACCCGTTGCCGGGACCCACGCCCAGGTTGTTCACACTCCCCAACCCTCCGAAGCCAAATGGTGACTGCGATGTATAGCTCAAATGATCACCAAACATCGTGGACCAACGGCCCCAATGGATCGAGTCAGAAAAATGAAGGTTTTGAATGCCGGAATTCCCTTGCCTCGAATCGGTCGAAAATGATCCGCCCGCCAGGTAATCAAACGAAAGGTTGGATCGTCCGGATGACCGGGTCAATGCCAACCGTCCCGTCAAAAAGGTGGACCCTATTACTCCCGGGCTGTTGGGCTGGCCGGAGTTGTAGGGGTTCATCTGTGCCTGTGAAGCGATACCGAAACTCGGCAATAGGAAACTGTGCCCTGAAGGGGGCAACCCCAGTGTCAGGTTCTGGGCCCCGGCAAGCGAAGTTGTATCCTCTACAACGTCCTGCCCCCCCAGCACGGGAGCGCCGCTAGCCGCTTCTTTTGGAGCGGACGCCGTCCCTGCCGATCCCCAATTAGCGGGAAGTGGCTGTTGAGCCCCAGCGCTCGGATTCTGCGCGTTGCTGAGAGGAACCCAGAGAACTAGGCTGCTCAAGACGATCCCGGATAGGCAGATTTTACGTGACATGACTCCTCCTACGGAACCACAATCGTATCGCCAGCCTTCAACAGGAGGTTCTGCTCCATCCGCTGGCCACTCAGGACTTCCTTGAAATTGAACGGGCGCCGAACTTCTTGGCCGTTTTCCAGGCGTAGAATGTATATCTTTGTTTGCTTGGCAAACGGTGAGCATCCTCCTGCACTGGAAAGTGCCTCCAGAACGGTCATATTGGGCACCAGTGGGAACGCTCCGGCGCGGTTCACTTCCCCGACGATATAGATTCTCTGGCTGTTGACCCTGCTGACGATTATCGTCACCTGTGGCTCGGCAATGAACTTTTTCAGCCGAGTTGTAATCTCCGAGCCGAGCTGCATGGGAGTCAGACCAGAAGCTTGTACGTCGTTGAGCAACGGCAGTGATATCTTGCCATCCGGACGAACTGGCACGGAACGCGATAGATCGGCCTCTCTCCAAACATTCACAATCAGTTCATCTTCTGGACCGATGATATAGTTAGGATCTTCGGTGGCCGGTTTCGCGTTGGGCCCATCCACTCCGCCATTACCCGCTTTGTCCTTGTCGGACACCAACTTATTGTCAATAGGCGGTTTTCTGGACTTGTTTTGCGCGGAGAATATCGCCGCGGGAAACGCCAGTAGAATCATGAGTCCCAGGATCTTCGAATTTCTCATAACCTCTCTCCAATGCTTTTAGACTTCTTCCGACTCGGGCACCCGGATCTGCTTCAATTTATAGAGGAACGACTTGTAGCTAATCTGCAGCGCCTCGGCGGCCCTCTTCCGGTTCCAGTGCGTGCGCGTGAGCGTTTGCAGAATCAGTTCGCGTTCGGCATGTTGAGAAGCGGCTCTCGCAGCGGCTTTGAGCGAGCATGTAGTCAACGTGGTTCCGATCGGGGCTAGAGGTGTGGGTCGGGCACTTAAATCAGACACCGCCAGTTCCTCGTTCTCAAGGGCCACAATTTTCTTGATTACATTTTCTAATTCACGAATGTTTCCGGGCCATGAATAATGAACCAGCAAACCAAGTGTGCGTTCGCTCAGACTGACTTTCTCCCTGTGGAATAACTGCGAATACTTGTTCAGGAAAAACTGAGCCAGCAGTGGGATATCCTCTTTCCTCTTGCGAAGCGGAGGAAGCCTCAGGCAAACACCATTGAGTCTGTAGAAGAGTTCGCTCCGGAATCGGCCACTGTGAACCTCAGATTCGAGATCACGCGCAGTACAAGATACAATGCGACTGGCTAAGGGTTGGTTCGTTTTCAGCCCATTCCCTTCTGGGAGCAGATGTAGGAAGCGCCTTTGACAATTTGAATCTAATTCGCTGACCTCGTCGAAGAACAGCGTGCCCGCGCTGTTGCCGTTTTTCGCATCCAGCCCATTCTCAAAGTCGCGTAATTGGGCCTGGAACGACTCTGTGCCAAAAGCTGTACAACTCAATTTCACGAACGGCAACTGTCGATGTCTCGAGAGTTCGTGGATCTGGAGGGCGACCATCTCTTTTCCCGTGCCACTTTCCCCCACAACCAGAATCGGAAGGTCGGTCGGAGCGATCTCAGAAACCAGCTTTTGCACCGTCTGCATTTCCACGGTGATCGTGGAGAGGCAAAACTGGTTCCCAAATGTGGGCAGCTCGCACACCTGGCTGTTGCCAGATGTTCGGACTCGCTCCGCGACTAAGGCCTTCTTCGAAATGTCAATTGCGTTCGTCAAGTTATTACCTAAGATTCTCTCGGCTTCAAGAAGCACGGTGGGTTCCACCCTTCCAGGAGACGTGCCCTTAACCTCCAAGTCTGCTTAAAGTCTGTAATTAGAGCAGATTACATGTTGAATGCCGAGCCCAAGAAAGTACTTCAGGCTCCAAAATGTCTAATTAACTTCCACAAAGTTCCCTTCAGCTTACCGGTGTGATTCGGATGATCGGGGAACAGTCAGATAGCGCTCGTAAGGAAAAGTCCCACGGGGCGAAACAACTATCGTAGAATCAAGGTAATAAGTGCCCGGCCTGCAGCTCCTGCTCCTTGTCTCTGTTCAACCTTTCCGTTGATTCGTAAGTTGCCAGTAACCTAGGGCTATGTCTGATACAAACAAAAGCTTTGTTTTCAATACTTTGTGAGTCCTACTAAGTTCTTGACAAGGCTTTGCTTAACCTGGTAATCCAATTGCCTTATATCTCCGAGATAGCTTCTAGAATGAAAGCCCCGTCGAAATTCGCTTTCGGAACCTTCCTTATTGTCGGTCTCACTTGGACTATCGGATGTGTCCGCGACCCCACCGTGAAGAAGCAGCGGTACTTTGAGAGCGGCAAACAATACCTCCAACAAGGTAAGTATCCAGAGGCCGCTATACAGTTTCAAAACGCAATCCAAATCGACAAAGACTTTGCCGAGGGCCACTCTCAATTGGCCCAGTGTTTCCTCCATCAGGGCCTCTGGAATGACGCTCACAGGGAATTAACCCTCACGATAACCTTAGAGCCCAGGAATTGGCAGGCGCAACTGGACCTGGCCAATCTTTTTTTCGGTGCAAGGCAGTTCCAAGAAGCCAGAACTCGTGCTGAGTCCGTCCTGAAGGAAGATCCCAGCCAGATCTCCGCTCAACTGCTCTTGGCCAGTAGTGACGCGGAATTGGGAAACATACAGGCGGCGCTGCAGGAGGCTCAGCAGGCTGTCCAAATGGCTCCAGACAAACCCGCACCGTACCTATCATTGGGCTTCCTCCAAGAAAAAAACCACCAACCTTTGGAATCCGAACACAGCTTTCAAAGGGCCATCTCGCTAGATCCGAGATTCCTACCTTCTCGACTCGGTTTTGGTAGTTTTTACCTGCGCCAACAGAGATGGACCGAGGCCGAAGCACAATACCGCGCCGCTGTAGAACTCGCCCCCAACGACTCGCTTCCCCGTGCAGCCTTTGCGTCGTTTTACTTTGCCTGGGGAAAAAAGGACCAAGCAGAGCGGATTTTGCAAGACGCAAAGAAGGTCAAGCCCCGCGATCCAAGTTGGTACCGGATGTTGGGTGACTTTTATTTGGTGAATCATGACACAGAGAAAGCTCTCGCCGAATTTGGTCTCCTGCGTCAGGAGCATCCTGATGACCTCAAGGTAAAGAAGCTCTATATTGGAATCCTGATTCAGAGCAGGCAGATCGTTCAAGCTATGAGCCTGAACGAAGAAATTTTGAAGCAAAATCCCAAGGATGCTGAAGCTCTCACCCTCAAAGGCCAAGCGCTGAATCTCGATCAAAAATTCATAGAGAGCACCCCCATTTTGGAATCCGCGGTCAGAAGCAATCCAGACGCGCCGTTTGCGCACTTTCAACTGGGTGTGGCGTACTCCAGGTCTGGGAATACCCAAGGTTCCGAAAAAGAGTGGCGTGAAGCCGTTAGACTGAAGCCCTCGTTGCTCGAAGCGCAACAGGAATTGGCCAATCTGGCCCTCCGAACAGGCGATTGGGAAATGCTCGAACAGAGCGCCTCCGCCTGGCTCGCCTATGCTCCCACCGCTCCACAAGGTTATGTTCTGCGCGGCACAGGTCGGCTCAAAAGAGGCGATCTCTCGGGCGCGGAAACGGACTTTCGACAGGCGATCGCGCTCGAGCCCAGGACCGTGATTGCCTATACACGACTAGGCGACGTAAGGTTCTTGCAGAAGCGGTTCACCCAAGCAGAACAGTTTTACGAGCAGGCCTTGGAATACGATCCCCGAGCAATCGAGGCACTACAGGAACTGGCCAATCTGTTCCTGTTTCAAAAACAGCCAGAAAAAGCTCTGAAACGTGTGCAAGTGCAGGTGGCGAAAGTTCCGGATGACAGCGCCTATCATCTTCTGCTCGGACAAGTATTACTCACCGGCCACAAGGCCTCCCAGTCGGAGCCAGAGTTTGAAAAGGCTGCGGAGCTCGACAATTCCAATTTACTAGCCTTCTTTCTCTTGGCCCAATCACAACAAGAAGCCCATCAGGCGGACGCCGCCGCGTCGACCTACGAACGTTTGCTGCGGGAAAACCCCAAGAATTTGCAGGCTTGCGTCGCGTTTGGCCTTCTCGAAGAACACCGCGGAAATTGGCAGCACGCCGAGGAGCTTTACCGCCGGGCTCTTGACCTACAAGCTACTCAGCCCGTTGCCGCGAATAACCTCGGTTATCTACTGCTCGAGCATGGTGGCGATGCCAACTATGCGCTGGCCTTGGCCCAGATTGCGCGCCGCGGAATGCCGTCCTCTGCGACCACCGCCGACACCCTCGCCTGGGCGTACTACAAAAACGGCATATACAGTTCCGCGATCGATCTCCTTACCGAAGCCACCAAGAGTGCTCCTCAGAATTCGACGTACCATTACCATCTGGGTCTCGCCTATCAAAAATCTAACCAAGTGGAACTCGCTAAGGCAAATTTTCGGCGTGCCCTTGAACTGGACCCCAAGTCGCCGCGTGCGAATGAAATCCGACAAGCGCTGCTCGAATGGACCTCAAACTAAGAACCGCAGCGGATTTCAGCCAGACGGGAGCCGTTCAATCCCAGTCCTGGTGGGAAGAAAACAATTTGCAGTCGGGGCTCCTTCCATGTCCTCGAGTGTCTATGCGTGACGTCACAACATCCGGGCACGGCAGGAAACTTACCCTCTCCAACTGTGGAATGTATGATGAAGCGCTTATTCATGACCCGTTAGGCTTGATCCAGTAGCGTCCATAGAAGAAACCCAGGAAGGACCAAAGGTTAAGCTCCTCTTGAAAGGCTGTGGACGGCCGGCGTACCGCATTGACAGGTGCACGCGCAATGCGTCCGAAACGGTACCGTGGCATCCCAAAAATGCGAGGAACTCTCTCTGCGTTTTGTAGGTCCAGGATACCCTCTGAAACGCCAGCCCAAAACTTCCAATGCCGCAAGTAAGATTTTGACAGGCGAGTTTTGGGGATCCAGTGTTGAACAATCAAGTCTGGAAAGTACATCCCCCGCGCACCGACTCTCAGGAGGCGCTCATACATCTCGTCGTCTTCACCAATCATTAAACGATTGCCTGTGCGGCCGATCGAAGTATTATATGGACCAACCCGCTCAAGCAATTCGCGTTTTATAACTACGTTTCCCCCGAGGAGCAATCCTCGGAAGTCTGGTCCGTATTGCCTGGGCTGGTCGCCGAAATCCATCCAGCCGACTGCGCCTCTCAGATTACTGGATAGCCACTTCGGGGGCGGCACCTCGAACTTCGGGTGGTATGGGCCACCGATGAAATCCAGTCCTGGCTCTCGAAAGCAGTCCGCAATCTTTTGATACCATGTATCGGAAATCACTTCATCATCATCGATCATCGCCACCAGCTCTCCTTGACCGGCTGCGATTCCCGCATTTAGGGCAGAGGATCGGCCCGCTCGCTTCTCAAAAACATATTGAACGGGGAACCGTTTGGCCACCTCCGCCGTATTGTCACCGCTGTTGTTGTCTACGACTGTAATCTGCACCTGTAAATCGGAGGGTGGGGCAACACTCAGCAGGCTTCTCAGCGTGACCGATAAGAGGTTAGCTCTGTTATAAGTCGGGATGACTACATCTAGCTTCATGACAGCACGCTTCTCATGGAATAATTGGAACTCACAACGGTTAGCCAGCACCCTTTGGACCTTCGAAATGATTGCACGTTCACGAGCATTTATTCCTTTCAGTAGCCAATCCAGGTCGCATTCTCCGTTTCAATGTAACGACCAACGATAAGTAGCGCTTGGGTTGCCAGAACGGAGAAGGCCATTGCAACAGTGATCGAACTAAGAATCTCATCTCGATGTCCCGTTCAATTGATGCTCGGGCGGTCATTGCTGCCGAGTAGGCTTGGTAGCTCATGATCCTCCGGCGCCACAACCAGCGCCGCAGTCCACTTAAATCCGCTAGCAGCGTCGTGTCAAGCATCTTTGAGAAGTCTTGGAACATGTGTGAAGCGTCGCTGCTCAGACTAGCTGGTCGCCTGCTGTAGCAGGTGAGCGGCTCCGCAATGCCGATGAAGCGTCCGCGTCGGATAAGCTTGAACCACGCGCCCCAGTCCTCGCAGCCTTTCTGATTTTCGTCGAATCCCCCGAGGCTGAGCAGTGCCTCGCGCTGCACCATTACACATGAAGGCGTTAGCATGTTGCGCCACCGGAACTGCGGCCAAAGCGCGATGGGAGGCGTGAAGGCCTCTCCAAGTGCCTCCCCTTGCCCGCCGAAGATCTGCATTCCCGTGTAGACCACCAACGCTTCGGGGTCTTCCAGGGCGCGCTTCTTCTGAACATGCAGTTTCTCTGGTCGCCACCAGTCGTCAGCATCAAGGAAGGCGATCCATTCACCCTTCGCCACGCGCAATCCCGCGTTCCGCGCCTTCGCCGGCCCTCCATTCTGCTGGCGGACGTACTGAATGTGATTGCCAAAGGAAGCCGCTACCGCGGCAGTCTGATCGGATGAGCCGTCGTCGATGACGATTACCTCAAAGGGTGGCTCAGTTTGCTCCAGCACGCTGCGGATTGACCTCTGCAAAAACCTTTCCGCGTTATATGCGGGTATAACGACGCTGATATTCACTTAGGCTCCGGGCGGCGACGAATCTATCGGTGTGGGCCGGCCCATTTCTTCGGTCAACGCGCTTGAATCCAAAATAAGCTTTGTGATTCGCCGAGCAGCTCTCCGGAACTCTTTTCCCAATAACCTTTGTTTCGGACATATCGGTTTGGAGTTACTCCTATTTCAAAGCCGGCTGGGCCGCATTTTCCGAATCGGCCACGGGGCGGGGAGGGGTAGTCTGGTTGCCACTCTGCCTCTGCGCGCCCTTAAGCTCGCGCCGAATACCCTCCAGGACACCCACCCTTGGCTGCCATCCTAGAAGACCGGCGTGAACGTTCTGGAAGCGCCGTTTTGCCAAGGCCGATTTCATTCTATAAATACTCATCGGAGACTGACGCTTTAGCAATCGGAAAAAGATTTGCGAGAACGCCCCCAGGGCAAAAACCAACCAGCGTGGAATATGCAATGTGCGAACTTCTTCACCCTCGCAAAGGTGCAGCACTTCATCCTGACTGAGTTGCATCGGGTCTGTAATTTGGATAATTTGCCCGTCCCGCGCTTCGCAGCGCACGGCTGCAAGAACTGCGTCCACTACGTCATCGAGGTAGATGAACGGGATCCTTACGCCTCCGTCTCCGAGGAGGACCCAGCGTTTTTTCACCTTCCACCCGATGGCCGCCGATAGAACTGGTTGGCGATCGCCGAAAATCTTGCCGGGCCGCAGAATGACTGCGGGTATTCTGTACTTGACCACATAACCACTCACGAGCCGTTCCGCTGCGAGCTTCGCTTGTGTGTAGTAGCCCCGTTCCTCGGCGCGTGGCTCCAGCGGTCTAGTTTCATCAAGCACAGCGTCCGGGGGACCTCCAGCCCAGTCGAGAACTGACATGGAGCTCAAATAAACGAGTTTTTGTATACCGAATTTGCGGCATCCTTCCAACACGTTCTTCGTGCCGGTAATCGTCGCACACTGATGCTCAGGCCATGGGCCACTCATGGCCGCGCCCGCATGAATGACCGTGGTTGTCCCGCAGATCGCACGGTCGACAGTGTCGGGATCACCGAGATTGCCTACGATGACTTCTACATTGGGCGGCACCTGCGCCGGTGGCCTTCGCACCAGCAACCGAATCCCTTGCCCGGTATCTTGGAGCGCCCTGGCGACGGCACCTCCAAGGTTCCCGCCACCGCCCGTGATTAGAATTAACCCATGCTTCTTAACCTCGGTGGGGATCGAAACGTTCAGACTTCGAAGCCTGTCTTTATGCTCAGACTCCGCCGACCTACTAATTTTTTCGGTCCAGTAGACGGTGGATCGAGCGTCTTCTGGTAAGACCGGAGTGGAATTGCTACAGGCGAGCGATTCGTAGAAGACGCGGATCAGATTCTGGAGACCATGATAGGGCAACGCCCTACCCGTCAAGAAGCGTAGCGCGTTTTTGGGAACATCGAAAAGCATCGACGCCGAATCGGAGAGTGCATTGGCAACGCGTTCGATCGACTTGGGTAGGGGTAAGGAGGATCGAACCCCTTGCGACATCAGAAAGAGGTCTACGCGCAACACTCCTTTCGTGCCCTGGATGATGATCTGGTTTTGCAGGGGTCTTACATTCCAGGAAAGCTGGAATTGTCCGAGTCCCTCCCGGCATCGTACCAATGCGCGCCATTCATCAAATGCCAGGTTCGGGTCTCCTCCAAGTGATGCCCAATTGGCAGTGATGTCCTCAATCGGTCCAAGAAAAGCTTCAATTAGATAGAGGGCGTGGACTCCCAAATCTCGGAAAGGGTAGCTGGCGCTTCGATATTGTGGGGGCAGAGGGCCTCCCGCATATGGCGGATAGGCCGAACTTCGCAGGATGTCAACCGCAACGGTGCGGGCTACGCGTTGCAGCAGATGCAAATCGACGCGGCGGCAGACGCCGGTGTCGCCCTTCCATGGAAACGAAACCTCGCGGAGGACTGGAAGGACGCG
>Ga0137418_10003899_pt1 | contig 13682 bp, 16 predicted proteins | sample CZODoug3_1_2_16f_FD_122242 | JGI IMG/M metagenome (GOLD analysis project Ga0137418, IMG submission 122242) | Vadose zone soil fungal communities from Angelo Coast Range Reserve, California, USA - CZODoug3_1_2_16fungal (Hybrid Assembly) | ecosystem: Environmental > Terrestrial > Soil > Vadose...
GCACACCATCGCTCTTCTTCTCCCGACGCTGAACGAGCTGCAGGGGCTAAAGGCCATCCTACCCCTGCTCGACCATTCGTTGGTCGACGATGTCATCGTCATCGATGGCGGCTCGCGCGACGGCACGGTGGAATTCGCCTTGGACGCAGGCCTCACCGTGGTTAGCCAGCTGCGCCCCGGCCTTCACTTCGCAGTTTTCGACATCGGGCGCGCTTTGCCGCACGACTTCATCATCGAATTCAGCCCTGACGGAAACTGCAAGGCGGACCAACTTCCGGAATTGGTTGCCAAGTTGCGCCAAGGCTACGATCACGTCGTCGTCTCGCGCTACCTCGCGCACGCGGTTTCCGAGGATGATCACGTCATCACTGCGTTTGGCAACTGGACGTTTTCCCGGCTGATGCGGCCGCTCGCGAACTTCCCCGTCACCGATGCGCTGAATATCTATCGCGGCTACCGACGGCAGATCCTCGACGATCCGGACTTCGAATTATATCTGAAGGGGCCCGTGCTCGAGCCGCTGGTTACCGGCATGTGCGCGCTGCGCGGAGCGAGGGCGACGGAAATCCCGGGCGACGAGCCTGTGCGCATCGGCGGCGTGACAAAGCGGTCGATCATCTACAACGGATCTATGGTCCTGCTGATGATCGTGCGCCTCTACCTGCGGACATTTCTCGGCTTGCGCATCTAGCTCGCGCGACCGAACGCCCCTCGCCACCAGTCGATCGTTCGGCGGATTCCGTCATCGAACGATATCTCTGGCTCCCAGCCAAGGGTCCGCTTCGCCCGCTGATTGTCCAGGGCGAACGACGTGCGGATCGTGGGACCGGCCAAATCGTGCTCGATGCGCAAGTTCCGACCTGAGGCCGCTACGATCCGGGTGGCCGTCGATCCCGTCAGCGTGCCGACCGATCTCCGGCGCCCCGGGCACGTGTTCCCGCTGCGGGCGCGTCCCGGCGGCGTGCTGCAGCGCGTCGGTCAGACGGAGGCGAGTCTGGATCTGGCGCGACTCGCGGGCCTGTACCCCGCGGGCGTGATCTGCGAGATCCTGAATGCGGACGGCTCCATGGCGCGACGGCAGGACTTGGAGGAGTTCGCGGCGCGGCACGACCTGACGTTCATCACGGTCGCCGAGCTCGTGGCGTACCGGCTGGCGCACGAGCGGCTGGTGCACGCCGTGGCGGAGGCGCGCCTGCCGACTCCCTTCGGTGCATTCCGGATCGTCGGCTACAAGAACGACGTGGACGCGGCCGAGCATGTGGCGCTGGTCTACGGTGACGTCCAGGACCGGAAGAACGTGCTGGTGCGGATGCACTCCAAATGTCTCACCGGCGACGTGTTCGGGTCGGGGCGGTGCGATTGCGGGTGGCAGCTGCATTCGGCGATGCGCATGATCGCCGCGGAGGGCCGCGGCGTGGTGGTCTACCTCGATCAGGAAGGGCGCGGCATCGGGCTCCTCAACAAGCTGAAGGCGTACGAGCTTCAGGACGCGGGCCACGACACCGTCGAGGCGAACCGCGAGCTCGGCTTCAAGCCCGACCTGCGCAACTACGGCATCGGGGCGCAGATCCTCCTCGACCTGGGTCTCTCCGCGATCCGCGTGCTCACCAACAACCCGATGAAGCTCGTCGGGCTCGAGGGCTACGGCCTGGAGATCGTCGAGCGCGTACCGATCGTGGCGACGGCCTCCGACGAGAACCGGTCCTACCTGGACGTCAAGCGGGACAAGCTCGGCCACCTGCTCACCCACTGACCGTGGCCGAGATTCAGGGTTCGCCGCGCGCGCCGCGAGAAGCTCGCGTGGCCGTTCTCGTCAGCCGCTACAATGAGCTCGTCACCGTGCGCCTGTTGGACGGCGCGCGGGAGGCCCTCCGGGACAAGGGGGTGCCCGACGCGCGGGTGGACGTGATCTGGGTGCCGGGCGCGTTCGAGCTACCGGTCGCGGCCGAAACCGCGGCGGCGAGCGGGCGCTACACGGCGTTGGTCGCGCTGGGGTGCGTGGTGCGCGGCGAGACGCCCCACTTCGAGTACGTCGCTGGCGAAGCCGCGCGCGGGCTCGGCAACGTCGCGCTGGCACACCGGCTCCCGGTCGGCTTCGGGGTGCTCACGACGGACACCCTGGAGCAGGCGCTGGCCCGGGCCGGCGGCGCGGCCGGCAACAAGGGCTACGAGGCGGTCGACGCCGCCCTCACGACGGCCGACGTCCTGGACCAGCTCACGCGTGCAGCGCCCCGAGACTAAGGCTCGCGCTCGCGCGCTCCAACTCCTCTACGCCTGGGACATGTCCGGCCGCCCGTCGATCGAAACGGTCGTGGGCCGGCTCGCCGCGGCATACGGTCGCCCGCCGGAGGGCTACGACCGCGGGGCCGATCTCGCCGCCCAAGCCATCGCCGGCCTCCCCGAATTCGACGCCCGCGTGGCGGACGCCGTCGAGCACTGGCGGCTGGAGCGCGTCGGCGTGGTCGAGCGCAATATCCTCCGGCTGGCCCTCGCGGAGCTCGCCGCGGGCTCGACCCCGCCGCGGGTCGTGATCGATGAAGCCGTGAAGCTCGCCCATTGGTTCGCGGGCGCCAAAGCACCGGCCTTCGTGAATGGCGTCCTCGACGCCGTGGCGCGGGAATCCGGCGCGCTGTGAGAATCCTGCTCGTCAACTGGAACGATCGCGAGAACCCATACGCCGGGGGTGCCGAGACGCACCTGCACGAGATCTTCGGTCGCCTGGCGCGTGGCGGCCACGCAATCGACCTGGTGTCGAGCGGTTGGCCCGGAGCCCCGCGCGACGCGGAGCTCGACGGCCTCCGGGTGCATCGCTCCGGCGGACGACACACCTTCGCGCTGCGCGCGCGCGGTGTGGTGCGCCGGCTGCTGCGGGCCAACCGCTACGACGTCGTCGTGGAGGACATCAACAAGCTCCCGCTGTTCCTGCCAGGGCTCACCGACCGGCCGTTTTGCGCCCTGGTGCCGCACCTCTTCGGCGCGACGGCCTTCCGCGAGGCGAGCTGGCCAATCGCGGGTGTGGTGTGGGCGGCCGAGCGGCCCATTCCGTGGGCGTATCGCCGCGCGTGGTTCCACGCTATTTCGGAGAGCACGCGCGACGATCTGGTGCGGCGGGGCGTGCCCCGCGAGCGGATCGAAGTCATTTATCCGGGCGTCGATGCGACCTGGTACGCCCCCGACGCCGCCGAGCCGCGATCCCGGGAACCGACGTTCTTGTACGTGGGGCGTCTCAAGCGTTATAAAGGAGTGGAGATCGCGCTCCGGGCCCTGGCGCTCGCCCGTCAGGCGCGTCCCGACCTGGTCCTCGAGATCGCGGGAGGGGGCGACGACCGCGGGCGCCTCGAGCGATTGGCGCGGACGCTGGGCCTCGGCGAGGCCACCCGGTTCCTCGGGTTCGTGTCCGAGACGGATAAGCGGCGGCTGCTGCGCCGCGCGTGGGCGGTCGTGCTGCCGAGTCCGAAGGAGGGGTGGGGCATCTCGAACGTGGAGGCGGCGGCGTGCGGTACGCCCGCGCTCGCGTCCGACAGTCCCGGCCTGCGGGAGTCGGTTCGGACCGGCGAGACCGGCTTTCTGGTGCCGCATGGCGATGCGCGCGCGCTGGCGGACCGGATGCTCGCGCTCGCCGCCGATCCGGGGCTTGTGGCGCGGCTGGGACGCGGGGCCCGCAGCTTTGCGGAGCAGCTTTCCTGGGAGCGGGCGGCCCGGGCGACGGAAGCGCATCTTCACCGGGTCATCGCTCAGGGAGGCTGAACGATGCGGATCACCATCACGGCACGCCATTGCGAGATTCCCGACGAGCTGCGCGCGCGGGCGCGGGAGCGGCTCGAGCGCCTCGCGCGGATCGCGCCGCGGCCGCATGATGGGCGAGTCGTGTTCGTGGCCGACCACGGGCGCCCGACGGTGGAAGTGCGGCTGCACACCGCGCGCGGGGTGGTGCACGTGGGGACGGCGCGCGGGGCGGACCACCGCACCGCGCTCGACCTCGCGGTGGCCAAGGTGCGGCGCCAGCTAGATAAGGACCCCACCCGGCGGCGTGGCGCCGCGACCCGCCGCGTCCTGGCGCGCGAGCCCCGGTGACGAAGCCCAAGGTACGCGACCTGCTCGAGCGCAAGGGCGATCTGTTGCAGCTCGAGGCGCTGACGGGAGACGTGGGGCTGGATCACGAGATCCCCTCGCCCGAAGCGTCGAGTCCGGGGCTCGTGCTCGCCGGGTACACCAAGCGCTTCGCCGCCCATCGCATCCACATCCTCGGCGAAACCGAGGTGACCTACCTCGCGTCCCTGGATGCCGCCGCGCGCCGTCGCGCGCTCGAGACGCTGCTCCAGTTCGAGCTGCCGTGCGTCGTGATCTCGAAGGGGCAGGAGCCACCGGCCGAGCTCGTCGAGCTGGCGCGCGACCGGGGTGTGGCGGTGATCCGGACCCGACTCAAGACCGCGGAGTTCTACCGCCGCCTCAAGCCGTTTTTAGACGACGTCTTCGCGCCCGCCACCACGGTGCACGCGTCGCTCGCCGACGTGTTCGGAGTGGGATTGCTGTTCCTCGGCCGTTCGGGGATCGGGAAGAGCGAGTGCGTGCTCGATCTCGTGGAGCGTGGCCATCGCCTGGTCGCGGACGACGTCGTTCACATCACGCGCCGGGGCAACGACGTGCTGATCGGGCGCGGGCACGAGCTGTCGCAACACTACATGGAAATCCGCGGCGTGGGGTTGATCGACATCCGCGCGCTGTTCGGCATCCGCGCCGTGCGGCAGCAGAAACGCATCGAAGTGGTCGTCCAGCTCGAGGACTGGGATGCGACGCGCGAGTACGATCGCACCGGGATCGACGGCCAGACCACTCAGGTGCTCGAGGTCACGCTGCCGCTCGTCACCGTGCCGCTCAACCCGGGAAAGAACCTGACCGTGGTTTGCGAGGTCGTCGCGATGACCCACCTGTTGCGCTACAGCGGCGTGGATTCGGCGCGGGCATTCAACGACCGGCTGCTCAAGCGTCTCGCCGAGCGCCGCCAGCTCCAGGAATACCTCGAGGAAGACAATGAGTGAGCCACTGCGCGGAGTGATCGTCTCGCACGCGGCCGTGGCCCAGGCCCTGGTCGCGGCGGTCGCCGCGATCACTGGCGTGCGCGATGCGCTCGTCCCGGTTTCGAACGATGGCTGCGACACGGGAGCCCTCGCCGAGCGGCTCACGCAGGCGATCGACGACAAGCCGGCCGTCCTGTTCGTCGATCTGCCCGGCGGCTCGTGCCTGACGAGCTCGGTGCGGCTGGCGCGCGGCAGGGCCGACGTGGCCGTGGTCACGGGCGTGAACCTCGCCATGCTGCTCGATTTCGTGTTCCACCGCGATATCCCACCAGCCGACGCGGCGCGACGCGCCGTCGAGGCCGGGAGCCGCGCCATCCGCACGCCGGCGGCATGAGCATCGCCTTGTATCGCCTCGACGATCGACTGATCCACGGCCAGGTGGTCGTGGGCTGGGGGAAACCGCTGAACGTGGGATTCATCGTGCTGGTGGACGACGCCGTGCGGGCCAGCGCGTGGGAGCAGGAGCTCTACCGCATGGGGGTGCCGCCCGAGATCGAGGTGGTGTTCGCCTCGACCGAAGAGGCCTTGGAGCAGCTTCCCGAGTGGGAGCGCGACCCCCGCGTCGGCATCCTCGTCGCGGGCGACATCGACACGCTTGCGGCGCTCACCGCCAACAGCCACCGCGTGGGCCGGGTCAACGTGGGCGGCTTGCACCACCGCCCCGGCCGCTCGGAGCGGTTGCGCTACGTCTATTTGACCGACGCGGAGGCGGCGCAGCTCAAGACGCTCGCCGCCCGGGGAGTCGAGGTGACGGCCCAGGACGTCCCCACCGCTGCCCCGGTGCCGCTCGAGGACTTCACGTGAGCCTCGAGCTGCAGCTCTTGCTGCTCGCGTGGGGAACGCTCGTGGGGCTGGACCTCGTGAGCGTGCCTCAGGCGATGATCGCGCGGCCCCTCGTCGCCGGGCCCATTGCCGGCGCGATGCTGGGCGACGTCGCGACGGGACTTGAGCTCGGTCTGTTGTTCGAGCTGTTCCAGTACGACATCCTGCCGATGGGCGCGACCCGCTACCCCGAGTACGGCCCCGCCACCGTCGCGGCCGTGAGTGCGGCGCACGCGGCGGCCGGGACGCTGGGGCTCGGGCTCGGCGCGTTGGTGGGACTGATCACGGGGATGGCCGGCGGACTGAGCCTGCATGTGCTGCGGCAGCTGAACACGCGAGCGGTGCGGCGCGCCACGGCCGCGCTCGAAGCCGGGGACCCGCGGGTGCTTGAGCGGCTGCACGCGGCGGGGATCGTGCGCGACGCCGTGCGAGCGGCCGTCGTGACCGCGCTGGGCCTCGGGCTCGCGCAGGTGGCGCGTGCCTATCTTGCCGGCACCCTCCCGCCGCATGGGGTCGCCCTGCTGAACGTGGCGGCGGTGGGCGCGGCCCTCGCGACGGGGGCGGCGGGAACGCTGCGTCTGGTGGGACGAGGACCCAGCCTGCGCTGGTTCGCGGCCGGCGTCGTGGGCGGCACGATCGTAGCGTGGCTGCGATGAAGCGCCCCCCCACTCCAACCCGCGGCCGGCCCAGGCTCGTCCGCAGCCTGCTCCGCCTGTTCACGGTGCAGGGCTCCTGGAACTACGAGCGGATGCAGGGCATGGGCATCGGCGTCGCCGAGGAGCCGCTGCTGCGGGACCTGCGGCGCGAGGGCGGGGACGACGGTGTCGCGTACCGCGCGGCCGTGGCGCGGGGAGCGCATTTCTTCAACGCGCACCCGTACCTGTGCGGCCTCGCCGTCGGCGCGGCGGCGCGGGCGGAACTGGACGGCGTGCCACCCGAGCAGGTCGAGCGTCTCCGCACGGCGCTGTGCGGGCCGCTCGGCTCGCTCGGAGACCGGCTCGTGTGGGCGGGGTGGCTGCCGTTCACCTCGGGGCTGGCGCTGATCGGCGTGGCGCTCGGTTTGGGCTTCCCGGCCATCCTGGGCTTCGTCGTCGTGTACAACGTCGGGCACGTGGCGCTGCGCTGGTGGGCGCTGCGCGCCGGCTGGAAGTATGGGGCGCAGGTGGCGCAGGCGCTGCGCGAGCCGCTGCTGCAGCGCGCGACGGCCTGGTCCGGGCCGGCGATGGCGCTCGTCGTCGGGGCCGCGCTGCCGCTCGTCGCCCAGTACCTGAGCAGCGCGTTTTTCGGCTGGGAGCGGGTGGCCCTCGCCGGGGTGGTCGCGGGTGGGTTTGCGCTGTTGTGGTGGCAGCGGTCGCGGCTCACGGGGGTGCGGCTCGGCCTCGCCCTCCTCGCCGTCGCGGCGCTGGCAGGATGGTTATGGCCGTGATCGAGCGCGACGCCAAGATCGTGAACCCGCTCGGCATGCATGCGCGCCCGGCGGCGGAGTTCGTGAAGCTCGCCAGCCGCTTCAAGTCGGCGGTCGAGGTTCGCAAGGACGATCTCGCCGTGAACGGGAAGAGCATCATGGGCGTGATGATGCTCGCGGCGGAGTGCGGATCGTCGCTGACCATCAAGACCGACGGTGAGGATGCGGAATCGGCGATGGACGCGCTGCTCGCCCTCGTCGCCGACGGGTTCCACGAGATGCACCTGACGGACGAGCTGCGCCAGGCGGAGCTGCGGGATGCGGAGCAGCGGGAAAACGAGGGGCCTGAATGAGCGACCGGCAGCTCAAGGGCATCGGCGTCTCCCCGGGGATCGGTTTCGGCGCCGCGATCGTGGTGCGCTGGACCATGCCCGAGGTTCCGCACCGCGTCGTGCCGCGCTCACAAGTGGAGAAAGAGGTGCGCCGCCTGCGCGCCGCGGTGAAGGATGTGAAGCGCTATCTCCAGGATCTGCGGGCGAAAGCCGAGGATCGCGCCGGTGTGGACGAGGCGCGCATTTTCGACGCCCAGATCCTGATGCTCGAGGACAAGGAGTTTCTCGCGGGCGTCGCGAACCTGATTCGCGAGAACCACCTCGCCGCCGAGAAGGCGTACGAGTTCAAGGCGCTCGAGGTACGCGACATGTGGGCCGCGACGGGGAGCCCGCGCCTCAAGGATCGGCTGGCGGACCTGTCGGGCGTCGCGGTTCGGGTGATCGAGCACCTCATGCATCGCGGCTCAGACGAGCTGTGGGAGGACATCAGCCAGCCCTCCGTCGTGGTGGCGAAAGAGCTCTCGCCGGGACTCACCGTGCAGCTCGATCGCGAGCATGTGGTGGGGCTCGTGAGTGAGGAAGGGACCCGGACGTCGCACGCCGCGATTCTTGCCCACTCGATCGGGATCCCGGCGGTATTCGGCGTCGCCGGCGCCATCGAGCGCATCGAGCCGGGCACGATGGTGGTAATGGACGGCACGCGGGGCACGGTGCTGCTCCAGCCGACGCCCCATGAAATCGCCGAGGCGCAGGCGCGGGAGCTGCGGCGGCGGGAGCTTGGCTTGCAGCTCGAGGAGGTCGTGCGTCAACCCTCCGTCACGACAGATGGGGTCCGCATCGTACTGCGGGGGAACGTGGATCTTCCCGACGAGATCAAGCCCGCGCAGAACCACGGCGCGGAAGGCGTGGGGCTGTTGCGCACGGAATTCCTCATCACCGGACACGCCGAATTGCCGACTGAGGATGAGCAGGCCGAGTACTTCCGGCGCGTGGTGCAGGCCTTCCCGGGCCATCCCGTGATCGTCCGCACGTACGACCTGGGTGGGGACAAGCTCCCGGCGCCGTTCCGGGCGCCGTCGGAAATCAATCCGCAGCTGGGCTGGCGGGCCATCCGCGTATGTCTCGATCGGCCGGACATCTTCCGCACGCAGGTGCGGGCAGCGCTGCGGGCCGCGAAGCACGGCGACGTGTGGCTCATGATCCCGCTGGTCACCCGCCTCGACGAGGTGGATCGCACCCGCGCGCTGGTGGCGGAGCAGGCGGCGCAGCTCGCGCGCGAGGGCATTGCGGCCGCGGCGTCGCTGCCGCTGGGCGTCATGGTCGAGACGCCGGCCGCCGCGGTCATGGCCGACCGACTCGCGGCGGAGGCGGATTTCCTCTCCGTCGGCACGAACGATCTCACGCAGTACACGCTCGTGGTCGACCGCGGCAACGCGCGCCTCGCCGACCGTTTCACGCCGCACGATCCCAGCGTGCTGCGGCTCCTCAAGATGGTGGCGGACGCGGCGCGCCGGGCGGGGAAGCCGGCGAGCGTGTGCGGCGAGATGGCATCGGAGCCGCTGTCGGCGTTCCTGCTGATCGGGCTCGGCTACGAAACGCTGTCGGTGGCGCCACCGGCGCTGCCGCTCGTCAAGTGGACGGTGCGCCAGGTGAGCGCGGCGCGCGCGCGCGTGGCGGCCGAGCAAGCGCTCGCTGCGCGCACCGCGGCCGACGTGCTCGACCTGCTGCGACTCGCGCTCGCCGAAGCCGTCGATTTGAAGCTGCTGGACCCCGACGGCCGGTTGCCCACGGGACGGCGCGCCGCTAGCTTGAACGTCTAACCCTCGGTCGGACAGGCACATGCCAGCGCAGCGCCACGTCTTTACCTCCGAGTCGGTGACGGAAGGTCATCCCGACAAGATCGCCGACCAGATCTCGGACGCGGTCCTCGACGCGATCATCGCCAAGGACCCCGCCGCGCGGGTGGCGTGCGAGACCCTGGTCACCACCGGCATGGCCATCGTGGCGGGTGAGATCACCACCTCCACGTACGTCCACATCCCGGACATCGTCCGGGGCACGATCAGCGCCATCGGCTATACGGACGCCAGCTTCGGCTTCGACGCCCAAACCTGCGCCATCCTCACTACCATCGACCGCCAGTCGGGCGACATCGCCATGGGCGTGGACAAGGGCGGGGCGGGCGATCAGGGGATGATGTTCGGCTACGCGTCGGACGAGACGCCGTCGCTCATGCCGCTCCCCATCGTGCTCGCCCATCGCCTCGCCGAGCGGCTCGCCGCGGTGCGCAAGGCCGGGGACCTTTCGTGGCTCCGCCCCGATGGCAAGACCCAAGTCAGCGTCGTGTACGAAGGGATGCGGCCGGTTGGGATCAGCAAGGTGGTGGTGTCCACCCAGCACTCGGACAACATCGACAATGTGGAGCTGCGCGAGGGCGTGATCGCGCTCGTGGTCCGGCCGGTGCTCGCCGACGCCGGGTTCGAGGTCCGCGATCCCGATATCCTCATCAACCCGACCGGTCGCTTTGTGGTCGGGGGCCCGCAGGGCGACGCCGGGCTCACCGGCCGCAAGATCATCGTGGACACCTACGGCGGCATGGCACGCCACGGGGGCGGCGCCTTCAGTGGTAAGGACCCCTCCAAGGTCGACCGCTCGGCCTGCTACGCGATGCGCTGGGTCGCGAAGAACATCGTGGCGGCGAAGCTCGCCTCCCGGTGCGAGGCGCAGGTGGCGTACGCCATCGGGGTCGCCCAGCCCGTCTCGGTGATGATCGACACGTTCCGCACCGGCGTCGTGCCCGACGAGGCCATCGAGGACGCGGTCCGCGACGTGTTCGACCTCACGCCCCTCGGTATCAACAAGGCGTTGAACCTGCGCCATCCGATCTACCGCGCCACCGCTGCATACGGCCACTTCGGCCGCGCGCCCGAGCGCCGGCGTTACGTGGACAAGGACGTGGACCGGGAAGTCGAGCTGTTCACCTGGGAGCACGCCAACCGCGTCGAGGACCTCCGGCTCGCCGCGCAACGCTCCAAGCACTACTCCTCCAAGAAAGTGAACGCATGACCACGACGGCCCGCACCGCCGCTTCCGACGTCAAAGACCTGAGCCTGGCCGCCGAGGGACGTCGCCGTACCGAGTGGGCGGAGCGATCCATGCCGGTGCTGCGCTTGCTTCGGGAACGCTTCACCCGGGAACGCCCCCTCGCCGGCCGTCGCCTCTCGGCCTGTCTGCACGTCACCACCGAGACCGCCAACCTTGCGGTCACCCTCCAGGCCGGCGGCGCGGATGTGGCGTTGTGCGGGTCGAACCCGTTGTCGACGCAGGACGACGTCGCCGCGCACCTCGTCAAGGACCACGGGATCAAGGTGTTCGCGATCAAGGGTGAAGACCACGCGACGTACTACGAGCACATCCGCGCCGCGTTGGCGCATCGCCCCGACATCACCATGGACGACGGCGCGGATCTGGTCGGGGCGCTCCACATGATCGCGCTCAACCGGCTGGACGACCTGGCACCGCCGGTCCGGCGCTGGGTGGAGACCCTCTCCGGCGCGGACCGCAAAGCCCTCGTCGCCGGCGTGGCGGGCTCGACCGAGGAGACCACGACCGGAGTCATCCGGCTCAAGGCGATGGCGCGCGACGGCGTGCTGCAGTTCCCGGTTATCGCGGTGAACGATTCCGACACGAAGCATCTATTCGACAACCGGTACGGGACCGGGCAGTCGACGCTCGACGGCATTCTGCGGGCCACGAACCTGCTCGTGGCCGGGAGCACCGTGGTAGTGGCGGGGTACGGCTGGTGCGGGCGTGGCTTTGCGCTGCGGGCGCGCGGCGCGGGCGCCAACGTGATCGTCACCGAGATCGATCCCCTCAAGGCGCTCGAGGCGCAGATGGACGGCTATCGGGTGTTGCCGATGGCGGAGGCCGCACGGGTCGGCGACGTCTTCGTGACCCTGACGGGGAACACCCACGTGCTCCGCGTGGAGCACATGCGCGCGATGAAGGACGGAGCGGTGCTCGCGAACTCGGGCCACTTCAATGTCGAGATCGATCTGGACGGCCTGAAGCAGGCGGCCCAGGGCCCCACCCGGGTCCGCGAGTTCGTGGACGAGTGGAGGCTGGGCGGGAAGCGCGTCTTCGTGCTCGCCGACGGCCGGCTCATCAACCTGGCGGCGGCGGAGGGCCACCCCGCGAGCGTGATGGACATGTCGTTCGCGAATCAGGCGCTCGCTGCCGAGCACGTGGTGAGGCACGCGCGCGAGCTCACGAAGGACGTGCACCGGATCCCGCGGGAGCTGGACGCGGAGATCGCACGGCTGAAGCTCGCCGCGATGGGGGTCGCGATCGATACGCTCACTCCCGAGCAGCAGAAGTACCTCGCATCGTGGGAGATGGGGACCTGAGCGCGAACCAGATCCAGGTTCGGGTCGCGCATTTGGGACTCGACCGTACGACCAACACGCCGGTGGTCATCCTCCAGGAGCAGGAAGGGGAGCGCGTGCTGCCGATCTGGATCGGGCCCGCCGAGGCGAGCGCCATCGCCATGGAGCTGGCGGGCGTGAAGTTCGCGCGGCCGCTCACCCATGATCTCCTGAAGCAGGTGATCACCGGACTGGGGGCCGACTTGCGGAAGGTCATCATCACCCAGGTGAAGGACAACACGTATTACGCCGAGCTGCACATTTACCGCGGCGACGCGGTGATCCAGATCGACGCCCGGCCGTCCGATTCGATCGCGGTCGCCCTGCGGCTCAAGGCGCCGATTTTCACGAGCGACAGCCTGCTGGCGCTCACGTCGGTCGAGACGGGAGAGGCTGGCGGCGAGTCGGGCACGGCGCCGCTCGATCCCGACGCGCTCAAGACCTACCTCCAGAACCTCGATCCTGAAGATTTCGGGAAATTCACTCCGTAGCACGCTGCTGCTGCTGTGCTTCGCCGGCGGTGTGGGGCTCCAGGCACAACAGGCGGTGGTAACGGGTCGGGTGCTGTCCGGCCCGACGGGACGACCGGCTGGACACGCCTGGGTGGTGCTGCATCAGGTCTCCATGGGCGGCGGCGGCCAGCCCATCGACTCGACCCGCACCGATGCTCGCGGCAGTTACACCCTGACCATCCGGCAGCCCGACTCGGGCGCGATCTACGTGGTCTCGAGTTGGCACGCCGGGATCGCCTACTTCTCGGAGCCGATCGCGCCCGGCCGGTCGCCCTCCCGCGTGCGCCCGCTGGTCGTGTACGACACGAGCTCCACCGGGCCGGCGGTACGGGTGGTGCGCCGCTTGGTCACCGTCGCGAAACAGAAGCGGGACGGCTCGCGTGACGTGCTCGAGCTGGTAGAGCTCGAGAACCCCGGGGCGGCGACCCGCGTGGCCCGGGACACGCTGGTGCCCACCTGGGCCGGCGCCCTTCCGCCGGCCGCGATCCAGTTCCGGGTCGGGCAGGGCGACGTTTCACCCCAGGTGGTGACGCGGCGGGGCGACTCGGTCGCCGTGTACGGTCCGCTCCCGCCCGGCGAGCGCAAGCAGCTGAGCTACACCTATGTCCTGGCCGCCACGGTGCATCGCGTGAGCCTGCCGATCGACCAGGCAACCGACGAGGTGGACCTGCTGCTCGAGGACACGGCCGCCGTCGTGACCGCGGGGAAACTCGATTCCCTCGGGGCGGAGGACATCGGCGGGCGTCGCTTTGCGCGCTACCGCACGCCGCCGCTCGCCGCGGGGGCGGCGCTCGCGGTCGGCTTTACCGAGCGACGCTTCGCGCCGGAGTCACTGATCCCATTCATCGTCGCGATCGCCGGCGTGGTCCTGGCCGTCGGCTTCGTGGTTGCGCTGCGACGGAAACCGCGATAGACTAGCTTCGTCGTTACAAGCGAACGGGGATTTACGGAAGCCGGTGTGAATCCGGCGCGGCCCCGCCACTGTGACGGGCAGTTGTAGCGGCTCTACGCCACTGGGTGTCATCACTCGGGAAGGCGAGCCGCTCGCCCGGAGCCAGGAGACGTCTTCGTTCGCGCCACCTTGCAGATCCCTCGCGGGAGGGATGGTG
>Ga0137418_10003900_pt1 | contig 13678 bp, 14 predicted proteins | sample CZODoug3_1_2_16f_FD_122242 | JGI IMG/M metagenome (GOLD analysis project Ga0137418, IMG submission 122242) | Vadose zone soil fungal communities from Angelo Coast Range Reserve, California, USA - CZODoug3_1_2_16fungal (Hybrid Assembly) | ecosystem: Environmental > Terrestrial > Soil > Vadose...
GATATTGCGCGCGCTCAAGGCTCGCGGCGATTCCGTGGCCAACAGGATATCTCCGGCTCGGATGGCAATTCGCACGCGGTCTCCAGGCGCAGCGTGCCCGAGGGGCACTTCGATTTCGCAGGTGGCGTCCGCAAGCCGCACGCGCATGACGCCGTCCGGTTCCCGTAAATCCAGCACCGTGCCGCTTAGCAAATTCTCAAACCCTGCCGCTTGCGCCAGACGCCGGCGGCGCGGCGCATCCAAAACTTCGCGCGGGGTTCCTTCGCTAATGATTTTGCCGTGCTCCATTGCGATCACGCGTTCGCCGAGCGCGTCTACCTCCTCGCGGCTGTGCGTTATGTACAAGACCGGGATTTTGTGCGCCGCATTCCACGCCCGCAAATCCTCGATGATGGAATTCTTTAACTCGGTGTCGAGTCCGGTGAGCGGTTCGTCCAGCAGCAGAACGCGAGGTTCGGTCACCAGCGAGCGGGCCAGCGCCACACGCTGTTGTTCGCCGCCGGAAATCTCGCGCGGCTTGCGGTGACGGAATTGTTCCACGCGGAACATTTTCAGAATCTCGGAAACGCGTTCGTCCCTCTCCCGCTCTGGTGCGTGCGGCAAACCGTAAGCAACATTGGCTTCGACGGTCATGTGGGGAAAGAGCGCCAACGCCTGAAACACGTACGCGATTTGCCTCTGCTGCGGCTGTACATTCAAGCCCTTTTCAGAATCAAAGACCACGCCGCTGTCGATTGCGATTCGGCCCGCGTCGGGTTGAACGAGTCCCGCGATGCAATCCAGCAAACTCGACTTTCCTGCGCCTGATGGACCGAAAAGGATGCTGATCCCAGAAGGCACTTCCATTTGGACATCAAGCAAGAAGAATGTTGCGGCGTTTCCGGGATGCACTTTTCGCACGCGGGCGGCTAGTGTTGCGGAGCTCACTTCATCGGCCATGAGGCCCACGCTCGGTGGCCGGCTCGACGATTCACTCCGTACACTGCGGATAAGACAACGAAGGAAATCACGAGCAGCAGCAACGCGGTGCGGCTTGCGCCCGCATAGTCCAGTGATTGGGCGCGATCGTAAATGTCGATCGAAACGGTGCGCGTCACACCTGCGAGATTGCCGCCGACCATTAGCACCACACCGAATTCGCCGAGTGTGTGTGCGAAGCTCAGCACCAGCGCTGTGATGATTCCCGGCACGGACAGAGGCAGTATGATCCGGCGAAACGTACGCATTCTGCCAGCGCCTAAGACCGAGGAGGCGTCGAGCAGCTTGCGATCCACCGTTTCAAATGACGCAATCAGCGGCTGCACCGCAAACGGCAAGCTGTACAGCACCGATGCGATCACCAGGCCGGCAAACGTAAAGGCCAGTCCGTGTCCAAAGGCCGCGTACCACAATCGTCCGAGTGCTCCGCGCGGGCCCATGGCCAGTAACATGTAAAACCCCAAGACCGTGGGCGGCAGCACCAGCGGCAACGCCACTATCGCTTCCAGCAAAAACTTCCAGCGCCATCGTGAATAGGCCAGCCAGTACGCGAGCGGCACACCGATCACTAAGAGAATGGCGGCGACACAAAGAGCCAATCGAAGGGAAAGCAGCAGCGCCTCGACGTTCATTGTGATTTCGCGCTCGCGGGAACGCTGAACCCGTACGACTCGAGAATCTTCCGAGCCTCGGCGCTCTTTAGAAATATCAGGAAGGCTCGCGCGCCGTCTTTGTCTTTTGCGTTTCTCAGAATCACGGCAGCCTGCTCGATTGGGGGATGCATGTTGGTTGGAATGTCCCAGCGCTTGCCTTCTCTCATCGGAGGGGAAATAGCCAGCGACAGGGCCAGGATTCCCGCTTGTGCATTGCCCGATGCGACGAATTGGGCGGCTTGCGCGATGTTTTCGCCGTAGACGAGCTTGGCGCGGACTTGCTCGTAAATTCCCGCGTTGCGAAGCGCGGCAACAGCAGCGCGTCCGTACGGGGCGTGCTCGGGATTTCCGATTGCTATTTTCTGGATGTCTGGATCAAGGAGCGCCTTCCAGCCAAGCTTCGACAAATCAACGCGGGTATCGGCAGGCATCCAGATTACGATTCGCCCCAGCGCATATGCATATAGCGTTCCCGGCTCGGCCAGGCCCGCAGCCTCCAGCTTGCGCGGGTATTCGATGTCCGCTGACAGAAAAACGTCAAAAGGGGCGCCATTCTGGATTTGCGCCAGGAAATTTCCACTTGAGCCGTAGCTAACGGCAATCTTGCTTCCCGATTGCTTCTCGTAACGCATGCCAAGTTCATCCAACGCAAATTTCAAGTCCGCCGCCGCGGCGACACGAATATTGTGCGCGGCTTCAGCCGGTCGGAAAACCGCCAGCGCGCAAAGCAGTATCAGGGAACGCAAAGGGAATCTCATGAAGTCGCTCAGATCTTGCGTTTGCTGATGCGGGCAGAGCTCATACGCGCAGAATCATCACTTCTGTTGATTTGATCAGCGCTGCCGCGCGCTCCCCGGCTTTCAAGCGCATTTCTTTGGCCGCGTCCGCGGTGATAATCGCGGTGATCTGCTGTTCGCCAATCTTCAGCGTCACTTGCGCGAGAAGACCGCTGTATTTCACGTCGAGTACGCGGCCGAATAGTTGGTTGCGCCCACTGATTTTGCGGAAATTGCCGCGCCGCGTCTCAATGTCGCCGCGGTCCAGCTTTGTGGGAATCAACCGATCGATTTCGCTCTCCGGGACCCTATGGTGTCCGCCGGGAGTCTTGGCGGTTTTGAGTTTGCCGCGATAAATCCACTGCTTCAGGGTCGGATAGCTGATGCCGAGGATGTTGGCCGCTTCCCGCGGGGCAAGGAGCTTTTGCAAGGCGCACCTTCCAGCAGTCAGAGTAGCGCATATCGAACCGATAGTTCAATACGCTTTTATACACTTTTCGGGTTGCGCGAACTGCGGCTAGTTTCGGAGGGGTTTGCCGGTCTTCAAGGTGTGCGCGATGCGCTCCTGCGTCTTCTTTTCGCCACAGAGCGACACGAAGGCTTCGCGCTCCAGATCCAGCACGTATTGCTCACTGACCGTCTGCGGCGCGGTCAAGGGACCGCCGGCCAGGATATTGGCCAGCTTGCGCCCCACGTGCGCGTCGTATTCCGACGCGTACCCGCCGCGCATCAGCAGATGAATGCCCATCTTCGCGGTTGCCAGGAATTGTTCGCCGAGCACCTTGATTTGCGTTGACTGCGCGCCTTCCTGCCAACTTGCCGCCGCTGGCTTGTAACCGCCGCGAAATAAGGCCAGCGCCACTTCCTTGGCGTCGGCGACGAGCCTCTCTCGGTTCATGGACACGCCATCTTCGCGGCGCAGAAAGCCCAGCTCGCGGGATTCCTCCGCGCTGGTGCCCACCTTGGCCATGGCCACAGTTTCAAAAATCGGCCGCAGCGCGTGGAACAAGTCCAAATCGTCTCCGCTGGCGGCGCGCTCGTTGGCGCGAATGAGCATTTCTTTTGAGCCGCCGCCGCCCGGAATCAGCCCGACGCCCGTTTCCACCAAACCGATGTAGGCCTCGGCTGCCGCCTGAATTCGCATCGCATGCAAGCTGATCTCGCAGCCGCCGCCAAGCGCCATACCCTGGGGCGCAGCCACCACCGGCCTTGGCGCATATTTCAGCGCCAGGTTCACGTTCTGGAATTGCTTCACCGCCAGATGAATTTCGTCCCACTCCTGCTCTTGCGCGGCCACTAATACGAGCATTAGGTTCGCGCCAACGGAAAAATTCACTGCTTCGTTCGCAATGACCATCGCGTCGAAGTCGGTGGTCAGCCGCTTGAGTCCCTTGTGCAGCATACTGATCAAATCCGCGCCGATAGCGTTCATTTTTGCGTGGAATTCGCAGCACACTACGCCATCGCCGAGGTCGATCAGGCTCGCTCCCGAATTGCGCTCGACTTCGCGGCCGGCGTCCTTCAGTGATTTGAGAAGCAGGACACCCGCGGGTGCGTCGACCACTTTCGCCGACGCGCTTTCTAGATCAAATACTGTCGTCGTGTCCTTTGCGGATTCATAGAATGCGCTTCGACCGCTCGCCAGCAACTTCTCAATTGGGGCCGGCAGGGCGCGCCCTTCCTTGCGCACTTGTTCTGCGAACTGCTTAACGCCAATCGCGTCCATTACTTCGAAAGGACCAAGCTCCCAACCGAAGCCCCAGCGCATGGCGCGATCCACATCCACAACGCTGTCTGAAATCTCCGGCACGCGTCGCGCCGCGTATAGGCAGGTCTCCGAGATCGAGCCCCACAAAAATTGCTGCGCTTTGTCGCCCTTCTGCCCTTCGAGAATTGGCCCGAGAAGCGCACGCAGGCGCTGCTTTGTGTCTTCTATTGTCTTGCCGTTTTCGATGGAGGCGAATCGCGCTTTCTGGCGCGGGCGATATTCCATCGTGTGCTCGTCCAAAGTTAGAATTTCCCGTTCACCGTTGCCCTTCACACGTTTGTAGAAACCTTGACCAGTCTTGTCGCCCAGCCATCCGCGCCGCACCATCTCTTCCACCAGCACGGGCACGCGGTATACCTCACGCGATTCGTCGTTGGGCACGGATTCGTAAATGTTCTTCACTACGTGTACCAGGACATCGATCCCGACGATGTCTGCGGTCCGGAACGTTGCGGACTTTGGCTGCCCAATCGCCGGCCCGGTGCACGCATCCACTTCTTCCACGGTCATGCCCAACGTGCCCATCAAGCGCAGCGCGTTCAACATCGAAAACGTGCCGATGCGATTGGCGATAAAGTTCGGCGTGTCTTTGGCGATCACTACGCCTTTGCCCAGCCTGCGATCGCAAAAGTCACTGAGCGTCTCGGTCACTTCGGGCAAGGTTTTCGGTCCCGGAATCACCTCCACCAGTTTCAGATAGCGCGGCGGGTTAAAGAAATGAGTGCCGGCCCAATGCTGCTGAAACTCTTCGCTCATGCCCTCTGCAATCAGGTGCACCGGAAGGCCGGAAGTGTTGGTGGTGACAATCGCGCCTGGCTTGCGATACTGGGCTACGCGCGAAAGCAGGCTGCGTTTGATCTCCAAATTCTCCGCGACGACCTCAATAATCCAGTCGGCTTCCGCGCAGCGCGCCAGGTCGTCCTCGAAATTGCCAATGGCGACGCGCTCCGCCAGCGAAGGCGTAAAGAACGCGGCAGGCTTGGACTTTTTCGCAGCTTCGAGGCCGGCGCGAACTATCTTATTTCGCTCCGACGCCGCTGCGTCCACAGGCAAATTTGGCGGGGCGATATCCAGCAAAATGCACGGCAGCCCCGCATTGGCAAAATGTGCCGCTATGCGCGAGCCCATAGTCCCCGCGCCCAAGACCATTGCCTTTTCAATCCGACGTTTCATGGAGGCTCTTTTCAGGTAAACGAGACGGCAGGACAGGTTACAAAACCAGCATTCCCCGGTCAAACCCGATGCCGCGCCGCGGCCCGAGTAGCACTAATATAGGAGCAGGGATGCTCGAAGACAAAGTAACCAACGCTCTGGACTGGCTGCGGAACGCGAAAGACAAATTTCGTTCTTTCGCAGCCGGTGAAGAGCGAACGGGTACGGAACGCCCGCGTGTGGGGCTGGCGCTGGCCGGTGGCTTCGCGCGCGGGATCGCGCACGTCGGCGTGATTAAGGCTTTGCTTGACGCTGAGATTCCCATCGATTGTGTCGCCGGGACCAGCGTAGGGGCCTTGATCGGCGCCTGTTACTGCGCCGGCGTGCCGCTCGACGAAATGCAGCGCATTGCCAGCACGACGAGCTTTGCCGACTTTGGTCGTTGGACGCCGTCATGGCTCGGGCTGGCCACGAACCAGCGCATGGAGAGTTATTTTTCGAGATTCACACGCGTGAAGACGTTCGAAGAGTTGAACACGCCGCTGGCCATCGCCGCGACGGACATTAACGCTGGCGTGTCCGTTTATTATACGAAGGGCTTAATCGCGCCGGCCCTGCGCGGCTCCTGTGCTTATCCGGGGCTGTTCGTCCCCATTCAATTTGAAGGACGCACGCTGGTGGATGGATTTCTGACGGCGCCGGTGCCCGTCGAAGGCACTCTGCTGCTTGGCGCGGACGTCATCATTGCGATTTATCTGGAAGCGGGAAATCTGGAAGATCCGCGCACGGTGGCCGACGTCATCAGCCGCTCGTTCACTATTATCCAGCGGCATGGGGATATCGCTTGGCGGCAGCAAGCCGACGTAATCGTCGAGCCGGACGTGAAGCCGTTTGTGTGGGATGACTTCACGCGCACGAGGGATCTCGTCGCCGTCGGCGAAGCGGCGGTGAAGGCCGCGCTACCCGAAATCAGAGCGGTTATTAACGGTGAGAAACGTGAACCTGCGGCCTGAAATCAAGCGAGCCTGGATACTTCCACCTGGACCGGCTCGCCTTCGCCTTTTCCGCGCTGGTTCAGCCATGCGCCCAGGCTTTCGGCAAAGCGCTGTGGTGTAACCCGAAAGCTTACTTCCACAGCGCCCGTTTCCAACGGCAGCGTATCGTCAAACTCCGCCGAATTCGTGAAGTTTCGCATGCAGAACTGGTCCAGCCAATCCAGTGGGCAATCGCGCCGTTGGCCGCGGATCACTAGCTGGACTTTGAACTTTTGCGCGTACACCGCGGAATAATAGCATCTCTGTTGCGTGGGTTACCTACTGGCAGATGCTTTTGATCTCAATCCGGCGATACCCAATCACCTGCGCTGGCATAAAACTGCAGTCCTACAGCGAAGAGGCCGCCTTCGGCCGGCACGCAATACACTACGCGGGCCCGCGTTTTGTAGCTTCCCACCATCGAACGCACGTTCAACCGCTCGTTGGACCGCAAGGCTCTGCTGGTCAGCACCCGCGCGCCGTGAGGGCTAACATTGTCCGTAACGCCGGAGTGCGCGGGCGTGCGCACATCCAGGCTGCACAGATCGACTCCCACCTTCATATGCTTACGCTCTTCTACTCGCTTCCCCTTCACTTCCACTTGCATGGCACACCGCCGGAGTAGAGGCGGGCTGGGTCGGCCTAGAGATGTACTGTGGGAAATTGAGGGGGGCAGGGAACGGCATCATTATAGCCCCATGGAGGGTGGAAGTGCTGCCGTGGATGTTCGAAATAGGCAGTGGGTGTTCGGCTGTGCAACACCCGCTTCCCATGAACGGACGTTTACCGAGGATGGCGCCGATCTGGCTTCTGGGTTAAATGGGTGACCCACAAGGAGTTACAGGCGCAAACAAACAGGCACCGGAATTGCGCGTGGTCAGCAAAGGTGCGTGGGTTTCTCTGGTCGCCTGAGCGAGTGAGTCCTCAAGGAGACGTCCATGAAAAAGATGGAGTGGATTCGAGAAGCTGTATCGGTTTGGCCCAGCGCCGAATACCTCAAGCAGCGAGAAACGGCCGGATGGCGCATGGTTGCGGTGGAGTGGGAGCGCGAAGTGGAAGCGGAGCCGGCCGCCAGATCCGAAGGACTCGCCGACGGCGAGGAAATTCCGTACGGCACGCGCATCGCGAGCGATTGCCTGCATCTGGAAGATAATCCAACGGAAATCCAGGTTCTCAATCATCTGGCGGAGATGATCGTTCAGGACCTCTCTTACAACCGCATGGCCGAATCGTTGAACCAGAGAACTTTTCGCACGCGCGACGGGAAACCCTGGACGGCACTGGCGGTGTTCAAGCTGACGCCGCGTCTTATCGAAGTTGCTCCGCGCATTCTTTCCGGCGCGGAATGGGAAAACCGCAAGCGTCAGCTGTCACGCGTGGCGTGGAATTCTTAGCGGCGAGGCAGTTGCACCACAGACTTCGCTATTCCTCAAGCACACGAGCAAGGGAGTTGTGCACCTTCAATCCACCGTTGTAGTGGATGAATCCCAGCTTGCGGAATTTGTTCATGAAAAAATTGATCCGCGAGCGGGTTGTGCCCACCATTTCCGCCAGCGTGTCCTGGCTGATCTTGTCGAAAATGGGCGGTAGCTTGCCTTCTTCACCGGAGCGCGCCAGCAATAATAGCGTGCGGGCGAGCCGCTTTTCGCTGGAATTAAAGAGGTGATCCATCAGGTTTTGTTCCATCCGCTGGTTACGCAGTAACAAATAGTTGATAAAGCGCATGGAGACACTTGGATCCTCTTCCACTAGCCGGACCATGGCCTTTCGCTTGATGATGCTCACCGTACTCGTTACCAGTGCAACAGCCGAGGTCAAGTACACGCTTTGCCCGGTGATGCAGCTTTCCCCAAAGAAATCTCCCGAGCCTAGGATGCCAAGAACGGCTCCACGGCCGCGGTTGGAAACCGACGTCAGCTTCACAATGCCTTCATCGATGTAATGAACGTCCGTGCACTCTTCGCCTTGCGAAATGATCGTTTGGCCGGCCTTGAATTCGGCAATTTTTCTCGTCGGCAGCGCCGTTGAAAAGAACAGTGGCGCATCGAGCGAGCCTCGCCCGCGTGATTTCATGGTTCTCCTCATATTGGCACTACCCTGTGCCTTCTTTCGGGCGGGCGACGGATAACCAGCCCCGTTTTAACTCACCGTTTATAAATGCCTCTCTTCTACCTGCGGCTGTACTGTTCGTCTGTTCAAAATTGAACAGACGGTTTCGTTCTTCACCGTTACTTTCACTGCTTACAGTCATTCGGGTGACTCTGAGCGTGCCGTCCGGAGGCGCGTCGCATCGTCTTATGAAACTTGGCTATGACATCTTCCAGAGGCTCGATGATGGCAGTCCGCTCTGGATCGCCAATGTGCAAACACGGGAGCAGGCACTACAAGAGGTGACCTCTCTGCGCCGTTCCGCTGCGGCGCGATACTTTGTCCGCGACGCGGAAACGGGTGTGGTGATTAATGACTGTGAGCCGGGTACCGTCGGAAGCACTGACGTCGAGGGCGGGTAAGACCCCTAAGTTACGCTTTACGGTTCAAACAGACCATTCCTCGAAGTGGGTACGGCAGGCTTTGAGTGCCTGTAAGGTATGTACCGTGGTTACGAGCGGTGTTTACCTGAACGATTTCGCCGTATTTGGGTTCTTTAGCGAACCAGACTCCACGGGTAAATACCGACATTTAGTTTCATAATCATGTAGCTGAATCCGCCGGCGTCCGGCTTTGGCTGGTGCGGTGTGTCTGGAGGAATCAGCAGCCAGTCTCCGGCCTTGACCTTGAAGGTCTGCCCGCCTTCGATGGGCTGGCCGCGATATTCGCCGGGGATGATGCCGTCTTTGTCGCGCAGATTTTGCCGGTTCGCAATTTTTCCGCCTACGATCATTTCGCCGGTACCGCCGGTGATTACATAGAAATCGTATGCTCCTGCGTGCATTTCCGCGTCATCCCAGACGCTATTGACTTTTGTCAGACTCAGAACGGGTTGCTCTCGGTGCGCTCGATACAACATAAAGATGCTGAAATTTCGCGATTGCACGTGCACGGGTCCGCCGCCGAACGATTGCGAGCTTCCGCTGCCCGCCAGCGTCAGAGCCTTCTGCGCCTTCTCGGCTAATTCCGTGTGCGCCTTCCGAATGTCATCGATATTCCAATAAGTGATGGGTGGGGCGTCGGGCGCCAGCGCGGGTTCACGCGGAGAGTTGTAGCCGAACGGCATCGCTTCGCCTTTGTCTTGTGCGATGGCGCTGGGCATTATCGAAAGCTCATCGAAGTGTCCACTGAGGACGCCTTGAGGGCGCGGCCGCACGGCCTGGCCCGCAATGAACCCGGCGAGCGCCGCGCCGATCACCCATACTGGAACAAGCTTCTTCATATTGCCTCCTCACAACCTACGTCCGGTTTTACTTCGTATCCGGCTTCGTTGCTTCGAAGCGAATCTCTTTTAAGAACTCCACCTGTTTTTGCAATTCCGTCTTCCCGGCCGGGAATTTGTTGAAGCTCAACAAGTACGCGAGGATATCGGCGTCCTGCTGCCTGGTGAGTTTTCCCGGCGAGCCCTGGGGCATGGTCTTGCGAATACGGTCGAACAGATCGCCGACGGTAAGCCCATTCCAGTTCGAAAGAAATGTCCCGCCAGTTAGCGGCGCCGCGCCACCGCCGCCTACCAGGGTGTCGCCGTGGCACGAGGCGCATTCCTTGCGATACATTTCCTCGCCGCGCTTGGCCTGCTCCTCCGTGAACACGCCGTCCCAAACGGATCGCGTCTCAGAAGCTTGCGACGTTTGTGTTCGCGTACCGTGCTTTTCGGCATTTGCATGCATGCCTGCACCGAAGGCACCGAAAAATAGCAGCCCGACAGACAGGATGAGAAATTTGCTCATGCCGATCGTTCCTTGCGTTACTCGGTCGCCGGCAAGCTAAACGCGATATATTCCCCTGAATAGGCTCCGCCGCTCACAGCCACGACGATGTATTGCTTACCGTTTGCCATGTATGTCATTGGCGAACCGCTCTGTGGGGCCGGCATGTAGACCGCGCCTGCTTCCTTGCCGGTCTTTTTGTCGTACGCCCGCAGCATCGCGCCGCGCGGATGATCGGAGGTGGTGGTGATCTGGCCATCGCCGGCGATCACCAGGGTCTTAGTGACCAGCGTTCCGATGTTGTATGTCTCTTGCCCGGTGCGGGGGATATTCATCCCCTTCAGCGCGGGATGATTGCGCACTACGTCGGGCGTTTCGCCGTGCGCGATCTGCCAGACGATTTCGCCTTTGTCGAGGTTGATCGCGCTGATCGTTCCATAGGGTGGTTTCAGCAGCGGCAGGCCGTCCACGTTCAGTGCCACGTAGCCGCTGCCCGTTGATCTTTTCTTTGGCGGCATCGGCGAGTCTGCACCCGCGTTCTCCCCTGGGCCGCGGAGGATCGCGACCTCTTCTCCAGCCGTGCCGGCGATGTAATTCATGTCTGAGACTGTTTTCGGCGCGCGCACTAGTCCAATCGGCTCCGCGCAGGCATTACAGGCAAATGCATAGACCGTGTGCGTTTCCGGATCGTACGATCCTCCGGGCCAATTGGTGCCGCCCGAGGCTGTTCCCACCGTCAGCGTGCCTAGCGGACCATCCACTTTGCTTTCCGTAGGAGGTGTGAAGACCGGGCCGAGGTGATATTTCGACGCGATGGCCTTGCCACGTTCGAGTAGCTCCGGCGTGAAATCAATCAGGTCGCTCTCCAATACGCCGTTGCGGCTGTAAGCTGGAGGCTTTGTAGGAATCGGCTGCGTCGGCGAATACCATTCATCCGGGACGGTTCCTAGTTCCACCTTCTTCTCTTCGATTGGCCACACCGGCTTTCCCGTCACGCGATCGAGCACATAGAGAAAGCCCTGCTTGCTCGGCTGCGCAACCGCTTTCACCGGTTTGCCATCGACCGTGATATCCGCCAATATCGGCGCCGAAGAAATATCCATGTCCCACAGCGGGTGATGCACCAGTTGGTAGTGCCACTTCCGCTCGCCTGTTTTCAGGTCGACGCACACGAGCGTTTCACCAAATAGATTGTTTCCGCGCCGGTGCCCGCCATAAAAATCATTCGTTGGCGATTCCACCGGCAAATACACCAGACCCAGATCTTCGTCCACCGTCACTTGCGACCACACGCCGTTGTTTCCGGTGTACTCCGCCGAGCCGTCGAGCCACGTGTCGTATCCGAACTCGCCTTTTTTCGGAATCGTGTGAAAAATCCACAAACGCTTGCCTGTCCGCACGTCGAACCCGCGAACGTAGCCCTTGTTATTGCGCATGCTCTTCGGGGTCATGCCCTCGCGGAACGCGGCGCCGATGATGATCGTGTTCTTCGCCACTACTGGAGCTGACTGAATCCCAATCTCACCGGTCGTCAAATCGGGCAAGATCTCTTGATCATCGTCCTGCTTCAAATCGATCGCCCCTTTGTTACCAAAGGATGCGACGCGTAAACCAGTCTTTGCATCCAGGCAGATGAGCTGATATCCGGGCGTCACGTAGAAAATGCGCTCGTCTTTTCCGTCCGACCAATACGCCAGCCCGCGGCCGGAAAGCTGGCGCGGCGAAGCTCCTCCGCGCGCGCCTTCATGCTCGCCGTGGATCCATAGCAGCTCGCCCGTGACTGCATCGACGGCAATCGCCGCGCGGCGCGATCCCGCCGTTGCATACAACACGCCGTTCACCATCAGCGGCGTGCCTTCGAGCTTGTACTCCGGCCGGTTGCCAAAATTGTCGGTCTTGATTCGCCAGGCGATTTCCAAATCGTTGAAGTTCGAGGCATTGATCTGATCTAGCGGACGGTAGCGCGTCGCCGCCAAATCCGCCGCATAGGTAGGCCATTCCGTATCTCTAGCTTTCCACTGGGCTGGCGCGGTGTTTGGCAGCAGCGCCAATACACCCGCCGGGACGATCAGACGCAGCAGAGCCCTTGTGTTCCCCTGAAACATTCCGCCTCCTCCGCGCGCTCTCCACAGCAATTTCTGGTTATGCCCGCCTCGGGCGCCCTCACCCCATCCGCTTGATTTCGTCCAAGGCCGCCTTTATCTTGCCCTTTTGTTCTTCGGTCACATCCGAATTCGGAGGCCGCTGATAGAACTGCCGCGTGCCCATCTGCAGACTCAGCGCATACTTCATCGGTCCGTATTCGTCGACCCCACCGGCCCGCAGCAGCTTCAGCGCTGCGTGCAGCTTCGCGATCGGCCCATCGATATCCTTGCCCGCGCGCTTGGTCGCAAAAACCGCGGCGATCTGTTTGGTAAAGTTGTTGCCCTCCGCCAGAATCGCTCCCATTCCGTGATCCAGCGCATATTTCAGGTTCTCGTCGGTGCCGGTGCGCATGTTCAAATGCGGGAACTCCGCAACAAAGCGGCGATAGACTTCGGGATCGCTTACCGAGTCCTTGATGCCGGCCAGATTGGGGTAGTGCTCCAGGCTATGGAGTAATTCGTGCGAGATCGGCACACCGCTGGCAAAGGGAATGTGGTAGAGGTTGATAGGAATTTTCACCTGGTCGAAAATCATCGAGTAATACTTCGTGAGCGGCTCAGTTTGCACTCGCTTGTAGTAAAACGGCGGCACAATCAGCAAGCCATCCGCGCCGTTTTCTTCCGCGTGTTTTGAAAGCTCGATGGTTTCGGGGAAATTCGAAGTTCCCGAAGACACGATGATGTTTAGGCCGCCGCGGTTCTTGAAGGCCGCTTCGGCGATCTTCTTCCGCTCGGCAAACGAAAACGACGGGAATTCGCCGGTCGTGCCCAGCACGACGACTCCGTCCGCGCCTTGCGACTTCAAATACGCCAGCAAGTCTTTGTAAAGTTCGGGATCGAAATTGAGGTTCTTATCGCATGGCGTGGAGACCGCGACCCAGAACAAAACCTTCTCGCTCCGATCCGGCACCGCAGCCGAGTCTGCGCTGCTCCTCTCGGCGTCGTTCGTGTTCTTCGCGCCCGTGTCTGTAGCACCTGCTTCGCTCAGAAGGTTGGCGCGTCCAGCGACACCAAAGGCTGCCGCCGCCCCCACCGATCCCAAAAATGTCCTTCGCGTTTGCATAGGGACCTCCCCAATTTGCCGGAAGTCTAAGCCAGCCCACTCCAATAAACAATCGTTCCCTCGCGGCGCTACCTTCGCGGCCACGTACAAACCCCAGCATCGACGAGGCCCGGCATCGAGGGTATAAGCCGGCGCGCTACGGGATTCCGCTGTCTTGCGCACCCGGCGACCGGTAACATACACTGTCCATGTCGATTGCATACCGCCGTGCCGACCTGGCCAGAATATCCCGCCACACGCCGTCCGGTTGGCT
>Ga0137418_10000889_pt2 | contig 13676 bp, 16 predicted proteins | sample CZODoug3_1_2_16f_FD_122242 | JGI IMG/M metagenome (GOLD analysis project Ga0137418, IMG submission 122242) | Vadose zone soil fungal communities from Angelo Coast Range Reserve, California, USA - CZODoug3_1_2_16fungal (Hybrid Assembly) | ecosystem: Environmental > Terrestrial > Soil > Vadose...
ACCGCGTTCGACAACAGCGCCGGTGAACGATATGTGTACAATCAGGAGCACGTTGAGATCGCCTTGGGCTATGCGATCACACGCAAGGCCATCGATGACAATCTGTACAAGACCCAGTTCCACCCGTCGAATCTGGGACTGATGGAATCGTTTCATCAAACTCAAGAGATCTACGCGGCGAACGTTCTCAACACGGGAAGTACCTACAACGCGAATGTCGGCGGAGATGGTGTAGCACTGTTCTCCGCTTCGCACCCGATCGATGGCCAAGTCCTCGGCAACACGCCCACCACGCAGGTGGACCTGAACGAAGCCACATTGTTGAATGCACAGGTATCGGTACGAACAAACTTTCGCGACCAAGCGGGATTGAAGATGTTTGCGCGTTTCCGCAAGCTCCTCGTTCCGCCACAGCTAGAGCCGGTCGCGATCCGTCTCACGAAAACGGAGTTGCGTCCGGGCACGGCGGACAACGACGTCAACGCAATTTTCTCGACGGCCGGCGGCATCCCCGAGGGCTACATGGTGATGGACTTCCTGACCTCGCAATTCGCGTGGTTCGGTCTCACCAATATTCCGGGACTCGCCTTCATGGATCGCATTCCGTATGAGACGGATATGCAGGTGGACTTCGTGACCGATAACCTTTTGGTCAAGGGCTATTCGCGTTGGTCTTATTCGTATTTTAATTGGAGATCGGCATGGGGAACATTCCCGACTTCGTGAATGAGGCCCTGAAATGACCCAATACATAACCCCCACCAGCGGCCAGACGCTGCCTGACATCCAAGGCGGCCAGCTAACGGCATCTAACGGCGATCCCGCGCTACCCGGCACTACTCTCATGGGGCCGATTATCGCTGGCAACATCATAGCGAGCGACGGTACAGGCAACCTTGCAGGCGTCGGGGCGATGAGTGGCGGCACGGCCAATGCTGGTTTCGCGCGGTTGGCTCAGTCCTGTGTCATCACGCAGGCGACCAATACTGGTGCTGCGGGTCAGTTCGCTTGTCCCATCGTGATTCCCGCGCAGAGTCAGATTGTCAGTATCAAGCTCATGGTCACGACCGCTTGGACGGGCGCCGCGACGACCTTGGGACTGGGAACCGGAGCTTCCGCGATCGCACTGACGGCCGCTAACGCGGTCGTAACTTCAGGTGCATTGGGTCAGGTGAATGTGGTACCGGGAACCGGTGCGACTCAGATCGGCAACTGGGATAACGTGGGCACGCAGGACGTGCAGATCGTGGTGTTGTCCACCAATACGGGCTCAGGCGTCGGGACACTGACGGTTGAGTATATTCCCGGCATCAATTTGGCCTCATAGGCTGGAGACTCAGACATGAAAGGCGGAAGACGATCTCGAGCGACGGGCGGCACTGACGAGGCCGAAGAGGACGTGAAGAGTAAGCCCGAGGCGCGCACGAACGCGAAGAAGATCGACGAAGAAGCCGAGGAGATGAAGAAGGGCGGCCGGGCCAAGCGCAAGCATGGTGGCAAGACCGAGGTCGGTCACATCGAGGGCCACAAGGCGCACATGCATGCGGGCCGCAAGCCGCGCAAGAGCGGCGGCCGCGCGGATACCAACCCATTCACCAGCGCGAAGTCGGGTAAGGACGCGCCGGGTCGCAAGGTAATGGAAGAGGGAGTCGGGGAAAAAGGTTGAGACGTTGCCACGTTGACTTGTAGCCCGAGTGGGCAATTGAACGGGGCTCAAAAGGCCCCGTTCTGTTTTTGGCCGAGGATGAAAATAAATGAGACCGATTACCGCAACCGTGGGTCCGCTCGCCGCCGCCAGTGCGAACAACATCGCGCTCTCGCAAACACCCGGGGCCGCAGGGGCGCTGACACTCAATGGCACCTTGGTTTCCGGCGGTGTCGCGATCCTCGACAATCCGCGCCGGGTGCTGATCACGACGGCCGATACGACTCACACGTTCACAGTGACCGGCACGACCCCCACGGGGACAGTGATTTCTGAGGTTGTGGGGCCAATTACGACCTCAGCCTTCACCGCCCAGGACTTCAAGACAGTGACCTCAGTGATCATCAACGGGGCAGCGACCGCGGCAGTCACGGTGGGCACGAATGGAATCGCGAGCACGCCTTGGGTTCGTCTGGACGAGTGGGCCAGTCCGCCCGTCGGCATTCAGTGCGATGTCACCGGAACCGTGAATTACACGGTGCAATCTACCTATGACGACCCAAATAGTCCCACTGATCCCGTCTTGCCATCGGCCATGACGTGGCTCGCCACCAATGATACGAACGCCGTGGGTGCCACAGGAAGCATACAGACGAATTTCCTGTTTACACCCACCTTTGTGCGAGCGCTGCTCAATAGTGGCTCAGGATCCGTCATCATGAAAGTGATTCAGTACAACGTTGCGAGTCGATAGGTCATGGCTAATGCATCCGTCGGCAATGCATACATACCTGGCGGCGCAGGTGGCGGCGGTGTAGGCATTGCTGCGGGAGGCGTTACTCAAACCAGTGGTACCGTCGTATTCAGCAATAGTAATGGTGTCACATTTGGCTACAACAACGGCACGATTACAGCGACCGTCACGCCTGGAGCGGCGGCGGGAATTGCTGCTATCCAACTGCCGAACACGACCTATACCTCCGGCACAGCTATTTTTAGCAATGCCAACGGATTCAGTTTCGGCTCCTCAGCAGGCGGCGGGATCACGGGAAGTTACACCGTCCCGGGCGCGACAGTCTTCAGCAATTCAAACAATGTCTCCTTTGGTCTCGCTGGCTCAACCATAACGGCAAGCGCTAGCCAGCCGGCGGCTAGCAGCCTCAGTTTCAGCAACGCCAATGGTGTGACCTTCGGAACCGCCGGCTCTACACTGACGGCCTCGTATAACAGCACCTCTGCCGTAGGACAGGGAACCACCTTCGCTGGGACTAATGTGTCAGCGTCAATGACACTCAATACCGCCGGAGTCAATTTGGCACTCTCTGCGGCCGCGGGCGGCGGGGCTGCGATCTCGGCGGCTGGTAACAGTATCAATGCCGGAACAGTGGTGTTCAGCAATTCGAATGGCATCACTTTCGGCATGGCCGGCAGCACCATTACAGCAACTGTCAACCCAGGTGCTGCGGCCGGTATTGCCGCGATTCAGGTCAGTAATACGACCTACACATCTGGCACCGCGATTTTCAGCAATGCGAATGGTTTCTCATTTGGATCCTCGGCCGGCGGCGCCATTACCGGTAGTTACACGGTTCCCGTCCAAACTCAATTTGTACTCTCAGCCAGCAATGGTCTGGCCTTCGGCACCAACGGCAGTACTGTTACCGGCAGCTATTCCCAGTCGGCTCAAGCTTTCAGTGCCAGTGGTGGCAGCAGCACATTCTCGACGTTGAACTTTGCTAACTCTAATGGCCTGACGTTCAGCAATAGTGCGGGATCAGTCGTCGCGAGCTACAACAGCACATCTGCTGCGGGACTCGGAACTACATTCGCCGGCACAAATATTTCCGCCTCGATAACCCTGAATACAGCAGGCCTCAATCTCGCATTATCAGGGGCAGCAGGCGGTGGCCCGAACATTAGTGCGGGTACGACATCCGGCAATCTGGGCTCTATCGTCTTCTCGAACAGCAACGGGGTGTCCTTTGGCCTGAATGGCAGCACAATTACAGCCAGTGCATCCGGTGCTGGCGCTTCGGCTACGGTACTGGCTCTTGGTAATACGACCGCACAGAGTTCCAGCAACTCGTTCGCCTTGTCCGCTTTCAATGTCTCAGGTTCGGGCATCGTCTCGGTCGGCATGAGTGGCAATACGCTGGTTATCTCCGCGCCTGGAACCACGAATTTCGCCAATCTTTCTGTTAGCGCGGGTACTACCAGTGGATCACTCGGCAGCCTCGTCTTCAGTAACTCCAATGGCGTCAGCTTCGGACTCAACGGAAGCACTATTACTGCTTCTGCGGCTGGAGGAGGTGGTGGAGGCGTTAACGCAGGCGTCTCGACTTTTGGCAACACTGCCGGATCAACAGGGACAGTCTCAACTGGAAATGTGGTCTTTGTTGGATCAGGCCCGATCTCACTGTCACAAAGTACAGGTGCAGCTGGGTCCGCTGCCACAATCTCTATCCTGGGGCCTGCGACCAGTAGTCTGAGTGCGACTGGTGCAGTCTCGATCTCGACCAACGGTTCCACCATCAGCATTGGCGTGCCCAGTGCAGTCACCTTTTCCAATGCCTATTTCCCTTACAAGGGATTTGATCTAGCGGCTGGCATCGTCGGTCAAGGTTCGCTGTTATTTGATCCGGTGGATTTACCCAATCTGACGTTCGATCGGCTGCTCATTCCGATCTACAATACCAATAGCGCAGTCAGCAGTGGTTCACATTCGCTGTCTTTTTATGCTGGCATTTATTCGAGGAATGCCTCGACTCTATCACTAGTAGGCTCGGCCTCAGGTTCAACCGCCGTCACTCACTCCGGTCAGGCGGGAAGCTACTCTTTATATTCCGGTGTACGCCACTTCAGCATTGCCAGTGCAAACTCTTTGCCTCAAGGTCAATACTGGATGGCCTTTGGCTCCCGAAGTTCCTCTGCGGGCGCAGATGGAAGTTATTACAACATGCAACTCAACAATGGCTCATTCACGGATGCGCTCTTGAGCGGTAACGCCTCCTATGGGGCGATCTTCGGCAGTTCAGTCAATGCCACCAATCAATTCCAACTTGGGCAGGGTTATTACACGGCGACTAGTACTGGAATGCCAGCCAGCGTTGCCTTCAGTCAGATAAACGGCACTGCCTCACAGGCGGCCAACATGCAGGCCATCATCTTCGGAAATTCCACCATCTAATCGCATGAGCGTCATTCTCTCAGGCGGCAAGATTCTCGGCAGCGGCGCCGGGGTTTTCTCTATTGGTGGCGGGGGAGGGGGTGGAAACCAACCCCAGAATGTCCGGGTCATCTCCCAAGGCGGCGGCAATAATGCCAATTCTGGCAACAATCAATCGAACACCAGTTACTACGCTATTCAATGGGATCCGGTCGCCTCGGCCACGGGCTACAATATATATCGTTCTGTGAGCGGAGGTGCCTATACGCTGTACGCCAGTAACGTGCAGCCACAGACGTGGACCGCCTCGACCGCCGCCAACGCGCCTGGCGCCAAGATGACCGTCACGGTGGATGGGACTGGCGGCAACATCGTCCCGGGAACTGATTTGACTGGTGCTGCGACCGGCATCACTGCCGGCACCGCAATCAGCGACAGATATACAGGTGCCAACCAGAATGGCACGACAACGGGTACAGGTGGAACGGGCACCTACCCGCTCAATATCAATCAGACGTTGACCTCCCGATCTTTCACCGTCTGTGTGTTCATCGATACTGCGGCTACGAACTGTTGCAATCCAGACGATCTGGGCCCGAACACGATATACGACTACAACGTATCGGCCATCGTTAGCGGCGTAGAAGGCACCCAGTCCGATGACATGAGTCTGTGGTTTTACAAAGCCGGCTATACCTTCATGCATGGCCTGCAATCATTGCCGACCGCGGAAGAAGTCTCTTTCGGCACCCCCAATTCGGTCTATGACTCCACGGCTTGCGCAGGCCTCGGCTGGCCGCTGTGTTGGGCCTACGATGTTTCCCAAGGCCTGCAGCCCGGCTCCGATACCCCGTTGTGCCCCGAATGGACCGTGGAACTCGGCGCATTCAAGTATTGCTACATCGACTTCATGCCTGGCACCACTTACACCGGGTGGGCACTGGATGGCGTGGGCTCGGTTTCTCGAGTACCTTCGGGCGATTTGTTCGGATTGTTACCACAGTTCAATGGCTTTGCGTATGCACAAGGTGCGATTGCCGCCAATACCATTACAACCCTGAAGATCCCGATGGGCGTCTTCGGAATGACACGTAACACCTTCACCGGCACTATTTCAAACGGCTCAGGCGGCTCAGGATCGACGTGCTCCGTGACGGCAGTCGGCTCCGGCCTGTTCGGTGCGACAGGGACCTTTGATAGATCCGGATTCATTACCGGAACAGGTATTCCTGCCGGCTCTTGGGTGAATTCAAATATCACGGGCGGTACAGGACCCGGAGGATCAGGACCGGGCTCTACATGGGGTATCTTCTCTGGCACGGGCGCCGGTAGTCCGATCAATGTGAATATCACCTCTGACGGGACATGGACATATGCGCGAACGACTTGGTACAAGGGGCCGATCTATTCCCTTTCGATTGGCGCCTCGCATACCAGTTACTTCAATAACTTCCGGTTTGGTCGAAAATGACCATCAATGTCTTCCAGGAAGTGCAGACGAGTATCGGCGGTAGTGCCCAGGCTTCCTTATTACAAGCCATCACCTTTACTGCGGGCAGTACTGCGCTGGTGATGGTGAGCGCCCCTTCGGGTACCACGCATGCCATTACGGACAACATCAACGGTTCAACCGGCTGGTCCAATCCCGTTCCGATCGTGACTGTAGGTGGTGGGGCTTTTGCCGTCTATAAACGCGACAGCATGGCCTCTGGCGCCACAACGATCACCGATACCTATGGCGCTTCCACTGCATTCACCGGTATCTGGGTGGCCGAAATTGGGGGTACGAGTGGTTATGACACTGCGACCGTAATCAACGTACAGACCACGGGAGCTACGCGCACTACGGCTAATGGCACCCCAAGCCAGCAGCCCGGACTCATCTACGGATTCATGTACAACGACACCCAAACCGGGTCAGTCGCGGGCACCGCCGATACCGGTAGCGGATTTACCCAAGGCCTGCAGCAGTGGACATTCGGCTCAGGTCGAACCTTTGCAGTCTCGGAAAACAAGCGCTACACAGCTCTCACTGCCATCCCCGCCACCTTTATCCCCAGTGGTTCGACCGACACAACGGGCTGTGTGGCCATCTTTCTCAAAGAACTCGCCACCACCTCGGGTGCTACCCTTGCTTGGATAACTGCATGAAGCCTCAATTAATCCAATTCGATTCCGGCGGCGAGCACAATAAGGATCTGAAGCAGACTCGCACTCGACTGCTCAAAGGCGGTAGCTGGAAAAGACAGCGAATCGTGGTCGTGATTCCGTCAGCCGATCTCATTCCGGCGAAAGTTTCGCTCTCGCATTGGTCTCTCGCGTTCCCGCCCAACAATGGAGTAGTCCGCTTGTTGGCATTGGGTCAGGAAGTAGGCGAGGCATATAGCAATGCGATTGAGCAGATATTGGCGAATCCGGAGCTGAGTCAGTGGGAATATCTGCTTTGCATCGAACATGACAATACGCCGCCAGCTGACGGGGTGATCAAGCTAGTTGAGCGTATGGAGCAACACCCGGAGTTCGCAGCAATCGGGGGGTTGTACTTCACCAAAGGAGAGGGCGGATGTGCGCAGATCTGGGGGAACCCTAAAGACGTACTCAACTTTCGTCCCCAATTACCTGATCCTAACGGTGGATTGGTGGAATGCTGCGGGACGGGTCAGGGTTTCACAATGTTTCGCCTCGCTATGTTCAAAGACGAACGATTGCGAAAGCCGTGGTTCAAGACTCAGAAAGAGGGCGGGGTTTCGACCCAGGACCTCTATTTTTGGTCCGATGCGAGAAAGTACGGGCATAGATGCGCAATCGCGTGTGATATCAAAGTTGGACATTACGATGCCTCCACAGACATTTGTTGGTGAGTTGTTGAAACTAGACATAGGATGCGGTATGTTGTTATCCAACATAGATTGTTGGAATAACAATGACTCGGATTCAAACACCTCAATTGAAGAAGCGTCGAGGGGCTTATTTTTGTTGCGAGACATGCTCAAACGAATTTTACCTTTCTCCCAGCTATCTTCGAAAAGCGGAGAAGAGGGGCGTGAGGATTCGTTTTTGCAGCATGAAATGCTACGACAAGACCGGAGACAAGAATCCGTTTTGGGGAAAGACGCAATCTGCCGAGAGCATCTCAAAGATGACTTCTCATCCCAATCGGCCAAAATTTACAGCGGAGAAAAACCCAAATCTCGTAAGATTTGGTACCGAATACGGTTTTCGCGGAAGTCGATCTTACTGGTGGCGAAATTTCTTGATGAGAGAAGTCGCCAAATGCGAACGCTGTGGTTTTGCAGACAAACGAGCCTTGCAGATGCACCACAAGGATCGAAATCGAAAAAACAACGAGCGGAGCAATTTGATTTTGCTCTGCGCAAATTGCCATACAGTGGACCACTATGAACACGGCGACGGCATCTACCATTTTGCAGCCCGAAAAGACAAAACTGCTGAAGCTTGATTTAGGATGTGGGCCAAATAAAAAAGGGCCCGAATGGTTGGGCGTCGATAGCCGCGAGTTTCCGGGCGTGGATGTAGTAGCCGACTTGTGTCTCGCGTGGCCTTGGGAAGGCGCGAGCATGGAGGAAATTCATGCCTCCCATATCCTCGAACACTTTACCGCTCCGCAGCGCATGCACATCTTCAACGAGATGTACCGTGTGCTGATCCCGAATGGAAAAGCCACGATCATCACGCCGTGGTGGGCATCAGGCCGGGCGTACGGCGATCCGACACATCAGTGGCCGCCCGTCTGTGAGATGAGCTACTACTATCTCAACAAGGAATGGCGAGCGAAGAATGCTCCTCATACGGATATTGAATACAATCCTGCCGGCTACACGTGCGATTTCGATCATTCCGGCGGCTACATGTGGCATCCCGAAGTGGCTGTCAGGAATGCTGAATATCAGATATATGCGGCAAAGTTTCTCAAAGAGGCGGCACAGGATCTCGTCGTGACCGTGGTCCGCCGTCCCTAAACTCAACCGAGGTAATTGAACATGGCACAGGTATATAAGGCCCCCAACGGCCGACACTGCGTGATAGACGATGGCGCAAAACCCGCGAATCCACACACGTTCATCGACGATCCCAAACACACCAGCGCTCACACAGACTTAGGCCGACAGGCGTTGCAGTCGATGTCGGACCAAAAGCTAAGGGCTGAGCATGTAGTTGTGAACTACGTGGGGCCCGACGGCGAAGTGCTGGGCAGCGAAGAGGTTCGGCGAGACTCACTGACGCCGGTCTAAAGAGCGCGATGAGTTGTCCACCGGCCCGATATTGGATCTCGAAGCCCTGGCGAATGCGCTATGGCCATTGCTCGAGAGTCGGATAGTGGCGAGCTTTCCAGGACAGAAGTGCACCGGCCCGGCATTGCCGAATCAGGTGCTCGGCCTGACAGCGACGGTGGTGAATGCCGGGCAGATAAATCTGTCGTGGACAGCGGTAGTGCCGGGGCCGACGAACTACAATCTGTTCCGCGGCGGGGCGCTGATCGGATCTCCGGTCAGTACGTCATTCTCGGACATGACCGTTGCTCCTGCGACGGTCTACTCATATACCGTGCAGGCGGTTAACACTAATGGGGTGGGTCTAGTCAGTACCCCGGTGAATGCCATAACGCCACCGGCTCAAGTGACAGGACTGACGGCAACCCCCCTGAGTTCGAGTTCAATCGGGACCGCATGGACAGCGACCACGGGAGCGAGCAGTTACACGGTGGATCGCGGTGGCACGCCGGTGGGAATTCCAGCCACGAATGCATTCACGGATACGGGGCTTGCGGCCAGTACGCTGTATAGCTATACGGTGGCCGCCAACGGCGCTGGGGGTCAGGGGGCATTCTCAAGTCCGGCGTCTGCCACCACGCAAGCCGCTTCTGGAGGATTGATCCCATTCAAACCCGGAATCAGAACATTCGCGAACGTGAGCGGCCTCTCTTCGCTGGCCTCTATCCAGTCCAACTTCAATGCCATCAAGGCTCAGGATGTCAACAACAGAATCAGGGGTCTCGTTATCTCCCCCACCTGGGCGAATCTGGAGGGCGCCACGCAGGGGGATTATTCTGCTGGATTTATGGCCATCGGGAACATCATCAATTACCTGAAGAGTTTCAATCCGCCCTGTGATCTGACCATCCGAGTCAATGGGGGTGGCAATGGATACTCTCCAAACAGCAATCCCGCATTTCTATCGAGCTTTTGTCCCTCGTATATGAATACGGGGACCAAAGGATCATCCACCAGCGGATTCGGCGGCGGCGAAGTTCATATTGCTGCTGATGGCGTGACGCCACTCGATCGTCCCTATATTGTCATCTGGAATTTCAATGTCGTTGATCGTCTGATTGCACTGTTCTCGGCCTATTACAATCAATTCGGACCCGATACGCCAACGGGGGGAATTTACCGATGGGATCCTTATCAGGAGTTTTCCATCAGTGGAAGTGCTCCCGGATATAACAATCCATCGAGTTTGAATGCTATCTGGACGCAATTGTGCTCAGGCCTTCGTACCGCGGCTCCCCGTAATTTGATCATGCTCAAATGCAGTTTCCTCAATCCGAATGACGGATCTAGCTATCCAGCACTGCAGAATGCAATGAAGTCAAATTCCATTTCTGCAGCCTGCGAAGATGGCGCGCCGCTGCATGATTGGCAGATGCGGGCATACTTGGGTATGTGGACCTCGACTCCGATAAATCATACGACCGCGAATGGAGGCAATCCAGACTGGGATTATCATGCAAATATAGATCCTGCAGAGCTTTTTCAATCAACCAACAGCGCCAATTACAACAACCCAGTTCCGCCTGCAACATTCGGTTCAGGCTTATGGTATGCCAACGGAAGTACTGGTATTCAAGATTTCATCGATCAGATGATGGCTTCCCACATCGATGTCTACTCTGAAGCTTTCGGTGGTCCTAATTGCAATCGGAGAATCGCCAGTGGGAGCGCTCCTCCCAATCCGGCAGGTGGACCGGCTCCAGGATCAACGGCCTCGCGTCCAAACTGTGTAGATGTGATGAGTGGAAATACTTCATTCACCGGAGTTCAGCTCAACGGAATCGTGCCTGCCTGGATCACTTACCCCTTTGGATATCCAACATGAGTTGGGCCTTCTCGAATGTCGCCGCATCCGTGGAAGCCAATGCGGTGCAGACCCAGAATGTGCCCTATCCCACAGTGAATGCCGGGGACATCATATTCCTCGCGAATACCGCAGGTCCCGTGGGACAAACAGCTCCTACGCTTGCGGATACGGACTTCGTCCAGATCGTGGGCCGCACGACCAACGGCAGCACGTACCTATATTGGAAGATCGCCGTCGGTTCTGAAAGCGGGACGATGCTGCTCACCCGCAGCACGAACAGCGGTCAATGTTATTCACAGATGTGCTCGTTTACTGGAGGACCCTCGAGTCTCTCCGGCAACGTTCACACTACCAACACAGTGGGAACCGGCTCGACCACGACGCTACCATATCCGGCGTTGACGATCACACAGCCAAATTGTCTCGTGATTGCATTAGCTTCGAAACCTTCTAATTCTTTCGGCTGGAACGTCCCCTCAGCGTTCACGGCCAAGATTGCCGAGAGTAACGCCTCGGCCGGTATGTGCATGCTGTGGGAATACGCGATTCAGACGACGGCGACCTCGATTACAGCGGGCTCATTCACCGCAACGACTGATGTTGCGAGTTCGCGTAATGCCGTAGCAGCAGTCTTTCTGCCTGGTGGGGCAGCCCCGATTCCCTATCCGCCGACGTCCCTCGGCGGCATGAATGTACAGGTGTGCATGTGATTATTCAGTCCTACATGCTTCCCCCGAAAGAGCAGTTTCATATCACCGAGAATTACATCGCCAGTCCCCCGGCACTCACGATCTTTGATGAGACCGGTGCGGTCTGGTGTCTCGGCACTGACATGCAACCGGGACCTCATGGGGAGTATGCCTTCTCGGTGCTGCGCAACGGCGCGCCCACAGGCGCCGTAGCATCCCGAATTGAACGCCGTAACGGCAAAATCCGCGTTTTCACCGTCAATGGCTGGCGCCAATGGACGGGACGCTCGTTTGCATAGTACCCTCAAACTTGAGCGTAACGCTCTGGAGTAACTTATGGCCCGTGTCTACTCTTTGGCAGGTGCTAATCTCACTCTCGCCAACCAAGCAGTCACCCTGGCGTTCATCAACGTCGGCACGACGACCTCCCTTGAATTCCTGCGTATGTGGGCATCGCAGTCGAGCTCGAACAATACCGCCCAGCAGCGCGTGCAGATCAGCACCCAAGTGTCGGCGTTTCCGACCCTGACTTCGCAGACACCCGCGAAGAACTGGACTCTGGATCCTGCGTCGCAAATCGTGGGCGGTGCGGCCGGTGCAGCGGGCACTTCCGGGGTGAACGCCTCGGCAGAAGGCGCGGGCGCGAAAAGCATCATTTACCCGGATGCCTTCTCGATCGTGAACGGTTGGCTCTGGGTCCCCACGCCTCCTGAGACACTGACATTGAACGCGAGTGCCACATCGGGCATTGGGCTGCATTTTCCTGCTGCACCGGGCTCACTCGGCAACTGGAACGGCGGAATTTCTTTCCGCGAGACGGCCTAAGTCCCCGCTCGCCTAGCGAGCGTCAGGAGAGCGTAAGTGGGGCACTGGTATAACCCGCCCCCTCCGCAGCCGGCCGCTGTTCACTTTCCGCCGAATGCGACGGCGGCGTCCAATGTCCCGCCCAATCCAATTGGGCCGGGATCTCTGCTGATCCGATCAATCTGGCCCCAGGAGTCATGGCCCAGTCAAGAACTGATTGGCGGCGGCCTTGGTGCACTGGTAGCGCCCGTCTTCACGCCCCCCGTCGCCATTGCAGCGACCAATCCAAGCATATTGGCGACGATCCGGCAGACATGGCCCCCTGAGCAATGGAGTGCCCAACGCGCTGCTCAGATCGCAAGCCTCTTCGCTACTGTGGTCAATCCACCGGTGGTGTATCCATCGCCCCCCGCCGCTCTTGTCGCCCTGCGGGGAAGCTGGCCCCCAGAACAATGGTACGCGCAATCGGAGTCGGGCATTGCCTCGGGGATCGCGCAGATCCAGCAACCGCCGCTGTACCTGCCCTGGTCGACCGTCCCGAGGTTGGCGCTCCTTCGATCGATGTGGCTACCCGAGGCGTGGCCGAGCCAAGCCGGCGCGCGCTTCGCCGCGTGGATTCCGTCACCTGTAACGGCCATCCCGACCGTGATTCGGCACCCGGAGATTCTGTTCTGGACGGCGGACACGTGGGGAGCTCAAACCGGCATCCGAAAGGCTGCAATTTCCGCCGGCACGCCGTCGCCACTGCCGTATGTGAATCAGTGGCTTTTAGCCGCCCTGCGTTCAACCTGGCTGTCCGAATCTTGGCCCGCACAGACTTTCCCCGACATCGCCGGTGGCCAAGCGCCATTGCCTCCTGCCATACCCCGGCCGCCGTCGCAATTTGCGGTCTCTCTGTGGCCAGTCGAATTCTGGGGACCTCAGGGTGGCACGCGAGACGCCTCGATTCTGGCCAGTCCCCAGCTTCTCGTGTTCATGCCGTACGTGGTGGACGAGCTGCGGGATGTGGCGATCGCGCAATTGGCAACGCTTTTCCAACCGGTCATCATCCTGCAGTACGTCTATTCCGGAGCGCCGGTACTGACCGTCGTTGGCCAGTCGATCCCTCGAGGTACGCTGGTATTTCCGGGGGAGGCCGTTACGCTGCAAATCTCCCTAGGCCGTCGACACGGACCGACGCCGTGCCCCATCGTTGAGAGTATTGTAGTCAGCAACATTCCGGTGGTTCTGAGCATCTTGCCCTCCAATAAGAAGGTGGTCCATTGAACTGCGT
>Ga0137418_10003901_pt1 | contig 13676 bp, 16 predicted proteins | sample CZODoug3_1_2_16f_FD_122242 | JGI IMG/M metagenome (GOLD analysis project Ga0137418, IMG submission 122242) | Vadose zone soil fungal communities from Angelo Coast Range Reserve, California, USA - CZODoug3_1_2_16fungal (Hybrid Assembly) | ecosystem: Environmental > Terrestrial > Soil > Vadose...
CCAGGAACGAGTCTCCTCTCGGTCCTGGTGGATGAGAGAGAAGTGTTACCGCAGCTCACGGGATTCGAGTCACCGTTTGGTGTGGTCGCGAACGCCACTACGAACAAGATCTATGTCTCGACCCTGGCGGGCGTTACTGTGATCGATGGAGCTGTTGATGTCGCCCGTCTCATCATTCCTGTAGGGACCGGGCCCAACGGTCTCGCGGTGGACGAGCGGACCAACTTCATCTACGTGGCGGCGAGCGACCCGCTGAAGGGCGGGCCGGCGCTCGTCCCCGTGGATGGATCCAAAGACGTGGTCGTGTTAACCGACGTGGTGCCGCTGCCGGCGGCCGGCATGGGGGTGGCGTTCAACCCCAACGATGGGCTCGTCTTTGTGGCGATCCCGACGTTCCAGGAGGTCGACGTGATCAATCCCAAGCCCGGTGGGGCCGCGCTCGTGCAGCGGATTCAGGGGCTCGGGAAGGGAACGTACGGCGTCGCCGTCGACACGCGAAGGAGCCTGCTCTACGTGACAAACCGGGATCAGAACACGGTGTCCGTGATCGACATTTCCGCTCCCGATCCGCGCGCCTTCAAGGAGATCGCGCGACTGCCCGTCGGCCAGTTGCCGGAGGGCGTGGGCGTCGATGCCGGTAGCGGGGTGGCCTACGTGGCGAACAGCGGCGAGAACACCGTGTCCCTAATCGATGGCGGCAAGCTCAACGTGTTTGCCACGCTCGTTGTCGGGCCGAGTCCGAAGGCGGCGGTCCTCGATCCGGTGACGGGGCGGGTGTACGTGCCGACGAAGACAGACGACTTCGTGCGGGTGATTCAGCCGTAAGCTACTTCAGCAGCAGCTTGGCAATCGTGTTGAGCTGCATGTTGCTCGTGCCCTCGTAAATCGTCCCGATCTTCGCATCCCGGTAGAACTTCTCGACCGGATACTCCTTGGTATAGCCGTAGCCGCCGAAGAGCTCGACCGCCAGCGACGTCACGCGCTCGGCGACCTGCGAGGAGAGCAGCTTCGCCATCGCCGCTTCCTTCGTGTACGGCTCGCCGGCATCCTCCAGCCGGGCGGCGTTGTAGACCATCAGCCGCGCCGCCTCGAGCTCCGTCGCCGCCTGGGCGAGCTGAAACTGCACGCCCTGGAATTCCGCGATCGGCTTGTTGAACTGCTGGCGCTCTTTCACGTACTTGAGCGACGCGTCGAGCGCTCCCCGCGCTACGCCGATCATCTGCGCGCCGATGCCGATCCGGCCCGTGTTCAGCGTCTCGATGGCGACCTTGTAGCCGACGCCCACTTCGCCGACGACGTTGGCCGCCGGCACCTCGCAGTGATCGAGAATCAGCTCCGCCGTCGACGACGCGCGGATGCCGAGCTTGTCTTCTTTCTTGCCGACGCTGAAGCCCTTGAACCCTCGCTCGACCGCGAACGCCGTGATCCCCTTATGTCCTTTACTCATGTCTGCATTAGCAAACACCAGAAAGAGGTGAGCTTCTGCACCGTTCGTGATCCAGAGCTTGCGGCCGTCGAGAATCCACTTGTCGCCCCGCTTGGTCGCTCTGGTCTGGAGACCGAACGCATCTGATCCCGACCCCGCTTCGGAGAGCGCGTAGGCGCCCACGACCTCCGCGGCGAGGCTCGGCAGATAGCGCTGCTTGATGTCGTCCGACGCCCACTTGAGGAGCAGCGCGTTGACGAGGGTGTTCTGAACGTCCACGAAGATCGCGGCGGATGCATCGACGGCGGACAGCTCTTCGACCGCGAGCACGGTCATGAACAACGATCCGCCCGCGCCGCCAAATTGTTCGGGGATCTCGATCCCCATCAGGCCGAGCTCGAAGAATTTGGGAATCAGGATGGGATCGAGCTGCGCGGCCTGCTCCATCGCGTGGACGCGCGGGCGGACCTCGCTCTGGGCGAAGTCGCGCACCGCGCCTTGGAACATCTGTTCTTCTTCGGAGAGCTGGGTGAGCGGGTTCACGCCTTCTTATCGGACGGGCCCGGCATCAGCATCTCGCGGATGCCGCCCAACGAGCCCAGCACCCCCGTCGCTTCATAGGGCATATAGACGACTTTGTTGTTCTGCCCGCTGACCATCTCCTTCAACGTCTCGATATAGCGGATGGCAATGAGGTACTGCGCCGGATCGCCGCCGGTGCCCTTGATCGCGGCGGTGATGCGCTCGATCGCCTGAGCCTCGGCCTCGGCCACTTTCAACCGTGCAGCCGCTTCGGCCTCGGCGTGCAGAATCTTGGCCGCCTTGTCGCCCTCCGCAGTGTTGATCTCCGACTGCCGGATGCCCTCCGCCGAGAGAATGCGCGACTGCCGCTCGGCGTCGGCCGTGATGATCGTCGCGCGACGTTCCCGCTCGGCGCGCATCTGCTTCTCCATCGCGTCACGGATATCGCGCGGCGGGTTGATATCCTTGAGCTCCACGCGGCTGACCTTGGCGCCCCACTTGTGCGTGGCCTCGTCGAGGATCGCGCGCAGCTTGGCGTTGATCATGTCACGGGAGGACAGCACATGATCGAGCTCCATCTCACCGATCACGTTGCGCAGCGTCGTCTGTGTGAGCTTTTCGATGGCGTCCGGCAGATTCGCAATCTCGTACGTGGCCCGGACCGGGTCGGTAACCTGCGAATAAATCAGCGCGTCGATCTCGACCACCACGTTGTCCTTCGTGATCACGTTCTGGCGCGGGAAGACGTACACCGTCTCGCGCAGGTCGATGCGCTCGGTGCGGAAGCGCCGCGAGTAGCTGTCGCCCGCGGGCGTGACGATCGTCTGGTGCCAGTCCACGGCGCGGGGACGGTCGATCAGGGGCAGGACGAAGTTGATGCCCGAGCTGAGCGTCTTGTGGTACTTGCCGAGCCGCTCGACGATCATCGTCTGCGCCTGCTGGACCACCCGGATGCTCTTCGAGATCAACACGATGACGCCGAAGGCGACCGCGGCCACGAGTATTGTGCCAGGACCCATCGCTCAGAGCTCCTTCTCGACCATGAGAGTCGTGCCATCCACCTGAATGATCGTGACCTGGGTGCCGGGCTCGATCACTGTCGCGTCACTCGATGCGCCCCGCCAGTCCTCACCCTCGACTTTGACCCTGCCGGTTTGCCCCGGGCCGATGCGCTCCGTCACGGTGCCCGTCTTGCCGAGCAGGGCGTCCACGCCGGTGCGCAGCTCGGACCCGGGGCCGAGCTGGAAGTAGTGCATGAGGCGCGGGCGCAGTCCGGCCATGCTCACGATGCTGGCCGTCGCGAAGGCGATGCCCTGCGCCACGAATCCGAGGCCGGGGATCAGCCCGACGATCCCGGCGACGCCCGCCCCTACCGCCAGGCAGGCGAGCCAGAAGCCGGCTGTGAACATCTCCCCGACAAACAGGCCGATCGCCAGCAGAAACCAAAGCAGCCAATCTTCCATATGGTCCAAAGCTGCAACCCTTGTAGGCGTTTCGCTATCCAACTTGAGCCAACTCCTTATGGAGCCGTTATGATCGCACGCTCGCTGCTGCTGCTCAGCTCCGTTGCATTGATCACCGTTCCCGCTGCCGCCCAATCCTCACATCACGTCCTCAAGGGCGATTCGGTCGCCATCTACAATCTCGTGGGCGAGCTGCGGGTCGAAGCCGGCTCGGGTAGCGACGTCGCCGTCGACGTACAGCGCGGCGGCGCCGACGCGGCCAAGCTCGACATCCAGTCCGGACCGCTGCGGGGTCGAGAGACGCTGCGGATCATTTATCCGGACGACGTGATCTCGATGCCGCAATGGGGCCGCGGCTCGAACACCACGCTGCGCGTGCGCGACGACGGGACCTTCGGTGACGACAAGGGCGGGGGAGGCCACGACCGCGGCTGGTTGCGCGAAGGACACGAGGTGCGGATCACGGGGCGCGGGCGCGATGGCCTGGAAGCGTTCGCCGATCTGCGGGTGAGCGTGCCGGCCGGCAAAGCCATCGCGCTGTTCCTCGGCGTCGGCAAGGTCTTTGTGAGTAACGTGAACGGATCGATCCGCGTGTACGTCGCGTCGGCCGATGTCGCAGTCGATCGCACACGCGGCGCGCTGCGCGTCGAAACCGGCTCTGGCAACGTCGATCTGCGCACCGCGTCCGGTGACGTGAATCTCGAGACAGGCTCCGGCGACATCACGCTTTCGGGTTCGGACGGAGCGCGGCTGCGCCTCGAGACCGGGTCCGGCAACGTCACGCTGACGGACGCGAAAGCCGCCAACCTCTACGTCGAGACCGGCTCGGGTGACATCGAGGCGACGGGCACCTCGGCAGACGAGGTCTCGTTTGGGACCGGCAGCGGCAATGTGAACGTCGCGCTCACGACGACGTTCCGCTCCGTGAGCATCGAGACCGGGTCAGGCGACGTGACGCTCAAGGTCCCGCCGACGACCGGCGCCGAAGTGGATCTCGACACGGGGAGCGGCGACATCGATCTGGGCGGATTGTCGTTGCAGGTACGGCGGATCGCGCATGACCACGTGTCCGGCACGTTGGGTGACGGCAAGGGCAGGCTGTCGGTCGAAACGGGATCGGGGAACGTGCACCTAGAGAAGCTCTAGTTTGCGACGATCCTTTTTTGTGGGCCGACCTTTGCCTTCGTAGGCAGGAGTCGGCGCGATACGATGAGCCTCCGCGAGCCGTTCGCGGGCCGCGCGCCCCTCGGCGGATTCGTCGTACAAGAGCCGTGCATCGCGCGGCGGCCCGCGCCGCTCAGTCACGGCACGCACGGTGACGAGCCAATCGTACGGCCCTAGCCGCACTCGCAGCTCGTCACCCGGTTGAACCAGCTTGGCGGGCTTGGCGCGGCTGCCGTTGAGGTAAACCTTGCCACCCGCGACGGCGGTTGCCGCGAGTCCCCGCGTCTTGAAAAACCGCGCGGCCCAGAGCCATTTGTCGAGCCGAACCCTACTGGCGTCGACTGAGATAATCCACCGCCAGGTGAGCCAGGGCGCGCACGCCCACCGGCAGCGCGGCCTCGTCGACGTAGAAGCGTGGCGAGTGATTCGGCGCCACCTTGCCGGGATCGGTCCCCGGCGGCGTGATCCCCAGGAAGAAGAAGACGCCCGGGATGCGCTGCTGATAGCGGGAGAAATCCTCGGCGGCGGTAATGGGCGGTGCCAGCGAGACGTGGCTCTGCCCCGCCACCGCGCGCAGCGTGGGGAGGATTCGCTCCGTCAACACCGGATCGTTGTACGTCACCGCTGTCATGGTGTCGATGACGACCTGCGCCGACGCGCCCGCGCTTTGCGCGATCGATTCCGCCGTGCGGCGGACGCGCTGGTGGATGTCGTTGCGCACGGCGGTGTCGAAGGTGCGGATCGTCCCGATCATGACGACGCTGTCGGGAATGATGTTGTAGCGAATGCCGCCATTGATCGCACCGACGGTGACGATCGCGGGTGCGGCTGTCACGTCGATCTGGCGGCTCGTGATGGTCTGTAGGCCCATGACGATCTGGGAGGCGATCACGATGGGATCGATGCCCGCCCACGGCAGCGCGCCGTGCGTCTGGCGCCCGCGGACGACGATGCGGAATGCGTCGGCGCTGGCCATCGTGCCGCCGGGACGGTAGCGAATCTCGCCGGTCGGATAGGGAAAGACATGCAGGCCGAAGATCGCGCCAGGCTTCGGATCGTCGAGCGCGCCTTCCTCGATCATCAACTCGGCGCCGCCGCGCTCACCCGCCGGTGCGCCTTCTTCAGCGGGCTGGAAGATGAATTTCACCGTTCCGGGGAGTTCGCCGCGCATCCCCGCCAACACTTCGGCGACGCCCATCAGCATCGCCACGTGCGTGTCGTGCCCGCAGGCGTGCATCACGCCGACGTCCTGACCGTTATACGTGGCGCGCACTTTCGACGCGAACGGCACGTCGACTTCCTCTGTGACCGGCAACGCGTCCATGTCGGCCCGCAAGGCGACGACGGGACCGGGGCGGCCGCCACGCAGCACGCCGACGACGCCGGTGTGCGCCACCCCGGTACGGACCTCGAGCCCAAGCGATCGCAGATGCTGCGCGACGAGATCGGCGGTACGCGTCTCGCGGTTGGAGAGCTCGGGATGGGCATGAATGTCCCGCCGCCAGGCGATGACCTTACTCTGCACCTGGACCGCGCGACGGTCGACTTCCGCGTCGAGTCGGCTGGATTGGGCGTGGACCGGAGTGGCTATGCCAAGGGCGATGAACGGCAGGAGGATAGGGCGCATGACCCTAAGCTAGCGAGTCTCCGCAAAGCCGATGGCTCATGAGACGCCGATATCCTCGTTCCACAGCTCCGGGTGCGTCCGGATGAACTCGGTCATCATGCGGATGCAGGTTGGGTCCTGACGCACCTCGAGGGCAACGCCGCGACTCGACAGCAGCTCCTCCTCCCCCCGAAACGTCTGGTTCTCCCCGATGATGACGCGGCGAATGCCGTACAGCAGAATCGCGCCACTGCACATGGCGCACGGCGACAGCGTCGTATACAGCGTTGCGTCGCGATACACGTTCGCTTGCCGTCGCCCCGCATTCTCGAGCGCGTCCATCTCGCCGTGCAGCACCGCGCTGCCCTTTTGGACGCGTCGATTGTGGCCGCGCCCGATGATCTTCCCGCCGGATACGATCACCGACCCGATCGGGATGCCTCCCTCGCTCAGGCCTTGCTCAGCCTCCGCAATCGCAGCCGACAGGAACGGATCAGCGGTCATGTGTGTGCGACCATCGCGTCGTATTCGAAGACATTCGGTCCCCGCGGCGCTTGGCGGGCGAGGTTGACCATCGCCCGTGCAACCGTAGCGGCATGAATGGGACGATAGCGGCGCAGTCTGCCCACGAGGAATACCGACAGGAGCGGCGCAGCGAGCATCATGATGCGCTCGCCGAGCCGGAACTCGGCGCGCTTCCCGAGCAGGAGGGAGGGGCGAAAGATCTGGATCGCGCGGTAAGGGAGTTTTCGAACCGCGGCCTCCGCCTCGCCCTTCACACGGCTGTAGAAGACACGAGACTCGGGATCGGCGCCGATCGCGCTGACCAGCAGGAACTGCTTCGCGCCCGCGCGCAGTCCCGCGCGCGCCAGCCCGACGACGAAGTCGTGATCGACGCGGCGAAACGCCGCCTGCGATCCCGCCTGCTTGATGGTGGTCCCGAGACAACAGAACACGTCGTCGGCGGGGGGCAGGTCGGCGACCGCTTCGAGCGCACCGAGGTCGACGATGCGCTGCTCGAGCTTTTCGTGCCGCGCGGGCGTCGTGCGACGGCCGACGGTCACCACGCGTGACCATTCGGGGTCCGCGAGCAGAAACTCGAGCACGGAACTGCCGACCAGGCCCGTCGCGCCCGCGAGGAGAGCGGTGCGGGGGCTCACGCGTTGATGAGCTTGCGCACTTCGGCGTGCGCCACCGCGACCGTCGGCTCTTCCTGGAGTAAGCGATGGTAGCGCTGCTGGAAATCCGCGCCTGCGGCATCTGGGCGCAGGCGGTCGCGTACCTGAGCGAGCAGCAGCTCGGCCGTATTGGCCGCGTCGGGAGCGGGCGGATCCGCATCCAGCCAGTCGTCGATCTGTATGACGAGGGTGGAGATCGGGCGTAGCCAGTAGAACCACGGATCGTTCAATACGAGCTGTAGTAGCGCGCCGCTGCCGTCGACGCGCCCGTTTTGGCGCTCGTAACGGATACGTTCGACTTCCAGCAGCGCGCGATGCACGTGGAGCAGTGCGCGCCGAGCCTGTTCCAACCGCTGTCGTGGTGTCGGAGGCGTCATGATGCCATCATTGTACTCTGACTATGCCCTTCCTGCTCCTCGCGCTGCCGCAGATCTCCGACGCGCTGCAACACCGGCCTCTCGTCGCCGTGCCGCTGCTGTTTGCCGCCGGTCTGGTGACGAGCCTCAACCCTTGCATCTATCCGATGATTCCGATCACGGCGGGAGCGCTCGCCGGCGTGAACGTCGCGGGACGCACGCGCCGCCGCACGGTGGGGCTGACGCTGACGTACGTCACCGGTCTGGCGCTGTTCTACGCGCTGCTCGGCATGATTGCGGGGTTGACGGGCTCATTGTTCGGAACGATCGGCGCCAGCGTCTGGGCGCGGCTCGCCATCGGCAACCTGCTCCTCGTCTTTGCGCTCGCCATGCTGGACGTCATTCCGGTCCGGTTGCCCGCGCGACTGTCTGCCTGGGCCGCCAGCTTAGGTGGCGGCTCGTATCCCGCCGTCCTGCTGCTGGGTGCGACCTCGGGTCTGGTAGCGGCGCCGTGCGGCGCGCCCGCATTCGCGGCCGTCCTTACCTGGGTGGCGACGACGCGCAGCGGCGCGCTGGGGTTCATCTATCTCTTCGTCTTCTCGCTGGGCATGACCGCGCTGTTGGCGGTCGTGGGGTTATTCTCGGGCACGCTGTCGGCGTTGCCGCGGGCGGGGGCGTGGATGTCATGGATCAAAAAGGGAGCGGGCGTGGTTCTACTGCTCATGGCTGAATACTATTTCGTAAAGGCGGGGCAGGTATGGTAAGCGCGTGCGTCGTGCGTCGTGCGTCGTACGTGGCGTTCTTGCTGCTTGCTCCGTCGTGGGCGCGCGCCCAGGATGTGATCGGCATCCCCGTCGGCGAAACGCCTCCCGCGGTGACGCTCGAGAGTCTCAGCGGCGATTCGGTCGCGCTGTCACAATGGATCGGCAAGAAGCCGGTCATCGTCGAATTCTGGGCGACGTGGTGCCCGATCTGCGCGGAGCTGCTGCCGCGGATGGAAGCGGCGCAGAAGAAGTACGGCGACCGCGCCGAGTTTCTCGTGGTCGCCGTGGCGGTGAATCAGAGCAAGAACACGGTGCGGCGGCATCTCGAACAGCATCCGATGCCGTTTACGTTCTTGTGGGATGGAAACGGGTCAGCCGTTCGGGCATTTCAGGCGCCCGCGACGTCGTACGTCGCGGTGTTAGATGCCAAGGGGCGGGTCGTCTATACGGGGGTCGGTGCCGACCAGGAGATCGAATCCGCCCTAGAAATGGCGGTAGGGGGCGGTAAGAGGCGGTAACCTACCGCCCCTTTTCCGCCCCTTTACCACCTGCTACCGCGCCGTCGTATCCGCTGGTACTAACTTCGCAATCGCTGCGCTCAGCTCCGTATATGCTGTCGGGTCGATCTCCCGGAACGGCGTCGCCCGATAGGCGATCCGGCCATCCGGTCCCACCACGAACAGATTGCGATTGTCGAGCTTGTACTGGGCGTTGAACGCGCCGTACGCTTTTCCCACCGCTGAGCCGGTATCGCTGGCAAAGAGGAATGGATAATCGGCGTCGCGCGCCCAGGAGGCGAGCGCGGTATCCACATCAGCGCTGATCGCGATGAGCACTACGTTGCGGCCGTTCTTGAACACCGGTGCGTACTGATCACGGTACGCATTCATTTGGATCGTTCAGCCACGCGTTCGGGCTTTGAAGAAGAACGCGAGCACCACCGTCTTGCCCTTGTAATCGCTGAGCCGGACCGGGTTCTTGAGCGTCCCGTACCGCGTCGCGCCGGGAAGCGCGAAGTCAGGGGCGACCGCGCCGACCGCCAGCGCCTGAGGCTCCGCCGCAGCCGGCTGCTGCATCGCCACGGCCAGTAACAATGTCGCGAGCATCACGAGGATCCTTTGCTATGGTCAATCAATAAACTACCTGTGGAACAGCTTCCACGCCTGCTTCATGTCCTGGCTGCTTCTCCGACGCCGTAGCGAGTCCTGAGAATGTCGACGTGATGCCGCTCGTGTCCCGGAATCATGAACGCCAGCGCGCGCACGCTGACCGGTTTGCCGCTCGCGGTGCCGCGCCGCCGCCACGCATCGGCATCGAAGCTGCGCAGCAGCGCGAGTGTCGCCGCCCGCGCGGTGCGCAGCTCACCCACTAGATCGGGGAGTGAACGATGATCGAACTTGGCGATGGGGACGTAGCTGTTCTCGTCGAATCCGGGCAGCGGCGTCGTGTCGCCACGGGCGATGCGCAGCGCGCGATACGCCATGATCCGCTCGACATCGGCGAGGTGGCCCACCACTTCCTTGATGCTCCACTTGCCGCGGCCGTAACGGTACAGCGCATCGGTCTCCGAAAGACCACGCAGCAACGTCGTGGTGTGCTCGATTTGCTCGGCGCAGACCATGACCGGGTCGAGCTCGGAAACCAGCTTGATGTAGCCGACATAGTGCGGCGGGACCTCATCGGCCTCGGGCCGGCCGACGGTGCGGCTGCTCATGACGCCTTGTCCCCGAGCTCCGTGAGCGTCATGGCCTTCACCGTCTTCGCCTCCCCGGTGAGAATGCGGCGGTGATAGTCCACCTGGCCCAGGTGGTAGGCGAGATGCGTCGCGAAGTGCGCGAGAAACGCCCCGGTCGTCGAGTTGACGCCACCCACCTTTTCGGGAAAGGGCTTGGCGAGGTCGGCCTCGCTGATGGTGCTCATGCCGTTTTCGACCGCGGCGAGCGCGCTGTCGATCTCCCGCAGCAGCTCGGCGCGCGGCACGTCCTTGTCGCCGAACTCGGCGTCGCGGTTGCGCACATAGCCGTTCTTGCCGAGCACGTTGCCGAGGAAGTACTGGAGATTGCCGGCGAGGTGGAGCGCGAGGTTGCCGCCCGGATTCGTGATGCCGGGACGCACCTCCCAGAGATCGCTCTCGGTCGGATACGATTCAATCTCGCGGCGCAGCGCCTTCAGCTCGCGCGTGATGACGACGGTGATCCACTCTTTCATCAGGTCCTCCCGACGCGCATGGCGAGCGGCCAGCGTGCCAAGCGTGATTGCTGTGGTGGACCCCAGGCCGCGGCCAACTCTGCCATGAGGCCATCTACCGGATCCTCGCGACGCTCCTTCATGAAGGCGCGAGTGGCCGACCAGGTGCGGATGTACCCGGCGACGTCCTCGAGCGTGAGCCGCTGCTCGATCGCGAACGCCGGAGCCGGAAATTCTGCAAATGGAAAATCGATGGTTTGGTAACCTGCCTCGACGTGCCGCCGTTCCGGCGGCCAGTACGGGCCCACAACGTGGCTGTAGAAGCGAAGCGTGATTGCGTCGATCAGTGGAGAGATCTCGAACAGACCATAGCACCAGATCGCCATCACCCCCCGCGGCCGTAGCACCCGCCGCGCCTCGGCCCAGAACCGCGGGCGGTCGAACCAGTGGACCGCTTGCGCCGCGGTCACCAGGTCGATCGACGCGTCGTCCAGGCCACTCACCTCTGCCGGTCCCACGCGGTAGCTGACGTTCGCCTGGGGCGCTGCCGACTCGATCTGCGCCGCGCTCGCATCGGTTGCGGTCACGTGGCGGAAATGGCGGGCCAGACCGGCGGCAGCCTGGCCGGAGCCGGTCCCCGCGTCCCACGCCGCATCGCGCGCTGGTGCCTCGCGCGCCAGAAACGCGAACAGCGCGTCGGGATAGCGCGGCCGGAACTCCGCGTAGGCGGCCGAAACGCCGGAGAAATGATCCGCGAACGTCACGGCGCCGGAGGCGGAGGTGGGGGCGGGGGAGGCGCCGGAGCGCATTGAGTCGGGAAGTCTAATTCGATATCGGACTTCGGGCACCTGTGTCTTGGAATACTTTCTGGTCCCGCCATCGGGACTGAAGCCGTGCTTCTCGTAGAAGCGCCGCGCGGGCTGGTTGGCCTCGAGTACCCAGAGTGTCAGCTCCGTAAGCCCGCGGCGCCGGATCTCCGCGATCGCATGATCAAGCAGGGCTCGGCCGTGGCCACGGCCGCGGAGCTGTGGCAAGACGTGTAACGACGTGATGTGAGCGACCCGCGCCGCATCGTCATCCGCATCTCTTGATGCGATGATCTGGCAGAAGGCCAGCGGCACGCCGCGCTCCTCGAGCAGGAAGACCGGCCACGCTGTGTCGGCGATCCGCTCCTTCCAGAATGTTGTGCGGTAGGCGACATCGGTGCGCGCGATCACGTCATCCGGCATGATGCCGCGGTAGGCAATCTTCCACGACTCGACGTGGATCCGCGCGACGCTCACCGCATCGGCGGGGAGCGCGCGGCGGATGCCGTTGCGCTCCAGCCGCGCGGCGGCGACGTGGCGACGGACAACCGAGAGGCAGCCGAGCACGCCGCCGATGAAGATGACGCGCCCGGAGAGCGCGTAGCAAAGCGCATACAGTGCAGCAAACAACAGGAGATCAACGTTAGAGATGCGTCGCGTAACCCAGCGCGAGTACTTGATGTGCCCCGTGACCGCATCGGGGACGCCGAGCGCGCGAAACGACACGATGTTCCGGATGTGTCGCATCTGGACGACGACCTGCGTGAGCGCGTAAGCGCCGAACCCCACCAAGAAGAAGGCCGGGTTGCCGGCGTTCCGGACCGATAACCACCAGAGCAGCAGCAACCCCGCCGCGAACAGGAGCAATCGGGAGGCGATCTGTGGGCTGATGTGCCGCAGCTCATCGATGGCTTTCTGGAACCGCGGCTCCAGTTCGTAGCTGCCGCCCAGCTCGATATGGGCACGAGCGTTTCTGCGGTACTCCCTCGCGCCCCACAACGTGAGGTAATAGTCGGAGATGAAAAGCAGCACCCAGACGCCGACTGCGACGAAGGGGTGTGCCACCAGGAATGTCTCGATCATCCGATCCTCGCTTCCCACTCTTCGAGCGAGCGCGGCCAGTCGGCCTTCAGCAGGCGCGACAACGAGCGATCGGCGAGGACCCTGCCGCCCGTCTGACAGGTCGCGCAGTAGTTCGCCTCGTTGGCCGCGTAACGGATGCGCTGAACGGGCGAGCCGCAGACGGGGCAGGGCTCCTTGTATTTGCCGTGCACCGCCATCTCCTTGCGGAACGCCGTGACCTTCTCCGGGAAATCGCCGCCCGCTTCCTCGCGCAGGCGTTCGATCCATTCTCGCAGAATGCGTTGCGTGGCGACGTGGAGTCGAGCCGCCTCCTCATCCGATAGTTTGGTCGAGAGCTGGAACGGCGACAACTTCGCGGCGTGGAGGATCTCGTCCGAGTAGGCGTTGCCGATGCCGTCGAACAGGCGCGGATCGGTGAGCGCACGCTTCAACGTGTGTGACTCCGACTGTAGTCTCGCTTTGAATGCCGGGAGATCGGCGGCGAGGACGTCGAGCCCACCGCGGTCGTGCGCCGAGAGACCCGCTTCGCCGGCGACGACGTGCAGTGAGGCGCGCTTCTTGGGACTTGCCTCGGTGAGGAGCAATGTGCCAGTCGGAAAATCGAAGGAGGCGAGGCCGACTTTGGCGGGTGGCTTCGTGCCTGCGGGCCGCCACTTGAAGCGCCCCGCGATCATCAGGTGGAAGACGAGGAAGATTTTCCCTTCCATCTCCCATAGGATGCGTTTTCCGAGCCGGCGCAGCCCCACAACTTTGCGCCCCTCGGCGGCGCTGAGTGGCGGGTCGACGGTGCGCAGCAGAGAGGGGCTGACGATGCGGGCGCGCTCGAGCGGCTGGCCGACGATGCGCGGCGCCAGCGCTTCGAGGTAAATCGTGATGTCGGGGAGTTCCGGCATTGCCGCGTAAAATCTACTGGAACACCTGCAACGCCACCTCGACGCGGCCGAACGGCGCGCTCACCTGCACGCCTTGCACCATCTGCTTGACCTTGATGAACATCTCGCGCGCGATCGCCACGCCCTCGGCAAGCGCCGCTTCCTTGCCATTCTCCTGCGCCTTCCTCATACGCGCGAGCACCTCCTCGGGCACCGAGACGCCCGGCACTTCGTTCGCCAGGAATTCCG
>Ga0137418_10003902_pt1 | contig 13674 bp, 18 predicted proteins | sample CZODoug3_1_2_16f_FD_122242 | JGI IMG/M metagenome (GOLD analysis project Ga0137418, IMG submission 122242) | Vadose zone soil fungal communities from Angelo Coast Range Reserve, California, USA - CZODoug3_1_2_16fungal (Hybrid Assembly) | ecosystem: Environmental > Terrestrial > Soil > Vadose...
CAAGGCACACGCGATTTTTGAGTACGTCTTCCGCACCATGCGTTACGACAAAAGCGGCACCGGCTGGGGCCACGGGGACACGCTGTGGGCCTGTGATTCGAAACGCGGCAATTGCACCGATTTCCATTCCGTATTCATGTCGATGGCGCGATCGCAGCAAATTCCAGCGCGCTTCGAGATTGGCTTCCCCCTCCCGGCGGACAAGCATTCGGCCGAGATTCCCGGTTACCACTGCTGGTCGGAGTTCTATGTCGACCAAGCCGGATGGGTTCCCATCGACATTTCCGAAGCATGGAAGCACCAGGAGAAGCGTGACTACTTCTTTGGCGCACACGACGTGAACCGCGTGCAGTTCTCGATGGGACGCGACTTGAAACTGAGTCCGCCGCAGGCCGGGGCGCCACTCAATTACTTCGTGTATCCCTACGTAGAGATAGACGGGAAGGAGTACTCCAACGTGTCAGTAGATTTCTCGTTTCACGACCTGGAACCGCCGGGGGCGAAGACTGCGGCGCTGCGATAGAGAGTATCTGGAACCGAAGTGTAGGAACGTCCACCGAGCGTTACTCTCACGAAGCATTCTCCGGCAATCACTTCTTCGCGAGAAACCGCCCGATCCCCAAACGAACCTGGAAGGTGTTGATGCCCGGATTGAAGTTGGCCAATCCGGCGTTGGAGATGTGCATGTAGCGCGCCTCGACGCTCCAGCCGTACCTGGGTCCGAGCAGATGGACGCCAAAGACACCGCTGGTCGTAAAGTTCACGGTGTTCGTGGCCCTGGGAACGTTGTGGTTGGTGAACAGCGTTCCACCATCGAGTTCGAGATAGGGAACGAGCGAACTCCGAGTGGCAAAATTCCACTTGAGGTCAATGGGGTTGAAGCCCACGCCATAGGCAGTGTTGGCTGGCTGAAAGATGAGAAACATGGGTACTGCATCGACGGCGTACTCGAACCTTCCTTTCAGGAACCCGGGCCCATGAGGCCGGCTCAGAACCCAGCCGTAACGCAGACCCAGATTCCAGACGCCGGTGTTCTTCGTCCCGCCGGGTACGGCGTATCCGCCTCCCGTCCAGACCTGGATTTCGCGGCCGCCATGTTCCGGACCTTGCTGGGCGAGAATTAGCGGAGGGCAGAGCAGCAGGCAAAACACAAGGCAGACGCACCGAACGTCGAATACGGCTCGCGGGGCCGAGGTGGGCATGGGATCAAGGACGTCGAAGTCGTCACAATACAAGAAACCTGCGGGCCCTGACAAACTCATGCAGTGTCGGCCAGGCTCCTCCCCAAGGTCCGCCGCAGGCCCTCGGCGTAGTCCACCGGTTCCTGATAGCCAAGCTCGTGCCGGATGCGGCTGGTGTCGTAGGCAATGTCGTGTTGGTAGTGGACATAATTCTCGTCGGCGGGAAGCCCGCTAGCGGGTAACCCGCGCAACCGTTCCTCGACCGTAGGGGTGTACGCTTCGCCGACGTTGTAGATGCGGCCTCCGGCTGCGGGGTGAGTGGCGGCCAGAGTGATCGCTGCCGCCACATTCTCGACATATCCATGGGTCCAGCGCCATCGCCTATGATGCCGCGCTCCGTACATGGTGCTCAGGTCGGCGTTTGTTCCTGGACCGTACACCTTGGGCAACCGCAGCACGGTTCCCGAGAGGTCCGGGCAACCTCGAACGGCGCGCTCCACCAAGAGCTTTTCGTAGTCCCTCATCCATTCCTTGTCAGGCAACGATTGCGAACGATAGGGGTAGAGCACAGTCCGCAGCGGCGAATCCTCGGTGAGTAAGCCCGCCTGGACTGGACCGGCTTCCAGGCCGGTGAAACAAGCGTAAGCACGGTAGACATCTCCGCTGCTAGCGACCACCAGGCGCCGCGCTTTGCCGGCAAACGCTCGCACCGCCGCCTCAGCATCGGCCTGTGTCATGGCGATCATGTGAATGACGACGTCGGGTGGATCGGTCAGCAGTTCTGGCGGGAAATACACGACTGGGATCGCGGCGCGTGCGTCGTGCATGTGTCGGACCGCCGGGGTCAGCTCGCATTCGGTTTGGCCGCGATGGTAGACCGTGACTTCATGGCCTGCGCCGGCTAGCTGCTGGACGACGTGACGGCCGATAGGTCCGGTGCCACCGATGACTAGAATGTGCATGAGTCGAGTCGTTTCCCTAACACTGTTATCGCCGAGCGAGGGCCGTGGTCGGTGGCGAAACTGCCATGCGAGATGCGTGGCGCGGTCCGCCAGCGGTGGGATCCTTCGACTCCGTTGGGCTGCGCCTCACTCCGCTCAAGAGGACACGCTGTTTTAGCCCAGCCCCAAGCCGCCGTCGACGGCCATGATCTGGCCGGTGATGAAATGCGGGGCGGTCGCGAAAAACTTCACGGCCTCGGCAATCTCTTCGCCGGTGCCATTTCTGCGCATCGGGGTTTGGCGAGCCATGCGTCGCATGAAAGGTTTGGCCTCCTTCTCACCGAGATCGATCATTCCGGGGGCCACTGCGTTCACGGCAATCTCGGGGGCCAAAGCCTTAGCCATCACCTTGGTCAGCATATGGAGAGCGGCTTTCGAAGAGCAATAGTGCGCATGAGTTGGCCACGGCAGCAATCCGCCCAACGAACCCATATTGATGATCTTGCCGCGACGCTCGCGAAGAGCTGGCAATGCTTCACGCGTTACCAAAAACGGCCCGCGGGTATTCGTGGCAAAGATCGCGTCCCACTGCTTCAGGCTGATGCTTTCAAACTCGACGGTTTCGTAGTTCGCGGCATTGTTGATAAGGATGTCGATCCCGCCGAGCGCGCGCACCGATTCCTTAATTGTGGCCTTAACGCTCCTCTCGTTGGTGACATCGCACCGCAAAGCGAAAGCCCGCACGCCGATGGCAGCCAGATCGATCACGGTGTGCTGGGCTTCACGAGCAGAGTGGTTGAAGGTGATAGCCACGTCGGCACCCGCCCGCGCCAGCGCCAACGCACTCGCCCGCCCCAACCGTTTCGCACCCCCCGTTATCAGCACGGTCTTGCCCAGCAACGGGGTCTCAACACTCTTTCGCATGGATGGGATTGTAGCGCTTCGGTGCGCATCTCACGGTTGGCCAAAGGCTTTCTGCCGCTCCTTTTCTGGACGCGAGCAAATGTAATTTTGTCTGAACAATGGCAACCGCGCCGGGAAACCAGCTACTATTTATCTATCCAGGGCAAGAGGCTTTCGGACTGCCGAGGCGCCACATGGTACGTTCCATGGTGTGGATCGCGGACCCTGACTTCCACGGCTGGATTTGCTCGGACTGCGAGTGGAATTCTGCGATCCCTACGCTCTTAGAGGATCCCGAGGCCAGGAGCGCTTTTGACCGGCTCGCTTCCGGAAAGTTCCGGGGGCACAACTGCGCGGAACATCCTGCTCGGAATGCGTCCAATCGTCCGGCCAGCCTGACGGAACGCATGCGAACCCTCGTGAAGCGAGGCTACAAGCCCAAGGATGCCGCCGAGCTGGTCTTGCAGGAAATCAGTCTGGAGTTCCGGGAGCAGAAAGGGATTGTCAAGCAGGCGGAAGCCGAAGCTGTGGAGTTTCTCCGCCGAGTACGCGAGGGAATTATTTGAGAGCGACTTCAGTCTCCTGCCGCTGCCGCCGCGGCTCGTGTCAGGAGGCGCGGTTCGGGTTCCGCGATCGCTTCACGCCCCATCATTTCTGTAAACGCGGTAAACACGACTGGATCCCACCAGCCGCGTTTTACCTCGTCTTCCATGATCTCCAAAGCCTCGGCCGGAGGCAAAGCCTTCTTATAAGGACGCGCGGTAGTGAGTGCATCATAGACGTCCACGACTTGCAAAACGCGGGCCGCAATCGGAATGGCGTTTCCCTTCAGACCGTCCGGATACCCGGTGCCGTCGAGCTTCTCGTGATGGTGGCGGATAATGGGCAACACCAGCTGGAACGATTTCAGCGGCGCGCAAATTCCTTCTCCGACCAAGGGATGCCGCTGCACGCACTTGCGCTCTTTGGCGGTGAGCTTGCCGCGCTTGAGCAGGATATGGTCGGGCACCGCGACTTTTCCAATATCGTGCACCACGCCGGCGCGACGAAGCGCTTTGATCTGCGTAGCTTCTAGCCCGATGAATTCCCCCAGGCGTGCCGAGAGTTCCGCCAGCCGCTCACAATGTCCTTCGGTATAGGGGTCTTTGCCTTCGATGCTGCGCGCCAGGGCAAACAGCACAGACTCCGCCCGATCGAGCTCGTCGGTATAAGCCTTTTGTTTGAGCAGCGAGCGCACCCGTGCCAGCAACTGCTCACGGTCGACCGGTTTGGTCAAGAAATCATCCGCGCCCGCTTCGATCCCCGCCACACGGTCGGCGGTCGCGCTCAGCGCGGTAATCAGAATGACCGGAATCAGCCGGCTGTCCGCGTCGTCCTTGATGTGTCGGCAAACGTCGAAGCCGGTGATGCGAGGCATCATCACATCCAGGAGCAGGAGATCGGGTCGAGAACGACGAAATTCCGCCAGCGCAGCCTCACCATCGGGTGCCGTCCTTACGTCGAAGCCCTCGAGCAATAACAGGCCCTCGAGCGCGGACAGGCTGGACTCGTGGTCATCGGCAATCAAAATCGTTTCGGGCATGGCTCGACGGTCGGGATACCCACCTAGTGGTCCACATTCTGCCCCAAATCGGCGCGCGGGCCACGAGTACGTCCGTACTACACCTCCGGATTACCGTTTCCTTCGCGTATCTCGGGTTTTTACCCCCATCGGCTCGGGTATTCGCGGGCTCTCGGTTGCTTGAAAAACGCACAGAAACTGCTACACTCCCGCTTTATGGACCTACCCCGCCAAGTCCTGGTTTACACACGCAAGGGTTGCCACCTGTGTGAAATCGTGAAGGAGAGCATCGTGAAGCTGGCCCGGCGCGGCGGCTTCGTATGGCGAGAAGTCGACGTCGACGCCGATGAACAGCTTCGCCGCCAGTTCAACGACGAAGTCCCCGTGGTTTTCATCGACGGCCGCAAGGCATTCAAGTACCGCATGGACGAGCAGGAATTCTTGCGGAAGCTAGTCAGCTTCTAATTATCTGGTTGTCTCAGCTCACTACGATATGTGAGGCCTGAACTGAGGTCTCGGGGCTACCGCTAGTGGTTACCTGAAACAACCAGATAATTAGAAGTCAGCTAGACAGGTCGGGCCGCCATCTTCGGCGGCTATTGCGTGGGCGTTCTGCCCGGTTTCAGCTTGATCCAGCGGCTGTGTTGGTGCGAACACACCTGTCCATTCCCTGACACTCTGGCGAGTCATCCCTGTCGCCAAGTCCCAGACTTTCAACGGCCCCTCCACGGCGAAGGACCTGCTGTGGAACTCCTGACACAACCTCAAGGAGGCCGATCCCGTGATTCGTCAAATCGCCGCGCTGGTTTTTATCTTCGTCTGCACCACCGTTGCCTGGATGATTCTAGGCACCACTATCTTCTCGCGCACCTATTCCAGCAATCAGCAGCTGGAGGGCCGCGTCGCATCTACCTGGGGCGTCCTGCAGGAACAATCTCCGCCCAGCGCCACTTACAAAAAGATCGAGGTCTCAACGGTGACTGAGCAGCAAGCGGGAAAGATCAGCACCCGCAACGACAAGGTGGAGCGCTATTTTCCCTTGCAGCTTGACGCCAGCAAGATCGGCGTCAAGCTGCAGCTTGATCATCGCCAGAAGGGTTTGCTGTGGTATTCGACCTACGCGGTTGACTTTGCCGGTGAATACAAGTTCCGCAACGATACCGCCGAGCCCCAAATTGTCAGATACCACCTCGCCTTCCCGGCGCAGCGTGCCGTCTACGACGGGCTGGTGATGGAAGTCGACGGCCAGAAAATTCCCATTACGGCCAATGAACAAGGCGCTTGCGTCGAGGCTATGCTGGCTCCCGGCGAGACCGCGACCCTGCGCACTGCATACCGCTCCCAAGGTCTGAACAGTTGGCGCTACAAACTGGGCGACGGCATTGCACACGTCAACAACTTCGTGCTTAGCATGACGACGAATTTCAAAGACATCGACTTCGCCGACGACACGCTCTCTCCCTCCGAGAAGCAACGCACCTCGGACGGGTGGCAGCTCACGTGGCGATATTCCAATTTGCTCTCGGGATTTCAAATCGGCATGACCATGCCGGAAAAGTTGCAGCCCGGTCCCCTGGCCGGACAGATCAGCTACTTCGCTCCCGTCTCCCTGTTCTTTTTCTTCTTTCTGATGTTCATCCTCAATACATTGCGCAACCTCGATCTGCACCCGTTGAACTACTTCTTCCTGGCGTGCGCCTTTTTCGCCTTCCATCTATTGCTCGCCTACCTGGTGGACCACATCTCGATTCACGCGGCCATGGCAATCGCGTCAGTGGTATCGATCGCTTTGGTGGTGAGTTATCTCAGGCTGGTGGTGGGTATTCGCTTCGCGGCCCTTGAGGCCGGCACCGCACAGCTGATTTACCTGATCCTGTTTTCGTATGTGTTTTTCTGGAAAGGATTCACCGGTCTGGCGATCACCATCATCTCGATTGTGACTCTGTTTGTGGTGATGCAGGCGACCGGACGGGTTCGCTGGTCGGAGCGGCTGAAGGCGCCGACTTCGGTACCGGTTCCGGGCAACCTATAAGATTTGGATGTGTGCGGAGTGAACTGGAGTGCGCTTTCAGACCAGAATGAGCTGCTTTTTGATTTTCATCGCCCTTGGTCTCGTCGGAACTGCGGTGTTGCTATGGAAATGTGGCGCCCCTCGATCAAAGGTTTGCACGTCACTGATGCGAACGGCGGCGGCGGGAGCCTGCCTCGGCGCTGTCCTTATTCTCCTCGTGTTTCTGTTTCAGCACGCAATGTGCGGCGAGTATGTCCTTCCCCAAGCGATGTCTCCCCGACAAATAGAGACAGGCCCGCGTCACGGAATTTGATTGTGGAGCAACGAACCCGTTTACAAGCTCAGTCGAGGTGCGCTCATCGGGCTCTTGGACGTCCGTCTTCACAATCGAGGGATGATCCCCGTTCCATCCAAATTGAGTGGACAGATATAGCCGGGAACTCACGATCCGCCACCCTGAACTCAGGCGCGACCCGGAAGCGTATGAGTGCCTCTCAAGTTGGAGCGACGTGCGAATCAAATGCGAGGTATACACATCTCCCGACATAAGTCTCAAAACCTTGCCTGAGCCGGATCGCTGGGGATGGTAACGGTCTTGTCCCCCTTTCCGCTACAATCTAGCCGCCCATGTTGCGCACCGAGCTCTACGCCGACCCGTCCGGCCGGTTCGTCCACAACGTCATTCTGGACTCCAGCCGGAAGTTCGCCAATAAGACCGCGTTGATTGATGCATCCCTGAACCGGCGTTTCACCTATGCGGAATATGGCGAGATCGTGGAAGGACTGGCGCGCGGGCTCGTGGCTGCCGGCCTTCGCCCCGGCGAAGTGGTGGCGATCTTTCTTCCGAACTCGTGGGAGTTTGCCGTAACCTATCACGCCGCGACGCTGGCCGGCGGAATCCCAACGCTGCTGAATCCGACCTATCGCGAGCGCGAAGTGCGTTACCAATTGGAGAATTCAGGTGCAGCTTTTCTGGTAACCGACGGCGCCATTCTCGGCGAAATCAACCTCGCCGGACTGACCACACTGCGCCGTGTTTACAGCACGCGTCAGCATCACAGCGGTGCTGGGCCCTTCGCCGACCTTCTGCGCGCCACTACTGCCACCCTTCCCACACCGGACAAGCCTGCGAACGAAACGCTCGCGGCACTTCCCTACTCAAGCGGCACTACCGGACTACCGAAGGGAGTGATGCTGTCGCACCACAATCTGGTCGCCAACATTTACCAACTGGTTGGCCCAAACGGAACCGCGATCAATGGCGACGACACCCTGCTCTGCTTCCTGCCGCTCTACCACATCTACGGACTCAACGTCGGGCTGAACCCGATTCTGACGCTGGGCGGGACGCTCGTGCTGATGCCGCGCTTCAACGTAGAACAACTAGGCGGCCTGCTTGTTTCTGAGCGCGTGACCACGATGCCCGTTGTCCCACCCGCGTTGAACGCGCTGAGCCAGGCCGCCGACGCCGGGCAGTTTCCGAGGGATCATCGATTGCACTGGGTGAAGTCGGGGGCCGCGCCGCTTGCCCCGGAATTGGCGCGACGCTTTACGGCGCTCACCGGAGTACTGGTGTGCCAAGGGTACGGTATGACGGAGGCCTCGCCAGTCACGCACGTCGGCTATCTGGAGCCGGAACTCTACAAGCCCGAATCCATCGGCCAGCCACTGGTGCAGACCGAGTGCCGCGTGCTCGATGTGAATGATCGCGAAGTCGGCTGCGGATCGCCCGGCGAACTCGTGATGCGGGGCCCGCAATTCATGCTGGGATACTGGAAGGAACCACAGGCCACCGCTTCGGTGCTGCGGGATGGGTGGTACTGGTCCGGAGACGTGGTGTGCCGGGACGAGCACCACTTTTTCTACGTGCTCGACCGCAGCAAGGAGATGATCAAGTACAAAGGCTTCCCGGTGGCTCCAGCGGAGGTGGAAGCCGTGCTGATGGAACACCCGGCGGTGAGCGATTGTGGAGTGGTCGCACGCCCCAACCTGGAAGCAGGCGAGATTCCCTGTGCCTTTGTCGTCCTACGTGAGGGTCAGGCCTCCGACGATACGATGAAGCAGTCGCTCTGTAGCTTCGTCGCCGATCGCCTCACCCACTACAAACAGCCGCGTGAGGTCCATTTCGTGGAAGCGGTGCCGCGCACTCCGTCCGGAAAAATCCTGCGCAGGGAGCTGAGAAAGACTCTCGCTTGATTGTGGAGCGACGGGCGTCCCCGCCCGTCGGCGCGGTGCGAGTCCGCGCTAGCGTCAACTGCCACCACTCAGTACTTATTCGTGATGCACCGCCAATGCTACACTCGCCACAGTCATGCGGACGGACATCCTCCCCCTATGTGACAAGCATTTCCGGACCATGGAAGCCTGCATCGCTCCGTACAACGCTGACTATTCCATCGATTTTTTCCGGTGTACCGACAAGTTCTGCGGACGCTGTTTCGGGGAGAGAGTCGGCTACGTCACACCGCAACGAAATCAGGCCCCAACGATCGCGCCGGACCAACCCCGCTGCGACTTCCACGGCCGCCCGATGTTCATCATCAGCCTCGACCGCCAGCGCAACCACGTGACGTACGCCTGCACGGAACCGGAGTGCTACCAGCGCGTGCTGAAGACTTGAAAGCTGCTATATTGAAGCGCATCACGAAATTTATCGGGAACGATTCCCTCCATGACTTCCCTATCTCGCCGTTCGTTCGTAGCCATGTCTGCGATGCTGCCGTGGGCATTTGTCCGGGCGGCGGCGTCCGGCTCAATACCGGTGGGCCTCGAACTTTATTCCGTTCGCGAGACGCTGAAGAAGGATCTGGAGGGAACAGTGCGCGCGGTCGCGCAGATGGGATACCAGTGCGTGGAGTTCTACGCGCCCTACTTCGAGTGGACCGAGACCCAGACCAAGCAGATGCGAAAGCTATTAGACGATCTGGGCATCCGCTGCTATTCGACCCACAACGACGAGACGTACTTCAATTCCGAGAAGATCAATCGTGCCCGCGACCTCAACCTCATTCTGGGTTGCAAATACGTGGTGCTGGCGCACGCCGACCCGAAGCCCGCACCCGACGGTTGGAAGGGGGTGGCCGACGAATTGAATGCCGCTGCCGACAAACTGGAGCCGTCAGGACTGAAGGTGGGCTATCACAATCATCAGGCAGAGTTCACGGCTTCCATGGGTCAGCGTCCGATCGAGATCCTGGCCAAAAATACGAAGCCATCGATCGCCCTCCAGCTAGATGTCGGCACGTGTCTGGAAGCAGGTGGGGATCCGGTCGCGTGGATCAAGGCCAATCCCGGACGCATCCGCTCCATTCACTGCAAGGACTGGTCGCCCGAGGCGGGTAAGGGATATCGGGTTCTGTTTTCCGAGGGCGTGGCGCCCTGGGCAAACATATACGCTGCCGCCGAGAGCGTTGGAGGAGTGGAGTACTACCTAGTCGAGCAAGAGGGCAGCCGGTTTTCCGAACTCGAGACCGTGAAGAAGTGCTTGGAAAACTTCCGCGCGAAGAAGCCTGCCTGAACGTGCCGCGGGAGAGTCCTCTCATTGCCTGCATGAACCCCAACCGCCGAAGCTGGGGTCATCATGCCAGACGTGCCCGCGCTTAGAGTCGCCCCTTCAAACCCTACTTCTTGTCGGGAACCGTCTCGGGGGCCTTATCAGCAGCTTTGTCTGTCTTGGGCTGAATCGACATCAACTCGACTTCAAAGATCAAAGCGGAGTCTGGCTGGATGTCGGCACCCGCACCGCGCTCGCCATACGCCAGGTCAGGCGGAATGAAGAGCTGCCATTTCGAGCCCACGGGCATCAACTGCAACGCTTCGGTCCAACCTTTAATCACACCACTGACCGGGAACGTGGCGGGTTGACCGCGTTTGAAGGAGCTGTCGAATTCCTTCCCGTTGATGAGCGTTCCCTTGTAGTTGCACACGACGCTGTCGCTCGCGGTAGGCTTGGGACCGTCGCCGGCTTTGAGAACCTTGTACTGCAAACCGCTGGGCAGGGCGACCACACCTTCTTTGCTTTTGTTCTCCAAGAGAAACGCATCGCCTTCGCTCTTGTTCTTTTCCGTCAAGTCCTTGAGCATGGCCGTCTGTTTCGCGCGGATCTGCGTGCTGAGGGCGGTCAGCGAAGCGCGCATGTCGTCTTCACTCATGAGCGGTTTGGCGCCAGAGATGCCGTCATTCATGCCGCGCAAAAGGATGGCAGTATCGACATCGATGGATTGGCTCTTCAGTTTGTTGCCTAAGTCCTGTCCGATGGCATAGCTGGTCTTGTCCTTATCGGTGGTAAGCGAAACAGGCGCCGACGGGGATTTTGTGGCGGCGGGCTTGCTGGTCGCGGTTTTGGCGGAAGTACCCGCTTTACCAGGCGCGGTGGTCGCTTTCGTGGGGGCGCTCGCCGGTGGCGTAGTGGCGGTCTGTGCGGAACATAGAATCATGCTGCTGGCAACGAGACCCACCAACAACGTCAGCTTCTGGCAAAGCTTCATAGAATTCAGCATAAGTTAATTATTGTACCGCCCTGGGCCGAATTGAGATATGACAGAAAAGTGCCATTGAGGCCCCTGTTTCCTTTGAATCCGGCCGCTACCTGCCATACAATCAACGCCGCATGGACGCGGAATTAGTCGTCGAACGGGTCTTCCCTGACTTCCAGGGGCAGGGTGTGCTTCGGCTGCGAGGCCCCCTTACCTACGACAATCTGCCGCTGTTTCAGAATGCCGTCCGCCGCGAGACCACGCCAACCTTGATCCTCGATCTGACAGAGGTTCCCTACATTGATTCGGCCGGGCTGGGATCGCTGGTGGGGACTTACGTTTCCAGTCACAAGGCCGGCCAGCAAGTCGTGCTGACCGGCGTCAATGAGCGGGTTGCCAAGCTGTTTCAGATTACGAAGGTGGAGCCGCTGTTCCTGACCTTTCCCAGCCTGGAGGATGCATTCCAGGCGCTCACTACCTCCGGCGAGGCATAGGCCCTTACTCCGGCTCGCGATGTCCGAAGTACTTGCGCACTCCAATCACGTTGTAGCGACCCCACGGCCCGTTCGTTCCCAGGTCCGCCTGGCCCAGATAGCGATCGCGTGCTCCGAAGCGCTGAAACAGGAAATGCTGCGAGACGCGTAACTCGAAACCGCGGCCCATCTCGATGCCCGCGCCCCATGAGCGTTCCCATCCGATTGCGGCAGGCGACCAGGTGTAAAGCGTCTGCGGGATATTCTTGCCGAAGACGAATGTCGGCGCTCCGAAAAAAAACAACCGTCGCAGCTGCGTGCGCGCGAAGGGCCGCACTTCGACATAGCCTGACAACAGATAGCGCGCGAACGCATTGCAGGGCGCATCTTTCCCGCCAAACTGGCCGGCATTGGCCGCGCACAAGTTCGGATCGGGCTCGTTGTGCGGAGGGGCCACATCAAACTGGCTGTAGCCCCAGATGAAATTCTTCGGGAAGAATAGCCGGCCTCCGTTCACGGCCGAGGAAGGACTCTTTTGGGCAACTGCCGCACCGGTCACCATCAGCAGGAACAGCACCGTCAGCACACGTTTCATGCAAGCTCCGGGAAGGTCGCGATTTGTCTCACTGTTCTTGGGGAAGTCCTACCTATGCCTCTAACACTCCTAACACCGCCCTGGTGGCTTTTCGCTGGACCGCGGGGACGGATACAAACTGGCAAGCCTATGTGGGAACCTCGAATATAGCGAACACTATTTTGGATACCGGCGTCGCCCCCAGTTTCACCGCGTCAACACTCTTCGAGATTATCAACGTAGGTGGAACGAGCACCAACTACAAGTTCCTATTGAACGGAACTCTTGTCGCTTCGATCTCTTCTACCCTGCCCGCGGCTAGTGAGAACTATGGACAGTTGCTTTTCTGCGCTGACAACCTGAACACCGCCAACGTTTGCAGCGCCACATTTTTCTGGTCAACTTTGATGCTGAAGTAAAAGGACAACATGAAATCTATCCGCCGCTTTAAAGCCTTCTGCCTTGACACGCTGGCCGCGATCCGTGAACTAACCGCGGCCATCAGCCACTACAACGAACGTGTGTCCGAGCTTCACGCCGACATCAAGAAGATTGAGGCTTCGGTGGGCTACCTGCACCGCGCGGAGAAGCATAAGCGCGAAACGCAGGGACAAAAAGTTAACGTGTGAGTGAGTGTGCAAAACTGAACAGCTTTTCGGCGCGGTTCGGTGCATCATGTCCGTAAGGAGAGCCCGAAATGGCATCCCACAAACGTGCAGAATTGGTCACCGAAATCACGCACTTGAGGAAACAACAGATGGAGTCTTTCGCCGACGGCGCCTTCAGCGGTTGGCCCCCCAAGCAAGAGGCTGCGCATAGTGAGCGCGCTGACCGTCTTTCGCGCCTCGTGCATGAATTGGAAGCCCTCGACGGAACGCTGGTCCTAGGCGTTTGAGACGCGGGGGTTTTGGATTAAGCGCGCCGTCGCTCAGCTTCGTGCCGCAGTACTGACAGCCCCCGAGTGGCATCCGCCAAGCGCTGAGCTTCGACTGCATCTTTAACAGGGTCCAAACTGACGTAGCGAACCGCGATTGCTCGCTCCGCGTCTTCGATCCGCGTGCTGAGCATTTCGTGGTCTAATTCGATCAAGGCCGCCGTGTAAAGGTCTTGCCACGCGACCCCCAACGAGTCAGGGATTTTTTGAGCCATGAGAATCCTCTTTTGGGGGGGGAGTACTAGGTTCGCAAATTTGGCGAGTGGTTTCAAGCCCCAAAGAGAAGAAAGTCGAGCCCGTCCTTAACCCACAATAGGGGTCGGCCTCGCGGTTTTAAAGCCGGCGATTAGCGCAGAGATTTACTGCCTCCTGTCGCCAGCGTGTCGCAGATGAGAAGAAGCCCGAAGGCCGCGATTGAAGTGGGGATGAGAAGCAGGAAGTATTGGAGGGCGTTAAACTGATGGACAGCCATGTCGATCACCTCTGATGGTCGATTTGGTTAGGCTCCATCGGACGCGTCAACGTACGGTGGGGCCGTCTTGCAAGATCAGCGTACTACTCAAGGCGCGGACGGGGAAGGGCACGAGAGTGGCGTTACCCGCGTTTACGCCTCCAAACCAG
>Ga0137418_10003905_pt1 | contig 13667 bp, 15 predicted proteins | sample CZODoug3_1_2_16f_FD_122242 | JGI IMG/M metagenome (GOLD analysis project Ga0137418, IMG submission 122242) | Vadose zone soil fungal communities from Angelo Coast Range Reserve, California, USA - CZODoug3_1_2_16fungal (Hybrid Assembly) | ecosystem: Environmental > Terrestrial > Soil > Vadose...
CAAACAACAGCCGGACCGCGAGTGAGCAGTAGGTTGAGCACCCTTCACTATCCTTCAAGATCGAGTGTGATCCGCAAGAACTCGATCCGGGCTGACATTCCCGCAACTTGACGCACCCTGTCAGCCCAGCGTTCTGCGTGGTGTCGGATCCCTATCCTGATCACGTCTCGGGAATGGGGTTCCTTTGCGAACCGTCCTGCACGTCGCCACCGATGTGTGGAGGCTCGTCTCGCGCGCGTCAGATCGCGAACGCGGGGTCAAAACGCGGCGCGCCGACGATGCGACGCGGATCATGTTGGTGATCCTGTCCCCGTGGATCGAGTGGCCCCGCATCCTGACAATCGTTCAGCCGAACACATTGAGTCGGCATCACGAGCGCCTACTGGAACGGGCGGCGTTGAGCCCTGGGATGTGACCGTGCTTAGTACTTGCGGCTCCCAGCGGGAGTCGATGCGGAAGCATCAAGGTTTGTGATTTCCGCGATGAGCACGGCACCGGCGGGAATCACGCCTGGTGGAGGCTGTCGTGAACTTATCCACAAAAATTCGGTCCGTCCGCTGTCTGCTGCCGAGGGGACGAGCCGAGATCGCCCGACAAACGAGCGGCTTCCTTGAGCCCGAGTGGAGCGATAGGCTTGGCCGTCTCCAAAATGTCTCCAAGACCCGGGTCGCATCGAGCGGCCGCATGAGAACTCGAGAGAACTTCGACATGTCGCCTAACTGCTGTGGAACCAACGTCTTAGACCAAAAGTCGCGCGCCATCAGCACTTTAGAAAAACGCGTTTCACAGGGTTCGAATCCCTCTCTGTGTGCCGGCGCTAAATCGCTTACAAATGCCTCTGTTACCCTTACGAGTTCCGCCTGAATCGGCTTCGAAACCGACGGCGTGCATTCGCCTGCACCTCGGTCGCGTCGGTTACGATCTCTATTGCCGGCTCGTCGCGGCATGCCCAATGGTTGTGGCCGTCGCTAACTGTTTCGCAAGATCTCGCCTGGATCGACGCGCGACGCCCTGTGCGCGGGCACAGCGCTGGCGAGACCCGGCGGGCTTTGTCGAGAACATTGCCCTTGAAGTCGACCGAGGTGACGGTCGTCAGGCCGGCTTCGTCGTCGGTGTCCCGTTGCTCGACACAGATCCCGTGGGACTCGCGACCGGCGCTGCGTATAACTATCGGGTGCTCCAGGCCAGCCGTATCACCGATCCCAACGGCAACGTGGAGCGGACTGATCGACCGACAGCACGACGCCACCGAACACTGGATCGCCGAACAGCACATCCTCGGCCTGTGTTCGCGTCTGCAGCAGGCGACCGAAGCCGTCCGAATATTCGAGGGGTTCTCCGCAAGTGGCAATTGCAGCGTCCAGCGATCGACTGGTTCATGAACGTGTCAGCGTCGGACGTTGCCGAGTTTGACGGTGGGGAACTCAGCGATGCGGTGCTCAGTCTGGAATTTGTCGCAACGCCTTAGGCATCGCAGGCAAGTACGAGTCAGTTAAGCTCGTCGGCACCCAACTAACGCGCATTCAATTTAATCGCCAGGGTCTCGAAACGCGGCGCCAGCGAAGCCGTTTGCGATGCCATCGGACCACGGTGTCTGGCCGCACGACGATCAGAGCGGAGCGCCAGTCCCGCCAACCCTTGGCGAGGAGGATCCAAACAGTCGGTCCGTCGAACGGAGGTGTGGACGCGTGGCCGTTCGCCGCAGAGCTGTCAACTGTTGGGGGAGCGCGAGATTCTCCAGCGCGATTGCCTGGTGCCCGCAGCAGATCAGTCCGATCGAGCGCAGAAGCACCATCAGCGCCGTGAGCATGCGTGATTCTCTCGTCGATCTGATCAGAGCATCAATCGACGCGACCGCCGCTCAGGTTTTTGGCGAGGGACAGTGTGCTCGACGCATGCGGACGGTACGTGCGAAGTGGCCGCGTGTCGACCGATTGAAGCTGGTCGTGTGCTCGTTTCCTGAGGGACCCCGCGTGCATCAGCATTGCGAGTTCATTCTGTTCGTCCGGCGCATCCTTACTGCTCCGGATTGGGAATTCGCGACTGACAGGTTGGCGATCAAGTTCTGGCGACCCACAACGCGCGATATCTCTCAAATGTGGGCGGTCAGCGGCTCGCCCGCGGGATGTCCGGCCTCGAGCGACGCGAGAATCTCGCTCGCCATGACCGGAGCTCGCCGGAAGACGTCGTCCCCGACCGCGTTCGCCAGAGCATTCAGCACCGCGTTGCAACCGGCAGCGACCGGCGGCTCGCCGATTCCGCGCGCCCCGACCGGTGTTTCGGGATCCGGAATGTCGAGCGCTGCCCACTGCATCTTTGCTGGCGCATCCAGAATCGTCGGCGGCTTGTTTTGGTAAAAACGTGTCGCCAATGGCACGCCGTAATGCTGGTCGTACACGGTCTTCTGGCCGATAGCATGGCCGATCCCGAGCATCGATCGGCCAAGGACCTGTCCGCCGAGCGAGTGCGGATGCATGACCGTGCCGACGTCGACGACAGCGAGGTAATCGAGGATGTTGAATTTTCCTGTTTCCACATCGACTTCAACCTCAGCAAAGCTCGCGACAAACGAGAACGGCGTGCCGTCCATCGGATAGCTGTCCCGCGCGACGCCCATCAAGCCCTGGCTCGCGAGTGCCATGGCTGATTCCTTCGTCATCGCGTTGATGTCCTTCGGCACTTCGTGCCCATCGTATTTACCGCCCAGCTCGATAGCTGCCTGTGCGGCCTGGGCGAGCGTCATGCTCCGCCCGTTCGCACGATGGACGACGCGCTCGTCCGCCACGTCGTAGTCGTCAGCGTGGCCTCCAAGGCGCGTGGCCCCAATCTCCTGGAACTTCTTCTTTGCGTCCATGGCCGCCGCGTGCACTGCCCGGGTCATCGCCAGCGTCGTCTGGCTCCCGCCGGACACACACGTCCACGGGAGGTTCCTCGACGTGTCTCCCCAGGCCACGACGCACTTTTCCCACGGAACTCCCAGGAGCTCCGCGGCGACGCGATGCACATCGCTCACTGACGCGGTGCCGTGATTGCCGATCCCTGACTGGACGTACAGACGGCCGTCAGGCTTCACGACGAGGAGCCCATCGTACCCGCTCGATCCGGCGAAGAACACGCTCATCGACGCGCCGACACCACGAACCTTCGCCCCCGTCCGCTGCCCGCTTGCACTCTTTCGGGCTTCCCACCCGAAGATCTCCACGCCACGATCCAACGCTTGCTTTACGAAGCAGCTCGTCGAATGCATGACGTGCTGCCCCTTGGGGTCCATGGGTCCCAGAGGCGCCTTGCCTTCCGGAGCGTTGCGGCGCCGGATCTCGACTTGGTCGAGTCCAAGTTTGTGCGCCGCTTTGTTCACCAACCGTTCCATGAGCGTGATGCCCTGCATGCCGCCCGGCTGACTCTGTGGTCGCCGGGGAGGGGTATTCGTGAGCACGCTCATCCCTCGCCAGTGCATCGCCGGCGGCTGATAGAGGAGAGAAACAATCAAGCCAGTCGCGGACACATCGAATTGCTGCTCGTACGGACCGTTGTCCATGACGGCGAACAAATCGACGGCGGTCACTCGCCCATCCTTGGCAAATCCGACCTTCATCCGGCCATGAATGCTGGGGCGAGCGCCGCCGATGGCGTGTTCCTCCTCGCGGCTGATGCGCATCATCACCGGGCGGTTGGTTTTCCTGGACAAGAGAGCCGGGATGATGCTGCTGACGGCGCCTGTGACTTTGCTGCCGAATCCTCCGCCCGTATATGCGCTGACGATGACGACGTTCTTCGGCTCCACATGGAGCCACCTGGCGACGGCGTCCACGGTCTGGATGACGCTTTGCGTCGAGCAGTGGAGGAATACTTTTCCATTCTGCCAGTACGCCATGGCCGTGCGTGATTCGAGCGTCTGATGATAGGTATTCGGCGTCACGAACGTGTCATCGAGAACGAGGGCGGCCTTCCTGAATCCCCCCTCGAGGTCGCCATAGGACCACTCGTCGGTAGCCTTGCCCATCGGCAAATGACCATCGTTCACGTCGGCAAAGTCCTCCTCCGTCCACTTCACTTCTTTGACGTGCGGAGCCGGAGGCGGCCCGTTCGGGGGTGGCGTACCTGGTGCCCACACGTTGCCATCAGTGCTCGCGTTGGGTCGGCCCGACCGGAGCGTGTCGAGCGGATCGACGTTAAACGGCAAGTGTTCCCACTCGATCTCGATCTTCTCTATCGCCTCAGCCGCGATGAGCTCGCTGTCGGCGGCCACCGCGAGCACCGGTTCGCCGTAATACATCGGCTCGTTCGTCAACGCACGCTCGTTCCTGAGGTCTGCTTTGATGGTCTTGCCGAGGTCGGTCACCGTATCGGCCGCGCCCGGAACATCGTCCGCGGTGAGAATCGCGCGGACACCCGGAACAGCCAACGCAGCGGTCAGGTCAAGCCGCCGAACGCGCGCATGGGGCATGCGGCTCAACAGAAGCTTGGCGAAGAGCATTCCCTCGACGCGGTAGTCTTCGGCAAATTTCGCCGCGCCCGTGACCTTGGCAATCAAATCGGGAGTCGTATAGTTCTGTCCGACGAGTTTCTTGTTGGCGGCCACGATCAGCCCTCCGCGCGTAGCCACTACGCAGCAGCGCGAATGTGGATCTCGTTCAAAGGCGTCGGACTATCCTACCGTCTATCGCTACTTACGCGTGGAGGAATTTCAGGGGGAGGGACTTCGAATGGCACAGCCTCCTCGACGGTGAAAGACCAGTCGAGATCCTTTGATTCAACGACTCCATAGAAGATGCGGGGACTCTCGTGCACATACGAGATGTCGTGGCCGGCACCCTGTCGATCGACTGCCAGGAGAAGCGGCCGACCGCTAATGGCGCTGTGGATGGTCAGCCGGAACGTCCCAGCATCGGCGAGTAGTTCATGGTCTGTCCGCCAGAGCACCCGCATCGAGCCTGTGACGCTTGGAAACGAGCCTGTCTGCGCATTGCCTCGACCCGACCACGAACCTAGAGGCCGCCACTGCACGAACTGCCTCGATGGTAACGCGGGACGCGATCGCGCCGTATAAAAGTAGACGCCCGTGACCGCTGCCACGAGCACGAGACCGCCAGCCACTCTTCTCACGTCACGTCCCTGGGCAGTCCACGCATAATACCCGTGCATGGCGAATGGCAAAATCCGTGAGCATTTCTTCGATTTCGCGATCTCGCTAGCTGCGGCTGCGCCTTCATCCGCTCGTCGAATGAGAGCCGCTCGGCCAGCTTCACCTCGTAGGTGCCCTTCTCCGTCTTAATCGCCTGCGTCGAGCGCGACCGTGTACTCGTGCGTGGCGCCAGCCGTGATCGCGCGGTCGACCAGCTGGCCGACTGTCAGGGTGTCGTGAGCGGACGCCTGACCGGCGCTGAAAAGGAGTACGGTCAATGCTGCGGGCGCCGCTTGTGCCATGCGTGCCCCTTGCGTGGGCCCGATCATAGCGGAGGTCCGGTTGGCGTGCCTGTTAACCGAACGATTGTGACGGGATCGCCGGCTTTAGCCCTCGGGGGGCCACAAGCGTCCGAATGGTCGTGGTGGTGCGGGGCCGGCCAAGAAGACCGTCCGTCGAGCGGTGCGTCCATCGGCGTCGGAGCCAGTGCCGATGCCAACGGACCACCGTCTCGGGTTGCACGACGATCAAGGCCGAACGCCAGCTCCGCCAGGCGTGAGCGAGCAGTACCCAAAACAGTCGATCTCGCGGACGGACTCGCGCACGTTGGACCGTGCGCTTGAACACCGCCAACTGCTGACGTAGGGCCACGTTCTTAAGTGCGACCGCGCGGTGCCCGCCGCAGATCAGCACGCAGGAACGGAGCACGACGAGAAGCGCGGCCAGCATCAGCGATCGTGCGCCGCAATCGACCAGAGAATCAATCAGTCGCTGACCATTCGCGTTTTGGCGAATGACAGCTTGCGCCGACATGCGGAGTGCCAAGGAGATCTGCCGCACGGCGACAACTAGAGCTGCCGCTTCGGCGTCGGCCTGGCCGACCGGCAGAAGTAGTTGACGCCGCGCAGCAACATCTTATTGCCGACCGCATGGGCGCGCGACACTTTGTGCCGGCGATGGGTAACGGCCAGATCGGATCGTGATTCGGCAGCTATCCTCGGCGGGGTTACCCGGCAAGTTATTCCGACGCTTCCATCAAATCCGCATCGAATGCCCACACCATTCCTAAGACTTCAGCAGCAATGCCGTCTAGTCTTCACGTGAATGGAGGGAGTATGAAGAGCTTGTTGACACTACGGCGTCGTTCGATCGTTTTGCATCCGGTGCTGCTGGTGATGCTCACCGCGTCCCACGCGCGTCTGGCTGCGGCTGACCAACTGCGGGCGGTCGCCGGCGTTCAGAGTCATGACAAAGGGAAGCAGGTGCTGGCGTTCCTTCCGAATGAGGTGTGGATTCATGAGGGTGACAGCATCACATGGACGTTACCCACTGATGAGAGGCACACCGTGACCTTCTTGACGCCGGGTCAAGTACGCCCGAAATTTCAAATCGGGTGTCCGGGGTCGACGCCCGATGGATCGAGCTACAACGGCACGGCCTGCGTGAACTCCGGCGTGTTGGTGGACGGGCAGACGTACACGGTCACGTTCCCCAAACCCGGGAATTTCAAGCTCTCGTGCCTGGTCCACGTGTACATGACCGGCGCGGTGCATGTGCTCGATTTGGCCGAGAGTCTCCCCCACGATCAGGCCTTCTATGACGAGGAGATCGAAGCCGAGCGAAGAGAGCTGCTGTCGGACGCGTCGGAACTCCAGGAGCGGGGACGGGCCATCGCGCGGCGCACGTCCGACACGGAAGTCGCAGCCGGCATCTCGGAAGTCGTGGCGACGACTGGCGGCGGCGTGCACACTTCGTCGGTCATGCGCTTTCTTCGCGAGCGAATCGTGGTCCATGTGGGCGACACGGTCGAGTGGACCAACCTTGCGCCAGGAACGAATCACACCGTCACGTTCGGAATGGAGCCCGCGGACCCGTTCGCACCGCCGTCTTCCAACGTGACCACGGATACCGATGGGGCGTTGCATGCGGTCATCGCATCGTCCACTGACGACGTGCACTCCGGCCTTTTTGGTCCGGCACCCGGAGAGCGAGCGGGAGTCGCACAGGCGCCTCTGGGAGTGACGCGGTTCCGTGTGACCTTCACGGCACCGGGCGCCTTCCGTTACATATGTGCGTTGCATGACAACGAGGGCATGGTTGGAACGGTCCTGGTGCGCCCGTGAGGTCGCTGTTCCTTGGCGCATGTCTCCTCTTCTTCTTCCTGGCCGGCGTGTGCGGTGCAGCCGTGAAGGCGGTGTCGGGACCGGTGCCCGACCCGCCACGCGCGCAGCGATCGGTTGGTCCGTACCTCGGCGGCTTGGTGAATCCTCCGCTTCCGAAACCGAGGTTCACGCTGACCGACACGGCGGGCGCTCCTTTTGATTTCTGGGCGAACACGCAGGGCTACGTGACGCTTCTCTTCTTCGGCTATACCCGATGCCCCGACGAGTGCCCGCTCCACATGGCGAACGTCGCCATGAGCCTCCAGACACTGCCCATGGAAGTTCGGTCTCGAGTCAAACTCGTGTTCGTGACGACGGACCCGGTGCGTGACGAGCCACACATTCTGCGCGTCTGGCTCGATCGCTTTGACAAGCGCTTTATCGGCCTGACGGGCAGCGATGCCGCGATCGAGGCGGCCCAACGAGCGGCGGGGCTGCCTCCCGCCAGAAAAACGGTGCGCGCCGGAGATGACTATGCCGTGGGCCACGCGAACGTCGTGCTCACGTACAGCAAAGACAACCTCGCGCATCTGATCTACCCGGGCGGAGTGACTCGACAGGACTGGGCGCACGATCTGCCGCGGCTCATCAACGAGACGTGGTAAGCGATGCGCGGGTGCCAGGGGAGACGCTGGAACTTGCTAGAATTCGTCACCAAAGGAGGGAGGCCCGGCAACCTGTCGGCTGCCGGGCCGAAGATCCTGTGACGTTTCGATTCGGTGCATTCCTGCTGGACTCACGCACACGTCAGCTTCTTCGCGAGCGCCACGAAGTCAGTCTGTCGCCGAAGGCATTTCAACTGCTTCTGTTGCTCGTCGAGAATCGTTCCCGTGCCATGTCGAGAAGCGAGTTGCAGCAGCAGCTCTGGCCGTCGACGTTCGTCCTCGAGACGAACCTTGCAGGTCTGATTGCCGAAATTCGGCGAGCGTTGCGCGACACGGCCGACAGCCCGAGTTTCGTGCGGACCATGCACCGATTCGGATACCGGTTCATCGGCGATGTGAACGAGGCGGATGCGCCGCTGCTATCCGGCGAGGCGGCCGTGAAGTACTGGCTCGTCTGGGAAACCAGGCAGGTGCCCCTGACGGAAGGCGACAACATCGTCGGGCGCGGTGCGGACGCCTCGGTGTGGATCGACGCGCCGGGTGTCTCACGTCACCACGCGCGTGTTGTCGTTCAACGAGGCGAAGCGACGCTCGAGGATCTGGGAAGCAAGAACGGGACGTATGTCGGCCGTGACCGCGTGACGATCCCCCGTCGGCTTGCCGACGGCGATCAGGTGCGCCTCGGTTCGGTCGTCATCACCTTTCGCATCCCGCAGCTTCCGGGTGCTACGGAAACCGCTCCATGAGACGCGGTGAGCTCCGGATTGCGTGGTGCGGAGAGCCGCTCGTTCCGCCGAGGCCGCGAAGGCCCTCCCCCACGCTCAGCGTGATGCCAATTGCAAGCGTTCGTGCGCGATGGGCGCCGTTACTTCCCGAGGCCGTGGCCACCCACAGCGCGAAGATGTCTGTCGATCGCGTCACCGACACTGACATCCCGCCGCCCAGATTGATGTAGCTCGGTGCGATGAACCGATCGTGGCCCACCCAATCGGCGGCGAGTTCGTCGACGGATGGTCCTTGATGTCTGATCTGCTGGCCCATCAGTCCCCGAATGACGACGCGCGACCCGATCGCATAGCCGCCTTCCAGGTCGATGTTGCTGCGGGTGAACGGAAAATTGTTCACTCGTTCGGCAATGCCGTATGCATACCGCGCCTGCCCATACAAGCCGGATAAGAGGCGGTCGAGATCCGCACCGACGTTCGCGCCGAACTGGAAATCCTTGCGGTGCCTGCCCGGCACGGCTTCTCCGACAGTTTCGTAGTCGTGTGTCGGGAAGGAGGCGCCGACGAATGGCGCCAACGCAACAGGCCCAGCCCAGATCAGACGGCGCACCTCGATCCGTAGATCCTGAAACGCGGCGTGATAGGTCCCGTCATCCAGCGGACCAGGAGACGTGAGGTGTGTCCCGACGAAGTAGGACGGCGGACCGGTGTATTTCGACGCGATGAACGGCAGGGTCACGGTCAGCCCGAGCGAATCGGTCACGCCGTAGTCGAGCTCCGTCACGAGAACCTGCGACTCCGTCCCTCCGTTCGTGTTCTTGTGACCTTGCGCGTCGAAATGTCCTGCGACATCGTAGTTCTGGTATGTCAGCGAAACGGAGCCTTCGCCGCGGGCGGGAACCCATGCCTGGGCGCCCGCCGTGCCGCGCAACAGATGGAGGGTCAACAAGAACGACAACACACATGCGATTCGCGGATGTGCGCTGCCGCTCACGTCCCACCGCCCTTTCGCAGTGATGTTTTTATCTCGCGGTTGTCCTAGAAGCGCCGCTCGGTTGCAACTGCTGCATGAACCGATCGATTTCGGCCAGCGCATCGTACTTGGTCATCACGTGCGGCTTGATCAGGCAGACGTACTGCTTCTCGGCCTCGGCTTCGACAGTTTTGGTTGGCTTGTACAGGATCGGAAGGATTCCGGGTTTCGTCGTCGCTGACTGAATGTCGTCTTTGATCCGGCTTGCATCGGCGTAGTCAGCGATGACAACGTCGTACTGCGCGGCCGCGAGGGCGAGCGAGATGGCTGTCCCATTCTCCACAGCGACAGGTTTGTGACCGGCCCGTTTCAGCAGCTCTTTGAACTCTTCGATGCCCGCGGGGGTTGAATTCACCGGCTTGTAAATGAGGATGCTCGCCGGGTGCACGGCGGCGTAACGTCGGAACCGAGCGCTGCGCCCGACGCGAAGGAACTTGTCGCCGCATGCGCCAAGGTCAACCGAGCCGGCCGCGAATGTGGCAATCAGGCCGATCACGAAGGCGCGTCGCATTCTCGAGGCTCCTTTCCGTCAGCTCTATCAGCGACTCTAACCTACGCCCCTGTGCGCCGCCCGTCAATGGCGCCGGCGTACGGTTTTTGTGGAGGTTCTATCGGAACCGGAACCACGAAAACCATTGTGGCGATGCTTCTTGCCACCGAACATCCCCGACCGACCACAAGTCGCCGCGCAGATGGACGAGCGACGTGACAATGAGGCCATCGGCGCTCACGCTGAGTCCCTTCACTGGGTTGTTGACCGGTGGCGATGGGCCGAGATCGGCGAGGATCCGCTGATTCGCCGTGCGTGGGTCGACGGCTACCAACGAAAGGCGCAATTGTTCGGTCTCGCGAATTCCGAAGATCCGTGACCCGTCTTTGGACCACGTGTGTGCGAGCCAATGATCGTCGGACAGCACGCGCTGTTGCTTTCCGTCGGGTGACACCAGGACGAATCCGTGTTCCGTTTCCCACGTAATCCAATCGTCGTTCGGCGACCAGGAAGGCGTTGCGTTGGGAACGCCGTCGGTTCGAAGGACGACCGGAGCCTCGCCACTTCCAACCCGCACTTTCGCGAGCTTCCACTGACGGTCTGTCCACTCGGTGTAGGCGACCCAGTGTCCATCGGGAGACCAGCTGGGCGCGCCCTGAAAGCCCTCGTGCGATGCGGGCAGGAGTGGAACCGGAGGTCCGCCGGCGACCTGCGAGATCCAAATCCTGAGGGGCCAGATTGGCTTGTACGCATTGCGCTGATATGCAATCCGCTGCCCGTCGGGAGAGAAGCTCGGCGAGCCGAGCATGATGGTTCGATCGCTGTCGCCGAAGTCGCTCTGCAGAATCAGCGGTCGATCGCCAGAGTGGCCGTCACGGGATCTCAACCAGATCTCGTCCGGGCCGCTGCGGTCCGTCACGTACGCGAACACGTTTCCATCCGATGACCAGACGGGATCCGACTCGTTCCTGGCCGTTGCGAGGAGCGGCCGCGTGCCGCTTCCATCGAGCGAGGTCTCCACGATGTCATAGTCCGGCTCGCCGCTCACAAAGAGGACATGCCTGCCATCGGGCGAAGCTGAAGGATACGACTCGCTGCCCGGGCCGCGCGTCAGACACCAGGCCTGGTCCCGCTCCAGATCCGCCATCCAGAGATGCGACCCAGGTGTGGAGAGCGACGTGAGACCGAGAACGACATGCCGGCTATCGGGCATCCAGGCGAAGCTGGTCACTCGCGGGACCGCATCCGACCACGAGCGGAGGCGGCGGTACGGCTGGCCACCCGCGAGTGGAACAACCCAGAATTGCCAGCCGCGCGCCTCTGGTTGCAGATTGATCGTGCGCGGCACAGCGCTCAGGCCGATCTTGGTGCCGTCAGGAGAGAATGACAGTGCACCCTCGTTGAAACGCAGATGGTCGAAGGGCGCGTATCTCGTCTCGCCGTTCGCCGTCGACAACCAGAGCGCAGACGCGCCGACGATGTCGTCGGGCTGTTCGTCGCGCAGGAAGGCGATCGTGCCGCCGTCAGGAGCGATGGCTCCGCGGCTTGCGTTCTCAATAACGATGTGTGCTGTTCCGCCGGCAGCGCCGACCGACCAGATGCCTTCCTTGTCGCGCGCAAGTGAGACGTAATAGATGCTCTTCCCGTCGGGCGACCAGAACGGATACTTGCAGTCGTACGGCGCCTCCGTGATCTGCGCAGATCCCGGGGACGACATTCGCCGCGTAAAAATCTGAAGCCTGTCGTTGATCTCGGCCGCGTACGCAATCGTCTGACCGTCTGATGACCACGCCGGAAATCCCGCATATCCAGGATCCGTAATGATCGGCGTGAATTGCAACGCGCCGACGTCCTTCTCGAGCGGTCCGGCACGCGGAGCGGGCAGCAGAGTGCCTGCGGCAAACGCCGCCATGATGGCTATCGCGAGGAGGCCACGTCTCCAGAGTGTCCACTTCGCTGGCGTTGTCTGTGCCGTCTGAGCGGACACCAGCTCATTGAGTCGGTCGCGAAGCGTCTTCAGGTCGCGATGAAGATCAGCCGTGACCGCGTACCGTTCAGCGGCGTCCTTTGCCAGACAGCGCTCAACAATCCAGCGGAACAGCACCGGCATTCGTGCATCCAACACGGACGCGTGCGGCGGCTCGTCATTGATGATGGCATCGAGCGTCGCCGCGGGAGTGTCCCGCCTGAAGGCAGGCCCACCGCTTGCCATCTCGAACAGGATCAGACCGAACGAGAACTGATCGGAACGATAATCGCTTGTCGCTCCACGCGCCTGTTCCGGGCTCATGTATGGCACGGTACCGGCGCGCAATCCAAAGTCCGTCCGGGTTTGACGATCGTCTTGCTCGAGCGGCTCGCTCGCTGTTCGCAAACCGCTTGGAGACGCGAGGCCGAAATCAACGATCTTCACGCGTCCCGCGCGCGTGACCATGATGTTCTCAGGCTTTAGATCGCGGTGGACGATGCCGGCATCGTGCGCTGCAGACAACCCATCGGCGATCTGCGTCCCCAGGTCGAGAAGTCGCTTTGGCAGGACAGTGCCGTTGCGGATCTCGTCTCTTAGCGTTCGCCCATCAATCAGTTCCGAGACAACGTAAGGGGTCTCACCGTCGAAGGCGGCATCGAACACGGTGATGATGTTGGGGTGATTCAGCGCGCTCGCGGCGCGGGCTTCGGCCATGAATCGGTGAGCACGTTCCGGGTCGCCGTCAGGGCGCTCGTGCAGTATCTTGAGAGCGACCTCGCGTTCGAGCCGCGAATCCCACGCGCGATAGACCGCGCCGCCCCCACCCTCGCCTAGGAGAGTGAGAATTGTGTACGGTCCGAATGTCGTATTCCGAACAGGTGCCCCAGCCTTCATGGAACGTTACGGGAGTTGATTTTATCTCGCCCACGGACCAACAGTGGTCACCGTAACGCTCTGGAACGCACCGACGGGGGAGACGGAAAAGGAGAGCGACACTCTTGGCGGGCGTACGGTGGCGGGTCAAATCGGGCAAGGCCCCACGGCAACGCTGGCATTTACGGCAACGCTGGCGACTTAGAATCCATAAGTTACAGATTCGACAGGGGCTGACAGGGCTCGAATTCCACCCTCTTCGCCAACTCCCTCACCTGCGGTTCGGTCGTCGGCGGGTCGGGTGGTCTTCAGTCACGCCGCGCCGCTGCGCTCGCCGCGAGCGGGAGCGAATCCAACCCTTACCGCGTCGCCAAGACAGCCCGAGCAATGATCCGATGCGGTGGGCAAGGCGGTTCCTATGTATCGATCGCGCACACGACGGCCGCGAGCGTCAAGGACCGGCGCTCGACGGAAGGCTCTTCCGTCGGCCAAGGTTACGAGCGTGTTCAGATGCGTCGAGGCTGCGCCGCTCGCCGCTTCGCGGTCTTGACACACCTTGCGCGCGTTCCAACGATGGCTACTTGTCGGAGCGAACCATTATTCGAGGGCTAGACGGATCGACGCGGTGGGACTCGACCAAATACTTGACCAGTTGACCAGCCGCTTACATCAAAAATCGCCGTAA
>Ga0137418_10003906_pt1 | contig 13666 bp, 10 predicted proteins | sample CZODoug3_1_2_16f_FD_122242 | JGI IMG/M metagenome (GOLD analysis project Ga0137418, IMG submission 122242) | Vadose zone soil fungal communities from Angelo Coast Range Reserve, California, USA - CZODoug3_1_2_16fungal (Hybrid Assembly) | ecosystem: Environmental > Terrestrial > Soil > Vadose...
TTTATGCTCCTGGTCGGGAAAGTCGAAACTGGGAATTGACACTCCAACAGTCCACACTCCCGGGAATCGACCGATTAATGGTCGATGCACGTAACCGATCTATCAAAATCGGAGTGGCCAGCAACTCTGGGTTCGGCTGGGTCGAGGAGGGACTTGAGCGACTCGGTCTTCGGCATTTCATTGAGACGATAGTCACGCGAGATATGGTCTTGAATCCAAAGCCCGCGCCTGATGTCTATCTCAAAGCGGTTCAAACGCTGCAGGCTGATCCTCATTATAGCGTCGCTCTAGAGGATTCTGAGCCCGGTTCTCGCGCGGCCAAGGCGGCAGGTATGCGAGTGGTGGCGATTCCGAATCAATTCAGCGAGCGACAAGATCTCTCGGTCGCCGACCTGATTGTGCCCAGCGCGAAGGATTTATCCATCGAACGATTGGTCGAACTGGTCGTGAATCGGTAGAGCGAATTGGTCCGCCAAAACGGGCTAGTTCACTTGCCATGCGTTCTACGAATATTTAAGGTCGCAGTCTCTGGTTAGCCAATGAAATTGCCTGAACTTCGGGGTATTCTCCAATACGTCACACGCTTTCGTGACAAGATCTTTGTCATCGCTATCGATGGCGAAATCCTGGCTTCAGACAATTTCCCGAACATCCTTCTCGATATTGCGGTTCTGCGGTCGCTCAATATTAAGGTGGTGCTTGTCCACGGTGCAGGCTCCCAAATCGAGCGCACCGCTGTCGAACACGACATTGCCATCTCCAATTCCGATGGAAGCGGGGTCGTTGATGCTCAAACCTTACAGCTCTCGATTAATGTTGCCATCCGCCTGACCAACGAGATTATGGAAGGTCTGACCCAAGTGGATCTCCGAGCCGCCTATGCCAATTGCATCATTGCTCATCCGGCCGGTATCATTGGTGGGATTGATTACCAGTTCTCCGGCAAAGTTGAAAAAGTCGATACCCGATGCCTTGAGCTCTTTCTCAGAGAGCAGATTGTTCCGGTGATCCCGCCGCTTGGGTTCGATGGAGAAGGCCGGACCTTTCGGGTCAATTCCGATTTGGTTGCGCTCGAAGTGGCCTCGGCGCTGCATGCCGCCAAACTGATTTTTCTGTCCACGCACGATGGCTTGGTCCTTGACGGGCAACGGATCGGGCAACTGGTCGCAGCCGAGGTCGAAGAGGTTTTAAAAAAACAGCGGAATCAGTTGACGCCGAATCTGGCATCTAAACTTGAGCATGCGGCCGAGGCCAGCCAATACGGTATTCCGAGAGTGCATCTTTTAAACGGGACGATAAACGAAGCATTGCTGGCGGAGATCTTTAGCAACGGTGGCATCGGAACGATGATCTATTCCAACGAGTACGAGCAAATTCGTCGGGTCTACAAAAAAGACGTTCGGGCAGTGATTTCTCTCATCCAACAATCGATTCGGAACGAGGAACTGCTCCGCCGGACTCGAGCCGAAATTTTGGCTGATATTGATGATTACTGGGTTCTGGAGATCGATCGGCACATTGTCGGTTGTGTCGCAATGTATCCTTACCCGGAGCAAAAAATAGCGGAGCTAGCCTGCCTTTATGTCAGCCGCTCAACTGAAAACCAGGGCTTAGGAAGAAAACTCATGTCATTTGTCGAAACCTTGGCCAAACAGCGCGGTTTCAATCGTCTCTTCGCATTATCGACCCAGGCTTTCGTATATTTGCAGCAAAAAGGAGGGTTCATGGAAGCCGATGCCGATATTCTTCCGCCCGAGCGGAGGGTTAAATATGAAGCCAGCGGTCGAAATTCCAGGATCCTGGTTAAAAACCTCACTCCTGAGCCTTTGACGAAAAGCATTCTGACTTCCCTCCATTCTTCGTAACCGGTCAACCTGCATGCCAAATTCCCCGCACGATCTTGGCGCGCTGTTGATCGATTTGGTCGTCCTCTGCCTCTATTTTTTCGGTATCGTTGGGATTGGTCTTTGGGCAGGACGGCGTAACCGAACCCTCAGTGAATTCGCCCTCGGCGGACGGTCGATCCCCTGGTGGGCGGTGTTGGCATCGATCATTGCCGCGGAAACAAGCGCCGCGACCTTCTTAGGGGCTCCAACCGAGGGCTTCAAAACACGCAGCTTCATTTACGGTCAGATGGCGATCGGGACAGTTCTGGCCCGCGTCATCGTCGCATTCACCTTTATTCGCCCGTATTACCGGTACGGGGTTCAAAGCATTTATGAGTTTCTAGACATACGATTCGGGCCACTGACCAAAAATTTGGCTAGTGCACTGTTTCTGTTCACGCGAGTTCTCATGATCGGCGCGCGTATTTATCTAGGGGGTGTTATTATCAAAGTCATTTGGCAATTCCTGTTCCCCAATTCGCCAATCGATCTCTGGGTTTACTTTTGGGGGATTCTGTTTGTCACCGTACTAACTACTATCTATACAGCCGTTGGCGGTATTAAGGCAGTGGTCTGGACTGACATGATCCAGGCATGTTTGATGGTTAGTTCAGTTGCTCTCGCGATCTGGTTAATTGTTAGTCATATTCCAGGACGATTCGCAACTGTTAGTCAAGAGCTTGGTGGGATACCTCCTTTCTTTCAGGTTGGTTTCAATGCCGGAGATGGCTTGTGGAGTGCGGTCAAAAGCTTACTGCAAGAACCTTACACGATAGCGTCCGCTTTAGTCGCTTCAACGTTCATTACCATGTCAACTCATGGAACCGATCAGGACATGGTGCAGAGGATGTTAACTGCCACTGACTTCAGGAAGTCGCGGCTCTCTCTCATCACGAGCGGACTAGCCGATCTGCCGATTGCGACAAGTTTCTTGTTAGTTGGGATCCTTTTATGGGTTTTTTATAAAATCCAACCTGATTCCAATCTGCCGGCGGCCGACAACGAGATTTTCGCGTACTACATCATCACACAGATGCCGGTAGGCTTGCGCGGCTTGATCGTGGCGGGGGTCTTTGCCACGATGATGGGATCAACGTCTGCGGCGTTAAATGCTCTGGCAACGAGCTTTACGAAAGATTTCTTTCTGCCGTATTTCCCGCATCGTGACTCGCAAAGAACGCCGATTTGGGCAGCCAGGGTCTCCACCGTGGTATTCGCCGGATTGATCATTGTGGTTGCGATGGCGACGGCGATCGCAGTGTTGATTGATCCCAAACTGACGATTATCGCGATTGTATTTCAAATTGCGGGATATACTTACGGGGCATTGCTTGGTGTGTTTCTGGTCGGCATGTTAACGAAAAGCCGAGGTAGCGATCGAAGCAATATCTTCGCCATGCTGTTAGCTATCGTCGCAGTTTTGGTGATTGCGCGAGTTAAATTACCTGGGTTCGATATAGTTAGTTTATTTAGTCAGGGCCGCCTGCGCTGGGTCGATTGGAATCTCGGCGGCTGGCTTCCTCCGAGTTGGCCGTCGATCGCCGGGCCTTGGTGGGTTTTTATAGGCTGCGTCGTCTGCTTTCTTGTGAGTATCAGTTTTAAGACACCGCGGAGCCAGATTGTGCGGAGCCAAGGGCGTTTGCGAGAGGCCGAAGACCTAGCTCCAGACGGCGGGGATGTAAGTTCGGCGGCAGTCAAGTGAAGAGTGCAGGCGGTAGCAGAATTTATTAATCGATGGTATCGAGTTTTTGCTTGCTGCTCAGGCCGAGACTTCTTTATTCTCCACGACGCTCGACGGAGAAAAGGCGGGTCGTTGTGAATAACTTGTGAACAAACTATGTTGGGCGAATTTTGGTTCCGTGGAGGTGCCGTTTGGCATACTGGTGACGAACTCATCACGATGAACCAAGTACGATTTAGATGTACCCCTGCTCGACCAATGTAACCCCTTCATTCGCTACTGGTTCGATCGCTTTCTCGTCTTCTTTTTTCATCTAGTGGTTATCTGGAGGTCGAATTCGTTTCGGGCAGGGGATGTGGGCGACACTGCGAGTAAAACATCACTGGCTGCATGCGAACTGTGGATAATGTAACTATGGAACAGAGCTTCCGAGGGATTTGGGAAGAGATCGCGGGTAATATCCGGCCTCATGTAAGCAACGACGCTTTCAATCGATGGTTTTCCGAAATCGAGCTCGTTCAAACGGACGAATGCATGCTCACCTTCCAGGTACCAAACACGATTCATCAGCTCTGGATTGAGAGCAATTATCTACCCCTTGTCCAATCTGCGACATTAGCCGTCTTGGCCGGCCCTCGAGAAATCAAGTTTCGGGTAGCCGACCAAGATAAGGTGAAGGCACTTGTTCCCGACCGGGAGCCGAAGCCGGAAGAGCTGCCCCCGGCCAGGACTTCAGAAAAAGAGGCTGACGGGGCCGCGGTGCACGGGATGAACCCGCGAAACACCTTCGATACGTTTGTCGTCGGCTCGAATAATCAATTTGCTCATGCTGCCGGCTTGGCGGTAGCTCAGTCACCGGCAAAGACTTATAATCCTCTTTTCATTTATGGGGGGGTCGGTCTGGGCAAGACGCATCTGATGCAAGCGATTGGGCAGCATGTAACGGACCGAAAAAAGAATTTCAAGGTGATGTATCTCTCGAGTGAGCGATTTACCAACGAGTTCATCGATGCGATTCAGCACAATACCCTGGTCAAATTTCGCAAACGCTATCGTCAGGCCGACCTCTTATTGATAGACGATATCCACTTTTTGGCCGGAAAAGAGCGCTCGCAAGAGGAGTTTTTTCACACGTTCAATACCCTTTTCGATGGTCGCAAACAGATCGTGTTGTCTAGTGACCGTCCAGCGAGCGAAATTTCTAATCTCGAGCATCGATTGGTTTCGCGGTTTGAGTGGGGGTTAACGGCCGAACTCCAGCCACCCGACATTGAGACCCGGATGGCTATTCTGCGGAAGAAGGCACAGTCTTTACACGTTCAGCTTGCACCAGACGTTCTTGAGTTTTTGGCACAGCGGGTCCGGACGAACGTTCGCCGGTTGGAGGGTGCCCTGATGCGTGTTGCCTCGTTCGCATCCCTGAGCGGACGCGAGGTTTCTCGAGATGCGGTTGAACACCTGTTGCGCGACATTCTTCAGGAGGAAGCGAAGAAAACGGTAACCATCGACCAGATCCAACGGAAAGTTGCCGAGCACTTTGACGTTAGGTTGGCTGACATGACCAGTAAGCGGCGTCCGGCGAACATCGCGTTTCCTCGCCAGGTGGCGATGTATCTGGCGCGGCGTCATACCAAGGCTTCGCTCAACGAGATTGGAGATGCGTTCGGTGGCCGCGATCACGGTACGGTGCTGCACGCCTGCAAAACCGTTAAAGAGCGCATGACCAAAGAGGATCAGGTCCGGCAGCTGGTCTTTCTGCTGGATAGTCAACTCGAGCGTTAGGCCTAAGATTCCGTGATTCCCCGGGGACCTTCGCTGTCGGAATTGGGTAGGAGGGTGCTTGGCCGAGCGGCCGTGGTACTGGTCGCCGGGATCGGCCATCACGGTAGGTGAAATCCTCCGTGCGCTGAAAACGTACTATGTCTGTCTGTGGGAGCAGCGCCCGGGTTCGTGCCATGCATGAGGAGTGATCGGTGTTGCGTTTCCCGTTCGATTTATCGATGCAGGACGAAGATGGCGAGAGGCAATATTGGCGGCGAACGGGAAAAATCTCCCGACTTCGCGAGCCTTTGTCGCGGCCACGCGCGTAAACTACGCAGGCGCGGGATGCGGGGGCGAGCCTTATCTTGCCGAGACGGCAGATCAGCTCCGGAGGAACCCGGATCAGGCTTTCGCCGTACCTCAACATGGGAATCGGCGATTATCGAGGACGACGGCAGCCGGTCTGTTATAGCCTTCACATTGTTAAGATGGCAAAATGGGTGGCCAAGGCGGAAGCATGTGTAGCAAAAATCGTGATGCCTTGCGACGCAATCATTGACCGAAAGAAAGATTTTATTTAAGCAGCGAAAGGTGATTCACTGGTCAAATCCTCTTGACGTTCGCTTTTGCCCTACTCTCAGCGACTTGCGGAGGGTAGGGGCGCATGATTTTATATCTCATACACCATGAAATTTAGTGTCAGTAAGGACAAGCTGCTTGAAGGTCTATCAACGGTGCAGAATGTCGTCAGCACAAGAACTACTCTGCCAATTCTGTCCAATGTATTACTACAAGCAGCCGACGGAAAAATCCGGCTGACTACGACCGATTTGGACGTCGGAGTGCAGGGAAGCGTAGAAGCGCAAGTCGAACGGACCGGGGCAACGACTTTGCCCGCGCGGCGGTTGTTTTCGATCGTACGCGAGCTGCCCGCGTCCGAGATCTACTTCGATGTGGATACAAAAAATTTGGCTGCAATCCGCAGTGGTTCCAGCTATTTCAAGATACTCGGGCTTCCAGAAGAAGAGTTCCCGCCGTTAGCTCGATTCGAAGACGCGAAGGTCTTTACAATTGCCCAAAAATCTCTCAAGGACGGGCTAAAGAAGACCTCCTACGCTATCTCGACCGATGAAACGCGTTATGTGTTGAACGGAATTCTGTTCTCGTTCAAAGAGAATATGTTGACGCTAGTGGCAACCGACGGCCGCAGGTTAGCCCTGGTGGATCTCGATCTCGAGTTTCCCAAGAGCCAGGAAGTCGATCTGATTGTTCCAACCAAAGCTGTAATCGAGCTGCAGCGTCTTTTGCATGAAGAGGGGGATATGAAGGTGAGTGTGGGCGATAATCAGATTGCATTTGAGCTCAACGAATCTTTCCTGGTTTCGAAGTTGATCGAAGGCAATTATCCAAATTACCGCCAAGTCATTCCGAGTGAAGCGAAAGAGCGAGTGACACTTGAACGAGAGACTTTCTTGAATGCCGCTCGCCGCGTATCGTTGCTGGCCAGCGAAAAATCGAATTCGGTGAAGCTGATATTCACGAAAGGTAATATCGATATAGTGGCAAACACGCCCGATGTTGGTGAAGCCAAGGAATCGCTACCGGTCATGTATAAAGGCAAAGAATTTTCCATCGCCTTCAATCCGGAATTCCTGATGGCCCCGCTTCGGAATCTTTCGGAGGACGAGATCTATTTGGATCTCATCGATGAAATGAGCCCGGGAGTAATCAAAATCTCTGGCCCATTCCTATACGTTCTCATGCCGATGCGGTTGAGCTAGCCGCCCTTCAGACCGATGACAAATGACAGATCGCCTCGCCTCGGATAGGGGTTGCGGCAATCGTATCCGTGGCTGTTGTCATCTGCAATTTGTCATTTGTCATGGAGCCTCAAGGGCTCTATCATCTGACCTCCACAACGCTCACGTGGCGGAACTGGCAGACGCGTACGGCTCAGGACCGTATGGGGTAACCCGTGGAGGTTCGAGTCCTCTCGTGAGCATGTTATTTCGTGGACAGACCACTAGGATCCAATGCAGACAGATTTCTCCGCGACAGATCCGTTGTCGATTCGAGAGATGTTCGGACGCGTCGCTGGACGCTACGATCGTGCCAACCAAATCCTTAGCTTCGGGGTCGATAAACATTGGCGGCACGTCGTCGGTAGTCTGGTGGCAAGCTGGGGTCCTCAGCGAATCCTGGATCTGGCGACGGGGAGCGGAATTTTGGCCCAAGAGCTTCAGCGACAGAACCCGAAAGCTTATTTGGTTTGCGCCGATTTTTGCGCTCCAATGCTTCAGGTCGCGAAGCATCGCGGCTTGAGTAACTTGATCGTCGCCGATGGCATGGCTCTACCCTTTGCCGAAGAGGCATTCGATGTTGTTACAATCGCTTTTGGTTTGCGAAACATGCAATCGTTCGAGCGTGCTCTCACTGGAATTTCGCGGATTTTGCGCCCGGAGGGCCACGTGCTTATCCTCGACTTTTCCTTACCGGCCGGTCCATTCCGTCCTTTTTACCAATTCTACCTCCATTTTGTGCTACCCCGATTGGCCGGGTTGATCACCGGCCATGCCGCCGCTTATCAATATCTGGGAGAAAGTATTGAGCGCTTCCCTCGCGGAATAGAGATGTTGGATCTCTTGGAGCGGACCGGTTTTCGGAACGCCCAGCTGCGCAGTTTGACCGGTGGAATTGTAGCCATCTACTACGCTGATAGAGTCAACGTCAGCTAACGACATGAACACCAACGAACGACAGGGAGCGCGCGCTGACGTTCGTTGGCGTTCGCTCATCTAGCCAATCGCGCGCTCAGTTGTTGATAATCGTTCGCTCCGATCAGAAAGACGCGGTTTGAGAACATCGCGTATCGGTCACCTCGTTCGTTAGCGCCCCCGATTTGCAGCTCGAATTGACCGGTCTTCGTGTGCATTCGGATCGTTTCAGTCGGATGATCCAGTCCATAGGCTGGTTGAGATGATCGCACCCAAGCGACAGCCCGAATGTGCGAGACGGTGTTGAGAAAAGTCTGCAACGCGGTTTCGTTCTGGGCCTCGGCCTTTTCTTTGGTGAACCATTTTCCTCGATCATCGCGAACTAGTTCGACTTTACCTGCATCGTTCTCTATCTCGATCGATACTAAATCACTCCGTTGGAGATTAAGAACATCAAGTGCCCAGAAATCGAAGTCATGAGTTGGAAGCGAGCTTACGGTTTGCTCTGATACGGAGAAAACGTAGGGCTCTTCTTCAATTCGAGCGTAATAGGCATTCTTGTCCAACTTACCGATAGCAAAAGTCGCGATCGGTTCCTCTCCCGCTCCGCTCTCCGCGGTATTGTCAGAGGCATAGGAGCTGAATCCGATCCGCAAAGCTGGTACATCGAGTCGGTATCGACTGAGATCGGCGGCGGTATCAGAGACAAACTCCTGAACATCAGTACCATTGAGGGTGGCGATTAGTCGATTTACGACTTCGGCGTTCGCGGGAGCGTTTTGCTGGCTGACAATGTCCCAACCATTCTCGTGTCGAGCAAGGAGGACGCTTGAGGTCCCGGGTTGGTCGATTCTGATGCGATCAATGATATCAGAATTGAGTCTGGCAATTCTTCGATCTCTTAGCTGGTTGGGTTTTACGTTGATTGCTTGAGCGAAAGAATCGGTCACCACCAATAATGATGGTCGTGAAGGTACCCGTAGATAGATCTTACCTGGCTGACTCGGTACCGGCGAGCCGCAGAAGATTTCGACCTTCTCGTCACCGGAGAAAAGTGAGATCGAACGGCTGGAATTTTCTATCTCGGTGTTCGGTATTTTTTCGCCCTCGACGAAATCCAGGATAGGCGTCGCATTAATCTTCTCCAATGCAGCATTGACTATGTCATCATCGGCTCGTGCCTTGATCGGCCGGACAATTTGCCAGCCATTCTGTTGCCGCACGAGTTCGATGTCTCCAGCGGTCTGATGGACAATCACACGGTCGATCTGAGTGGTAAGAAAAGGCGTGATCTGATGATCACGAAATGCATTCGAGCGCTTTGATATTAGATTTTTTAGCTCATTTCCGGTAACGAAGACCACGTCACTACCTTCGGTACGCACATAGCAGGTTCCTTCGACTGCCGTGTCAGCGCCGAATTCGATTACGGAGTGTCGATTTTTGGTTTGCCAAGCAACCTTGAGATGCGGCTTTTGCAGGCCGAAGTCTTTGAGCCGTTTTTGCTTTTTCTCGCCCTTTCCGAGATTTGAAATTATATCGTCGCGGCGAAGGAACTGAATATTGTCTAAAAGCGAATCCACAACCTGAGCGTCCGCCCGATCGTTCACCGGAGCGATGATTTGCCAACCGGTCGCGGTTTTATTCAGGATGGTATTGGCGCTTTCGTTCGTGATCTGAAGACGCGTCACCTCGGTACGATCTAAGTCAACGACATATCCGGTCCGATTTTCACGAGTGGTCGGGGTTCGGCGGTCGAGGATCCAAATGAAAAGTCCGAGGCCGAGGGCAATGATCAGCAGAGCGACTGTGGTCCGCAGATTCATTTTGTTTATTGGCGTCGAACCGCCCAAACCGCGGTGCCGAGAATAGCTACCAGTAATGGAATACCGATCACCGTCAGGAATAAAATGCGCTCCATTTGAATCGGCGTCAGATCCAACATGTATGGATGTGGCGCTTTCGGTGCGATCGCCAGTAATTGCTCCCGCTCGGACAACCAATTCACACATAACAAGAGAAAATCGACATCGGGAGCTGCACGAGTCAGTGATTCATCGCGGATAAAATCAACATTTCCGATCAACGCCAGGCGTGATGAAGAGCGAACCTGGACTCGCTGATCTTCAATTGAGCCTTTCTCTAAAGCCCAACCGAGAAAGAGCGGAGGCGAAAGATCGGCGCCCTGGTGAAAAGTCGGATTAGCATTAGAATGGAGAAAGTCATCTTTTTCACCCCAGTAATTCGGAACGGCCGGGGTGAGCATCTTAGAGGCACGGATCCCGAGTTGCTTCAGTCGTTGTTCATCTATGCTAATTGATCGGCTTCCCGCCGGAAAGTAGCCCGGTACCTGATTGAGTGATTTAAGAAATGAGGCGTTCCCTAATATCTGAGTGTAAACGTCCAGCGTAATTGATTCCTCTTGGATTCCGGTCTTTACCCGTGTGACAATGAGATCATCATCGGGATGAAGTCCCAACTCGTTCAGAAAAGTGTCGAGCGTCGGCGTCTTAGCGCGACCATTCAACAGCACGAGAAGCCGTCCGTCTTCATTCCAATATCGTCGAAGCAGGCCGATCTCCTGTGTGCTCAGATCGTATTCAGGCCCGGCTAGAATTACGGCAGCGTAGTCGGTGGGTATCTTCTCGAGGCCGCTCAAGCTAATTTCCTGAATCTGCAAGTGCGCACCTTCGATTAACTCCCGAAAGCGGTCGAGGGTTGCATTATCAGCCAAGGAGAGTTCTCGGTGACCGACAATCATGCCAAGCTTCGGTGTTTTGTCCTGAATCAATTCGATCAGCGCGCTAGTTAGCACCTGTTCGCCCTTAAAATTTTTGACCTCCGGAGCCTCGTTATCGTCGAACATATCGGAGGATCCGTAATCAGCTAGATCGACGGCCCGGATCGTTTTCTGCCGGCCGTCGCAGTCCAGAACGATGATATTGTCATTACTTCCGAATCGGAATTTCTCCTGCAGCTCTCTGGCTCGAGTAATATTTCGGTAGGGATCGACCGTTTCTACCCGAAGGTGTCGCTTTCCGGCGTACTCATATTCCTTGAGCAGATTCTCAACGTCGTTATACAGCTCGGCGCCCGGTGACTTAGTCCCCGTACTGGAAAAGAAGACATAAATTTTGACCTCCTTTTTCAGCGAGCCGAGAAATTTTCGAGTGAGCCCGGAAAGGGCATATTTGCTGGTTCGCGAGAGATCCCAACGACCAAATCGGCTAAAGCTCAGATAGTTCAGCATCAGGACGATCAAGGTCGCGAGAGCGATCTGCACCACCACGTTAGCGGCGGTGCGGACTCGTTGCGCGTGAAGAGAAGAAGCACCTTTTCGAGCCATGACCTCTCGCAGTTATAGTTTCCAGCGCCGGTACTGGAATACGTGATAAGTCATGACTAAAACGAGGAGAGCGAAAGTTGGATAAAAAACCAAAGGGCGGGTATCGATTATCCCACGAGAGAAAGACTCCATGTGATCAAGCTGAGCAACGTACGCAGTCAAATCGTGCACTAAAGGCGACGACGAGCTATCGATGATGTAGTTGATCATCGTCAAAAAAAAGGTTCCCAGCACGAAGACCAGTCCCATCATAGCTGCGATTATCTGGTTGGAGGTCAATGACGAAGCTAAACAACCAAGCGACACATTAAACGTACCCATGGCGAGCAATAAGAGGTAAGGGCCCCAGATCTGCGCACCGGTACCCACCACGCTGCGATTGCCGAGCCAGCTGAAGATCAAAAAATAGAGAATGCTCGGTAGCCACATGCTTAAATAGAAAATCAATGCGGCCAGGTACTTCGATGCGACGACCTCCCAATCTCGAACCGGGGCAGTCATCAACGTCTCGATCGTTCCCAGCTTAAATTCTTCCGCGAACAACCGCATCGTGATGACGGGGAATACCAGAAGATAAGCGATCCAAAAAAACAGGGTATTAAAAAAGGCTTGAATGAGGGTTAGTTCGGAAGGCCCCCGACTCAGCAGGGCCAGCGCGAACCAGAACGATAGTCCGTTCAAGATCAGAAAGAAAAAGAGAACAACATAGGCTATGGGCGAAAAGTAGAACGCCGAAAGTTCTCTGGCCAGCAAAGTGAAAAACCTTCTCATCGCTGACTAACGATCGGTGTGGGTGAGTTAAACAAAGGCGTCTTCCAGCGTCGCTCGTTCCTTGCTTAATTCTCGAATCACCCACTTGCGCCCAACCGCTAACTGAAAAATCTGTTCGCGAGGATCGCTGTTAGCCTCGATCCGGATCTCAAAGCAGCGCCACTCGCCGTTGGAAACGGCGCGGACCTCTCGCACACCAGCTATTTCTTCCAGGTGAGGGACCGGATCTTCCGACCCGGATTTCACCTCTAGGCGCAAGAGTCCCGAAGTGCGAAGCTGGTTTACCAGGTTCTCCGGGGTATCGGACGCTTCAATTCGCCCTCGGTTGATAATAATCACTCGGGAACAGGTCGCTTCCACCTCAGAAAGAATGTGAGTCGAGAGCAATATGGTATGGCGTTCCCCCAGCGACTTGATGAGTTCTCGCACCTGGCGAATTTGGTTGGGATCGAGGCCGATCGTCGGTTCATCTAAAATAAGCAGATCGGGCTCATGAATCATCGCTTCGGCAAGGCCGACCCGCTGGCGGAAACCTTTTGAAAGGCCAGCAATCTTCTTTCGCCCGACTTCGCGTAACCCGCAAAGCTCCTTAATTACTCCAATGCGATTCTTTAATCGCTTTCCGGAGAGTGCTTTCAGTGCTCCGCGATAGCGGAGATATTCGTTGACTCGCATGTCGTGATAGAGAGGTACACTTTCCGGAAGATAACCAATATGCCGTCGCGCTTTAAGCGACTCCGAAAAAACGTCGAATCCGGCAACGGTGGCTCGACCCGAACTGGCTGGCATGTAGCTAGCCAAGATTCGCATCGTCGTAGTTTTTCCTGCTCCGTTCGGACCCAAAAATCCTACGATTTCTCCTTTTCCGACTTCAAAACTGATCTGGTCGATGCCGGTAACGCCAGCGTATTTCTTTGTGAGCTGCTCGACTTTGATCATTAGGAGTAATTATAGAGACTAACTTGGCCGATCATAACTTAGCTGCATCAGAGAAGGTTAGGCGGTCGCTTGCTTCGCGAGGGCGAACTACGCGGATGACTATTGCTGGAGGAACCGCTCAGTTTAAGCTGTTCCACCTTTGCTCGTACAGTTTCTGCCGGGATGGCGAAACCGAGACCCTGAGTAGGGATGCCTTGGGATGTGAACGCCATTTTCACCGAACTGACCCCGACCAGCGAGCCGGAAAGATCAATCAGTGGGCCTCCGCTATTGCCCGGGTTTATTGCGGCATCCGTCTGCAACATGTTGTGGTATTCGGTTCCTTGAACCGTGACGGTGCGGTCGGTCGCGCTTAGAATTCCACGACTCACCGAACTCCCGTAGCCCAAGGGATTACCCAGAACCAGAACCGTTTCTCCGAGGAGATTAGGCGATAGTTTACTAAGCTCGATATACGGTAAAGCAGCGCCGTCCTCGATGCGGATCAATGCAAGATCGGAAGCAGAATCGCCAGCCACGTAGCGAGCATTGAATGACCTTCCGTCGTTTAGTGTGACCTTGATCTTTA
>Ga0137418_10003907_pt1 | contig 13665 bp, 11 predicted proteins | sample CZODoug3_1_2_16f_FD_122242 | JGI IMG/M metagenome (GOLD analysis project Ga0137418, IMG submission 122242) | Vadose zone soil fungal communities from Angelo Coast Range Reserve, California, USA - CZODoug3_1_2_16fungal (Hybrid Assembly) | ecosystem: Environmental > Terrestrial > Soil > Vadose...
ACGATGGGATTGCCGGAAACAAAGGTGCGCGAATTGTCCACTGAGGCTGGCTTCAGCTCGGTCCGCCGCCTGCCGCTGGAGAACCCCTTCAACATTCTCTATGAAGTTAAACCTTGATCCGAGGCCGCTCAGAGGTCGAGCGTCAGTGAAAATCAGCCGGGGGTATGCCTGGATAGGAGCCCGGCATCGCGTACTCTGCTAGCCCCGAACATTAGCTGTCTATCGCCTGGACGGCGGCCGGATATCCGTGGCCGATTTGCGTCCTCGCCGCACTACCGCTGCTCGCGCCATTGAACGGTCTGGTGCGCGGCCGCCGCTACACCTACGCCTGGGCCACCCTGTTCGCGATCCCCTATCTCGCCTTCGCTCTCACGGAACTGTTGGCCAATCCCGCCGCCCGCTGGGTGGCCGCAATGAGCTTGATGCTCGTATTCGGCTGGTTCTGCACTATGGTTCTGTTTTTGCGTGCTTCTCGAGCGCGTCGCGAATGAAGGGAATGGTGAGCCGGCGCTGAGCAACCAGCGACGCCTCATCGAGCTGGTCGAGGACTGCGAACAACGAATGCATGTCGCGCGGCATGCGCTTCAATAAGTACTCGGAGGTCTCGTACGGCAGCTGCAATCCCCGCTGCGCAGCGCGCAGCCGCAGCGCCTCGATACGGCCATCGTCGCCGAGCTCCCTCAATTGATACACGACACAGGCGGCGGCGCGCGATCCCCAGTCCCCGAGGCGCCAATCGAGTCGGCGCGGCGCCGACGCGGCGGCAAAGATGAGCCGGGTGCCAAGTTCCGACGCTTCGTTGAACAGGCGGAACAACGCGCTCTCCCACGCCAAATCTCCGGCTACGGCGTCGACGTCGTCGACGCACAGCACCCGAGCGCGCTCGAATCCCGCCAGCGCCTCCGGGGGCAATTCGCGCGGCGCTGCCAACGGAAAATAGGCGGCGGGCGAAGTGGCGTCCGGCGCGCCCGATGCCGCTTCGCCGGACGCCGCTTCGCCCGCGGCCGCGCACACCGCCTGCAGCAGATGGGTCTTGCCCGAACCGCTCGCACCCCAGAGCCACAGCGGCACGGTGCTCGGGGTCCGCAGTGTTGCGACGATTTCGCTGTTGGGTCCCGGCCAAAAGCTCGCGAATACCGCATCCGCGCGCAACTTCACTCCCAGCGCGAGCTGTTTCACGGGCGCCGGTCGCCGGCGCGCGCGGCGGCACGCGGCTTCGTCAGGCCCAACGCCCGCCGGCCATAGATCAGCACGTAGTCGATGCCGCTGACGGTCACGGTCACGAACACCAACGCGCCGAGCACCGCCCCGACCCATGCCGGCGGCAGAGAAAATTGTTCCCGGCCGACGACCGCCAAAATGAACGCAGCCTGACACAGCGTGTTGAATTTGCTGACGACCGACGGACGCACGTTGAGCGGCCCGAACCAAAGCCGGTAGACCAGCGCGCCGACCACGATGATCACGTCCCGTGCCACCGCGGCCGCCATCAACCACAAGGGCACGAGCTTCAAATAGGCGAGCGTGATGAATACGGTGACCAGCAACAATTTATCCGCGGCGGGATCGAGCACGGCGCCGAGGTCGCTCTGCCAACCGTAGCGCTTGGCCAGGAAGCCGTCGGCCGCATCCGACAGCGCCGCCACGCCGAATAGGACGATGGTTGTCGCCAGGTGATGGTGTGCAAGCGCCACGGCGATGGGTGCGACGAGCAAAATTCTGATCGAGCTGATGACATTCGGGATGTGGCGCGGAGACCAGGACACGCGATTAACGTCGAAGTTGGAAGCGCAGAATTCCATTGTCGCCGGCGGCGATCGGCTGCAAACGCCCACTCAAGGAAAGCGTGCGCTGCAGCGATTCGGCTCCGCCGCGCGTCGCCAGACGAAATCTAATGGTATCGCCCGTCAAGGCCACCACGCTCGCATGCGAAATGAACGTCAGCGAATCGAGATAGGTCTGCACATTGGCATATTCCCGAAGATCGGCGACCCCGGCCACCTCGATGTCGATCGGCGCGAGATTGCCGCTGGCGGCGAATAGCCCCGCATACAAATCCGCCGTGCGATTCACGCCCTCCAAGGCGCCGGAAAATTCGCTGCTGCGATCCTGAAACAAATGCGTCCAACGCACATTGGCGGTCGCGCTCGTGCCTGTGGCCCTGCCGATGAGTATTCCCTCGCCGCCGAGGCGCCGACCCATGTCCGCCAGGGTGGACGGAGCGGTGCCGGTCACGCCGGCGTAGTCCAGTCGGTTCCTCTGCACCTCGGCTGAACTCGGCCAGAGCAGAGGCACGCCGCGCAGGGCCGCCGCCGCATCGATGGCGGTTTTCAATTCGGAGGTATCTTCGGCGGTGATGACGGTACCGGATTGGGGACCCGTTTGGGCAGTCAGCCAGACGAAGGTCGTCGGCCGTTCGTGACCCCAAAGGGGCTGGCCATTCTGCGTGAGCCACCGTTCGATGGCCGGCCCATCGAAGGACACCCACACCTGGCCGTCCGGGGCGCCGCGATATTGCTGCACGTAGCGCCGCGCATTGCCGATCAACGGCGCCAGCGTCGGGTCGTCCTCGGCCGTGCGGCGCCCGGTGACGCGAACCAGCACGATCTTCATGGCGGCTTGAAAGGCCTCGGTCTGAGCCGCCTCCGAGCGGTCGGCCATGGGCGCCGCCGCTTGGTAGAGCTCGGAACGCGTCAGCCCGAGACTCGCGGCGCTGAAGCACAGCGCCGCCGCGCTCAAGCACAAAATCACTGCCGGACGCAAATTTCGCAGACAAAAGACGTTGAAATACTGTGCCATGGTGTTATCGCGGAAGCCTCGAGTCCCCTGATGTAAAATACCACAGCTGGCCGACCTGCCGCGTCGGGCCAGCCGGCCTCCCCGGCGCCGAACCGCCGGCTTGGCGCACCATTGAGGGTTTTGAATGACTGAACGATCTCCCGTAACCTACCGCGAGGCTGGAGTCGATATCGACGCCGGCGAGGAACTCGTCGAACGGATCAAGCCCCACGTCAAGCGCTCGATGCGCCGCGAGGTGCTGGGCGGCATCGGCGGTTTCGGCGCCTTGGTGGAAGTGCCGCTCGACCGATATCGAAAGCCTGTGCTCGTGTCGGGAACCGATGGAGTCGGCACGAAGCTGCGCCTCGCCATCGACACCCGCCGCCACGACACGGTGGGCATCGATTTGGTGGCCATGTGCGTGAACGATGTGGTGGTTCAAGGCGCCGAGCCGCTATTTTTCCTCGACTACTTTGCAACGGGCAAGCTCGACGTCGGCGTGGGCGAACGGCTCATCGCCGGCATCGTCGACGGCTGTGTGCAAGCCGGCTGCGCGCTGGTGGGCGGTGAAACGGCCGAGATGCCGGGCATGTATCACGGCGAGGATTACGATCTGGCGGGGTTCTGCGTCGGCATCGTGGAAAAAGACGCCATCATCGACGGATCGGCCACGCGCGCCGGCGACGTGGTTCTCGGACTGCCGTCCTCGGGACCCCATTCCAACGGATTTTCGTTGATTCGAAAAATACTCCAGGTCACCGGCGCCGGCCTCGAAACCTCGGTTGACGGCGTGAACCTCGTCGATCGGCTCATGGCGCCGACGCGCATCTATGTGAAGCCCCTGCTCCGGCTGATCGCGGAACTCCCGGTGCACGGACTTGCGCACATCACGGGCGGCGGCCTCGTGGAGAACATACCGCGCGTGCTGCCCGATGGCATGGAGGTGGTTTTGGAACGCAAGGCCTGGCGCCGCGAAGCGGTATTCGACTGGCTGCAGCGCCAGGGTCAGGTTGCCGATGCGGAAATGTACCGCGTATTCAATTGCGGCATCGGCATGACCATTCACTTGGCGCCGGGCGATGCCGATCGTGCCATCGGCATCCTGCGCGACATGGGCCAGGAGGCACTCGTCATCGGCGAAGTGCGCACCGGCACGCGCGGTGTCGTCATCGCGTGAAGAGCGAGCTACCCCGGCGGCCGATCGTCATTCTGATATCGGGGCGCGGCAGCAATATGCGCGCGCTCATCGAGCAAAGCCGCCGGCCCGGCTCGGCTTATTCCGTGTGCCGAGTGTTTTCCGACAGGCCCGACGCTGCCGGGCTCGAAATCGCGGGCAATCTCGGTATCCCGGCGCAGGCGCTGGCCGCCGCCGAAGGGACGGATCGAGCCGCCTACGATCGCGCCCTGGCCGCCGCGATCGGCGAATGCTCGCCGTCGTTGATCGTGCTCGCCGGATTCATGCGCATCCTGTCCGCGCAGTTCGTGACGGACTTTGCCGGAAAAATATTGAACATCCATCCGTCGCTGCTGCCCAAATTTCCGGGCCTGCATACGCACCGGCGCGCTCTGGAGGCACATGAGCCCGAGCACGGCGCGACGGTGCATTTCGTCACCGAACGACTGGACTGCGGTCCGGGGATCATCCAGGCGCGCGTTGCAGTGGCTGCGAACGACGACGAGGCGAGCTTGGCGGCGCGAGTGCAGGCGCTGGAACACCGCATCTACCCTGTCGCCGTGCGCTGGTTCTGCGAGGGTCGATTGCGTTACGACGCAGGTTGTGCGTGGCTGGACGGCAGGCTGCTGCGCGAGCCTGTGCAGTTCAGCGGCGCCGAGCGATGAGAGGCCTCATGAGCGTTAGAGGATTCGCTGCGGTTCGAAGGTTCGCTGCGTTGTCGTTGGCCATCATCGGCCCCTCTGCCGGCGCACAGACGCCGTCTGCCGCGCCATCTACCGCCGATGCCGGCGTCACGCCCTTTTCCGCCCACTACCAAGCGGACTGGAAGAGCATCAACGTGGGCACCAGCGACCTCGAACTCAAGCAAGACGGGGAGCCCGGCCATTACCTCTACACATGGACGATCACGGCGCACGGCATCTTCCGGCTGTACCGCGACGAGGTAACTCAAAAGAGCTGGCTCACCATCAATGCCGACCACGTTCGCCCGGAAAAGTACCGCGCCGAAGACGGCAAATCCAGCGTCAGCCTGGATTTCGACTGGGATGCCGGACGCGTGCACGGCACGTCGGAGGACAAAGCGGTCGACTTGAAGGTCAAGGACGGAACCCAGGACGTGATGTCCATCCAGGTCGAAGTGATGCTCGGTCTGAAAAATGGAAACTTGCCGAAGACCTTCCAGATCATCGACAAAGACAAACCCAAGGAATTCATCTACACCCGGGAAGGGACCGCCAACATCAGAACCGCCCTGGGGCAACTCGACACCGTCATCGTCGCAAGCCAGCAGGCCGGAAACAATCGCATTCTACGGATGTGGTTCGCGCCGTCCTTGGGATTCGTGCCGGTTCAGGCGGAGCGGACCCGCGACGGGAAACTGGAGTTCGCCATGCGGATCAAGACTCTGAAGCGTTAGCTCGCTCAGGTCTTCGGCAGCGTCACGCCGCGCTGGCCTTGGTACTTGCCGCCGCGATCCTTGTACGAGGTTTCGCAGACTTCGTCCGATTCGAAGAAGAGCATCTGAGCCACGCCTTCGTTGGCGTAGATCTTCGCGGGCAGCGGCGTGGTGTTGGAGAATTCCAGCGTAACGTGCCCTTCCCACTCGGGTTCCAAAGGCGTTACGTTGCATATGATTCCGCAACGCGCGTATGTGGAATTATGAACGATGAAATCGTTGGCGACGAAGTTGTGCAGTGTCGGCACGGTGATGTCATAAACTTCTTCGGATCCAACGGGCTCGATTCGTTCGACCTCATCCCACACAGGTCCGTCGACGAGCGGACTGACATACGGATCACCGGTCATGAGGGCGACCCGTGCCGCGGCGGACATCGGCATGGATTGAGACGGCTGGGTACGAATGTCGAGCGCGCTCAAGCTGAGTCCACCAACCCGCGCGGCGGTGACGGCGACCGCCCAGGCCTCCTTGGGCAGCGTGTCGAAGTTGCTCTTACGCCTTGGTTGGGCGGCGATCAGCGGAAGCACTTGCTCCTGGAGTAGTTGCTGCTTCACCGAGCCGGGCGAAAAGCCGATTCTCTGGGCGAAACGCAAGATCTGATCCTTGTCCGTGATCTGTATTTTGCATGCCCGAGTTCCGATCGCAGTGGTCTTTTCGCGGATTAGCGAGAAGATCCCGAATCGCAGCAGAAGATGGTGCACATCCTCAATCAGCCGCCGCGACTTCGAGTAGTACTCGAGGAAGACGCCGCCATCGGAGTGATAAATGCTGCCGTCGCCGCTGAAGAGCGCCTGTAAAAACAGGCGAACCGAGGGCTCGGGCGCCGTGAAGATGATTTGCGGCACGAACTTGTCGGCGGCGCCGACATTGAGCTTGAGATTTCGCAGCCACTCGTGCGCGCGATTTCGCTCTGCGATCCCGCCCCTTCGCTTTCGATTAACCAGTCGATACCCATAACGACCGTTATAAGTGATCTCTCCCAGGCCGGAGGCCGCCATCGCGGACTCGAGGAGAGCGACTAGGGTCGGATCCGCGGTGGTGTACGTCGGACTGTGACCGGGCGTATTGCACTGCCCTTCTGAGATCATCAAGCCCACCAGAGTCGCTTCCCATTCAGGGATGGGCGTTTTTCCGAATATCGGAATCTCTCGGGCAACCGCAATACGATCGCCGGGCGCTAAATCGCCCAAGGGCACCCACCGCTTGAGCATTCGAAACGGGTGATTCGCCGTCGCTCGAATGCGCAACCCTGTCCGGGTGCGCAGCTCGAAGATCTCCCGCTTTCCCTGCGGCACGAAGGCCGACACTTTCGCCGGCCTCAAACGCGAGCCGTCCCAGGCCAGGGTGTGCTTGCCCCAGCGCATCTCAGTGATCGGTACATAGGCGCCGGTGTCGGCGTCGACCAGGCGGGTATCCCCGGTGACGCATTTCCCCAGACAAACAGTCAATACGCTCCGTGGAATCCTGAAATATTCCACCGTACCCGCGAGTGCAAAAGAGTTCGGCGGAATGATGCACACCGGCCCCTTGAAATCGACAAATGACTTCTCGTCGAATTTCTTTGGATCGACGATGGTGGAATTGATGTTCGTGAAGATCTTGAAATCGTCCCCGCAGCGCACGTCATATCCATAGCTCGAGGTGCCGTAAGACACGATCTTGTGGCCGTCGCTCATCCGCACCTGTTCGGGTGCAAACGGCTCGATCATTCCGTGCTCCCGCGCCATGCGCCTGATCCAACGATCGCTCTTGATGCTCACTAGGTCGCTTCTACGGTGATCTTGGGGAAGGCCCGGCTGTAATCCTTGTTCAAGGTCGCCAGCCGCGCCGCCGTGCGGCGCGCCATCTGAAAATAGGCCCGCGCGCGCACGCTGCCCGGCTCGGCTATCACCGTCGGAGCCCCGCCGTCCGCATCCTCGCGAATTTTGATGTCCAAGGGCAGCTCGCCCAACAGCTGCACGCCGTATTGGGTCGCCATGCGCGCGCCGCCGCCGCTGCCGAACACATGCTCTACGTGACCGCATTGACTGCACACATGCACGCTCATGTTCTCCACCACCCCGAGCACGCGAACTTCGACTTTCTCGAACATCTTGAGGCCCTTGCGCGCGTCCAGCAGGGCGATATCCTGAGGGGTGGTGACGATGACGGCGCCGCTCACGGGCACCCGTTGCGCCAGCGTCAGCTGTATGTCGCCGGTGCCCGGCGGCATGTCGACCACCAGATAGTCCAGTTCGCCCCAATTCGTCTCGCCCAACAGCTGGGTGAGCGCCTGGGTCACCATCGGCCCGCGCCACGCCATGGGTTGCTCTTGGTCGATCATGAAACCGATGGACATCACCTCGACGCCGTGCGCGCGCAAAGGGGTCAAATGTTTGCCGTCGACGCTGACCGGTTTGGCGCCGGTCAATCCCATCATCAGGGGCTGGCTGGGGCCATAGATATCGGCGTCCAGCAAGCCGACCTTGGCGCCTTGAGCGGTCCAGGCCAACGCCAGATTTGCCGCGGTCGTGGACTTACCCACCCCACCCTTGCCCGAGGCCACCGCCACGATGTTCTTCACGTTCGCCAAGGGTTTGAGCGTGCGCTGCACCGCGTGCGCCGTGATCTGCGCCCGTAAGCTGAGTTCCAATCGGGACTGCCCGAGCAGCGGTTGCAGGTGGTCCTGCAATGCGGCCTTGAGCTCGGGGACGTAATCCGCGCATGGAAAGCCCAGAACGAGACCCACGTTCACCGTTCCGCCCTGCACTGTGACGGACTCCACAGCTTTCGCCGCCGCGAGAGTCTGGCCCAGATAGGGATCCGTATATGTCCCTAGTTTTTCGCGAATTGCGTTGTCGGTGGCGGCAGGTTGGTTCATATAAGCTATGCATTGTACCGCAGGCGGACAAGGCCGTGCGGTGTGGCATAATCTGGGGGTCAAGACCGCGGTGGACCCCAACGCTTACGGTGAGAATGGATGACTGCCGAGGGATGTGCAAAAAAGGCACCGAATGAGTTTATTCGCCAACTATCGTGCCGATCGGCTCATTGCCGAGGTTAAATCGAGCGGCAATCCAGGCAGCCCCCTGGCGCAAAAGGCTTTGGAAAAACTGGTCGCGCTCGGACCGAGCGCCATCGAACCCATCGTCGACGCCCTCACGACGTCGGAAAAGCGCGAGACCGCGGCTTACGTCGAGGTACTGACGCGCCTGATCGACGGTAAAACTCTGCCGCAATTGTTCAAGATCATGGCGGAGGCCAACGGCCGGGCGATGTCCGGGATCGCATGGGCGCTGTCATCGAGCAAGAACTATCCGGCGAACGCGCTGCTCGATGCCCTGAGCAAGCCGTCCATGCCCAAGCAGGCCATTCTCGACATCATTGCCGCGCAAAAGACCCGCTTCACCGTGCGCGAACTCTTGAACGCCGCGTACAACCAGGAACCCAGCGAACGCAGCGGATTGTTCAAGATCATCGGTGAAATCGCCGACGAATCTTCCACCGACGATTTGATCGCCCGGATCGAGGGCAAGGACCCGGTCGCCCGGCTGCATATCATCAATGTTCTGGCGCGCTTCAATATCCCCAAAGTGCAGCAAGCGGTGCAGAGGCAGCTCAAGGACAACAGCAAATTCATCCGCTCCGCCGCTCTGTCCGCGCTGTCGCGGATGGACGGGCCCTTCGATATGGCGGTGCTGTGCGGCATGCTGCGGGATCCGGAAATCGAGGTGCAGAACAAAGCGGTCGACGTCGTCGTGCATGCCAATCATCCGGAAACGATCAAGTACCTGGTCGACGTGCTCAAGGATGAGAACGAATACGCCCGACGCGCCGCCGTCGAAGTGTTGAACGTGGTCGGAACGTCGAAATCGGTCAAGTATCTACTGGAAGTGATCGCCGACAGCGATTGGTGGGTGCGCACACGGGCCGCCGACGCGCTCGGCAAGATCGGCGGTCCGCGGGTGGTCGATGCGGTGCTCACTCTCGTCAAGGACGAAAATCAGGACATCCGCCGCGCCGCCATTGAAATTCTCAATCAGACCAAGGACGAACGCGCGGTCGCGCAATTGATCGAAGCCACCAAGGACCCGGATTGGTGGGTGAGCGAACGGGCCGTGGACGCGCTCGCGGAAATCGGCAGCTCCAAATCCTTGCCGCGCTTCATCGAAATGCTGTCGGTGGGAGAGCCTAAGTCCATGCCGACCGTCATTCGCGCCATCGGCAAGGTCGGCGATCAAAAGTGCATCGAGCACCTGTTGCCCATGCTGCAGCGGCCGGAAAACGAAATCAAGGTGGAGGCCATCTCGGCGCTCGCCAAGCTCGCGGACGAACGGCGCGCCGACACGATCCGGGTCCGGCTGCAGGCGGTCTCGGCCAACGCCGACGCGACCATCGGTCAGGCCGTGGCGCGCGCCATGACCGAGCTGGACAACCGGTTTTCGACTCAGCAAATCGCCGCCAATCAACGCGCCGAGCGCATGCAGGAGCCGGCCAAGACGCTGCTCATCGAGAATGCGGATCTCGCCAAAGTCGTGCAGGACCACGAGGTCCAGGCCGCCAAACTGGATATCGCGACCTTGAAGACCGGCGACATCATCGAGGGCCGCTACAAGTACATCGAAAAGATCGGCAAGGGCGCGTTCGGCACGGTATTGCTCATGGAAGACACCGTGGTCGAAGAGCGGTTGATTCTCAAGTTCCTGAACCCGAACGTGTCCGCGGACGAAGAGATGATGAAGCGCTTCGTGCATGAATTGCGCTACAGCCGCAAGATCACGCACAAGAACGTCATCCGCATCTATGATTTCCTATACATCCGCGGCAATTACGCCATCTCCATGGAATATTTTCCCTCCCATACTCTGGGCGGCGAGATCGTCAACGAGAAGCCGGTCCTGCTCAAACGTGCGGTCAAATTCGGCATCGACATCGCGACCGGCATGGCGGTCGCGCACCAGGCCGGGATCGTGCACCGGGATTTGAAGCCGGCGAACATCCTGATCGACAACGACGGTCTGCTCAAGATCGTGGACTTCGGCGTGGCGGCGGCGCAGACCCAGGGCGACACTCAATTGACCAAGACCGGCTATGTCATCGGGTCGCCGAAGTACATGGCGCCGGAACAGATTCTGGGAAAGAAGGTGGACGAACGGGCCGATATCTACAGCTTGGGCGTCATTCTGTACGAAATGCTGGCCGGCGTACCGCCCTACTCGCGCGGCGATCACATGTCGGTCATGTACCAGCACGTGCAGGGGAAGGCGCGTCCGCCCATCGATATCAACAAGGAATTGCCCGTAGAATTGAACAACTTGGTCATGAAATGCATGGCGCTGGACAAGGCCAAGCGCGCGCAGAGCATGGACGAACTGCGGCTGTCGCTCGAAAAATTCCTCTAGTGTCCTGACCGGATGACTGACTCGATCCGCCCGCGCAGCGAGTGGGGTTTTGATGGGAAGGACACTCAAGGGTTGACGGACCTCACGTTTATGGGCCATTTCCGGCCCAAACGCTCGAAAATCCAATTGCTTACGGGTAGCCTTACGCGTTATGGCAAGAATCGACGCATTCCTCAAATTAGGCGTGGCTCAGGGCTGCTCTGATCTGCATTTGGCCGTAGGAGTGCCTCCGATGCTGCGTATGCACGGGGATCTCATGCCCATCAAGTTTCGCGAGCTGGGTGAGGCGGAACTCGAGGGCTATATCACCGAAGTGCTGACCCAAAACCAACAGAAGCACCTACGGGAAGGCAACGACATCGATTTCTCGTACGTATCGACCGAGGGCGGCCGCTTCCGAGTCAATGTATTTCGCAAAGAGACCGGCATCGGCGCCGCTTTCCGCGCCATTCCCACACAGATGCCGACCATGGAACAGCTCGGATTGCCGGCGATCGTCCGCAAGCTCTGCGACTACCATCAAGGAATGATCCTGGTCACCGGCTCCACCGGCACCGGTAAGTCCACCACCCTGGCCGCGATGATCGATTACCTGAATTCAACGCGCTCGCTCAACATCATCAGCTTGGAGGACCCGATCGAGTTCGTGCATCGCAGTAAGACCAGCCAAGTCATTCAGCGCGAGTTGGGCACTCACTTGCCGTCCTTTGCCGAGGGCGTACGCGCGGCCATGCGCGAGGATCCTGACGTCATCCTGGTCGGCGAGTTGCGCGATGCCGAAACCATTTCCATGGCGATGACCGCGGCCGAGACCGGTCACCTGGTGCTGGGTACCCTGCACACGACCAGCGCCACCAAGACCATCGATCGCATCATCGACGCGCTGCCCACGGAAGAGCGCGAGCAAACCAAGAGCTTCCTTTCGCAGAGTCTGATCGCCGTCATCACCCAGGTGCTGATCAAGAGTCCCGACCAGCGCGCACGGCGCGCCGTATGCGAAGTCATGGTCCTCACCAAAGCCATCGGCAAGCTCATCATGACCGATCAGTCGCACCAGATTCCGAGCCAGCTGCAAATGGGCAAGGAATACGGCATGCAGTTGATGGATCAGGCATTGCTGGCGGCCATCAATGCCAAGGAGGTCGATCCGGAACACGCGTACTCGTACGCTTCCGACAAGCGCCAGTTCCAGCGCTTCGTGTCCGATATGGCGGGCGCGCCGCCCGCCGAGCCCGCGAGCACCTAGAGAATCCCGTGCCGGCCATCGACAAATATCTGACCCAAGTATTGGAGCTCAATGGGTCCGATCTGCACTTTCTGGCGGGCGACCCGCCGCGCGTCCGGCAGTTCGGCGAGCTGAAGGCATTGGACCCTGCGCCTCTCGAGGCCGAGATGGTCAAGACGACGCTGCACGAAATCATGCCGAAATTATCGGTCGAACGCTTCGAAGCAAAGGACGGCACTGATTTCGCCTACAGCATGCCGGGCGTCGCCCGATTCCGGGTTAATGTGATGCGCCAGCTGAACGGCATGGGCGGGGTATTCCGCGCGATTCCCTCGAAGGCCCGCACGGCGGCGGAGCTCAAGTTGCCGGAAGCCGTGATGAATCTCTGCCAGATCAACAGCGGCCTGATATTGGTCACGGGCAAAACCGGCTCGGGCAAGTCGACCACGCTCGCGGCGATGATCGACGATATCAACACCCGAGAGAAGGGCCACATTCTCACCATCGAGGATCCGATCGAGTTCGTTCACTTGCGCAAGAATTGCTTGATCAGCCAGCGTGAAATCGGGGTGCACGCGACCTCGTTTTCGAGCGCGCTGCTATCGGCGTTGCGCGAAGATCCCGACGTCATTCTCGTGGGCGAGCTTCGCGACCTCGAGACCATGAGCATCGCGGTGACCGCCGCGGAGATGGGCATTCTGGTGATGGGTACGCTGCATACCAACGGCGCCGCGGCCACGGTCGATCGATTGGTGAACGCGTTCCCCGCGGACAAGCAACCGCACGTCCGCACCATGCTCTCGACCAGCTTGCGCGGCGTCGTTTCCCAGCAACTCATCCCCAGAGTGGACAAGCAGGGCCGCGTCGCGGCCCTCGAAATCCTGATCAATACGCCGGCAGTCGCGAATCTGATACGGCAGGGCAAGATGGATCAGCTGGAAAATGCGATGCAAAGCGGCTCCGCGGTGGGCATGCGGCTGATGGATACGGCCATACAAGCGCTGATGGATCAGCGGCAAATTACCGGCAAAGAAGCCTTCAAAAAGGCCATCAATAAATCCCGGTTCGAACAGTTCCGCGAGGCGTCGTAGCGCGCCGCGGCGGCATCGCGGCGAAGCCGGCGCCCGCTGCGATCGCAGCGATCCCAGCGATCCCAGCGATCCCAGCGATCCCAGCGATTGCAGCGATCGCCGGCCTGATCGCGCCTGCGAAAAGCTGCCGCGCCCTGTAAACTGTTGCAATGACCCGCAAACTCTTCGTCACCACGGCGCTGCCCTACGCCAACGGCCCGTTCCACATCGGGCATATCATGGAATACATCCAGGCCGACATCTGGGTGCGCTTCCAGCGGATGCTCGGCAATGTCGTGCATTTCGTTGGCGCGGACGACGCGCACGGCGCGCCGATCATGCTCAAGGCCGAGGCCGAGGGCGTCTCCCCCCAGGAGCTGGTTGCGCGCATCACTGCGGATCGTCCCCGCTACCTGCAAGGTTTTCATCTCGGCTTCGATCATTGGTATACGACGGATTCGCCGGAGAACGTGGCGCTGTCCCAGGACGTCTACCGCCGGTTGAAAGCCGCGGGGCTGGTCTACGTCAAGGCGGTCGAGCAGTTCTACGATCCGGTAAAAGCCATGTTCCTGGCGGAT
>Ga0137418_10003908_pt1 | contig 13664 bp, 14 predicted proteins | sample CZODoug3_1_2_16f_FD_122242 | JGI IMG/M metagenome (GOLD analysis project Ga0137418, IMG submission 122242) | Vadose zone soil fungal communities from Angelo Coast Range Reserve, California, USA - CZODoug3_1_2_16fungal (Hybrid Assembly) | ecosystem: Environmental > Terrestrial > Soil > Vadose...
TCGATCAGGCGTGGAGTGAGTTTGAAGACGCCCGCGGCGGTCCATGGCCGGCCGTCACGGGTGCGATACTCGCGGACATTCAAGGCTTCAGCCATGCTGGTGAACGAGAGGTCTTGAACAATCATTTCGGCCAGAAATTTGAGAGTTTGTATTTCCAGGGGGTCGTCTTCCAGATGACGGCAGTCGGAGGCAATGCGAAGGCCGAACGGGATTTCTTCAGAGGCGATGGGAGCTTCCCGCTCCTCGGGCTGGGCTGAAGACTCCACCTCGCGTTCCCATTCCAGGGCGACCAGGCTCCAACCCGCATCGTGCATCTTCGACAAGTAAACGGAAGTCGGCAAGATGCTGACTTTCTCTCGCATACGATCGATTTTTTTCACGGAAGCCTCCTTAGAGGGTCCTTTTTCAGATGCGGAGGACGAAATTTCCCGGAGGTATTCAGGGCAATCTTCATGCCGCGCACGGCAAGAGCAGAAACCACAGAATCAAAAAGACTTCTGGGAAAAGGGAGGGCCTCAGCCGGTTTGCTGGCGTCCGCTGGCGGGATGAAAGTGTCGCGTTGCCGGACACTTTGGAAGGCACGGGGCAGCCGGGCCGCCCCTCACGTGTTGGAGAGCCGCCCAGTTTAACCGTCTGCTAGAAATCCCGGCAAGTAACGGGAGAAATCTGGAGCGAAAAGGTGCGCGCGAAAGGTAAAATCACACAGCAGATATTCCTGGGAGGGGACGATGCCTAAAAAACCGACCGTCGATGAGGCGAGATTGATCCTCGAACTCTACGACCTGAGGCGCGAGCCGGAACTGCGCAAGGCGCGGCAATGGTGGCTGACGACGTTTTGGCCGAAGGATGCGGATGATTTCATGAAGGTGGCGATGGACTTTGGCTCGCAAGAAAACAACTGGCTGCGGCAAGCGGGCAGCTACTGGGGAATTGCGACGTCGTTTGTCTTGAATGGCGTTGTGAGTGAAAAACTGTTCTTTGAACCGGCATTTTGCGGTGAGCTGTACTTCATGTTTGCGAAAGTGCGGCCTTTTCTCAAAGAACTCCGCGAAAAAGCAAAAAACCCTGATCTATTTCTATTGTCCGAAAAGGCCATCATGGGATCGAAGTTGGGGCGCGCGCAATTCGCAAAGGTGGAACCACGCGTGGCGATGATGCGGCAACAGCGATGAGCTCGCAAGACCGGACGGCAGTTCGAAAGCGGTGGAAGTGGTTGGCCCTCGTGTGTTTGGCGGCAAGTGCCGCGCTGCTTTCGCAAGGAGCGATGGCGAAAGATGCGGGAGCTTGCACTCCAGGAACAACATTGCGCCTGAGCGCGCCCGAATTCAGCCAGGGAAGTCTGCTGCTGATCGAACTGAAAAGCGCGAAGCCACTGATGGAAGTGCAAGGAGAGTGGGACGGGCGGAGTATCCCACTCTGGCCGGAGGTCGCAAGTGAAGCCCAGCGAAAAGGCCTGGTGGGGGTTGACCTCGAAAAGGCCCCCGGGGAATACGAGTTGAAGGTCACAGGACAAATGGCAAGCGGCGGGAAAATTAGCTGCATGGCGAGAGTGACGGTGAGAAAAGGCCGGTTCGCGACCGAGAAATTGCAGGTAGAGAAACAGTTCGTCGAGCCCAGCCCGGAACAAATCAAGCGCGCAGACGAAGAGCGCCAGAAGTTGCGCAATATTTTTGATCGCGTGACGCCGGAGCGCTTGTGGGATGGGAAGTTTCGAATACCGCTGGATGGCGTGACAACCGGTTCGAATTTTGGGAGACGGCGGATTCTGAATGGGAATCCCGGGTCACCACATAGCGGGGTGGATTTACCGGGTGCAACCGGGACCCCGGTACATGCCGCGCAACGCGGCCGGGTCGTGCTGGCAGAGGAATTGTTCTTTGCCGGGAATACCGTCGTAGTGGATCACGGTCTGGGAATTTACACCCTTTATGGCCACCTCTCGGAGATCGATGCGAAGGTGGGAGACGCTTTGGAAGCCGGCGCCGTGCTGGGAAAAGTCGGAGCCACGGGACGCGTCACCGGGCCACACCTGCACTGGGGACTCACCGTTGAAAAAGCGCGGGTGAACCCGCTGCAACTCGTAGCATTGTTGGGAAACTCACCGGGGAAAGCGGCCAGGCAAAAGTCTTCCAAGCCCCGAAAAAATTGAAACGGATGCGCCGGTCGGGACACTAAGGTAGGACAAGCCGGTGCTAGAAACTACGCAGGCGGCGGAGAACCGCTGTTTGTGGAGGCAAAAATGGGCGAACCGGCTGGAAATCTGGGGATTGCGCGGAGATACCTGCAGGCCCTCGAAAGGGGGGAGACTGGTGCCGCACTCAAGGAGTTCCTTGCTCCCGATGTAGTCTTGGAGGAATTCCCGAACCTGCTGACGCCCCTCGGAAAGAAGCGAAACCTGGCTGCGGCCCTGGAGGGGGCGGAACGCGGCAGAAAGGTGATGTCCCGCCAGATGTATAAGATAAAGCAAGAGATAGCTGACCACGACCGGGTAGCGCGGGAAGTTGAGTGGGTCGGAACTTTGGCCGTACCCTTTGGATCCATTCCGGCCGGGGGACAGATGAAGGCCTTTTTTGCCGTGTTTCTAGAATTCGGCGAAGGGAAGATCATCAGGCAGCGGAACTACGACTGTTTCAAGGCCTGGTAGCAAACGGGACGGGAAAATGGGGGTTCTAGCCCGAGGGTACTGTTACCGAGCTCAATTCTGTGGTACCGTTCCGCCATTGTCTTGGAAGAAGTAAGTCGTCAGTATCTGGGTGTGTGGGCAAGGTTCGTGCTATTCACCTCTAGTCTGCTGTTCTGTCGCTTTAGCACCCTGCTGGCACGATACGTTAGGCGTAAACCCGTCGATTGAAATTGGCCGAAAACGCCGCGAACTCATAAATCAGATTTGAGGTCGAAGCCGAAATGTCCCTGCTTCACTTTCGTTGCAAAGAACGCCGCCGCACACTGAGGGTAGCCTTGACGGTGCCGTTGACCGTCCGCGGAAAGACAGACTCTGGCGAGAAGTTCTCCGCACAGACCCATTCTCAATCGGTGAACCGGCACGGGGCGCTGTTTCAGCTTGAAGAGATCGTATTGGTGGGACAAACTCTGATGCTGTTGAATGATAACACCACGCAGTCGATGGAGTGCCGGGTTGTCTCCATCCACCGGGCGCGCGACGGCAAGCAGTATATCGGAGTGGAGTTCATCTCACCCGAAACGAACTTTTGGCACATGCAGTTCCCGATTCCAGGCGCAAGACCGCTGCGCCGCGTGGCTCCCAGCAAAGTCTCCGCGTAAACCGGAGCGCCGAATTCCTGCTCCCCGTTTTGTTCCTCGCTAGATTTGTCGTTTGGTCATCCGCGGTTTTGCGTTGACATAATCTTCGTTTTCAGCTGATCCCGAACCTACTCATTTCTCAACGCCACCATCGGATCGAGCCGAGCCGCGCGCCGGGCCGGCAGGAAACTCGCCAAAGCCGCAACCGCTGACAAGCTCGCGAGTGCCAGAACGTAGGTCGCAAAGTCTGTCGGCTTTAGCCCGAACAGCATGGTTGCCGCGGCCCTGCTGCCTGCCAGCGACATCGCTGTTCCAATCAGCAGACCCAGGCCGAGCACAACAGAAGCTTCCCGCAGCACCAGGCGCACAATACTCCCGCGATCCGCACCTAAGGCCATGCGAATCCCGATTTCGCTGGTCCGCCGTTCCACCATGTAGGCGATCACCCCGTACAAACCCACGGTGGCCAGAAGCACCGCGAGCACACCGAAGAATCCGGAAAGGCGCGCCATCAAGCGGTCGCGCTGGAGAGAGACTTCCACCAATCTGTCGATCGGCGTGAAGTCCATATCAATCCCGCGATTGATCTGCTGAACCGTACGCTTCAACGCGGAAATGAGACTGAAGAGCGAAACCTGGGACCGGATGAGGATGGTCTCGTCCTGCTCGGGGTGCTGCTTCTGCGCTACCGCCATGAACATCGTGGGCAGATACTCTTCCCGCAGTTCGTAAAGTTTCGCATCTTTCACTAGCCCGACGATCTGGAATGGACCGGTCTCTTTGCTTTCCGATTTTACTCGAAAGGTGGAGCCAACCGGATTTGCTCCGGCGAGAAACTTCCTGGCAAACGTCTCGTTGACGATCGCCACCGTGGGCGATGTCAACGTATCGCGATCGTCAAAATCCCGGCCTGCCAGAATGGGCGTCTGCAACGTAGCGAAGTACTTCGGGCTGATCTCATTCAACTCGCTCTTGCCCTCGACGACCTGTCCGCCTTTGGCTACCAGCACTTGGCGGTTCATTCCGTTGCCGCTCAACGGGACGACTCCTGCTTCCGCTGCCGACTCCACGCCGGGAATCGCTCGAACCTGTTGCACTACAAACCCCTTGAACTCCGCGCGTCCTTCGGCGGGCAAGTGGAGCGCTGTCAGATCCAGATCCAGCTCCAACACTCCGTTCTGCGTGAATCCCGCATCCAGCGTGGCTAGTTTTTGCAGGCTCCGCGAAAAGAGGATTGCGCCAACTACGAGCATAAGCGACATGGCAATCTGCGAAACCACCAGAACGCGCCGCAACCCGAACCGCGCGGGACCGCTCGTGGCGCTCCGGCCGCTCGACTTCAGCACCACGCCCGGGGAAACTCGCGTTGCCCGCAACGCCGGAGTCAGCCCAAACAGGACGCACGTCAGCACGGTGATCCCCGCGGTAAATCCCAGCATCCGCCAATCCATGGCTAGGTCCATAAAAAGAGGAGCGCTTTGCGTGCTGATCGAAGAGACAAGCAAACGAGTCAACACATGCGCGAGCTGAGCGCCCAGGAGCGCGCCAGCCAGGCCAAGAAGCAGGCTTTCCGCCAGCAATTGCCGGATCAATCGGCCTCTCGTCGCTCCCACCGCCATGCGCATGCCCATTTCCCGTTCGCGGGAGCTCGCCCGCGCCAGCATTAGGTTGGCCAGATTCGCGGAAGCAATCAGCAGCACCAGCGCCGCGAGCCCCAGCAATAACCATAGGGGATCCTCGTAGGTGGCCCGCAGGTCGGAGATTCCGGTCGCGCCTGGAAAAGCTCCTAGTTTGTAGCCGAGAAAATGTTTGGCATCTCCGGGATCGAACTCGGCCGGCAAGGTCGCTTCGAAAAGTCCCGGTGAAATTACGCGCAGTTGTGCCGATGCCCGTTCTATCGTCCAACCGGGTTTCAGCCGGCCCATCACCGTAAGCCACCAGCCATCCCGCCGGTTCAGAACGCTGAACTCGCTGCGAATCGTCGGCTCCGCACAGAGCGGCACCGCCACATCGAAGTTCCGTCCGACCTCGACACCATAAAAACTCGCCGGCGCTACCCCGACCATCTCGAACGGATGCTTCTCAATCGTGATCTTGCGCCCGACGATGGATTCGTCACCACCGTACTCACGCTGCCAGAAGGCATGGCTGACTACTACTCCGGCAGACGTGCACTCGGGCCGGTCGTCCGCAGGCGAAAGCAATCGCCCCTTTTCCGGCGCGATGCCCAGCACGTCGAAGAATTCGCCGCTCACCCAAAGGCCTTGCACGGAGTGGACTGGGCCGCCCGGAGAGATATTAAAAGTCGTCGGTCCCCAGGCGAACACCCCAGAGAACGCCTGCTGCTGCGCACGGATCTGCTCCCACATGGGATTTGTGAGCTGCGGGTAGCGGGTCACGAAGCTTCCCGTCGCGCCGTTGCGCTCCGCGATTCGCACCGCCGCGAGTTCCTGCGGGTGTTTCACCGGCAGAGCGCGCAGCCGAATCGCATCCAAAAGCTGAAAGATAGCAGTGTTGGCTCCGATGCCGAGTGCCAGAGACAAAATCGCCGCTGCCGCGAAAGCAGGGTTGAAGCGGAGGAGACGCAAACCGAACTTTAGATCCTGCCAGAGCGTTTCGACCAATGACTCCCAACTCACCGCGCGGACCTGTTCTTTCACGCTTTCCGCTCCGCCCATCTCGATGCGCGCGGCCCGCATCGCTTCTTCGCGGCTCATCCCGCGGCGCATCTTCTCGTTCACGGCGGCGTCCAGATAGCCGCGCAGTTCCTCATCCATCTCGCGCTCGACCCTTTCCTTGCGAAGCAATCCCCGCAAACCACCCGCAAGATTCCGCAGAAAAGACATCCTCGGCCTCCTACGATTCCGCCTCGAGAATGCGCGCAATGGCCGCCGCTTGCCTCGCCCATTCGCGCGTCTCGCCCTTGAGTTGTTTGCGCCCGAGTGCCGTCAGCGCGTAATACTTCGCGCGCCGGTTGTTCTCCGTGTCCCGCCATTCGCTCTTGAGCCAGCCAGCCCGCTCCAGCCTGCGGAATGCCGGGAACAGCGATCCCGGGTTCACCTGGAAGACGCCCTTGCTGATTTGCTCGATACGTATCGCTATCCCGTAGCCGTGCATTGCTTCCAGCTCAAGCGTTTTCAGGATTAGCATGTCCAGCGTGCCCTGGACCAGGCCACTCGGTTTGTCCGCCATGAATTCCGCTCCTCTCGACTGTCAAGAGGAAGATGGCACCGTTACCCTAGATTGTCAAGAGGAGCGGCTGGAAGTACGGGCGCGGCGTGATTCCATTCGTTCCGCGGTACGATCTGCCTATGATAAACAGAGTGAAGAGGATCGGGCTGATTTCGGATACGCACAGCTTGCTGCGCAAGGAAGCGGTGGAAGCCTTGCGCGGTTCGGAGCTGATCATTCATGCAGGGGACGTGGGGAAGCCGGAGATTCTGGAGGAGCTGAGAAAGATCGCACCGGTTGTAGCAGTGCGCGGAAATGTGGATACGGAGCCGTGGGCGAAGGAGTTGCCGGCGACAGCCGTGGCGGAGGCAGGCGCGGCAGTGATCTACGTGTTACACGATGTGAAAGCCCTTGATTTGAATCCTGCCGCATCTGGCTTTCACATCGTCGTCAGTGGCCATTCCCACAAACCGGGAAAGACCGAACGCGATGGCGTGCTGTACATCAATCCAGGAAGCGCCGGACCACGGAGATTTCAGTTGCCGGTCACGGTGGCACATCTGAGCTTGGAACGAATGCCCTACCGCGTGGAATTCGTGAATCTCGAAGAAACCCGGTAACCACAACGACGGGAGGAGCGACTTCGCATACTCATGGCAGGCATTCCCGCTCGACAAACTTCGCCGGCGCCACCTTCCGCGACTTCTAATGCAGAGCAGTAGCCCACGCGAGGCCATCGACGCCCGGAGTGAGGTCGATCGACTGCTGCATTTTCCAGGAGCGCAGGTCGAGCACCGCAATTTTCCCGGCGCCGGTGCCGCTCACATAGGCGATTTCCCCGCCCGGTCGAATCAGGATTTCCGACGATCTTTCCGGAACATCCAGCGAACGCACCACCTTCAGCGTTTGCAAATCGACGACATGAAGGCGATTCGCAGCAAGGGAGACCGCCAGCAGCCAGCGTCCGTCGGGAGTCGGCGCCGACGCATACGCCACGTTCGGCAATTCGATCCAGTTCGTGATTTTGTTGGTGGCCGTGTCGATGACCGCGATGCGGGGCGCATCCTGGTCGTGAGTGAAGATGCGGAGGCCATCCGGCGAAATGGAAATGCGCTGGACACTCTTTGCCACGGGAATGGCGGTGATGAGATTGCGCTTCGCCAGATCAAGCACGCTCACGCTGCCGGCGCCGACGTTGGCCGTGTAACCGCGGTGGCCGTCCGGCGAAAGAACCAGCATGTGGGATTGCGGTTCGCCCGTGGGAATTTCCGCGAGAACCTTGCGCGTGGATGGATCGATCACATCGACGGCGTTCGCAAGCTCGGCGGTGACGTAGAGCAAACCGTCGGGCCCGAATTCGGCGCGATGCGGGCGGAGCGGTTTGCCCAGATCGATCGTTGCAGCGAGTTGGCGTTCCTGCAGATCAATCACGTCAATCGTGCTGCCGTCCGTCCCGGGCTTCCCGACGCCCGAGTTTCCGTAGATCGGAACGTAGGCGAAGCGCCCGTTATTCGATACGACGACTTCATGGCCGTTCACCCCTACTGCAATTTTTGCGAGTTCGCGGCGATTGTCGGGATCGACCACCAGTAGGGTGTGCTCCTTCTGATTCGCCACGACCAGCAGACCGCCTGCCGGCGGCGCTGACTTTGCGTTTCGCAGCACCGCTGAAGTAACGAGCATCATGGAAACAAGGAGCAATAACAGGCGTGCGATCATGGACCACCTCAACGAAACATCTCTCTCTTTCGAATGCTGGGAAACTCCGCGGAGTATATCTTTTCCGGAGGTCAGCGGCTACGCCCGGCTTTCTTTTTCACCGGTTTCTTACTGCGCGCCTCGCGCGCCGCAGGCTTTGCGTTGGCGATCGCCTCGCGGGTTTTCCTCGGAAGCCTCGCAAATACCATGTCATAAGAATCGCGCAGCAAGCGCGCGAGTTCGTGAGCCGGCAAAGCGTCCCAGGTTTGCAGCGCGACCCATTGCGCTCGCGCCAGGTAAGGCGCAGGAATGACGTTGGGCCGCTCCGTGAGTTCTGCAAAATGTTCCGGTGACGCCTTGAACGAAAGACACACCGGAGCCGGCTCCAGCGGCGTCGCGGCAAACATCTTCCCGCCGACTTTGAAGAGTAGGTCGCTGCCCCACTGGATCTGTTCCACGGCGCCCGGAAAGGAGAGGCATAATTCGCGCAGCCAGTCGACGTTCATGAGCAAGATTCTAGGACAAGAGAGGGCTTGCCTCAATGGACGAGACGACATCGCCCATGGCCCCGCTGTCCGGTCATCTTTCCCAGGCGGTCTCCTTCACCGGGCCGATAACAAAGATATAAGAAAGAGCAGCCAACAGTGCAATGACCGCCATAATGACGAAGGCGACGAAGAATCGTCCGGTGTAATCGATGACGAATCCGGTCACCGCCGGTGCGATGACTCCCGCAAGATTTCCGACGAAATTTTGCAAGCCCGTCCAGCGGCCCGCCATTCTCGGCCCGGCCAGAGTTTGGGTGATGGCCCAGATATTGGATCCGCACATGCCGCCGGCTGCGAACGCTAGTAGAAGTAGAATCACGGAAACCGTGGAACCGGCGAGGGCGCAGCCGAGGAGGAGTAGCCCGGCACTCCCCGCTCCCACACCCGCAAAAGTTTTGCGAACGAGAGTCGGCGTTCCACCCGAGGCGATCCACCGGTCGGAGATCCAACCGAAAAGCACCGCGGCAGCGGAGTAGCACAAGTATCCCAGGCCGCCAATCTTCGCCATCGTTCCCATCGACAGGTGCCGCTCGCGCACCAGATAAAACGGTAGCCAGGTGATCTCGAAGTACAGCACGTAATTTGCGCCAAATAGGCCCCCGCAGGTTCCCCACATCGATCGTTGCTTCAGGATTTCGAGAAATCCTACGTCGCTTTGCCCCACGGAGGAAACGGCCTTGCTTCCTCGCGGCATCCACGCGAGCCACGGAATCAGCCAGGCCAAGCTGACGACGCCAAGGACGATGAAGAAAGGGCGCCAGCCGTATCGCGCCATGAGCGTGCCCCCGAAAAACGTGCCCAGGGCCGGGCCGCATCCAACTCCGGCAGCGATGAGCGCGTTCGCAAATCCTCGGCCCACTTCCGGAACGTGCCGCACCAGCGTCCTCGCGTAGCAGGGATAAGCGACCGATTCGCCGATCCCGAGCATGAGCCGCGCGGCGAGCAATGCCGTGAACGTGTGCAAGCCGCCGGTGACGGCCGTCGCGCCGGACCAGAGGAAAAAGCCAAAAGCCATCACCCATTTGACCTCAAAGCGATCCGCCAGCCATCCGGAAACCGGAAGGAAGAGAGAGTAGGTCCAGAAAAAGGAGGACAACAAGATGCCAAGCTGCGAGCCTGACAAGCCAAGCTCCCCCTTCAGCAAGTGTGCGGCGATGGAGAGGTTGCCGCGATCGATATAATTGATAAGGGCCGCGAGGGCCAGCAGCGCAATCAGCCGGGTGGCCGGACGCGCAGGCCTGTTGTTCTCGTTGGCGGGTGGGGTAGGCAAGTGTGAACGCCGGACATTCTGTCTGTCCCGAGGGGTTGTTGCAAGCTACTTCATCCTTCTGCTTTCGTAGCACCTGGCTGGAGGGCTACCTCCACGCGGCGAGGATCGTTCCCATGACCAGGTAGCAGACAAGCTGGTAGCCGGTGTTGATGGCGAAGAGCTTCATGCTCTGTTTCATGAACAGGACGCCGGTCAATTGCACTGTGGCGACAAATCCGAGCCACACATGGAAGCCAACCATCAAGCCGAAGTCTACGCGCTCCGCGCGGAGCCCGTGAAGGAACAGCGCCAGTGTAAAGGCCGAGACAATGCTGGCCAAAAACGAACCCGTGTAGGCCAGGACAGCGCTTTTCTTCATCTCCTCCATCTGGGCTTTGTCGTTGGGATCGTAGCCCATTTCGCGCACCCAAGCTTTTGCGAAGAGCAGGGGCGAGTACCACAAAAAACCGACCACCATGGTGGATATCGCGGCTACCAGGATCGCCAGCCAATTCAAGCTATGCATGTGCATGAAAGATTTTCTCCTGTCGGCAGAGCGGGAAACTGTGGGCGCCATCCTATGACGCGCTTGGCTCGGATGCAAAGGAAAACAGGCAGAGGAAATCCTTCAAGGCTTGCCGGGCCAACGGTTCCGCGTCTCGACGTCGCCCAAACGCCAAGGCCATCCGCCCCCCGGAAGTTGCAGGGCTGCATAGAGATCCCTCAGCCCGGACAAAACGACCCCCACACCCATCGCGCTGAGAGCGACGCGCACCCATTTGGGGATCGGGACGAGTGCAATATTCAAAGCAGTCGGGCTTGCCCACCAGGAAATGAGCGTGGGAGCGAGGGTGGCCAACATTGCTCCGTAGAGGATTCCCATGATTGCATGCGTCACGCGCTCTCCCGCGTAGACGTCTCCGAGGTCTCTGCGAACAGCTATCTCCACGACAAAGTCCCAGAGTGTCAAAACGATCTCGGCGCCAATAACTCCGACGAGCAAGGCAATCCATTTGCCCTTCCAAGCAAATCGCGGTAACGAGATGAACAGAACCCCGTAAAGGAAATCTCGGGCGGCGTGGAGGGCCAATTCCCGAGCGGCTCGCCGCCCGCGTGCTGGAAGCCGGGCCTTCCATTCGTGGTAGTAGATTGTGTCGAAGGCTCCGATGAGTCCCTGTACTCCCAACAAATAGAGCGCGATCTTCACCTTGGCAAGTCCTTCTGATTCGGCTTGTGGCGAGTTTGATTGGCCACAAATCCGCCCATGCAATCCAAGCGTGTTTCTTCCCTCGCCTCCCGGTCGAGTTCACCCAGAAAGTGGTTCCGATACTTGACTAGAGTGTGGCATGAGGAAGATTCCCCGCCTTCATGTCTGTCAGCAGATTCCAATGCGCGGCTTCAGCGGGGCGGTTCGATCGAAACCATTTTCTCTCCGCTTCCGTCAGGGAATCGTGGCAAAGAGTGTCTTCCCTGACAAGCCGGGAGCGTTCGAGCACACCCATGTATTCCCGAAGCCTTCCAGAACGCTGCGGGTCGCCCGACTCAGACGCCAGTTGAGAAGCCATGGTTACGACAAATCCGAGCCGGTTCTGCCGGTCAAGCAACTTGGCGTTTTGCACCACCCAATCCCAATCCATGTCCGCGTACGCCAGAGCCAGCCACGGCAAGCCTTCCGTCACTCTGTTATCGAGGTTCGCCTCATTGAGTGCGGTAAGCAGAACCTCGGCAGGATTGCGGCGCGCTTTCGCCCGCAAGTGAGCGAATCCTGGGGGCATGAAAGCCGGGGTCCTTCGCTAGCTCGCTTGGATCGCGGCCGTAACGGGTCGGGAAAAGCAGCACAAGGGGGCGAGGCTACAAAGGCTTTGGAACAGGTTTGCGGGGCCGCTGCTTGGCCGAGACGGATTTAATGATGAACTGCCGGCGATTCTTAGGATCGAGAGGCACTTTCGCGCGGTGCACTGCTAGGTTCATCAAGTGCTGAACGTAGGTATCGTCCAGCACGGAGAGATCTTCCAATCGGATGTTCCGCACTATTCGGCCCTCGCCCGGAAGACGCCGTTGAGGGTCCGGCAGCCCCGCTCCCTGAAGGAAGCACAGAGTCACCCAGCGGGGAAACAGCACGATCGAGAATATGGCCAGTGAGGGCCGGTCGTTCGGCCCGAAGCCGATCATCAGAGCATTGTAATTGTCGTAGACCATCTGGACGGCCCCGGGCAGCCGCTGGCGCATTTTGACCAGCACCTGTCGAGCGAATGCCACGATGGCCGGATCGTACTTGGCTAGGAACGAGTCGAGCTGCCGTTTTGGATTCGCCGCGAGTTTGCGCTTTGCCATCGTCGTTGGCTGCCGTGAAGATTTCGGCCAGTGCTTTTTTTTCAAAGATGGATGCTTGAGCTAGCGGGCGCGGCGGAACTCCACGTAATCGCGGCCGATATATAGCCGGTAACTGCCCGCGGTGGCCGAGGCCAGCACTTGCAGCGGCACGGGTCGCTTCATTTCCGCGTCGTGCTGCGAGGCGGCCTGCAACACGTCATTGGCGCCGAGGTCCATCACCACAAATTTTCCGCCGGTGAGAAAACCGATGCCGTAAGCGCCGGGCTTCAAGGTTTGGCCGGCGATTTCGAGCGTGACTTCGTTGAGCAGATAGGCTTGGTATTTCTCCTTGATTGCCGTGGAGTAGCCGGAGCTGTCAACCATTCCCGCGAGAACATAGAGATCGTCGGCGAAGTGAACGCCACCGCTGTTGCGGTACTGGACCGGCGCGCTCTGCCCGCGAAAAAAAACGCGCTCCGGAAAAATTTTCGGAGAAATATCGGCGGCCTTGAGGACCACCTCTTTGCCCGCGGCGGGCGGGTGATCGGCTCTTACGACATGGAGATGCCGGAGAGGGAAACTCAGAAGTGCGAGCGGCAGGAAAATGAAAAACCTCTTGAGTCGGATCATGGAAACTCCTTTCAGCATGCGGGAATCCTACAACATCTAGTTTTGTTCCGGAAAAAAGAAACAAGGGCCATCGGTGCTGCTCTGGCCCATTGCATTTTCGGGAACAAAAAAGGCCGTGAAACGGCCAAAGCAGTGGTGTGATATCGTACGCGCGCGCCTGCGGGGCTGCGAAAGGAGAGGATAAGGATGCTGGATCGGCGAAATTTCATGAAGACGTGTTCGGGAATGGGTCTGGCAGGGACACTGTTTCCGGGAGTGCTGTGGGCGCAAGCACAAGCGCAAGGTGCCACGAAAATCACTAACGAGATGATCGACAATGCCGCTTCCATCGCGGACGTGGCCATCGCCGATGAGTACAAGCAAATGATGCTCGACAACTTGAACGAGCAAGCAAAGGGTTACGAAGAAATTTACAAGCTGCACATACCGAATTCCGTCGAGCCCGCGCTGATTTTTGATCCCGCGCTTCCGGGAATGAAGTTCGAAACGGAACGCAAACCGATACGCATATCCAAGGCGCCCAGCGCCGCTGCCTCGGGTACACCGAAGAATCTGGAGGATTTGGCGTTCGCGAGCGTGCGCGAATTGGGTGAGTTCATTCGAACGAAAAAAGTTTCGTCGCTCGCGCTGACGGAGATGTACCTGGGGCGGTTGAAAAAGTACGATCCGGCGCTGAAATTTGCCGTGACGCTGACGGAAGAGCGCGCGCTCGCGCAAGCCAAGCAGGCAGACGCGGAAATTGCCGCGGGAAAATACCGCGGGCCGCTCCACGGCTTGCCGTGGGGCGCCAAGGA
>Ga0137418_10003911_pt1 | contig 13657 bp, 12 predicted proteins | sample CZODoug3_1_2_16f_FD_122242 | JGI IMG/M metagenome (GOLD analysis project Ga0137418, IMG submission 122242) | Vadose zone soil fungal communities from Angelo Coast Range Reserve, California, USA - CZODoug3_1_2_16fungal (Hybrid Assembly) | ecosystem: Environmental > Terrestrial > Soil > Vadose...
TTCCTTCCCGGGCGCGATTAGCGCAACCCTGCGCGGCAGGTTGCCAGTTCACGAACCATGTTGCCGGTAGATGAATTCTGCACGCCGCCTCCACTAAAGGCGTTGCGGCCACGGCCGGAGCGGATGAAAAAGCTCGTCTCATCGAGCGGAAGCGCTGCGGCGCTGGAACAGAAGGTGTCCCACTTCCCGTCCTGAGCCAGGAACTGTTCGACGTTGGAGAGGTAGAACGCCGACACCATCGCGTCGATGCCCTTGAGATAACGGGCAACCGCGCGAATGGCTTTATCTCCGCCGAAATCACCCACGACCGGCACGACGAGGTTTCGAGTCTCGAGGTCCTTCACGTACGCAAAATTCTCCTCGTTTGCCAGGTAGCTCCGATATTGGCCACGACCGTCATCGGCCATCATGAGACTCGCATAGGTGACGCCATTACTTCCGCCGCGGTTACCGCCGATAGCGCCGACGATGGTCGGCGGAACATTTGTAGATAGGCTGGAGTTGTAATTAATTGAAGGTCCGAACTGGTAATAGTTACCGAAGGCCCAACGAATACCCTCCAGATCTCCGGACGTCAGCGGGAATCCATGTTTTTTGATGAGGATGTCTTCGATCTGCTTCAGGTTTTCCTCATAGAACTCTTTGCTGCCGTCGGCTGCCGCATACGCAGTAAACATCTCACTCGCGCTGGACTTCGTCGTCAGGCCGCTCGGCCGCTTCCGGGAGAAGAGCCGCGACACGAAATCGGCCCGGTCTTTGGACAGCTCGAACAATGCCTTGTACATGAGATGCACATCGAGGTTGCCATGCCGGATGTCGATGATGACGGCCATCGCCGGCTTGAGCGCCGCGATGTACGTGAAATTCTGCTCCGGCCCCACTCCCATGTAGACACGTCCTTGTTTTGCCGTTCTCAGGAGTTCCGGGATGACGTACTGGAAACTGGTTTCGTTCGATAGAAGGTTATCCGAGCGGAAAAACCCGTCCTCCTCTGAGGAGTCTTTGGACAGGCGCCAGAACTGTTGGTCCGTGAGTTCGACGGGAAGCGACGCAGCCACAGCGCGCCCTGGCGAAGCAAACCGAACCGTGCTCATCACGCCGAGAATCAGACATCCGGCGAAGAAGATCAGACAATGCCGTTTGACGGGAAGTTTGTGTGGTCTCATGGGCGCATATTAGCACGCATCAACATCACATCAATATCACATCGATAACGACATCGCGCGTCGCGTTGACATTGGCCGTTCGGTACGAATAGACTCGTCCGCCAAACAAGGACCCTCGAACAATTTGTGGATGGTTGGTGTAAAAAAAAGGAGATCTGGCATGCGCTCACTTGGAGTTGTGTTCTGTCTGTTTCTGGTTTCTCTCACTGCCTTTGCCCAAAGCGACCGGGGCACGATGACCGGCACGGTGTCGGACGCGACAGGTGCGGTCATTCCAGGAGTCAATGTCGTCGCAGTAAATACAGAAACCAGCGCGCGGTATGAGACGGTCAGCACGGAGACGGGCAACTACACGCTGGCGCAGCTGCCGTCCGGGCCTTATCAGCTATCGGCCGAGTTGCCGGGATTCAAGAAGTATGTCCGCCAGGGAATCAATGTGCTGTTGGCTCAGACGTTGCGGCTCGACGTCAGACTCGAGGTCGGTTCCGCCAACGAGTCCGTCACTATCACAGCGGACGCACCTTTGCTCAAGACCGAAAGCACTGAAGTGGCGCACAACGTCAGTGCGGAGTTCCTCAACAACGTGCCCCTTTTGGGAATTGGCAGGCTCGCTTCGGGCGGTACTGGAATTCGCAGCGCTTACTCCGTGGTCAATGTCGTTCCCGGCGCTACCTGGTTACCGGATCAGACGATTCGCGTCAACGGAATGGAGGGCAACACTTCTGCGCTCCGCGTCGACGGCCAGGATGCCACAGCGACCATCAGCAACGGTTCAATCACGCAAACACAGCAAAGTGTGGAAGCCATCCAGGAAGTCGCGGTCCAGACCAGCAACTTCGCGGCTGAATACGGTCAGGCGGGCAGTGGTTTGTTCAACGTGACCATGAGGTCCGGGACTAACCAGTTCCATGGGAGCGTTTACGACTATTTCGTCAACGAAGCGCTTAACGCAGGCTGGCCGTTTACCTACGATGGGAACGGGCATTCGGTGCGGAACCGCGAACGGCGAAACGATTGGGGTTTCAGTTTCGGTGGTCCGGTGAAGGCCAAGATCTATGACGGCAAGGATAAGACGTTCTTCTTTGTCAACTTTGAACAGTTCCGCGAGACCCAGGTCAGCAACTTCCCGGTTACGGTGCCGACGGCGGCGTATCGCCGGGGCGATTTCCGCGAAGCACTCACCGGCCGTCTGGTGACCACCGACGGGTTGGGGCGCCCGGTCTTCGAAAACGTGATTTACGACCCCACCACGGAACGAGTTGTCAATGGAGTCCGTTACCGGGATCCGTACCCCAACAACATCATTCCGCCCGAGAAACTGGATCCGGTGGCGTTGAAGGTTCAGGAATTTATTCCGCTGCCGAACCGGCCGGGCTTGCTCAATAACTATGTGCCGAGTGATGTGAATCCGCGGATTTCGCAGATTCCTTCCGTCAAGATCGATCATTTGCTGAGCGCCCGGCTGAAGTTGTCCGGATATTGGTCCCGGACCCAAACCGATAGTCCCAATAACAGCTCCGGCCTGCCGCAGCCGATTTCGACTACCGTCGGCCAGCATGTCAAAGCGGACACCTTTCGTTTCAGCTTCGACTACACGGTAACGCCGACAACCCTCCTGCATCTGGGGGCTGGTTATGTGCATGTCAAGAGCGACCCGCAGGTTCCGCGTTTCGATAATGCCAGGATCGGATTCAAGGGAACCAACACCGATCTGTTTCCCTACTTTTCGGTGCTGACCACCACCGCCGCAGGGGGCCAGGGAGGTATGGCAAACTTCGGGCCGCCGTCGAATTTCCTGATCGAGAACCTGAAGCCGACCGGCAACGCGGCTCTTACATTCGTTCGGAACAATCACACCTACAAGGCTGGAGGCGAGCTGATTGTGAACGGATACCCGTCGTACAGCGAGACATACTCTTCAGGGAACATGCTCTACAGTCAAAACCAGACGGGACTTCCTTCTCTTCAAGGCCTGACGCTTCCGGTCAATCCCGGATTTAATTACGCCAGCTTTCTCATCGGGGCGCCCAATACCGGCTATGACAGCGTTCCAGCCCGTATGCGGACCGGGAACCATTCCTTGGCGTTCTTTTTCCAGGACAACTGGAAAATGAATCGCAGGCTCACACTCGATTACGGCCTGCGCTATGATTTTCAAACTTACCTGAAAGAACATAGCGGCTACATGTTCAATGTCAGCCCCACCGCGCCGAATCCCACGGCCGGCGGCCTCCCGGGCGCGATCATATTTGAAGGATACGGACCGGGAAAGTGCAACTGCGCATTCGCGAAGAACTATCCGTGGGCATTCGGGCCACGGCTCGGTATGGCGTATCAGATTACTCCCAAAACGGTATTACGCATCGGTGGGGGCATCATGTACAGCAAAACCAACAATGATGCATCCAAGGCGAGTAATTTCGGGTCTACCAAACCGTTCGCCGCTCCGGGGTTCGGTATTGCTCCGTTTACGTTGCGTGATGGCATGCCGTACAACATCACCTTCCCGGACTTCAATCCCGGTCAGCAACCCCTGGCTGGAACCATCGGCAATCCCACCAACATGGTGGATCCGCAAGCCGGCCGGCCGGCGAGAGTATGGCAGTGGAGTATCGGGCTGCAGCGGGAGATCACACGGGACCTGGTTGTGGAAGCCGCCTACATCGGGAACCGGGGAGTGTGGTGGGCCGCGCAGACTTTGAACCCGTTCGCTTCGAATGCGGTCCCGCCCTCGACACTAGCGGCACGGGGCCTCAGCCTGGACAATCCGGATGACCGCCGGCTCCTGGCATCACCGATAAATTCCGCATATGCCGCCCAGCGGGGCTTCAGCACGCCGCCGTACCCTGGTTTCCCGCCGGAACAAACTGTTGCCCAGACTCTGCGGCAGTTCCCGCAGTTCACAGGTATCGTGCAAACCTGGAACCCCCTGGGGAGCACCTGGTACGATGGGTTGCAAACCAAGGTAACCAAGCGGTTATCCAACGGTCTGGACTTCGTGGTGACGTACACCTATTCGAAGAGCCTGGCGTTGGGTGCGGAGGAAAATAACAACTACGGTTCAGTTGTCAATCCGATCGTCAACAATGTGTTTAATCGGCAGGGCAACAAAACCTTGTCCGGTTTGGATCAGCCCCACTCTTTGATGATCGCCGGAACTTACACCATACCTGGACTGCTCAAGGGGGCATCGGGTTTTGCAAGCAAGGCGCTCTCCTGGATCACGAGCGACTGGCAGATTGGTGGAGTCCTTCGTTACGCCAGCGGCTTCCCGTTTAGAGTTCCGGCCTCGACCACGAACCTCAATTCGTTGATCTTCCAAAGCACTCTGGTCGAGCGAGTGCCCGGCCAACCCCTGTACACGACCACCTGGGTTGACAAGAGCGGCAAGACTCATACCAATGAGGAGTTGAACATCAACTGCGGATGTTACGATCCCAGAAGGACTTTCGTGTTGAATCCGAATGCGTGGCGCAACCCGCCGGACGGTAAGTTCAGCACCTCGAATTCCCACTACAGCGATTTCCGGCAGCAACGCGGGCCCAGCGAGAATTTCGGTTTCGCCCGTAAATTCAGGATCGGCGAGAAGGCCAGCTTCTTACTTCGGGCCGAATTCACAAACATATTCAATCGCACGGGGATAAACGTGCCATCCGTTGCCAACCCCTTCTCGACGCCGACGCGGGACGGGAACAACTTCACTACCGGCGGTTTCGGATACATCAGCCCCGCGGCCATGGGTGGGAGCAATACCAACCCTGCCGCGGCCGGCGCGGCGAGTTTCGCGACGCCGCCGCCGCGGTCAGCGACGATCGTGGCGCGTGTGCAATTCTGATTAGAAAGCCGCGTATCGGGAAACAAGACTTAGCCGCGAATTACGCCGATTACGCGAATGGGGCGCATCAAGAATTCTTTTTTGCGCCCCATTCGCGCAATCGGCGTAATTCGCGGCTAAGTCTTGCCCGAATTCAACATCTCATTGACCGAACCTACGGTGTGTAATACATTCCACAGCAGTTAGGTGTTGCGCTTTTGAATGAGTCCGACTGGAGGCAGTATGACGAGACGTCTTGGCATTTTACTTGTTGCCGTAACGATACTTTACGGCGTTCCAGCTTTCGGCCAGATAGCCGACTTGTCGGGCGAATACGCCAATCTCACTCATGAAGATGCCCTGGAACGCGCAGGCGGCCCACCGCTCGGGGATTACCTCGGTATCCCGTTGAACGACGCGGGCCGAATGCGGGCTGACGCCAACGATGTCGCGGACTGGGGACTGCCGGAGTTTGGATGCAGGCCGCATCCGGGCCCCTATCAGTGGCGCGCTGCCGGTGGCCTCCAGATCCGCAAGGAAATCGATCCCGTCTCGCGGGAACTCGTGGCCTACCACATCCAATGGGTGCGCTCTCTGGACCGTCCAATTTATATGGACGGGCGCCCGCATCCTACCGAGTATGCGCAGCACTCGTGGTCCGGTTTCTCGACCGGGCGGTTCGTCGGCAACATCCTGGAGGTCAAGACCACCCACCTCAAGGAGAGCTATATGCGGCGGAACGGCGCGCATTTCAGTGACAGGGCGACGACGACCGAATACATCTACCGGCGCGGGGACATCCTCACCACTCTCATGATTCTCGAGGACCCTGTTTACCTGACAGAGCCGTTTATCCAATCGACCAACTACCGGTATGCCCCGAACACTCAATTGGAGTTCTTCCCCTGCACGGTCATCGATGAGGGACTGAACACAAGGAATGTGCCGCACTATCTGCCGGGCGCGAATCCGTACCTCACCGAATGGACGGGTCCAAATAACATCCCCCCGGAGGCCGCCCGAGGCGGAGCGGAGACCATGTATCCCGAATATCGGTTGAAGATTAAGAAAAACTCGAACAACTGATGACTCAACGGTCCTGCTCATACCGGAGTAAGAAATGACAAAGCTTAAATCGATCGTCCTTATTGCCTTGATCGGCCTCGTTCGTTTGAGCGTAAGCGCCGGCGCCCAGCAGGCGCCCGCCGGACAGATGCTTCAAGTGTTTCCCGTTCAGGGCAACATCTATATGATCCCCGAACCCGGCGGCACCAACACTGTCATGTCTATTGGTCGTGATGGCATCATGCTGGTGGATACGGGAACCGCCCAATTAACCGACCGGTTGCTGGCTACGGTCAAGCAGTTTGCCAACGATCTGCTTGCCCGGCCGGTTCCATTTCAGCCATGCGTGGGATTGAATTGCGCGCAGTTCCAGTACGCGTACGGGTTTTCCAGTCCCTCGTTCGATGCGGTCACCGCTTCTGTGGCGCGTCCCAAGCCGATCCGGTACATCCTGAACACCAGCGCGCATCCCGACCACACGGGCGGGAATGCGAAGATCCGCGCGGCAGGCGTGACCTACACAGGCGGAAATATTACAGGCTTGTTCACCGATTCATGAGATGGCGCCGCAATCCTTGCTCATGAAAATGTGCTGAACAGGCTGACGGCCGCCAAGGCGCCCGACACTGCGCTGCCGACCGATACCTATGCCACGCCGTGGTACAAGCTCAGCTGGTTCTTCAACGGTGAGGGCGTGCAGCTCTTTCACGAGCCGGCCGCACACAGCGATGCGGACAGCATCGTTTACTTCCGCTATTCCGACGTCATTGCTGCAGGCGAAATCTACAACACCGTCACCTATCCTCGTATTGATGTGGAGAAGGGCGGAACGATTCAAGGCGTAATCGACGGATTAAGCAACATCCTCGACCTGGGATATGCAGAATTCCGAACACAAGGAGGAACAGTCATCCTCCCTGGCCGCGGCCGGATCAGTGACATTGGCGACGTTGCGAACTACCGGAACATGATTTACATTGTTCGCGATAGAATCCGAGACTTGAAGCAAAAGGGCAGAACGCTCGAGCAAGTTAAGGCGGCGAAACCGACCATGGATTACGACGGCCGCTGGGGCGCGACCACGGGCCCCTGGACAACCGACATGTTCCTTGAGGCCGTATACCGAACGTTGAAATAATCAAGCATTTAAGAATTTCTCAGGAGGATATCCAACCATGAAACGCAACCTGCTTATGCTGGTGATCGCGGGTGTGCTGGTTTTTGGGATGACCGCTTACGCGCATCATTCCATTGGCGCCACATACGACGCTACCAAGGAAGTCAAACTCACGGGAAAGCTGGTGCAGTTCGACTTTCGAAATCCCCATGCCTTCGTTCACATCGAGGCTCCCGATAAGGACGGCAAAGTCCAACGCTGGGCCGTGGAATGGGGCGGAGCCACCGCATTGACCGGGCAGGGCGTTACCAGAACCACATTGAAGGCTGGAGATGAAGTCATTATCACCGGCAACCCGGCGCGCGGACTCAGTGCGGGAGTGTATCGCGTCAAGATGAACACTCTGTTCCGGAAGAGCGACGGATTCGGATGGGGAACGAAGCCGGGCGAAACGGTTGATTAGATCGCTATGCGAAGTGTAATTGCCCTTGCCGGCATCCTGATCGTATTTTCAATTGTGCGGCCTGCTGCCTATGCACAGCGTGGCGGGCGCGGTGCGGGCGGCCCCCCACCGACGCCCAAGGCAGCCGCTCCGATTGATTTGACGGGAACCTGGGTGCCTTTGATCACTGAAGATTGGCGCGTCCGAATGGTCACTCCAAAAAAAGGCGACTACGAATCCGTTCCCATTTCCGCCGATGGACGCAAAGTTGCCGATGCCTGGGATTCTGCCAAAGACGAGGCCGCCGGCGAGCAATGCCGTTCATACGGCGCTCCTGCTATTATGCGTGTGCCGGGACGGATCAGAATTAGCTGGGAAAATGACAACGTCATCAAAATCGATACAGAAGCGGGGACTCAGACTCGCCGTTTCCTGTTCGGTTCCGCGCAACAACCTCCAGCGGGACAGCCGACGTTCCAGGGATACTCGGCAGCGAATTGGGAAAACCTGCTGGGCGGACGTGGTGCTCAGGCACGGACCGGCAATCTGAAAGTTGTTACGACGCATCTCCGTCCGGGCTATCTCCGCAAGAACGGCGTGCCTTATAGCGCAAATGCGGTGGTGACGGAATCCTACGACGTGATGACGGGAGCTCCGCCGAACAACGCGACGACGTATCTGGTCATCACGACGGAGGTCAACGATCCGCAGTACCTCACTCAGCCCTTCGTCACGAGTACGCACTTCAAGAAACTTCCGGATAACGCTGCTTTCACTCCCGAGGCGTGCACAGCGAAATAAAACAGGCGCGAGTATTCCCCTCCTGTAACAGGAGGGGTGGCTGCGCCATTGAAAAAAAGAATTCGTTCCGAAGAGGCGCAGACGGGGTGGTCGTTCTTTTCTTCACAATGATACTGGCAGCGGCGCTGCCTTACGCCTCGTCGGGCCAGGACCGCGAACCTTTATTGGGGACGTGGCGTCTCAACTTCGCCGAATCGACATTCGCCTCTGGGCCACCCGCGTACGTCCGCGTGACCTGCAAAATCGAACCGTGGGAGGACGGCCTGAAGGTGACTTACGACATGGTCGGCACGCGCGGCGGCGTAACGCACTGGGAGTGGACGGGTCGATTGGATGGAAAAGACTACCCCCTCGAAGGCGTTGAAGAAGTGGTGACCAACGCGTACAGCCGGATCGCCGATCACACTTACAACGTTGTATTCAAAGTTGACGGTCGAATCACAACAACCACCAGAATCGCCGTCTCGCCCGATGGCAAGATCATGACGGTGACGACCGGGTCGAATGCGGCCATATATCACAAGCGGTAATCTGAGTTTTTAATTAGCCGCGGATTACGCGAATTACGCGGATGGGCGCGCAACTGTTTCACACGGCGCGGAATACAATACGATGGCGCGCCCATCCGCGTAATTCGCGTAATCCGCGGCTGAAAATCTTCACCCTCACTCCGTCTCAGGGTCCGGCGGGCGCACCCAACGAAAGCGGCTATTCAGCAATCGAAAGGTATCGAATTCCACCAGTTGAAGCTTCATGTTGATCTTGTGGCCGTCCATCTGTCCGTTCAGGAGCAGCCGGTCCATGTCGGGGCGCTCGAAAGTGAAGTTGGAGTGCCAGTTTCGGCTGTGTCCTTTTGAGAGGTCGAGCGTTTTCTTTTGGGCGTCGATGCTGACGGCGTAACGGACAAACGAATCGTCGGTGCGCTGAAAAAAGATCCACTCCGGGCTATCAAAAATCACACGCCGCCACCGCCTGTCGTAATCGTTGAGCTGCGTCGGGCGAAGTTCGCCGTCAACAGCCAGTTCGTCGACGTTCCAGATTCCGTACAGCGGCGACCTGGGGCTTCCGCCACCGCCGTCAGCGTACCAGAAGGTGCGGCCGATATTGGCGTACACTCCCAGCAGATAAAGACCAAAAGCGATCTGCACGGCCAGCGCGATGCGATTCGCGGAGCGCGTCTCAAACAGTTGAGGCTCGGTGGAAGGTCCGGCCGGCCGGTTGAGGATAAAAAGGTTCGCCAGGCGGGAAAAGTCTGGCGCGAGCAGGAATAACGACATCAGCGCGAGCTGGAAAGAGAGAATTTTCACGCCGACGTCATAGGTCATGTTGAGTATGAAGACCTGCATCATGCTCGCCAGACAGATCATCGCGCCTAACATCGTCGTGCGGGGAGCAAGGAGCAGTAACCCGCCCAGCACCTCTACAATTCCCGTAAAGATTTGATAGGGCGGTGAAGCCCCAATCGAGCTCCATAAAAATCCCTGCAGGGATAGATTGCCCACCGGCGCAACCAATGTAAGAAGGGATGGCGCCGGAAACTGCGTTGGAATGACTTTGACCATTCCGAAATAGATCATCTGCGCAGCCAGCGCAAAGCGTAGGAAGAGACGAAACCATTTGTGCAGCGTGACGTAGTTTTCGCGGCGCCGATCGAGAATCGACCACACAACCGTTGCAGTGATTGCGACGATCAGCACCAGGAAAAGCTGTACCCAGAAGAAATTTGTGTCGCGGCTGTTTCCCGTGTAGACGAGCGGCGTCGTGATTCCGAAGATGTGCACGGCGATCCAGGAAGTGACGTCGACCATCGGCCATAGCGTGCCGAGACCCTGAGCGGGCAGAGTGTTGGGCAGCACGAACAGATAGATCAGGATGTGGGACACCAGGGAATAGAATCCAAAGTACGCAAACGCGAAACGAAACGCGAGCCGTGTGGAGTAGTGCCAGCCCGGAACTTGCAAGCTCCTGCCTTTCATAGGAAAGGCGCAGATTCTATCACGCGGCGTATCTGGCTGGCATCGCAGTCTTGAACGGAAAATCAGGGCGTGGGTTCCGTCTAACGAGGAAAACGGAACCCACACCCGGGCCAATCACGTAGATCGGCTCCGGAGGATATGCGCAAACAGAACAGGAAAACCACTTACGGGCATGATGGGCGCCGTGGAAACAAACCGCAATACAGCATGTACTGTATTTTTGAGCACAAAATCGGACTACGTGCGCGCAGTCGGCTTTTGGTGGATTGGAGAGTTTGGGAGATGTCGTTTCAAGAAACTCCCCTCCTTAGGTAAGGAGGGGAATATTGCTGATTTGGACACCATAGCCGATCTTTCATTACTAGTTACTGCTTGTCGCCGTTAGTTTCTCAAGGACTTTTTGCGCATCGCTCAGGCCGTTCTCGAGGGTGGGAAGGGCATCATTCAGGTACTTCTTCAACGCTGCGTTTTGAGCGGTGTTCAATTGTGCTCGGAATGTTTCCGCGGCATCCTTGTGATCGGCGATCATCAGGGCGATGAACTCCCGGTCAAAATTCGCTCCCCGCAACGGGGACAGGTACTCCACATGGTATTTCGTATCCAGCGAACCCTGCGTAGTTTCGAGCGTTCGATTTTGTCCCGTCCTGTTGGACAGCTGTTTCAAGGCGTTCGAATGACCCTTGATGACTTCATCGGCGTAGTTCTTGACGTCCTCGTTGGTGGATTTTTGCTTCGCCAGTTGCGCCATGTTGATTTCCCCTACGTGCATCTCGGCGGCGTAGTCCGTGAATTCCTTTTCGTCAGCCGACAAAACAGTTGAGCGATCGTTTGAGCGATCGTTCACCGCATCGGGCTCACGGGCCGCTTCGACGCGGTCCGATCGTTCGCAGGCGGTTACTCCGGCGCCGATTGCAAGAAGAGCGAGAGACAACATTACTATTGATAGAGTTTTCATGTTTTCACCTCAGACAGGTAAGCCACAAAATTTAGATACAGATCCAAAGTCCTAAAGCGCATGCGGTCTGCCACGATGGAGGCAGTGCCCAACCCCCGGTATCTCAGTAACTTGGATTACAGACTAGTTGGCATCGAGAGGGCACCGGCTGCGGCCCGGAATGGAGAAAATTCCCGAAGCAATCGGCTGGGGTATGATTCCGTTTCTTATGCGAATCTCCGCCCTCCCCGGTTACAGATATGGAGTCGCTTTACTTTTTGTGGGCGCTGCACTCGTCTTGTCCCTGTTAGTTCAACCTTCTCTCCCGGACGGTTTTCTGGTGTTCTTTCTGTCTGCAGTTATGCTCGCGGGTTGGTTCGGCCGAACAGGAGCAGGATTGTTTGCGGTCGTCGTCTCGATGCCAGCCGTTGGTTACACTGGCCAGCGATTACGAGGAAATGGTTTCGTCCCACTCTTCCGGCCACATTCCGTCAGGCGCGAAAATCCAGTCGCAGAAAGCCTGACTGTAGCGGCGCTCTATGAGCGCCGGGCTTTCCTGAAATCGACGAAATACCGGCGGTCATAGACCGCCGCTACAGTGCAGTTTGCCTTCTCGGAGCATTTTGCCGCTGCCTGTTATGGCGTCAAACCATAGTAACGCGCCATCCAGTACGGAAGGATGTAGTCGATCGCAGCGGTCTCGATCAAACCAGCGCCGCCTCCAAACAGCAGGAATGGGCTGCGTTGCCAGAGGAAATCCGTGTTGACGCGCTCGTTGACAGGAATTGGACTGCACGCCCGATCGGTGCCGCATGCCGGATACTTGCCTCGCAAATCAACCCAGTAGTCGCGGCGCGCTCTCCAGAGCCATAAGTTCAAGAGCGTGACGGTCTCGTTGTCGCGCACGATGTCCTGTCCCTTCAAGGCTCGATCGACCATGTTGAAGTGCGGATTGCCGTGCTGTTGAGTCGTACGCCGCAACCTGTCGTAAGCATTCATATAAATTGCTTTGTAAGGGGAGCCGTCCTCCTCGAGGCGGATGAGATCGTACAGGTTGATGTAGTTCAAGTTGAATTTGAAGTAGTGATTGTGATCATCCTGGTCGTCGAAGAACACTGGAACCCCGACGAAGCCAGCATATACGCTGCGGTAGATTGCGTATGTCAATGCGAACCTCTGAGGGTTTATCCTGCGTCCCGTCTGAAGAAAGCTCAACTGCTGATCGGGCCGGAATGCAAAAGTAGTGCTGACCGTGCCATCCGGCATAGTTACATTCCAGTTGTGAGCCAGCAGGTAGTTCAATATCCGCGTCAGATCCTGTTGGATGAGACCGCGCACATCCGGTTCGTCAATCATGTCGTACGCGACGCTCAAACCGAAGACGACTCCGGAATACTGGTCCCGTGATGTTTTCCCGATCCAGAAGTAAGGCTGATCTCCCAGCTTGCTGTAGTAGATTCCATTGCCGGCTTCCGCCTGTTGAATTGCTGGAGCATAAGGTGAATTCGTCGGTACCAGACAACGTGCCAGAACGTCGGTGCCTGTAATCTCGAGAAGCGAGTGTATTCCCTGGAGAGCTAGCCGCGCATTGGTTAATGCGTCCGCTGAGCGAGTGACCTGATACCGGAATGCCTCAGCCGCCAGATAGTGTCCCGTCCATATCGCGGAATCCCCGGCCCGTGCGTACCCGACAATTTGCGAATACCATTGTGAAGCTGGATCCGATGAAGCAAATACCGGATCCAAAACCGTCCCGTAGGGCATGTGGAACCGTTGAATATTTTGGGAAATCGTGAGGGCATCGGCCTCGGAGCCATGGGCTGTCCGTATCCCGAAAAGTATCGCTAAAACGATGAAAAATATGTGCCGCGGCTTACCAAAACCAAACATAACCATCCTCCGCCAAGTGTCTTTTACCCAAAAAACTGAGCACGCGGTTTTCCTTACCGGATTCGCGCTCCGCTTACGTTACGACGCGGCTTCAACGGCAGTGACTCGGAGATCCGGCTGCGAATTGGCGACGAGTTTCTTTTCGATGGCGAAGAGTACCAATTCCAGCCGGTTCGAAGCTCCGGTCTTATCAAATATGTTGGTTACGTGATGTCTCACGGTGTCGACACTGAGCTGGAGGCGGCTTGCGATTTCCTTGTTCGTACGCCCCGCGACAACGGCCTCAACGACCTCCATCTCGCGCTGCGTGATGTGAAATTGTTGTGTTTGCCGCGGTTGGATCGCTGAAGAGATGACGGCGAGAGATGGGCTTACGGACGCGCCATCATTTTGTTGAATACAAGCGCTATCCGTGGTTATCCGCCGAATACACTGAATCAGTTCGTCAAGGG
>Ga0137418_10003912_pt1 | contig 13656 bp, 12 predicted proteins | sample CZODoug3_1_2_16f_FD_122242 | JGI IMG/M metagenome (GOLD analysis project Ga0137418, IMG submission 122242) | Vadose zone soil fungal communities from Angelo Coast Range Reserve, California, USA - CZODoug3_1_2_16fungal (Hybrid Assembly) | ecosystem: Environmental > Terrestrial > Soil > Vadose...
CCATTGTTCTTGCGTTTGCATCGTTGGATGTCAAGCTGGCTAGATTCCAGTTAGCCTCGATTGTCCGCGTCCACGAGTAGTGGTTGTACAAGTTGCTGGTTGCGTAGCTGTTCTTGGCTAGTGGGCCCATCCATACAGCGTAGACGCAGTCCTCAGAGCTTCCGTTGAGAGGACAGTATCCGTTGCCCTCGTCGAAGACAATGAAGAGAGCTGCACGCTGAGTAGTGAAAGTCCTGCTGTTCAGGATGTTCGGCACCAGTCCTTTGAGATAGTTGTCGCCCATCGGAATGGACGTTGGGCAGATGCCTGTGAACCCGTGCATATTGTTGCAGTTGTTGGGCGTGAGCCACATGAAGTTAGGCGCCGACGCAGAATTCAAGTCGTTGATCAGAGAACAGTCCGTCACCGTGCAACTGCTAGGGTTTGCCAGAACGACCTTAGAACATCGGCCCGGGTTGTTGAGAATATCTGTGAAAGTTACAAACGGATTGTGTTCTGGAGTATAGGGTTCATGATAGCTTGTATCGCAGCCGCTGGCAACATTCTGGTCCTCCATGTAACCCTTCCAGGTTAAGCCAACAGATTCAAACCGATCCACAAGGTTCTGATTGGATACCGGCGGGCAGCCTGTGTTCCCACAACCAAACGTATCCCCGCCCAGCAATGCCATGTAATCGGCCTCACTGAAATGTGATACCCCCAGATACCGCGACCCAATCGCATAACTATTGGCTAGACCAGCAGTGTAAGGGTCCCCGTTAGAGCCGGAACAGGGAGGGGGACTCCCGGCGCAAACGTCCTGTATTCCCTGATCCTCCATAATGATGATGACTGCGTGATCAAAAGTAGTGCCTGACGGTGGCGTTGCATTCACAGATGCTGCCAAGTTTGCCGCCGCAATGACTGCTAAGCTGATTATCAGGAGGAGAATGGAGAGGGAAGTAATCCGAGCCGCTTCTCTCTTTAGCCGTTGCAAAGACTTTGCCTTCCATTCACCGACCTTGGATGAGATATTTCAAAGGCAGGTCCACAACATCCTAGGGTCGATTACTTGCGAACTCTTACTTGGAATTCTGATACAAGTGAATGCGTTTTCAGGGAACTCTAATTCATGAAGGGGAAGAACTGCGTGGAGCACAGTTCCATCTTGCGTGTTGATTTATCTATCGCACTATATACCCGGTGAATCCATCGGTTTGCTGGCGCAGGCTCTCTGCCTTGCGGGTTTTCAGTGGAAGAGTCCTCCCTTTTTCTGGAACGTTTGCGCCCCTGGGCCCACATAAGTGAGAAGAGTCAGATGTTTGAACCTCTTGCGGATCCAGTGTTGCATTGAATCAAACCAGTCTCTGAACTCGGCAGGTTTCGGAACTAGGTCTTGCTTGCCATTGTCAAGATAGTTCATGTCAGCTCGGATTCCACCCGCCAACATCATTTGAGATATGGTCCATGATCGGTGAAACTCTACGACTGGAGATTGGAATCCATCGATCACATAGCAGTTCTTCTCCGGCGCGTACTCTGTTGCAATTGGGAGACGGACGGTATTGTTCAGTAGCCAGAACTTTCTCGTGTCCTCGTCTTGAGTGGGTTCCGGAAGGGCAGAAATCGGCGCAAAATCGGATGAAGGCGAGGTCGCGGGTAGGATTACTAAGTCTCCTAACGACCGCAAGTATTGTAGGAATGTCTCTTCGTCTTCCTTCGACATGTACAGTACTAGTTGTTTCGGCAAGGTTCAATCCACTTTGTTAGGGTCTCACAGTGCATCGTTCTGCATCTTCGAGAGCGCTAGGACAGCCTCGTTACTGTTGAGATAGGTCGATTAAATAGCTACAATCAGCGGCGAGATTACGGACCATGGAATCGGCCTCTGAATCTGGTAGATCCCGAGGGGCCAAGGCCATTCTGCGCTCCCCGACAGTCATCTTCTCATTGATTCTGGTCGCAGTCTACGTTATCCTCGGAGCAATAGTCGGGAACGTTTTCGAGCCGTTACTCTCGGGGAATATTATCCTCGATTTGCTGGTTCAATGTGATGCTCCCACGCCGATCTTCCCTTGGACTGTTCTCACAGCCATCTTCCTACACGCTAGCATCCTCCACATAGCCAGCAACGTCTTCTTCCTTCTCTTCTTCGGCTTCATTCTGGAAGAACAAGTCTCGAAATCACGGTGGGTGACGACTTTCTTCATAACGGGACTCGTAGGCAGTCTCGGCTTCGTAGGCTACGACGTCCTAGGCTATCTTCTATCAGGAGGAACGCCAACAATCGACTGCGCCGTCGGTGCTTCAGGCGCGGTTTACGGGATAATGGGAACGGCAGTAGGATTGAAAGTAGTGATCTTGCTGATCTTCCTTCTTGGGCTAGACATTTTCGCGGGCGGTGGAGGTCCGGCGCACCTTGGAGGACTCGTCGCGGGCCTCATTCTCAGAAGATACTGGTCACTTGCAGGAGGATCCTTCCGCGGAATCTAGCGGTCGATGCCGCCGAACTGTCATGTTTTTCTCCGGCTATTATGTGACAGTTTGAACAAGTATGCGACCGGAGATGTATTATGCAACATCCGTACGTCGTCGGACTCGGTACATAACATGGCACCAAAGAAAAAGAGCAAGAAAAAGAAAAGCATGTAGACTCAGCCGGGGCATCGAACGCCTGTCCCCACCAGTTTTTCTTTTTCCCAATTAATTCTCAGTTTGTTGTCTGACTGTAGTCAGACAACTCTAGTATGCTTAGATATCGGAAACTCGCCCGACCATTTCTAATAGTGCCATTCACAGACCGCGGTAATGTCCTTCGTTGCTCATCGACCTGAGTGTCCCTTCAAAGAACGCTGAGCGGCGTCTCTGGATCGCACTTGCCATATCCTCAGTGATAGTCGTCATCGAATTCACCGGAGGATTCCTTGGTCAGAGCCTTGCGTTGCTGAGTGATTCAGGCCACGTGTTGACCGACGTTCTCGCCGTCAGCGTCAGCATCCTTACACTCAGGCTAGGACGCATGCAACACACCGCCAAGCGTACGTTTGGCTATCACAGAGCCGAGATATTCGCCGCTCTAATCAACGGCTCGACCCTGATAGCCGTGGCCTTCCTCATAATCTATGAGGCGTTTCTGCGGTTCCAGCAGCCGACCCGGGTCCAGGGAGCACTCGTTCTCTCCTTGGCCTCGTTAGGTCTCTTGGGAAATCTTGCCACCACGGGACTACTAGCCCGTACTGGGAAGACCAGCCTCAACGTCAGGGGAGTCTTTCTTCACGCCGTCGGAGATACCGTCTCATCAATTGCTGTGATAATCAGCAGCCTAGTAGTGGTGTTCACCGGCTACTCCGGGTTGGACCCCGTAGCGGCGGTTTTGATTGGGATTCTGATAATGAGAAGTGCATATGGCCTCGTAAGGGACTCCACGAACATTCTGCTAGAGGCCACTCCTAAGCATCTGGAACTCCAGAGCATCGCAAAAACCATCGGGAGCGTCGACGGTGTTAAGGGGGTCCACGATCTACACGTCTGGACGATCACGTCCGGGCTCTATGCGCTCAGCGGCCACGTAACACTAGGTTCAGACAAGATTACCGAGGGCGCTATCATTATCGAAAAGGTAGCCGCGAAGTTGAAGGAATCGTTTGGCATAGAGCATGTGACACTGCAGATGGAGAAAGAGGCCCTTGAGCGGATCGAGCGAGAGGACACTAGACTTTGAGAAAGCTCAGGTCAATCCTCTTCATCTCATGAGCCAGAGCTGTTTCAGGGAATAACTCGGGATGAATTATGTGAGCCAGCAGCTCTAGACCGTTCACTATTCGAGGTCCGGGCCTGCTGAAGTATGCTGACGCGTTCACGGCATAGATGTTATGAGACTTGTAGGCAGGAATCTTGCCCCATCTATTGTAAGACTCCAAATCATGAAGTTCACCGAGGACTCCCTTCAAATCAAAACCGCAGGGCGACAGGACGATGATCTCGGGTCGATACTCGACTACCTCGTTCCATTCGATTCTATGGGACGGTTTACCAAGTCTGCCTAAGCCTTCGAAGCCTCCCGCGTAGTCCACCATCTGAGGTATCCAGTGTCCACCAGCCCAGGGAGGTTGAAGCCATTCCATGAAGAAGACTCGCGGTGTTGATCTTAGGTTGCGTGTCTTACTCTTCACCGTGTTGATTCTGGACAATAGCTGAGACCCTAATTCTCGGGCTCTCTCTATCCTGCCCGTGTTCTTTCCAACTAGGAGAATATTGTCAACGATCTCCTCGAGACTTGTAGGCTCTAAGGAGATAATCTTCGTATCTGCCTCTAGGACCCTCGCTGCTTCCTTGACCTTGGTGTAGGATACGGCGCAGACAGCGCACAGCTCTTGGGTGAGAATAAGATCGGGTTGAAGCTTCTCCAATAGCTTCTCATCAATCTCGTAAATGTCTCCTCCGCGCTTCTCCACTTCTTGGTTAACCTCTAGGCTCCTATGGATCTTTTCATGGAAAGCGGACTTTGTCAGAACGGGCCGGTTCGACGCTTCAGGGGGATAGTCGCACTCATGAGACACAGCGACGACTTCGTTTCCGAGCCCCAATGCAAAAGCAATCTCCGTCGCGCTGGGCAGAAGAGATGCTATTCTCATGATTAGTTCAATTGAACGCTAATTGTAGATTTGTATCCTCTGTGTCGCCGAGGGGAAGTTCTTAATAACGTGCCGGGTAACTTTGCCCGCTTAGCTTGCTCAAACCCAGCACGCGCCATCGACCTCTCTCCTCGCCGCTATCGAGGACGGCGCTGATCCCGGTGTTCACCGCCTTGTCTCTCGCTACCAACTATGCTATGATAGACATTCCAAATGTCAAGCTCATGGATGCGTTTGTCTTCATCGCAGCCTTCCTATTCGGATTAAGAGTCGGGCTTGGAACGGCGATCTCGATCTGGGCCGTTTACGGATTCATCAACCCCTATGGTCAAGATGACCTAACGCTCCTCCTTTTCCTAATGGGCGGCGAATGTTTGTATGCTGTATCAGGCGCCCTCCTCAGCCGCAGCTCAGTGGCCCGAGACCTCATAGCGACGCGAAAGCTTGCCAAGAGAATCGACAAGCAGCCGATCGGAAACCCCGCAGGCCCAGGGAGGGGGATCCTGCTCCGAATCAAGACACGTGCCGGGAAATTGGTTAACAACGCTGGTTCGTATGGAAGGATGAGTCTACTATTCGGACTGATTGGCTTCCAGGCAACCTTCGCCTACGACGTCCTCACAAACTTCGGGTCCTGGGTATTCAAAACCAGTTCTCTGTATCAAGCGCTCATTGTGGGAGTGATAACTGGAGTCCCCTTCGCCATTCTTCACGAAGCAAGCAATCTAGTGTTTTTCGCAACGGTAGTCCCTCCCGCAATAGCTGCCGCGAAACGCGTTGGATTGCATGTTCAACATAGGGTTACGTGAGTGCGAACGAAGAGCCAACGGGTCTTCTACCTCATTCTGGGAATAACCGCCCTCACAATCGCGTCAGCCCAAGTAGGCGCATACTACTATCTCGAGAGGTCTAACAGTAGTACAATCCCAGATTCATCAATACTTTGCAACTCTCTTACCAGCCATGCACCAGGAGTAAACATGATCGCCACCAACGTTCTGATCAGCTACGGCAACGGCACGATGCAATGGTACAATGAAACGGCGGTTCCTTCCAGCTGGAATGCTTACGCGCTAACAATGTATCTGGCGAAATGCAATGTTCAAGCGAAGTTCTATGGACCCCCACTAAACGAACACTTCGTGACAGCAATAAACGGAGTCAGCAATCAAGGCAGCTTCTCATGGAGCATCTGGATGCTCTGTCAACACACGAACGCTTGGGCATACTCCCAAGTCGGAGTTGACCTGATCTCGTTAGCAAGTGGCCAAACGTTGGCCTGGGTCTACGGAGCTTCATCCTCAAGCAACAATCCAGCGCCTCCCATACCGAACGCAAAAACTGTGAACTCCTGCTCGTGATCCCTTAAGAGCTTCAGTTGCTAATGCTTATATTCCAAGTCCTGAACTAGCGGGTAACTTTGCCCGCTCACCGATTCCTCATAGTCATAATCACTCTTCTTCTATCATCAATGTTCACAGTGTTTCCCAGCACCGCTAATGGATGGAAAAGTGAATCGTCCATCTCTATGGCTACCACGGGAGCTCCGGGCCTGAACGCCGCACTACGATGGTTGTCGAGCAACCAGTCATCCGACGGATCATATGGACCATATTACCAACACTGGGCAGCTGCCGCCGCCTACGCGTTATGGCTCAACGATACGCAATCTTCGATAGCTTCGCTAACGTACAAATGGCTCTCTGGCCAGTTAGATGATTCTGGGAACTGGTTCTGGGGAAACTATGGCGAGGCGGATGTTCCTGGAGTAAGTCTTTTCAGCGTGGCAGCCAGCGGAAATCTTCACTTAACCCAAACTGGCACCGTCACATCAAACTTGTTGCAATTCCAACAGTCGAATGGCGGGTTCTCCGGCTACTACTCCATGGATGTGGGAAGCTTCGTATCGAGCAGTGTTGACACATCGGAAGCTCTGCGGGGATTAATCGCCGTCAAGGCCATAAACGCATCGAGTCAACAATCAGCAGTCAACTATCTCTTTACACTTCAAGACTCCGATGGAAGCTTCAATCTAACCAGCACCAAGGCTTACGATCCGATCTATTCACAAGGCCCGGAACCGGTCAGCATAACTGCGCTAGTTCTGCTCGCCTTGAGAGACGCATCCTACACGGATGCTAATACTCACGTGTCTAAGGCGCTGAACTTCCTAACCACTGCCTCGTCAAAATACTCACTAATAGCGAATGACACCAACGCCGTCTATTCTGCATCACTCTCGGCCCTAGCGTTCTATGCCTTTGGAAGAACAGCCAACGCCTACAATGCAATAGCGTTCATACTTTCACATCAGAACTCGGACGGAGGATTCAGAGATAGCACTCGATCCTCACCCGGGTCCAATGCCCTAGACACAGCTTGGGCGTCAATAGCCCTGCAGCAAGTTGTTCCCGGTAGAGCGTTTAGTTCCTTCCTCCCGGAGGTTCTTATCTTCGGGATAATTGTCGGGATTGTTGCACTGGCTGTAATTGTCGGGATTGTCGTCTACCTAGTTCAGAGGAATAAAACTCAGGCTCGATTAAAGAGCCTGTAAAAAAGAAAGTTAGTTTCGCAGGTTCGAGGGGCGTTTGATTTGACTAGTTCTGGCTATGTTTCGTAGCGGTGGAACCATCGAGAGCGTTGACGACGCTGGTAACGACTTTGATTGTGGGGATTAGTGCAATGAGCAGGAAGATCAATGGATAGGCCCACGGATTTGCACCGAAGTATGGCTGAGCGATCCCTGCGGTCACTGCGTAGAGTATTCCGATTGCTATGATCTGGAAGAAGAATGCGAGTAGCGGTGTCCATGCTTTGTAATTCTTGTATGTGTCTTGGACGGTATTGGCGAGCTGGGTACCGAACTTGAGAACCACGAAGCAGACGATGAGCCCGATCATAAAGACTACTATGTTGGCGACAGAGATGGTTGATCCTGTAATGTTGTTTGTTATTCCTGGAAATCCGAGTACGACCGCTTCGACGATCACTAGTACGATGACGCCGACGACGAGTCGTATGAAGGAGGGCATGACAGGAGTGAAGGCGCCCCAAGTCTTGTTCGAAGTTGAATCAGTCATTCTCTTACACTTGGAAAGACTATCACCATAGGAACGGGATATTGCTATGTCGAAACCTGAGATGGAATAGGCCAGTAACAGCGTGGAACGCTTTAGGTTCTACCGCCTCCAGATTTAATATGGAACCCAGTAGCTGGACGGGCATTCGGTCGGGTTCTGGTCGCTTGGGAAGATAGAGGATAATGGCGATTCACATCCTTCTCACAGCGGACAACCATCTCGACCCCTCAGCCGTCCAATACGGTCCCAAGCGGTTCGAGAGAAAGCGAGACTTTCAACACTCCTTCGATGTCTTGGTCAACTTTGCTCTTGAAAACCGGCCAGACCTCTTCCTGATAGGAGGCGACTTCTACGATGGGATACTGCCTGGGAATCCGACGCGAGCCTACGTGGCTGAACAGTTCAAGCGACTGCATGAGAAAGAAATCAAGGTCGTTCTCGTCAGTGGACATCACGACACTCCGAGAAGCATAGAGCAGGGAGTCTCACCCTTATCCGTCCACGCGAAATCGGGACATGTCTACTTCCTCCAAGACCCGCGCCCGACACCAAAGATGTTCCATTTTGGAGGCGAGACAGTCAATGTCACCGGGATGAGCCTCAGCCCCGGACTGGGCCCCGAGCAAGACCCGTTGACAGGACAAGAATTGTCTCGCGAGGGGGACGTGAACATCTTCCTAACTCACTATCCGATTGAAGGGTTCGAAGGCTACTTCGGACAAGAGACGCACATCGGAAGATCCTCAATCCCTCGTAACTACCAGCTCTTTGCGTCTGGCCATCTTCACCGTCACCAGAAGAACACGATCAACGGCACGTCCGTCATGTATCCAGGAAGTACTGAGCGGGTCAGCTTCAACGAGGAAGGAGAGGAGAAGGGATTCTGCTGGCTTGAACTCGACAAGACAGGTATACTGCATCAAGAATTTCACTCGACACCTGCCCGGCCGATGGAAACACTAGACTCACGGATCACCGGTGAGGGTGGGAGTCTAACCCGGCAGATACAGGATCTTCTTGAGAAGAGGCGGGGAGCGGACAAGATTCTGCGCATTCGAGTAACCGGTCGAGTATCACTGGATCAACTTTCAACATACAAACGCTCAGCCCTACAATCATACTGCCAGGAACGGTTCTTCCACACAGAGTTCGACGAAGACGGACTAAATGTTCTGACGACGGAAGCCATAGAGTCGTTGCCACGGACTACTCCACTCGAAGAGCTAGGTCGATCATTCCAAGCCCTCCTCGCTAACGTGAAAGAAGAGGAGCGCCCAATCGTGCATGAAGCGTGGAAGGCGACGGTCGCAAGATTGCAAGAGGAAGGAGTCGGTTGAGACTAGTAAGTCTTCAAGCGCAGAACTTCAAGAAACTGAAGCTCGCCAAACCGCTCCAGTTGTCTGAGGGCATTATTCTCATCACAGGTCTGAACGAGAGCGGCAAGTCCACGATCCTCGACGCGGTCCTCTATGCTCTGTTCGGTCGGGTGATTCGGCCCAGCAAGATGCCGAGCAACGATGACATCATCAGCTACGGAAACGGAGAAGCACAAGTCCGCCTCGAATTCGACATAGGCGAGAACAGGTATCGCGTAGTCCGGGAAGTTCACAAGACAAGGCCCAACCGGGCGACGCTCGTCGAGGTGAAACCTAACGGTACCACTAAGGCGCTCGCGAACTCTGTCAAAGACGTTACAGCTGAGATTGAGCGGCTGTTAGGAGGAATAACCTACGATGAGATTGTTGCGAGCAGTGTTGTCGCCCAGAAGGACCTCGAGCGCCTGATCAAACAGAGGCTCGATGATCGTCGAAAAGTCATCAATGTCTTCCTCAACCTTGAGAGTTTCAACAAGGTCCAAGATCAGCTCGATAACGAAAGGAACGGAATCGAAGGCACGAGTAGGACCCCGGGACACCTTACAGTTGAGAGGCAGGTTTTTGAGACTCTGAACGAGCAGCTGAACGAGTACAAGGAAACGAGCGAACAGCTAGTCAACATAGAGACGAAGGTCGAGAAGCTCAAGAAAGATCAGCAACATCAAGAAAAGCGGTTCGTCGAAACAGACACTCTCTACAAGACTCTCAACGAGTACGGAGAAGCGGTCAAACAGAGAGATTCTCTACAGCGAGAGATAGAGGGCAAGGGTCTTCTCACCAACAATCTCCAGCAACAACTCGCCAGCGTCGACACACAGAGATCAGAGCTGGAGAGAGCTGAGGCAGAGGTCAAGAAGTACGGCGATCTCGCCGAGGCTGAGAAGGCGATAACTCGAGCCTCAGAAGTTCTCGAAAAAGTCCGAGGCGCAGAACTTCAGAAAGCACAGCTCGAAGATCGAGAGCAGAAGCTACAATCACAGATAGCCGAGACGAACAAGAGGGTCACTAGCGTAGACGAGTCGGGGCTTGTATCTTCCAGACCCCGAAGAATCTGGTCCTATCTGATTGCTACGGCCGCTTTCGGGGCCGGGGCACTTCTCTCATTCATACTATCATTCGCGGCACTAACTATCGTCTTGGGTTCTCTCGCGGTTGTATCACTCCTTCTGCTAACTCGACAGATCGTCTCCTTATCGCAACAAGCCGAAGCATCCAAGCAGCAACAAGAACGACTAGCCGGCACTCAACTAGTCGCGTCGTGGAACAACGAGCTAGAAGAAATGAAGAGAGACCGCGATGCTGCAGCTGCGACGATTAGACAAGGGTCCAGCCAGATTCTGCAGGTGCTAGATTCAATCCCATCGTACTCCAGCTATCTCCAAGGTCTGACCGATCCAAAAGAGGTCGTAGAACAAGCCTCCTCGATCTACAACCAAGACAAACAGTCACTCAGCGCAGTTACAGAGCGTGTGAACATGCTCCAGAAACGGCTGGGAGAAGAGCCTGAGCTGAAACGACGGCTCGCCCAAGCCCAGCTCGACATTGCAATGGTCGAGAAGAAGCTCAAGAGTACTCTGCTGCCTCCTCTACCTGGGGGAGTCGAATTCTCGTTAGAATTGCTCGACGAGGCGAGCCAGATGCGTGACAGTCTCAACGAGTCAGTGTCCCGAGTCAAGACCCAAATCGAAGAATCAATGACCCGGATTATCGAACTGAAACAGTTTCTAGAAGAAAACAAGGGACTAGAGGAACAGGTCGACGAGCAGAAACGGAAGGTACTGCTCTTGCAGAAGCAGCTGGCTGTGGTCAAGTATTCTATCAAGGGACTTGAGCAGACCTCCGAATCGTTGAGGAACCGAGTCAAGCCTCAGGTCGAGCGGTACATGAGCCAGATTCTACCTGTCATCACTTCCGGCCGATACAAAGCAGTCCAGCTAGAGGATGACTACACCGTGAGAGTCTTTGATCCGGAGGCCGGGGAGTTTCGCCCCAAGGAAGTGTTCTCGGGAGGCACTGAGGACCAGCTATTGCTAGCTATGAGGCTCGCTTTCGCTCTTGCCTTGATTCCTCAAGCTAAAGGTCGTAACCCGGAATTTCTGTTCCTTGACGAGCCTCTCGGTAGCTCAGACAAGGTCCGGCGAGAAGGAATACTTGAATTGATGCACAAGGAATTGTCCCAGAACTTCAAGCAGATCTTTCTCATCAGCCATGTTGGAGATCTGGAAGTGGAAGCGGACACTGTTATCGAGATGGAGAATGGGGCGGTCCGGGAAGTGGTGACTCGCAAACCCTCATTACCGCAGCCGATAGAGATTCCCGCTTGACATGTCTTGAGCCTTGAGTGGCTTTACGGCTTCGATGAGCTGAGCTCCTACAGGCTAGACACGAAGAAGGGCAAGGAACGGCTTGAGGCCCAGATCAAGAATCTTCCTGGGCTACTGGCACTCGCCGGGATAGAGCTCTCGAAGAGGCCGCGGATTCTCTGCTTGATGGCCGGGTCCTGCATTGAAGGGATAGCGTTCGCGAAGGTCTACGATGCCGATGTAACGTGCAGCGACCTCCAAGAGCGATTGCTCGCTAAGGGTCTCAGAGAGGCTCAGAAGAGAAAGCTGAAACTTCGCGTGGTTCACGGCGACGTCCGAGAGCCGTCAAAGCTCGTCACCGGAAAATTTGATCTAGTAACCGTGCTGGGACAGCCGCTTCCTCACATTGGGATCTTCGACTTCGACCAGACGATCAGTGGGGTGAAGAAACTGCTCGCGAAAAACGGATCATTCCTGATTGACCAATCGGATCTCATCTTCAGAATCCTCCCACAGTATAGAGATGCTATGACGCACAACCTCGAACCACCCGTCTTCAGCATCCACAGCACCCTCAACGCTAGACACGGATACTTCGAGCGTCTCTTCTACAGCCGGACAAAACAGGACATGTACAAGACCTACCTATGGGCACCATGGATCATCGAGTACATGCTGAAGAAAAACGGGTTCAGCGAGGTAGAGGTAAAGCCCCACGTGGACCCTTTCAACATGGCTCAAACCTACTTGCACACTGCACGAAACCCGATTCACTGAACGGAATTATCCAAAAGGCCTCGGAGGCCCAGCGCAAGACTATGAATGCGGAGTTCGATTCAGCTGGATCCTAGCCGATGTAGCTTGGGACAAACGAAGCCTGGAATGATTTGAGAACTCTCAACAATGTCTCCTCGGCAGTGTTCCTGTCGTCATAGTCTTCCTTTAGCGCAGAGGTCCAGAGGTGGTAGACCATTCCTCCCTGCTCTGCCGCTTGGAAGAAACCCAGCTCTTCAAGGGCCTTGGTCAATGATAGCAGTCGATTCGAAACAATTGAGAGGCCCGCAGTTATTGTCCAATCTCCTGTCTGGTCAAGCATTACATGTATGATTCCATCGTTGAAAGTTAGCGATATGCTTCCGCCCGGCCTGAGTGAGGAATCCACAAGGCCCGTCATCGACATAGGATCGACGGCTTCCTCACCCTGCATGGGAGCGTTCGCTGTCATGTTGACCGCCCGTCTGCAAGAGCAGGCTTAACACTCGTTTAACCCAGTCCCAGTGCGCGGTGGGACTCACGAGTAGATTCTGGACGTTTATATCGAACAGAAGCTTCCCCAAGGCTTCCCTCAGGATTCGCCATGTCCATGTATGATCTGGAAGAGGATAGGCTCGTAGCCGAGATAACGGGTAGAGGTGCCCGAAGGTTACTCATACAGCTACCCGACGGGCTCAAGCAGGAAGGACCCCGACTCGCCAACCTAGTCCGAGAAAAGACAGGCGCTGAAGTCTTCGTCTCAGCATCTTCTGCCTGGGGCGCTTGCGATCTATCCCTCGACGCGGCCGCGCGTCTGAAAGCCGACCTCCTCGTCCATTATGGTCATAACGAATTCTTACGCGACGGATCCAACGGCATACCCGTCCTCTACATCCCTGCCAAGAGCAGACACGAGATCATCCCGGTCGTAGAGAAGGCATTACCGCTTTTGAAGGGACCACGCGTAGGACTGGCCACGGTTGTACAGCACCTTCACACCCTACCTGAAACCTCCAAATTCTTGGAAGAGAAAGGGTTCAAGGTCCAGCTTCCGGGACGCGGACCCTGGGCACACGAAACAGGCCAGGTCCTAGGCTGTGACTATTTCGGACTCAAACGGATCGAACCAGAAGTAGACTCGTTCCTCGTCATAGGAAGCTACTTCCACGGCCTAGGCGCAGCACTATCTCTAGAAAAACCAACAATCCTCGCAGATCCCTACGACAAAACCGTAAGATCACTAGATCAGGATCGGGCAAGAATCATACGCCAGAGATACGCAATGGTAGAGAAAGCGCGACAAGCCAATAATTTCGGAATAATCATTTCCACGAAACCTGGCCAGTCGAACCCGACGATCGCACTCAACATCCAGCGCCAACTCGAAGAGAACGGGAAGAAAGCAGTATTGCTTTACGCCGACGAAATAATACCCGAAAAACTACTGGACTTCACGGACGTAGAGGCCTTTGTCGACACTGCCTGCCCAAGACTCGCGCTAGACGATCCGGAGAGATTCTCGAAACCCATC
>Ga0137418_10003914_pt1 | contig 13652 bp, 6 predicted proteins | sample CZODoug3_1_2_16f_FD_122242 | JGI IMG/M metagenome (GOLD analysis project Ga0137418, IMG submission 122242) | Vadose zone soil fungal communities from Angelo Coast Range Reserve, California, USA - CZODoug3_1_2_16fungal (Hybrid Assembly) | ecosystem: Environmental > Terrestrial > Soil > Vadose...
CGGTCGTGCGGCTCAAGGGCGGCGATCCATTCGTGTTCGGGCGCGGCGCCGAAGAATGCGAAGCGCTGCACGCGGCCGGGGTGCCGTTCGACGTCGTGCCCGGTGTGACGTCCGCGATCGCCGTTCCGGCCGCGGCCGGGATTCCGGTCACCCACCGGCGGCTCGCATCGGCCTTCGCCGTGGTCACGGGGCACGAGTGTGATAGCGTGTCCAACCTCGATTGGGACTCACTCGCGCGGGTGCCGACCTTGGTCGTGCTGATGGGACTGTCGGCCTTACCGGAAATCACGGCCCGGCTGCTCGAGCACGGCGCTAATCCCGACACGCCCGCCGCCGCCATCGCGAGCGGTACGCTGCCGGCCCAGCGGACGGTGGTTGCCACACTCGCGACGCTCGCCACACGGGTCGCGGAGGAGCGACTCGAGCCCCCCGCCACGGTGGTGCTCGGTGAGGTGGTGCGGGTGCGGGAGCTCTTGGTGGCGGAGTCCGTGGGATTGACGCAGTCCGCCCGGGAGTTAGTATCACACGCATGAGCGTCCGTTGCGCCGGCCTGTCGATTACGAGCATTACCATCCGACTCTTCCTGAGAGGCGGCGCACCGGCACTCGGTTGACGAACTGCAGGACCCGACAATGCGCGGCGCGGCCTCTCGAGCAGCTCGAGAGGCCGCGCCGCTTTGATTATCCCCACGCGAGGGGCGGAGAACATGCTTCTGTACGACACGACACTGCGCGACGGCACGCAGCGCGAGGGCCTGTCGCTCTCGGTCGACGACAAGGTGAAGATCGCGCGGCGGCTGGACGACCTGGGCATCCACTACCTCGAAGGCGGCTGGCCGGGCTCGAACCCCAAGGACGCCGACTTCTTCCGTCGCATCCGCAAGGAGCCCCTCGGCCACGCGAAAATCGCGGCCTTCGGGATGACGCGGCGGGCCAACGGCCGATGCGAAGATGACCCGAATCTCACCGCGCTGCTCGAAGCCGAGACGCCCGTGGTGACGCTCGTCGGAAAGAGCTCAACGCTGCACGTCGAGCGTGTGCTCGGGACGAGTCGGGACGAGAACCTTCGCATGATCTCGGAGAGCGTGGGCTACTTCCAGCGGCTCGGCCGGGAGGTGATTTACGACGCGGAGCACTTCTTCGACGGCTACCGCATTGACCCGGACTACGCCCTCGCCACGTTACGCGCAGCTGCGGGCGCCGGCGCGGAATGCATCGTGCTGTGCGACACGAACGGTGGGGAGCTGCCCCACGTCGTGGAGCAACGCGTGCGCGACGTGCGCGCGCAGCTCGGCACGCCGCTCGGGATCCATCCGCACAACGATAGCGGCCTCGCCGTGGCCAACGCGCTGGCAGCGGTGCGCGCGGGATGCGTCCACGTCCAGGGCACCATCAACGGGTACGGCGAGCGCTGCGGCAACCTCGACCTGATCCCGCTCATCGCGAACCTGCAGCTCAAGCTGGGCTGTCCGGTGCTGCCGCCCGAGCAGCTGCGGCGCCTCAGGGAAGTAGCGCTGTTCGTGGCGGCGGTCGCGAACCTGAATCCCGACGCGCATGCGCCGTATGTCGGCGCGAGCGCGTTCGCCCACAAGGGGGGCATCCACGTCGCGGCCGTGGCGAAGCTGGCGGAGAGTTATCAGCACATCGATCCGGCCCTGGTGGGGAACGAGATGCGCGTGGTGGTGAGCGAGCTGTCGGGGCGGCAGAACATCCGGCTGCGGGCGGACGCGCTGGGCCTCGCGTCCGGCGACGGCGCCCACGACAAGGAGGTGCTGCAGCACATCAAGCAGCTGGAGCACGCCGGGCTGCAGTTCGAAGCGGCGGACGGGTCGTTCGAGATGCTGGTGCGGCGCTCGTCGGCCGACTATCGGCCTCCGTTCGAGCTGCTCGGCTTTACCGTGATCGTCGAGCGGCAGAGCGGCGGCGACCTGAAGGCGCAGGCCATGATCCAGCTGCGCGTGGGCGACGCGGTGATGCACACCGCGGCCGAAGGCGCGGGTCCCGTGAACGCCCTCGACAATGCCGTGCGTAAGGCACTCCTGCCGCACTACCCGGAGCTCGCCGACGTGCGCCTGGTGGACTACAAGGTGCGCATCGTGGACGAGCACCTCGGCACGGCGGCCAAGCCCCGGGTGGTCGTGGAGTCCGCCAGCGGGGCGGAGCGATGGAGCACGATGGGTTGCTCGGAGAACATCATCGAGGCCAGCTGGCAGGCGCTGCGCGACAGCCTAGAACTGCCGCTGCTGCGCCGCTGTGGTTCGGGGGACCGTTAGGTCACCGCGGCGGGCGCCACTTCCGCTGGCGCCGCAACGGGAGCAGGAGCCGCGTGCGGCACCACCTTGCGAAACAGCGGCCCGTAGCGCTCCCACGAGTCGAGAATCACGCGCGCCTTCGCGCTGCCGGTCTTGGCGCAGTGCTCGCGTAACAGCTCGAGCACGATTTGCTCGTCCGACGGCTCGAGCGCTCGCACGGCGACCATGTCGGTGTTACAGCGGGCCGAGAACGTCTCGGTATCGTCGAGGACGTAGGCGGTGCCGTTCGACATGCCCGCGGCGAAGTTGCGGCCCACGGGACCGAGCACGATCACGATGCCGGCCGTCATGTATTCGCAGCAGTGGGCGCCCGCCCCTTCGATCACGGCGATCGCCCCGGAGTTGCGCACGGCGAACCGGTCCCCGGCCCGCCCGGCGGCGAACAGCTTGCCGGCGGTGGCCCCGTACAGGGTGGTGTTGCCCAGAAGGACGTGCTGGCTGGTGCCTGCCGCGGCGGCCGCCTCGCGGAACGGCAGGATGACGATTTCCCCGCCCGTTAGCCCCTTGCCGACGTAGTCGTTCGCCTCCCCCTCGAGCTCGAGATGCATCCCGGGAAGGGCGAACGATCCGAAGCTCTGTCCCGCGCTCCCCCGGAACCGCAGCCGGATCGATCCCGGCGGCAGGCCGACGTTGCCCCGCCGCTCTGCGATCCGCCCGGCGATGCGTGCACCCACCGTGAGGTGGTGGTTGCCGATGTCGTACACACCGGCGAACGGGCGGCCGGAGTCGAGACGCGGCCCGAGCGTGGCGAGGATTTGATCGTCCAGTGACTCGACGCCCGGGCGGTCGTTGCGCTGCACCGTGCGGCGGCGCGGCTCGTCGCGTCCCGCCAGGGGATCGGTCAGGAGCAGCGACAGGTCGAGCATCTGCGCGCGGGGCACTTCAGGATGATCCACCCGCTCCAGCAGCTCCACCCGGCCGATGGCGTCGTCCATGGAGCGGCAGCCCAGGCCCGCCAGGATGCGGCGGACGTCTTCAGCGATCCAGGTGAAGTACGCGACCACCTGCTCCGGGGTGCCGCGAAACTTCGCCCGCAGCTCCGGCTTCTGAGTCGCGATGCCGGTGGGGCAGGTGTTGAGGTGACACTGCCGGGCCATGTCGCACCCGATCGCGACGAGGGCGGCAGTGCCGAACCCGTAGCTCTCGGCGCCCAGCAGCGCGGCGATGACGACGTCGCGCCCCGTCCGCAGGCCGCCGTCCGTACGTACCTCGATGCGGTGGCGCAGGCCGTTCTCGATGAGGATCGCCTGGGTCTCCGCCAGCCCCAGCTCCCACGGCGAGCCCGCGTGCTTGATCGACGACAGCGGCGAGGCTCCCGTCCCACCGTTGTGGCCGGAGACGAGCACGTAGTCGGCGTAGGCCTTGGCGACACCAGCGGCGACCCGCCCCACGCCCGCTTCCGCCACCAGCTTCACTCCCACGCGCGCGTTGGGGTTGACCTGCTTCAGATCGTGGATGAGCTGCGCCAAGTCTTCGATCGAATAGATGTCGTGGTGCGGCGGCGGCGAGATCAGTGGAACGCCCGGTACCGAGTGGCGCAGACGGGCGATGAGGGCCGTGACCTTGTGGGCGGGGAGCTGTCCCCCTTCGCCGGGCTTCGAGCCCTGCGCGATCTTGATCTCGAGCTCGTCCGCACGCATCAGATAATGCGTCGTGACGCCGAACCGCCCCGACGCCACCTGCTTGATGCGGTTGTCGGCGCGGTCGCCGTTCTCGAGCGGGGCGTAGGTATCGGGGTCTTCGCCGCCCTCGCCCGAGTTCGAGCGCGCCCCCATCCGGTTCATGCCGATGGCGAGCGTGCGGTGGGCCTCGGGGGACAGCGCGCCGAGCGACATGGCCGTCGACACGAAGCGACGGCGGATCTCTTCCGCGGGCTCGACCTCGTCGAGCGGGATGGGAGGCACGGCGCGGAACGCGAGCAGGTCGCGCGGGCTGGCGGGCAGCCGGGCCGCGACGCGGGCGCTGAAACCGTCATATGCCTCGGTTGAGCCGGCCTTTACGGCGGCCTGCATCGACCGCACCAGCTGTGGCGACCAGCCGTGATCCTCGCCGTCGCGCCGGTAGCGGACGCGCCCGTGGTCGGGCAGCAGCACCGGCTCCGCGGATGCGACGTCCGGATACGCGGCGCGGTGACGCGCCAGGACGTCCTCGGCGATCTCGGTGAACCCGATCCCACCGATCGTCGAGACGGTGCCCGTAAAGCAGCGGTCGACCACCTCGGCGCCGAGCCCCAGTGCCTCGAAGATCTGGGCGCCGCAGTAGGAGGAAAGCGTCGAGATGCCCATCTTCGACAGGATTTTGCGCAGGCCGGCCTCCGCCGCACTGCGGAACTGGGCGCGCGCGTCGTCCTCCGCGACGTGCGCGTGCACCGACTCAAGGGCCAGCCAGGGGTGCACCGCCTCGGCGCCGTAGCCGATGAGGGCCGCGAAGTGGTGCACGTCCCAGGCGTCTCCCGCTTCGGCGATGAGCCCGAGGCGCGTGCGCAGCCCGTGCTCGAGCAGGTGCTGGTGCACCGCCCCCACGGCCAGGACCATCGGGAGCGGGGCGCGCTCGGAGCCGGCAGCCCGATCGCTGAGAATCACGATCCGGGCGCCCTCCTGCACCGCGTGCCCGGCCGACCGGCACAGCCCGTCGAGTGCGGTGCGCAGCGCGTCAGGACCGGCACCGGCGGAGGCGCTCCAGGTCGCGTCCAGGGTAACGACCTGCGCGCCCGCGCCCGTGCGCAGCGCGGCGATCTCTTCTGCGAGAAGGACGGGATGCTCGTTTCGCACGAGCCGCAGCCCGGCCGGCCGGTCGGCGAGCAGCGAGCCCCGGCGCCCGATATGCATCCGCAACGACATCACCAGCGTCTCGCGCAGTGGGTCGATCGCCGGGTTCGTGACCTGGGCAAAGCGCTGGCGCAGATACGCGTACAAGCCGGGCGGGATGCGCGCGAGCGGCGGGATGGGCGTGTCGTCGCCCATGCTCCACACGGGATCCTGCCCCGCGCTCCCCATCGGCTCGAGCACATAGCGCAGGTCCTCGAAGCTCCACCCGAAAGCGATCTGTCGCGCGACGCGCTCGGGCTCCGACGCGGGCGGCGCATCGGGCACGGCTGCGGTTGCCCGCAGCAGGCGGATGCCCCGCGCGGCCCACCGGCTGTAGGGTCGCCGCCGGGCCACCTCGCGCTTGGCCTGCGCGTCGCGCAGGATCGCTTTGCGCCGCGTATCCACCACCAGCAGCTCGCCGGGACCGAGTCGCCCGCTCTCCACCACGTCGCCCGGGTTCAGGTCCACGAGGCCCGACTCGGAGCCCGCCACCACCAGTCCGTCGCGAGTGATCTTGTAGCGGCATGGCCGCAGGCCGTTGCGGTCGAGTGCCGAGCCCACGAACACGCCGTCCGAGAAGGCCAGCGCGGCCGGCCCGTCCCACGGTTCCACCAGGCATTCGTGGAATTCGTAGAATCCCCTCAGGGCGGGCTCCATCTCCACGGCACCCTCGTGCGCCTCGGGGACGAGCATCATGAGGGCATGCACCGGGTCGCGTCCCGAGCGCACCAGCAGCTCGAGCGCGTTGTCGAGACTGGCCGAGTCGCTTCCCTCCGACCAGATGACAGGCTTGAGGCGGTCCACGGCATCGCCCCAGGGCGGCCCAGCGAGCGCCGGCTCGCGGGCCAGCATCGCGTTTCGGTTTCCCCACAGGGTATTGATCTCGCCGTTGTGGGCGAGCATGCGGAACGGCTGCGCGAGCGGCCAACTGGAGGTCGTGTTGGTCGAGTAGCGCTGGTGGAAGATCGCGAGCGCCGTCTCGTAGTCCGAGGACGCAAGGTCGGGGAAGAAGCTGGCGAGCTGGGTGCCGGTGAGCAGCGCCTTGTACACCAGCGTGCGGCATGAAAGGGAGCAGACGAAGAACGGCTCGAGGCCGGGTCCCGCCTCTGCAATGCGGCGCTCGATGGTCCGGCGCGCGAGATACAGGGAGCGCTCCCACGTCGTGTCGTCTTGCCGTCCACCGGCAGGCGCCTCGATGATGACCTGTCGGATCGTGGGACACGAGGCGCGGGCACCCGCGCCCAGGACGTCCAGGTCCACCGGCACGTTGCGCCAGCCGAGCACCGGGAGCCCCTCGCGGCAGAGCACTTCTTCGATGATGGCGGTGGCGCGACCGAGCGCATCGTGCTCGCGCGGCAGGAAAAAGGCGCCGACCGCGAACGGCTGACCGGGGGCGAGCGCTATCCCGCGACGCGCAGCATCACGGTAGAACAGCGGGGCAGGAATCTGCGTGAGCAGGCCGGCACCGTCGCCGGAGCGGTCGGTGGCCGCGGCGCCGCGGTGAGCGACCCGCGCCAGCGCCTGCAGCGCAAGGCGCGCGATCTCGGCCGAGCGGTCTCCGGATGCGCGCGCCACGAATCCGACGCCGCAAGCATCGTGCTCCGTCCAGGGGTCGAGCTGCCGCGCGCGGCTGTGGGCCCAGCGCGATCGATCGGCTGCGGGCATCGTGTCTCCTCTTCACGCCCGGTCAACAGAAAGGCCCGCTCTGTTGGGAGCGGGCCGGGGGTTTGCTTTGAGTCGCCTACGCGCTTACACCCGCCGCCCGCTCCCGTCAGTGGGAGTCGCCGGATTCAGAATTGCGACGGTCTTCAGCGAACAGTTGTGCGACATGTCGGTGCCACCCAAAAGCATTAACCCGAAAGCATTAATATTCACTGAACGGTATAAATATACCCGAGCGTTCGAACCCGTCAAGGGGTCGGCGCCACCAGGCGCTGTAGCTCCGTGAACGGTATCAGGTCGGTCAGCGCGTCGTAAGTGCCGCGCTCGCGCAACTCCGTCGCGGCCCGGCGCACCAGACCTAGTGCCGCCTGGACCACGCGGGGACCGAGGCTCGCGCGCCTCACCGCGAGGCGCTCGAGCTCGGGGATGGGCGGGGCGGGGGGACCGGCGATGATGTTGAGCGGTCCATCGATTTCTTGCGCGAGCTGCCCGATCGTCGCCGCGTCGCTCACATGCGGCACGAACAGGCAGTCGGCGCCGGCCCGCCGGTAGGCGTTGGCGCGTCGCACCGCCGCGGTGAGCCGCTCCGCGGGCGACCATTCCTTTACTTCGAACGCATCGGTCCGCGCGTTGATGACGAGAGGGACCCCGGATGCCTTCCCGGCCTCGCGCACCGCGCGGATGCGGTCCTGGTGCAGGGCGACGTCCACCAGTCGGCCGTCGGGGGTCCCGTCCTCGAGGTTCAGCCCCACGGCGCCCGCCGCGATGACGCCGCGGGCCGTCTCGGCCGCGGCTTCCGGGGTCGTCCCGTACCCCGCCTCCATGTCGGCGGTCACCGGCACGCGCACGCTCGACGCGATACGACGGACCACCGCCAGCATCTCCCCGCGGCTGATGCGCTCGCCGTCGGCGTAGCCGAGCGCCCAGGCGACACCGGCGCTGGATGTGGCGATGGCGGCGAATCCTGCGGTTTCGATCACGCGGGCGGTGATCACGTCCCACGCGTTGGGGAGCACGAGAATTCCGGGGCCGTCGTGGAGCCGCCGGAACGCGGCGGCCTGCTCCTGCAGACTCACCGTCTTCATAAACGCTCCCCTCATTTCGAAGTTAACCTACCTTAACCAGATCCTTCAACCAGATCCTTCGCGCCTGCGGCGTTCAGGATGACAGACCCGGTTCTCCTTCCACCGCAGTGGCCCGCGCTGTCATCCCGAGCGCGCGGAACGCGCAGGATCCGTTTGTGGGCTTGACGCCGCGCCTCCGAGAACACATCACAGGGGGCCATGAAACTCGACACCCTCGATTGGATCGTGCTCCTGCTGTACGGCGCCGTCTGCGTCGCGATTGGCCTGGCGGTGACGCGCCGCGCCGGTCAGGGCCGCCATGAGTTCTTCCTCTCCGGGCGGCGGCTGTCGTGGTGGCTCCTGGGGGTGTCCCTTGTGGCCACGACGTTCTCGACCGACACGCCGAACCTCATCACCGACCTCGTGCGCACTGGCAGCGTGAGCCAGAACTGGGTGTGGTGGGCGTTCGCGGTCACCGGGATGTGCACGGTGTTCTTCTACGCCAAGCTGTGGCGGCGCTCGGCGGCCCTCACCGACATCGCGTTCTACGAGCTGCGCTACTCCGGCAAGCCGGCCGCCTTCCTCCGGGGCTTCCGCGCGATTTACCTCGGCGTGTTTTTCAACGTGATGATCATGGCCTCGGTCAATCTCTCCGCGACCAAGATCGCCGGCGTGATGCTCGGGTGGGATCGCGGGACGGCGGTGCTCGTCGGCGGGGCCGTGACGGTGCTCTACGCGGCAAGCTCCGGGCTGTCGGGAGTCGTGTTGACCGATTTCGTGCAGTTCATTATTGCGATGGTCGGGGCCGTGCTGGCCGCCGTCGTGGCGCTCGGGCTCCCTCAAGTCGGCGGGCTGTCGGGACTGTTCTCACACCCCGCGGTGGCCTCGCGCCTGTCGCTCTTGCCCGACTTCTCGGATTGGAACACGGCCGCCGCCGTCCTGGTTGTCCCGCTCGCGGTGCAGTGGTGGAGCACGTGGTATCCCGGCGCCGAGCCGGGGGGCGGGGGCTACGTGGCGCAGCGCATGCTCGCCGCGCCCACCGAGCGCGACGCCATGCGCACGACCCTGTTGTTCAACGTGCTCCACTACGCGGTGCGGCCCTGGCCGTGGATCATCGTGGCGCTCGCCTCGCTCATCATCTATCCCGACCTCGCGTCCATCGCCGCTCGTTTCCCCCACATCGACCGGGCGATCGTGCGAAACGACCTGGCATACTCCGCGATGCTTGTATATCTGCCGCACGGCCTCTTCGGCCTCATGATCGCTTCGCTCGCGGCGGCGTACATGTCCACCATCAGCACCCATCTCAACTGGGGTGCTTCCTACGCGGTCGAGGATTGCTACCGCCGGTTCGTGGCACCCGCCAAGGACGAACGCCACTACGTGCGGGTGGGGCGCGCCGTCACCGTAGGGTTGATCGCGCTCGCGTCGGCCCTGTCGCTCTGGCTCCAAAACTCCTATCAGGCATTCCAGATTCTGCTCCAGATCGGCGCCGGGACGGGGCTGATCTTCCTGCTGCGCTGGTTCTGGTGGCGGATCAACGCGTGGAGCGAGATCGCCGGCATGGTGATCTCCTTCGTGATCGCCGTGTACTTCCAGTTCGTGCACAGGGCCCTCGGGCTCCCGCCGCTCGCGCCAACGCTCCAACTCGTGATCGGGATCGCCATCACCACTGTCGGGTGGTTGGCCGTAACGTTCGCGACGCCACCCACCGATCGCGCCACGCTCCAGACGTTCTATGACCGCATCCGGCCCATGGGCCCGGGCTGGAACGGGGCGGTGACGACGCGGCCGCCGAACCCTGGGGAGAGCGTGACCGCCGCCTTCCTGTGCTGGTTCCTGGGCTGCGCTGTCATCTACGCGGCGCTGTTCGGCACGGGATACGTGTTATACGGGAAGCTGCTGCCCGGGATCGTGTGCCTCGTGACCGCCGGCGCCGCGGCTTGGGGTCTGTTCCGCACGCTGCCTCGGGTCGGCTTCGAGTAATCCGCTCCTACAAATGACGGCTGGTAAGATGGTCGTAGCTGTCTTCATTCATTGCTGGGCGAAGATCACTTAGCCACCTTTGTGCTTTTCGGGATTATCTCGTCGCGCTCAGGCACTCATGACCTCCGCACCCCCCGACGGCTCGGCCGCGAACACGTGCCGCTCGACGTCGTCCGCCACGCCGCGCGGGGCGTAGAACTTTTCCCGCAGAGCGGACACGACCTCCGGTGCTCGCTCGACGCGACACAGCGCCACGATCGAGCCGCCGAACCCCGCGCCCGTGAGTCGCGCCCCCGCCGCGCCTGCCTCCCGGGCCACGTCGACGAGCCGGTCCAGTTCGGGATGGCTCACCTCGTAATCGTCCCGCAGACTCTGATGCGAGGCATCGAGCAGCTGCCCGAAGGCGCCGAGGTTCCCGGCGGCCATGGCCGCCTCCGCTTGCCGCACGCGTGTTCCCTCGGTGATCACGTGGCGGAACCGTCGCGAGAGTACTTGTGGCAGGCTCGCTCTCGCCGCTTTGAGCAGCTCATCGACCGAGGCCGCCGCGAGGAGGGCGGGGTAGGTGGTGTCCTCGGGCCGGTGAATCCGAGTGGCCACGAGGCGCCGCGACTCATCGCCCTGCCGCGTCCGCTCATTGTACGCCTGCCGCGCGGCCCCGGACTTCTCGGCGTGCACCAGGCTCCACGCCACGATGAACTGCCAGCCAGTGGGCACGGCTGTGGGAGTGAGTCGGAGCGGGTGGAAGTCTATGCGTGACGCGTACCCGGCCCGAGCACCGAGGATGATCGCCTGGTCCATCCCGCCGCCCGCGGTGCCGACGTAGCGCTCGCCCCGCGCCAAGAGCTCCATCAGCTCGAGCGACGCCATCGTCACCCGGTTCGCATGCATGATGGCGAGGGCGATCGCAACGAGGAGCGCTGACGAAGAGCTGAGCCCCGCGGCGATCGGGAGATCGCTCTCCACCAGTGCGTCGGTGCCCCGGAGACCCGGGAATCGCTGGGCCAGGGCCTGAGCCGCCGCCCTGGCGTAATTGCTCCAATCTCCCGCCGGACCCGGCGGGATGCTCTCACTCACCGGGAACGCGCTCGGCGCGAAGCTGGAGTCACGGTTGGCGAGGCGCATCTCTCGATCCGAGCGGGGGCTGAACTCGATGCGCACGCTTCGGCGCAGGGCCATGGGGAAAACGGACAGGCCGCAATAGTCGATGTGCTCGCCGATCAGGTTCACCCGCCCTGGCGCCCGGACGACGTGAGGGTCCGGCGTCACAGCTTGTAGGTCTGCTTCGCCAGGTCGTAGGCGAGCGCCCGCGCCATGCGGCGGGCGTCGCTCGGGTCGATCACATGGCGCGCGACGAGTCCCGCGAGAAAATTCGCGTCTACCCGGCGCGCCAGATCGTGCCGCGCGGGAATCGAGCAGAACGCGCGCGTGTCGTCGTTGAAGCCGGCGGTCTTGTAGATCCCCGCGGTCTCCATCGTGCGCTCGCGGAAACGTCGCATGCCTTCCACGGAGTCGTGGAACCACCAGGGCGGTCCCAAGCGCATGCCCGGATAGTGCCCGGCCAGTGGCGCCAGCTCGCGACTGTACGTGGATTCATCCAGCGTGAACGCTACGAGCGTGAAGCGGGAGTCGTTGCCGTAGGCGTTCAGCAGCGGTCGCAGGTTGCGCGTGAACTCGGTGGCGACCGGAATGTCCCCGCCCCGATCGGGACCGAACCGCTCGAACAGCAGCCGGTTGTGGTCCCGCAGGGCGCCGGCGTGAATCTGCATCACCAGGCCGTCTTCCAGCGACAGCCGCGCCATCTCCATCAGGAGGTGGCCCATGAACCGCCGTTCGTCCGCCGGCGTTACGTCGCGCTGCCTCGCCCGTTGATACAGGACCTCCACCTCGTTTGGCGGCAGCCAAACGGTGTAGGGCTCGAGCACCGCGTGATCGGTGGCGGTAGCCCCCATGGTCTTGAAGAACGCACGGCGATCCTGCAGAGCGTGGAGGAATTCAGCGTAGTCCGCCAGCGGCGCGCCGTGCTCCCGGCCCAGCGCTTCCAGCTCGGCCGGCCAGCCGGGGGACGCGATCTGAAACACCGCGTCGGGGCGGAAGCAGGGGATCACGCGTCCCTGCCACCCGGAGTCCTGGATGGTCTGATGGTGCTGCAGTGGATCGCTGGCTTTGTCGGTCGTGGCGAGCACCTCGATCGCGAAGCGCTCGAACAGCGCCCGCGGCCGGAACTCGGGGGAAGCCAGCTTCTCGGTGATCTCGTCATAGACGCGCGGTCCCGTTTCGCCGGACAGCCGCTCGTCGATGCCGAAGACCTCGTGCAGCTCGTACTCGAGCCAGGCGCCGGTGGGCGTGCCGCGGAACAGGTAGTAGTGATCGACGAAGCGTTGCCACACCTTGCACGGATCGGTCTCGACGGGCGCTCCGTCCCGGCGCGGAATGCCGAGGGACTCGAGCGAGACGCCATGAGCGTACAGCAGGCGCAGGATGTAATGGTCGGGCTGCACCATCAGCGCCGCGGGCTCCGGGAAGGGCTCGTCCCAGGCCAGGATCCCCGGATCCACGTGACCGTGGGGCGAGAGGATGGGCAGCCGGCGCGTCTCTTCGTACAGATCCCGCGCGATGCGGCGAACCGCGGGATCGGAATCGAAAAAGCGGTCTGGGTCGAGGACGGCGGTCACGGGCTTACACCGTGGGCGCCCAGCCCGGGGCGTACTCCCGCTGCCACCATTTCATCGCTGCTTCATCGCCCGTGATGCGGCCCGACGTGGCGTCGACACGCAGGACGCGGCCGGTCGACTGCGCGATGTTGCCGAGGTGGCCCAGCAGCACGCTCTTCGCGCCCTCTTCGATCGGCTGCCGCAGCGCGCTCCCGGTGCGGATCGCATCCACGAAGTTGTCGATGTGCAGAGCCGTCATCTCGTCGTCGGCGGTGACGTTGAGGCCGTCTGCCGCCTGCGCCGCGAGGGACGACTTCATCACCTTCTCCTTGAGGTCGTACATCGTGTAACCGTCGCGGTCGAGCACCACGCTGCCGGCGGTGCCCAGGATGGCCGTGCCGCGCGACCGTCCGAACGTGGTCAGGCCGTTGCAGCTCTGGCCCTGCCAGATGATGGTTTTCCCGTCCGCGAACTCGAACCAGGCCTCCTCGGTATCGGGGAACTCCCAGTCGTCGGCGTAGTGATAGCGACCGCCGACGGACGTCACGCGCGTGGGGTAGCTCACGCCCAGCGCCCAGCGGGCGACGTCGATCTCGTGCGTGCCGTTGTTGAGGATCTCGCCCGTTCCCCAGCGCCGGAACCAATGCCAATTGTAATGGATGACGTTGTCGCGGTACGGCGTACGGGGCGCCGGGCCCTGCCACAGCTCGTAGTCCAGGTTCGCCGGGACGGGCGCTGGTTTGCCGCGGCCGATCGAGCCCCGCGTGTTGGCGTACCAAGTGCGCGCGAGATAGGGCTGCCCGATCGCGCCTTCTTTGATCGCCTGGATGATCTCGATCGAACGGGGCGCGGAGCGTTGTTGCGTGCCCATCTGCACGACGCGCCGGTGCTTCCGCTGCGCCTCGACCAACAGCTCGCCTTCGCGCGGGTTGTGCCCGCACGGCTTCTCGACGTAAACGTGCTTCCCCGCCTGCAGCGCGAGCAACGCGGCGGGGGTGTGCCAGTGGTCGGGCGCCGCGATCACCAGGGCGTCCACGTCTTTGTCCTCGAGCGCCTTGCGAAAGTCGCCGAGCCCTCTGGGCGATTTACTCTGGACGCCGGCGACGGCGGCACCGCCCTTGGCCAGCACGACCGAATCCACGTCGCACACGTACGCCACTTCGGCGTGGGC
>Ga0137418_10003917_pt1 | contig 13647 bp, 12 predicted proteins | sample CZODoug3_1_2_16f_FD_122242 | JGI IMG/M metagenome (GOLD analysis project Ga0137418, IMG submission 122242) | Vadose zone soil fungal communities from Angelo Coast Range Reserve, California, USA - CZODoug3_1_2_16fungal (Hybrid Assembly) | ecosystem: Environmental > Terrestrial > Soil > Vadose...
TATATCGGCTTCGCGAGCGACGTGCTTCCCCCCAACAAGATCACCGACTACCTGATACGCGTCGTGCAGCCGAAGCTGCAGGCGGTCGAAGGCGTGCAGTCTGCCGACATCCTCGGCGGCAAGCTCTTCGCGATGCGGGCGTGGCTCGATCCGGACCAGCTCGCCGCGTACAACCTGACCGCGGCGGACATCAGCAACGCGCTCGCCGCGAACAACTTCCTTTCCGCGGTGGGCGCGACCAAGGGGCAGATGGTGCAGGTAAACCTGACGGCCTCGACCAACCTGCGCTCGGTCGAGGAATTCAAGAACCTCGTCATCAAGCAGCAGGGTGGCGCGGTCGTCAGGCTCAGCGACGTCGCCAAGGTGACCCTAGGCGCAGAGGACTACGATTCGGAAGTCGGCTTCGACGGCAAGAAGGCCGTCTATATCGGCATCAGCGTCGCGCCCGCGGCGAACCTGCTCGAAGTCATTGCGCGCGTGCGCAACGTCTTTCCCGGCATCAAGGCACAGCTGCCGCAGGGGCTGCAGGGCGAAATCGTCTACGACTCCACGAAATTCGTGAACAGCGCCATCGACGAGGTCATCTCGACGCTCGCGCAGGCCCTCGTCATCGTCACGCTGGTGGTATTCGCCTTTCTCGGCTCGGTCCGGTCGGTGGTGATCCCGACGGTCGCGATCCCGCTGTCGCTCGTCGGCACGTTCACGCTGATGTTCGCGCTCGGCTATTCGATTAACCTGCTGACGCTTCTTGCCCTCGTGCTCGCGATCGGCCTCGTGGTGGACGACGCCATCATCGTGGTGGAGAACGTGAACCGCCACCTTGAAGAGGGCATGAAGCCGACGCAGGCGGCGATTCTCGCCGCGCGCGAATTGGCCAACCCCATCATAGCCATGGCCGTCGTCCTCGTCGCGGTGTATGTGCCGATCGGCTTCCTCGGCGGGCTGACCGGGGCGCTGTTCACGGAGTTCGCCTTTACGCTCGTGGGCGCGGTCATCGTATCGTCGATCGTCGCGCTCACGCTCTCGCCCATGATGTGCTCGCGCCTCCTGAAGCCTCGCGACCCGAATCAGAAGGGCTGGGACGCCCGGCTCGTGCTGTTCCTCGACCGCAGCTTCGATGCGCTGCACCGGCGCTACGAGGGCCTGCTCCACGGAACGCTCAACTGGGTGCCCGTTACCACGGTCTTCGCGCTCGTCGTGTTGGGCAGCATCTATTTTCTGTATGCGACCGCCAAGTCCGAGCTCGCGCCGCCCGAGGACCAAGGCATCATCATCAGCGCTTCGCAGGCCGCGCCCAATTCGACGCTGCAGCAGCGGCAGCTCTACACGCGCGTCGTGTACGAGACTTTCGTGAAGCACCCGGAGACCGACCACGTGTTCCAGCTCGACATCCCGGGGCAGACGATAGCCGGCATGGTGCTCAAGCCCTGGAGCGAGCGCAAAGCCACAGCAGCCCAGCTTCAGCCCGTCGTCCAGAAGGAACTGGAGAGCATAACGGGGCTGCGCGCGGCGGCATTCCAGCCTCCGCCGCTTCCCGGCGCCTTCGGTCTTCCGGTGCAGTTCGTCATCCAGACGACCGATGCCTTCGAGCGGCTGAACGGGGTCGCTTCGGCTTTCCACCAGGAAGCGCAGAAGAGCGGCATGTTCATCTTCGTCGACAACGACCTCAGGTACGACCTGCCCCAGTCGACGATCGTCATCGACCGGGAGATGACGGCCCAGCTCGGGCTCACCATGAAAGACGTTGGCGGGGCGCTGTCTTCGCTCGTCGGCGGGGGCTACGTCAACTATTTCAGTTTCCACGACCGCGCCTACAAGGTGATTCCGCAGGTGCAGCAGGCTGACCGCCTGAACGCTGATCAGCTGAACAATACCTATGTCCGCACCGCGAGCGGCAGCTCGATCCCGCTCTCGACTCTCGTTCACATCACGACGAAAACCGTTCCGCAGGCGCTCAATCGTTTCCAGCAGCAGAACGCGGCGACCATAGCCGGGGTGCCGTTCCCCGGAATCACCCAGGGCGAAGCGATCGCCTACATGCAGGACCTCGGGAGGAGGACCTTGCCGCAAGGCTACTCCGTGGACTACTCCGGCCCGTCGCGCCAGTTCATCCAGGAATCGACCGGGCTGATCGTCACGTTCTTCTTCGCGCTTATCATCATCTTCCTCGCCCTCGCCGCGCAGTTCGAGAGTTTCCGCGATCCGGTCATCATCCTCGTCTCAGTACCGATGTCGATTTGTGGAGCGCTTATCTTCGTGAGCCTGGGGATCGGCGGGGCGAGCCTCAACATCTACACCCAGGTGGGCCTGGTGACGCTGATCGGACTCATCAGCAAGCACGGCATCCTCATCGTCGAGTTCGCCAACAACCTCCAGAAACAGGGTCTCTCGAAGCGCGAGGCGGTCGAGAAAGCCGCCGGCATCCGCCTGCGCCCGATCCTGATGACCACGGGCGCAATGGTGCTCGGCGTGGTTCCGCTCCTCGTCGCGACCGGCGCAGGCGCGGTGAGCCGTTCCCACATGGGGCTGGTAATCGCAACCGGGATTTCGATCGGGACGCTGTTCACGCTCTTCGTCGTACCGGCGATGTACCTGCTGCTCGCCGAGGACCACTCGAAACGGGCGGCGGGCGAGGCGTTGCCGGTGCCGGACGGGCACGCCGGGACACACTGAACTCCACGGCCCGTCCCCGATGACGGCGCGCGTGTGTATCGTCGGGGCGGGTCCGGTCGGCGTCGTCGCGGCGATCGCTTGTGCACGCAAAGGCATGCACGTCACGCTCTTCGAGGCGGAGCGCGAAATCGACCACAGCCCGCGCGCTGCGACCACGCACCCCTCCACGCTCGAGATGCTCGCCGAACTGGGGCTTCTCGAAGAGTTTCAGTCGGTCGGCCTTGTCGCGCGGTATTTCCAGTTCTGGGACGGCGCGACGAAGGCACTCGTCGCGGAGTTCGACCACCAGGTGCTGCGCGACGAGACGCCGTACCCGTTCGTCGTCCAGACCGAGCAGCACAAGCTGTCCGAGCTCGGCCTGCGAAGGCTTTCCGCGATGCCGAACGTCGAGCTTCGGCTCGGAACTAGCGTGACCGGCCTCGCCCAGGACGCGAGAGGCGCCCGCCTCACGACGCAGGGTGCGGAGCGGCACGTCTTCGACTACGTGATCGGCTGCGACGGCGGGCGCAGCACGGTGCGCAAATGCCTCGATATCGAATTCGAAGGCTACACCTGGCCCGAGCGCTTCCTGGTGCTCACGACCTTGTTCGACTTCCAGAAGGCTCTGGGTTGCTGCCCGCGCAGCTACATCTCCGATCCGGAGGAGTGGACCAACCTCTTCAAGGTCATGGGCGACGATTTGAAGGGGCGCTGGCGCGCGGTGTTTCCGGCCCGGGAAAACGAGACGGACGAGGAGGCGTTTTCCGAGGGCTCGGTACTCCGGCGGTTGCGGAAATTGCACGGGGATCATCCGATGGAGCTCGTCGCGCACCGGAACATCTATCGCGTGCACCAGCGCGTGGCGAAATCCTTCCGCAAGGGCCGGGTGTTCCTCGCGGGTGACGCTGCGCACGTCAATAATCCGGTCGGGGGCCTCGGCTTGAACTGCGGCATCCACGACGCGATGGAGCTCGCCGAAACCCTGCACCTTGTCGCGAGCGGGCAGGCGGGCGAGGATCTTCTCGACCGCTACGAGCGCCGCAGGCGGCCGATCAACATCGAGTTCGTGCAGCAGCAGACCGTCGCGAACAAGAAGAGGCTCGAGGAGCGCGATCCGGAAGTACGTCAGGACAATTTCGACAAGCTGCGCCGCTCGGTCGCCGATCCCCGCCTCCACAAGCAATTCCTCATGCGCACTTCGCTGATCGAAAGCGTGCGCCGGGCACGGGAAATCGCTTGAACCGCCGGTCTACCGTTTTCGCGGCGGCCGGTGCTCGAGCAGGGCGCCAGCCTTGCGCTCCATGGCATCGCGCAGGCGCAGTACCCGCGCCTGCCTTTTGGTCACCAGCCGATAGTGGCGTACCTCGTCGACCGCTTCGCCCACCTCCCAGCAGTTTTTTCGGCCGGTGACCCATAGCGCCGGATCGAACCCGCGCAGATCGAAGGGACGGGAGTAGCTGCGCAGCGTTTTCTGGGCGCGATTGTTCGCGTACTCGTGCAGGTAGGACATCGCCAGCTCGCGCAGGCTTCGGTACACCGGATCGCGCCAGCGAAGCACGGGCGGATTGGTTTTCGAGATCGCACCCCAGCAGGTCCCGCGCCGGAACAGCGCCACCACGTGGTCGTAGTCGCGCTCGGCCCGGAGATCCATGAGCAGGGGCGGCTCGCCGTGGACCCACAGGGCGCATGCCGCCAGCATGGCGCCCTCGATGCAGTGAGCCCGGCGCTGGCGCAGCACTTCGCGCACGGGCAGGCAGGTCTGGCCGCCGATTTCGAAATTGGAGGGCAGCGCGTCGAGAAAACCCTGGATTTTCGCCGGAGTGGAAAGCCGAGCCAGAACCGAGAACTCGGCACGGGTAAGGCCCAGGTCTTCTCGGCGGGCTAGATGCGCTCTCAACTCTCGGCTCCCTGAAAACGGCGGGCATGGGGTGCTGCTTCGGGCATTCTAATGCTAGGCTCTCCCTCCATGATCAGACTCCTGCTTTCCCGGCGAATCGGAAATCTTATCGGATTTCTCGTCTGCGCCGGCATGCTCGCATTCGGCTATTACCTGCAGTTCGTCGTAGGTCTGGAGCCCTGTCCCTTGTGCATCATCCAGAGGATTCTTCTTTTTGCGGTCGGCGTCGCATTCCTTGTCGCTGCCCTTCATCACCCGGCGGGCAGGCTCGGGGCAGGGCTCTACGGCGGGGTCGTCGCTTTCATCGCGGCAATCGGCGTCGCGGTCGCAGGGCGCCACGTGTGGCTGCAGCACCTGCCGCCGGAGAAACGGCCCGCATGCGGTCCCGCGCTCGATTATCTGCTATCGGCGTTCGGGCCCATCGAGGGATTGAGCCGCGTACTGCGTGGGTCGGGCGAGTGCGGGGCGGTCGACTGGACGCTGCTCTCGTTCAGCATTCCGGAGTGGACACTCGCCGCGTTCGTGGCGCTCTCGATCTGGGCGGTTTTTCTAGCGCCGCGGGACTAAAGGCAATCACTCCGGCTTGTCGCGGTAGGGATTTTCGATCTGCTGCACCAGCCTGCCGAGGATTTGCCTGAACTGGCTCTCGTCGCAGCCCATGAGCACCGCGTCCTCGAGCGCATCCTGGCAGATTAGCTGGATCTCCTCCAGATTCTCCCGGAGCACTTTCAGTTTTTCGATGCAGGACAGGACTTCGCCGGAAGGCGAGCGCCAGACGGTCTCCGGGATGGGGCGTGAGCTCATGAGCGGAACCTCGGGAAACGAATACCTCGAATCTGACCCCGCAAACTGAAACGGGTTCGGCGCCGGCGGCTCAGGCCCGCCTGAGATAAGCCTGGATTTCCGGGATAGCGACGGCGGCGCGATCCGCAATCGCGTCCCTCAGCACTTCGCCGAGGAGCAGCACCGCGGGGCCACCGCCGGCCTGAAGCGCCAGCGCGGGCAGATCTGCCAGCGTTCCGCGGAGGATGCGCCGCTCCGGAAGCGTCGCGCTTTCCACCAGGACGAGCGGCGTGGCCTTCGCCTTGCCGCGCGCTATCAATTCCGCGCTGATTCCCTCGGCGAGCCCCGCGCCCATGTAGATGACTGCGGTGTCGGCAGCGAGCACGCTCGCCGCCCAATCGTTCCCGCGCTCGCCCCTGCCTGCGCGGGGCGTGACGAAGGCGACATGGCGGGCAAGGCCGCGGCGGGTGAGCGATACGCCGAGCTCGGCGCTCGCGGCTGTCGCAGCGGTCACTCCCGGGACGATTTCAAAATCGATTCCGGCCTTGCGCAGAGCGTCGATTTCTTCCTGCGCGCGGCCGAAAAGCATGGGGTCACCCCCCTTCAGCCGCACTACGACACCGTGCTTGCGGGCGGCGTCCACCAGCCGCTTGTTTATGAAACTCTGGGCGGTCGAATGGCGGCCGCTGCGCTTGCCCACGAGAATCTTTCGGGCGCGCGCGGCGAGCGCGAGCGTCTGCGGGTGCACGAGAGCGTCGTGAAACACCATGTCGGCGCGCTTGAGAATTTCCGCCGCGCGCAGAGTGAGAAGGTCCGGTGCGCCGGGGCCGGCGCCGACTAGATAGACTTTACCCATCGATCATCCCCGCGGCCACGGTCTGGTTGGAGGCTTCGTCGATCAGGATAAAGGAGCCGGTGGCGCGGTTCAACTCGTAGGAATCGACGAAGAGCGGCTGGGCGAGCGCGAGGGCCACGTGCGCGATATCGTTCATCGCCAGACCCGTGGGCTTCGCGTGCCGCTCGAGCGTGTCGACATCGACCCGCGAGTTGAGCGAAACGAGCTTTGCCCTCACGCTGCGCGTGGTGTGCTTGAGCACAAAACGGGCGGCCGGCAGGGCCCGCGCATCGAGGGGCTGGGCGGACAGCCAGCAGAGTCGTGCCTCGATTGACTTCGCCACCCGCGGCGGGAGGGTCGGCTCGGCAAGCAGGTCGCCCCGCGAAATGTCGATATCGTCGGCGAGCGTGAGCGTCACCGAGTCGCCGGCGACGGCGACGGGCAGCGAGCTCTCGAGACAAACGATGTCCTTCACGACCGTGCGGCGGCCCGAGGGCAGGGCGAGCACCTCGGCTCCACGGAACACGACTCCCGATTCGATTCTGCCGGAGTAACCCCGGAAATCCGTCCCCGCTCCGGGGCGCACCACGAGTTGCACGGGAAAGCGGAGTGGCAGCGCGTCGGCCTCGTCGGCCACGTCGATTTTCTCGAGCGCCGCAAGCAGCGTGGGGCCTCGATACCAACTCATGATTTCGCCGCGTTCCACGACGAAGTCCCCGCGCAGGGCGGAGATCGGGATACAGCGCAAATCGACGATGCCAAGCGCCGAGGCGAAGGCGAGAAAATCCCTGCGGATGCGTTCGAATGTCGCCTCGTCGGAGCCGACGAGATCCATCTTGTTCACGGCGACTACGATGTGCCGCACGCCGAGCAGGTGAGCAATGTAGGTGTGGCGCCGCGTTTGCGGCAGCACGCCCTTCCGCGCATCCACCAGGATCACCGCCGCGTCGGCGGTGGAGGCGCCGGTGACCATGTTGCGGGTGTACTGCTCGTGTCCGGGAGTGTCGGCGATGATGAACTTGCGCCGGGGCGTGGCGAAATAGCGGTAGGCGACGTCGATGGTGATGCCCTGCTCGCGCTCCGCCTCGAGCCCGTCGGTGAGCAACGACAAGTCGAGGGCATCCTGCCCGCGCTTGCTCGAGGCACGTGCGACCGCGGCGAGCTGATCCTCGAATATCGCGCGCGTATCGTGCAGCAGCCGCCCGATCAGCGTGCTCTTGCCGTCGTCCACGCTGCCGGCGGTGATGAAACGCAACACTCCGCGGTCTTCAACCGCCAGCGGATTTCGCTCGATTTCACCGAGCAAGCTCATCTCAGAAGTATCCCTCCTTCTTGCGCCGCTCCATGGAGGCTTCCGAAGTTTGATCGTCCATGCGCGTCGCCCCGCGCTCGGTGACAGTGGTCAGCACGGTCTCGGCGATGATCTCAGCCGCCGTTGCGGCGGCGGACTCCACCGGGCAGGTGCAACTGATGTCACCCACGGTACGGAAGCGCACCGACAGCTCTTCCAATTTCTCGCCCTCGCGCGGGGGAGTGATGTCGGTAACGGGCACCAGCAGGCCGTTCCTGCGCACGACGGGCCTGCGGTGCGCATAGTAGATCGAGGGCACGGCGAGGCGCTCGCGCTCGATGTACTGCCACACATCGAGCTCCGTCCAGTTGCTGATGGGGAACACTCGCATGTGTTCGCCCTTCGCCACGCGGGTGTTGTAGAGGTTCCACAGCTCCGGGCGCTGGTTCTTCGGATCCCACTGGCCGAACTCGTCGCGGAAAGAGAATACGCGCTCCTTGGCGCGCGCCTTTTCCTCGTCGCGGCGCGCCCCGCCGATGGCGGCATCGAAGCCGAACTCGGCGATCGCCTCCAGCAGCGTCACCGACTGCGCGGCATTCCTGCTTTCGTCGGACCGGCGAAGCTTCACCGTCCCGCGGCGCATCGAGTCCTCGACGGAGCGCACGATGAGCCGCTCGCGGAGTTCGCCGGCGCGGGCGTCGCGGAATGCGATCACCTCCGGGAAATTGTGCCCGGTGTCGATATGCATGAGCGGAAATGGAAACTTCGCGGGGCGGAAAGCCTTCTCGGCCAGGCGCAGCAGCACGATCGAATCCTTGCCGCCGGAGAAGAACAGCACCGGGTTCGCGCACTCGCCCGCGACCTCGCGCAGGATGAAGATCGCCTCGGATTCGAGCCAGTCGAGATGACTGCGGACAGGGAGCGCTGTGCGCCCGGCGCGCGGCGATTCAAGCACTGCGCTCACGCCGGCACTTCCGTTTTCGACCGTGCTAGCCGTCCATCAGGCTCGACGTGCAGCCCGCATTCGCGCGCCTCGGGCTGCTCCCACCACCAGCGTCCGGCGCGAACGTCTTCGCCCGCGACGGTGGGACGGGTGCACGGTGCACAGCCGATGGAACGGTAGCCCTGGTCGTGCAGCGCGTTGTACGGGACGTCGAAGGCACGAATGTAAGTCCACACCTCATCCTCGCTCCAGTCGGCAAGGGGATTGAATTTCACTTTGCCCCGCGCCGCATCGTATTCCTGCACCTTGAGCTCGGAGCGCGTGACCGCCTGGTCGCGGCGCTGACCGGTGATCCAGGCTTCCTTGCCTTCGAGCGCGCGATTGAGCGGTTCGACCTTGCGAATGTGGCAGCAGCGCTTTCGCAGCTCCGCGCTTTCGTAAAAAGCGTCGCGGCCGAATTTCACGACGTACTCGGTGACGGCCTCGGGCTCGGGGCGGAACACGCGCATGTCATAGCCGTAGCGCTTGCGGATCGCCGCGATCACGTTGAGCGTATCGGCGTGCAGCCTTTGCGTGTCCAGAGTGAAGATCTCGATGCCGAGCCCGTGCCGTAGGATGACATCGGTGATCACCATGTCCTCGGCGGACAGGCTTGAAGCGAGAGCGGCGGGCGCGTGCTCGAGCGCAACGCGCACCAACAGGCGCTCGAGCTCGGAGGTCTTGCGCTTCAGCGTTTCGGTCATGATTTGCTCGCACCCAGGCGGCGGCGGAAAAGCGGCGCGGGGCGCAGCACGGAAGTCTGGTAGCCCTCGCTGAAGGTGCCGAATACGGAGAGCGCTTCTTGCGCGTCCTGGTCTTCGCGCAGCGCGAAGGCGTCGAACCCGCACTGCTCCATGAAAAACAAGTGATCGTGCAAGACATCGCCGATGGCGCGCAGCTCGCCCTTGAAGCCGTAGCGCTCGCGCAAAAGGCGCGCGATCGAGTAGCCGCGGCCGTCGCCGAACTTGGGGAAGTTCACCGCGATGAGCGGGAAGCGCTGCACGTCACCGGCGAGCGCTTCCGGCCCTTCGCTCGCGTCGAGCCACACGCCCAGCGGCCCCGTTTCCACGCGAGAAAGGAGTTCTTCGCGGCGCGCTAGCCAGAGCGCGAGCGGAACGATGACGTCGCCGCGCGCCGGGACCTCGGGCAACTCGCCCTTAGGTCCGCGCTCAAGCAGATGCCAGCTGTCCGCGACGATGCGCCGCTCTTTGATCAGCGTTGCCATATACGGATTCCTTGAAGGGTTCGACGCCGATGCGGTGCACCACGTCGATGAAGCGCTCGGCGTCGCTGTCGCGCCGCGCGAGATAGCACTCGATCAGCTTTTCGATCACGTCGGGGACCTCGGCGCGAGCGAAAGATGGGCCGATGACCTTGCCGAGGGATGCGCCCCGGCCGGGCCGGACTTCACCCTGATTGCCCCCGACTTCGATCTGGTACCACTCCTCGCCGCTCTTGTCGACGCCGAGTATTCCGATGTGGCCGACGTGATGGTGGCCGCAGGCGTTCATGCAGCCGGAGATATTGAGGTCGATCTCGCCGATATCGTGCAGGTAGTCGAGATCGTCGAAGCGCTGCTGAATTGCCTCGGCCACCGGGATCGACTTGGCGTTGGCGAGCGAACAGAAGTCCCCGCCCGGGCAGCAGATGATGTTGGTGAGCAGGCCGACATTGGGCGTGGCGAATCCCAGTTCCTTTACCTCTTGCCACAGCGAGTACAGATCGGACAGCTGCACGTCGGCAAAGATCAGGTTCTGCTCGTGGGATACGCGCAGCTCGCCGAACGAATAGCGGTCGGCGAGGTCTGCGATTTTTTCCATCTGCTCGACGGTGACATCGCCCGGCGGCACTCCGGTCTTCTTCAGGGACAACGTCACTGCGGAATAACCCGCTTTCTTGTGCGGATGGACGTTGCGCTTGTGCCAGTTCGCGAACGCCCGCTCGGACGCAAGCGCAGCTTCGAGCCCGGCATCGGTCGCCGGCAGCCGCAGGTAGCTCGGGCGCGTAAACCGGCTTTCGATGCGGACGATCTCCTCGGGGACGAGCGTCGCGGGGCCGTCCTTCAGGTGCGCCCATTCAGCATCGACTTCCTCGCGGAATTTCTCGGGGCCGCGCTCTTTCACCAGGATCTTGATGCGCGCCTTGTGGATGTTGTCGCGCCGTCCGTAGCGGTTGTAGACCCGCAGGATGGCCTCGATGTAAGTGAGCAAATGCCGCCAGGGCAGAAATTCGCGGATGACGAACCCGATCGCCGGAGTGCGGCCAAGGCCTCCTCCGACCAGCACGCGGAACCCCACCTCGCCCTTCTCGTCCCTGAGGGCGTGCAGTCCGATGTCGTGCACGGCGACCGCCGCGCGATCGGACTTTGCGCCGTTCACGGCGAACTTGAACTTGCGCGGAAGATACGAGAACTCGGGATGGAACGTGGACCACTGGCGGATGATCTCGCACCACACGAAGGAATCGACGATCTCGTCCTGCGCGACGCCGGCGAAATGATCGGTGGTGATATTGCGGAAGGAATTGCCCGAGGTCTGGATCGCGTGCATCTGCACGGTGGCGAGCTCGGCGAGGATGTCGGGCGCCTGCGGAAGCTTCGGCCAGTTCAACTGGAGGTTCTGTCGCGTGCTGAAATGGCCGTAGCCGCGGTCGTATTTGCGGGCGATATGCGCGAGCTTCCTCAACTGCTTCGTCGACAACAACCCGTACGGGATCGCGATCCGGAGCATCGGCGCGTAACGCTGGATGTAGAGGCCGTTCCGCAGGCGCAGCGCGCGAAATTCATCGTCGGAGAGCTTGCCGGCGAGAAAGCGCCGCGTCTGGTCGCGGAACTGGACGACGCGTTCGTCGACGAGCTTCTGGTCGATTTCGTCGTAGAGGTACATGGGTTCTACAGCGCCAGTTTGCCGCCGATGAGGATCAGCATCGCAGCGAGCGCACCGCGCAGCAGGCGTTCCGGAATCTTCTGGCTGAGCGCGCTGCCGAGCCAGATGCCTGGCAACGAGCCGATGAGGAGAGCCACCAGCAGTTTCCAGTCCACCGCCCCGGCCGCGGCATGCCCCAGCCCCGCGACCAGCGTAAGCGGCACGGCATGAGCGATGTCGGTGCCGACGATGCGCGCAACGGCAAGGCCGGGGTAGAGGAGAAACAGGACCGTCACACCCAGCGCGCCAGCGCCTACCGAGGAAACCGTCACCAAGACCCCGAGTACCGCGCCGAGCGCGACGGTGCGCTGCGGCGAGCCGGTTGCCGTACGCGGGCCGGACGCGGCGCGACGCGCCGCCCAGGCGTGAAGCTTTTCCCTGAACAGGAGCGCCCCGGCGGTGAGAATGAGAGCAAAACCGAGCGCTACGCTCACGATCGCCGACAGTTTGCCGGGATCAGGCACGAACAGGTGCAACAACGCCAGAGTGACGGCGGAAGCCGGCACGCTGCCTGCGGCGAGCCAGCCGACGATGTTCCAAGCGACGTTGCCGCGACGCGTATGAGCCCATGCGCCGCCGGTTTTGGTCAATGCGGCAAAAAGGAGATCCGTTCCGACCGCGGTGACGGGCGCGACGCCGAACACGAGCACGAGCAGCGGCGTCATGAGCGAGCCCCCGCCGACACCTGTAACGCCGACCACTAACCCGACCAGAAACCCAGAGAGTGAATAGAGCCAGTCCATGTTCAAGTTTCGTTGAAGGAAAGGCATCCTAGCGTCCGCACTTAATACCTCAAAAGACTTTCATGTTAGAATTTAATAACCATCCACCATATGATGTAAATCCATGAATTTTCAGCAGTTAAGATACGTCCGTGAGACCGTCAGGCAAGGCCTGAATCTTACGGAAGCAGCCAAGAAGCTCTTTACCTCCCAGCCCGGCGTGTCCAAGCAGATTCGCGAGCTCGAGAACGAGCTCGGGGTCGAGATCTTCGTGCGTCACGGCAAGCGCATCGTCGCGGTGACCGAACCCGGCAAAGCGGTGGTCGAGGTGATCGAACGACTGCTGCAGGAAGCGGAGAACCTGAAGCAGGTGGGGCGCGAATTCAAAGACCAGGCCGCAGGCACGCTGACCATCGCCACCACCCATACCCAGGCACGCTACTCGCTGCCCAAGGTGGTGGGCGCATTCAAGCGGCGCTATCCGAGAGTGCATCTCACGATCAAGCAGGGCAACCCGCCGCAGCTTGCGGAGATGGTGATCGCGCGCGAGGCCGATATGGCGATCGCCACCGAAGCGCTGGACAACTATCCCAAGCTCCTCGCGCTGCCGGGTTACGAATGGCGCCATTGCGTGGTGGTGCCGGCGAAGCACCCGCTCGCGAAAGAGCAACGGCTGACGCTCGAGATGCTTGCGCAATACCCGGTCGTGACCTACGACCCCGCGTTCGCCGGGAGGAGCCGCATCGACGAAGCGTTCCGGGCGCAAGGGCTCGCGCCCAACATCGTGCTCTCCGCGGTCGACTCGGATGTCATCAAGACTTACGTGGAGCTCGGTCTGGGGATCGGCATCATCGCTGCGATGGCCTTCGACGAGAAGCGCGATCGGCACCTGCGCGCGCTGGAGGCCGGGCACCTGTTCGGCACCATGACGACCCGAGTGGCGGTGCGCCGCGGAGCAGCGCTGCGCGGCTATGCCTACACATTCATCGAGTTGTTCTCGCCGCGGCTTTCGCGAAAGCTGATCGAGACGGCGCTGGCCGGCAAGGCCGAAACGTACGAGCTGTAATCTGTCTTGCCGGACCGCTCAGTCGCCGGTAGGCGCAATGCGGAACGCAGTGACCGAAGGCAGCGCGTTGAGGGCCTCGGAGAGCAGGCGGGTGTTGCTGCGATCGGGTGAATGGACCACCATCTGGTATTCGAAGGTCTTCCCGTCGCCCGTCACGCTGTAGTTCATATTGGCGACGACGAAGCCTTGCCGTTCCACCATAGCGCGTAATTCCGATTCGGGCATCGCGGCGTTGCGAAGAAACGCCACCGTAAGGTTCGCGTAGAACTCGATCGGCATCCGGCGCTCGATCCAGCGAAAGCCTGAAAGCACGACGAGCGTCAACGCCGTCCCGATGCCGGCGGGGAAGTAGAATCCCACGCCGATCATGATACCGATTGCGGCGGTGATCCAGATCGAGGCAGCGGTGGTTAGGCCGCGGATCGTCAAGCCTTCCTTCATGATTACCCCGGCGCCGAGGAAACCGATGCCGGTCATGATCCCCTGCGCCATGCG
>Ga0137418_10003919_pt1 | contig 13634 bp, 8 predicted proteins | sample CZODoug3_1_2_16f_FD_122242 | JGI IMG/M metagenome (GOLD analysis project Ga0137418, IMG submission 122242) | Vadose zone soil fungal communities from Angelo Coast Range Reserve, California, USA - CZODoug3_1_2_16fungal (Hybrid Assembly) | ecosystem: Environmental > Terrestrial > Soil > Vadose...
TGATGTCGCACACCGGCGGTTTTACCTATGGTTATTTCAGCAACACGCCGGTTGACAAGCTACAGCGTGAAGCCGACGTCTTGAATGTCGACAACACGCTGGAGGAGATGATCAAACGGGTCGCCAAATTGCCGTTGAACGCGCAGCCCGGAAGCGAATTTCACTACAGCATATCCGTCGACATCCAAGGCTACATCGTGCAAAAGCTCTCCGGCATGCCGTTCGAGGAATTCCTGGAGAAGCGCATCTTCAAGCCGCTCAACATGGTCGATACTGGGTTCTACGTTCCGGCCGAGAAGCTCAAGCGCTTTGCGGAGCTCTATGATTACGGTAGGGACGGTCAGTTCGAAGTGGTGCACGGCGGCCTCAACCACGACTTCTCCGCAAAACCCGCGTTGGCGTCCGGGGGCGGCGGCTTGGTATCCACCGCCACCGACTATATGCGCTTCTGCCAGATGCTGTTGAACGGCGGCAAACTGGATGGCGTGCGACTCCTCTCGCCGCGCAGCGTCGAACTCATGCGCACGAACGTGCTGCCGCCGACCATGCCGGCCGTTTCGCCCGGCGTTGGATTCGGATTTGACTTCGCGGTGAACACCGACGCCGTCGCCGCAGGCGGTTACTACGGCAAGGGCACGTTCTACTGGGGCGGCGCGGCCGGCACCTGGTTCTGGATCGATCCGACCGACGACCTGATCGTCGTCGGCATGATTCAGCAGGTCGCAGCTACCGGCGCGGCCGCGGTTGCCGGGGTTCCTGACGTGCGCGGGCTGTCGCACGCCTTCGTCTATCAAGCCATCGTGGATTGATGCTTCAATTGCGCCGCCCATCGGTCGCTTTGTTCAGTCAAGCGCTTGTATGCCGGACGCTGTGAGAGCAGACCCACGTAATTTTGAAATATCGGCCGCGGCTCGAGACTCTTCGTCATCAGCCCGAAGCCCAACTGGGAGCCTACGTATACATCGGCGGCGCTGAAGCGGTTCCCGAGGAGGTAAGGACCGGGACTGAGCGCCGCTTCCAGCGCGCGCACCACATCGTCGTAATTGCCGTACCCGAGCGCGGTGAATTTCTCGACCGTGGGCCGCGACAACATGCGGTCGATCAATGCGGAGTCGATGCAACCCTAGCCAAAGAACATCCACCGAAGATACGTGCCCCGCACGGGATCGTCGACTGCGGGCGCAAGCTTGGCCGCGGGAAACGCGTCGGCGAGATAGGTGATGATGGCGCCGCATTCGGTGACGACGGTGCCTCGATGCACGATGGCCGGCAGCTTCCCCATGGGATTCACCGCCAGGAATTCGGGTTTCTTGTTTTCGCGCTTGTCGAAATTCACCAATTCGACGCGATAGGGCGCGCCGACCTCTTCCAGCATCCAATGCACCATGCGGCCGCGCGACATAGGGTTGTGATAAAAGACGATTTCCTCGCTCATGAAGGGCCCTCCTTCCAGTCATTCATTGGGATAAAGTGGACCGGATTCTAACTGCACCTAGCACACGGAGCGACATGGAATGATGGACCGGCGCGACTTTCTCCTGGCAACCGCGGTTGCCGCGATTGCAGCCCCCGAAATCGCCATGAGCGCGAAGGCTTCGGCCGTTCCCCTGGAGCTGACCCTGGCGGATATCGCCGCCGCCTACGCCGACGGGCGATTGACGTCGCGCCGGCTGACCCAAATCTACCTCGACCGCATCAGCGCGCTCGACCGCCGCGGTCCGGTGCTGGGGTCGGTGCTCGAAACCAATCCGCATGCGCTCGACATCGCTGCCGACCTCGACCGCGAACGCCTGAAGTCCGGACCGCGCGGACCTCTTCACGGCGTACCGATATTGATCAAGGATAACGTCGAAACGGCAGATCGCATGATGACGACCGCCGGATCGCTGGCACTTGACGGCTGGTACGCGCCCAAAGACGCGCCGCTCGTCGCTCGCTTGCGCGCCGCGGGCGCCGTGATCCTCGGCAAGACCAACTTGAGCGAGTGGGCCAATTTCAGGTCCAGTCACGCCTCCAGCGGTTGGAGCGGCAGAGGCGGTCAGACCCGAAATCCTTACGCGCTCGATCGGACGCCGTCCGGGTCGAGCTCCGGATCGGCGGTTGCCGTCGCCGCAAACCTTTGTGCCGTGGCAGTCGGCACGGAGACTGACGGCTCGATCGTGAGCCCGGCCTCGATCAACGGCATCGTCGGCCTGAAACCGACCGTCGGACTCGTCAGCCGCAGCGGTATCGTACCGATATCGCAGAGCCAAGACACCGCGGGACCTCTGGCGAGGAGCGTACGCGACGCCGCCGTGCTGCTCGGTTCGATGGTGGGCCGAGACCCCGCGGATCCGGCCGCCGCGGCCGTCGGAGACCGATTCGAGAGCGACTATGTACGCTTTGTCGATTCCGACGGTCTGCGCGGCGCACGCCTAGGCGTGGCGCGCCGCTTCTTCGCGGAGAGCGCGCCCCTCAATCATTTCTTGGACAACTGCGTAGCCGCGCTCGAACGCGCCGGCGCCATCGTCGTCGACCCGGCCGACTTGCCCATGCACGGCGCGGCGGCGGCGGCGGAACAGGAAGTCCTGCTGTACGAATTCAAGACCGGCCTGAATACCTATCTTGCCCGGCTGCCAGGAGATTTCCCGGTTCGATCGCTCGCGGACTTGATACGCTTCAACGACGCGCACGCGGCCCGTGAGATGCCGCTGTTCGATCAGGAATTGCTGCGTCAGGCGCAGGCCAAAGGCAACCTGGATGAGGCCGCATACCAGGACGCGCGCGCAACCTGCCTCACGGCAACCCGCGGCGGCGGCATCGATGCGGTGCTGTGCGAACACAACCTCGACGCGATCGTGACGCTGACTTCAGGTCCCGCCTGGCTGATCGATGCCGTAAACGGCGATTCGGATACCGGCGGATGCTCCAGTCCCGCGGCGGTCGCGGGCTACCCGCACATCACGGTGCCGGCCGGCCTCTATCGTGGCCTACCCGTCGGGCTATCGTTTTTCGGCACGGCTTTCAGTGAACCCAAACTGATCAAGATCGCGTCGGGATTCGAGCACGCCGCCGGCGGCCGCACGGCGCCGCGCTTCCTGGCCAGCCTCTGAGCGCGGAGCCGGTCTACCGGCGAATCGGCACTTCGATGTAGCTGTCGTTGTGCCAGCGGATTTTGATGGGAATGTTGCCGTCCGCGATGGTTTCCTCGCTCACGTCGTTTCCCGTGCCGTAGTTGATCTCGCGATCCGGCCGCTTGTTGATGCCCAGAACCATCACCAGCCGGCTGCCCTGCTGAAGCTTTCGGCTGGTCATCCGCTCGCTGGTGAAGGTCAACTCTTGGCGCTCGCCTGCCTTGAGGAGATGACGATGAACGCGGTCTCGGGCGTAGCTGGCGCGGATTTCGCAGGTGGGACTGAACAAGCGAATATAATCGCCGCCGGCCAGGCGCTCGAACAAAATGACGTTCAGATCCATGTCCATCTTGTTCACGGTGAAATCCAGGCGGCCGGAGAACAGACCGTTCAACTCCGTCGGCTTGGCGAGCGGCTCGCTCACGAACATCACGTCGTTGTGGGTCGCGAGACTGGTGCTGATGAGATCGGTCGACGGCGTCCAGCCGGCATCTTTGCGATCGGCCAGGTCCACCGTCTGCCGGATGAATGCCGCTTTCGCATTCTTACGCTGGGTCAGCCGGTAGCCGTCGCCGGACACGGTTGCGTCCAGATAGAATTTCAGCGACCCCTTGGCCATGGCGTCGAGCGACGGCGCGTGGCGCCACTCGTTGGCGCCCATGAGTTCGTAGTTGACCCGGCTCTTGAGCAAAGGCGGCATGGTGCCGCCCTTGAAGACGTGGTCGAACCACTGATAACGGAGCTCACGAAGGTCGACGAGAGCGGCCGAATCCACTTGATAGCCCTGCAGCGTGGCCAATGGCCCCCGCTGCATCAGCGCGTCGTCGTAGGGACCGATCATCAGCGTATGGTCGGCATGCGGGTTGTATCGATGGTGCTGCGTGAAATAGTACAGGGCGCCGGGTTCGCTTCCGGCGTAGTACCCGGTCATCGTCAGCACCGGGATATTGATGTGCGCGAATTCTTCCCGGTAAGGGACCATCTCCTGCCAGTATCGATCGTAGCTCGGGTGGTTCAGCCAGCGGATGAAAATCGGATTGGGTTTTCCGTGCAGGCTGCCCAGGTCTCGGTATCGGCTTCCGCTGACGTACCATTTTTGATCGAGCGCGTGCCACAGTGCGTCGTCGTAGTAGGTGCTTTCGTCGGCTGTTTTGCCGTTGGTCACATAGGAGGACCACCGGTAGGCGGAGTTCTGAAAGACATTGCCTGCCATGGGCACGTCGACTCCGGGAGCGGTGGTTGCCGACGTCGCGATGGCTTTGAGCGCCGGCGGCAGGCGCTTGGCGGCCGCCCACGGGGTGAAGCCGCTGTAGCCATCGCCGTACATGCCCACGCGGCCGTCGCTCCAAGGTTGCTTCGCGATCCAATTGACCACCGCCCGCGCATCGTCGCCGTCGTGCTGATAAGGAACGACGTTGCGGGGTCTCTCGTGCATTCCGCGGGTGTAGGCCACCACGCCCACGTAGCCGTGCGCCGCGCAATCCTTGGCGTAGTTCTTCGAGTCGTAAATCGTGAACTCCAGCAGCGTCGGGAGGGGTTTGGAGAGGCTCTTGGGACGAACCAGCAGGGCGGATATGCTCGCCCCGTCGGGTGTCTTGATCATAATTTGATCGTCGACCGTGTAGCGCCGGCGGTCCTCCTCGGCATCGAGCGATGCGACGATGGGTGCGATACTGCGGTAGGCATCGAAGGACAGGTATGCCCGGATCAACGCCACCGCCTCCGATTGTCCAATGCTGTCTTCGGCCCGCTGCTGATCGAACGACTTTTGCAGCGTATACCGATATGCCGCCGGAGACGCCTCGAGCCATTGCGTGACCTTGTAGGCGTCCTGGTCATCGAGTTGGGGAACCACGTCTTGATAGGCCTGCGTGAATCCTTCCGCGAAGGTCACTCCCCCGGTCTGCGCTTCCATGGCCTTCGCGCGCGCATACATGTCCAAGATCACGTCGCGGCCGACCGGCCGACCGGCGTCCGCGCGTCGCCGCCGGTCGCGCAGCGTGCGCCGCGATTCGTACGCGGCCGAATAGTTGCCTGCGACCATTTGCAGCACGGACAAATTCGCGAGATAGCGGTCCGGATCGGGGTCTTGATAGACGGGAACCAGGCGCGCGGCCAAATCGCGCATGGCCGTGCCAGCCGCCGCGTCGTCGGTGGAAGCCGGCGTGTGAAATTCGAAAACCGGGCCGGCGGCCCAAGCTCCTGCCGCAGCAATGATCAAAGACAGGAAAAGACCATTCGCCGTCCACTGGGCAGCCCTTTTCCCGGACGTTATTGACGCTCTTCTCATTCGTGATGTCCGGGTTGTTTCAAGGCCGCCGTGCTAGTGCGCGGACCAGAGGACTTGACCAGATGCAGCACGCGCGTGAACAAGGGGTGCGCTTGCGCTGGACCGCCGATGTGTATGACGCCCGTGCGCTGTAGTTCGTTGGTAAAGACGTCGATGACCAGTTCGAGGACGTCGTCGTCGAGTGAGCCGAACGTGCCGTCGATGAGTACCCAGGGCGGCGCTTGCAGCAAGATGCGTGCGAGGGCGAGGCACAGCTGCTCGTCTTGACTCAATTCCCGATCCCAACGATGGGTCGTATCGATGAGCGGCGCGAGGCGTTCGAGGCCGAGCCGGTAGAGCACGCGCGTGAAGGCATTCTCGGCGAAACTCTCGGCCTTCAATGGATAGGCAAGGACCTCGCGCAAGGTTCCGCGAGGCATGTAGGGCGTGCCGCCCGGCAGGTAGAATATCTGTTCGCCCGCGGGGCGCGTGACGCGCCCCGCGCCCCAGGGCCAGAGTCCCGCCAAGGCGCGGAAGAGCTGCGTTTTGCCCGTCCCCGGCGCGCCCAGAATGAGCACGCGTTCCCCGGCCCTGATGACGACGCTCGTTTCCTTGAGCCTGTCGGCGTTCGCCGAAGATACGATCTCCAGGCCGTCGATCGAGATCGTGCCGGGATCTCCCTCCGCGTAGGCGATGCGGCTGCCGAATCCGCTCGGTTCATGGATCTTGAGCAGCGCATGGCGGAAATTCGCGACTCGCAGCAGCGCCGCGCGCCAATCGGCAATGGCGCTGAAATTATCGATGAACCACCGCAGCGAGGACTGCGCCTGGCTGAATGCGCCGGCCGCCATCATGAGGCCGCCGAAGGAAACCTTGCCGCTGAAATACAAGGGAGCGGCAACGAGTATGGGGGCCACGATCGTGACCCACCCGAAACCGGCCGTGACCCAGGTGAGATTGGCGTGACCCCTGACGATGCGGCGGGTCGCCGCGAGCACATTGCCGAGATGCAGTTCGATGCGTCGTTTCTCGTCCGCCTCACCCTCCGCCAACGAAATGTCGTCGACGTGCTCGTTGACTCGCACCAGCGAAAAGCGCAGATCCGCCTCGCGCGCGTAGCGATCCGCATTGCGATTGATCAGGCCTCGCCCGACCCAGTAGCTCAAAAGCGAGCCTGCGCTCGCATAGGCGATAGCCGCCCACACCATGAAACCCGGGACCGTGTAGTCCCGGTCGCTGACGCGGAAGATGAAGTCGTTCGAAAGGCCCCAAAGCACGCCCGCGAAGGTAAAGAACAATATCGAGGCCTGCAGCAATCCGACCCCGAGATCGGCCGACAGCTCGCAGAGTTTGCGTGAGTCTTCATGGATGCGTTGGTCCGGGTTGACACCCATCGTTCCCGCATTGGCCAGCCAAAACGCGCGGCGCGGCAGCATCCAATCGTGAAGCAGGCCGAGCACCAGCCCCTCGCGCAGCTTGAGTTCCAAGGTTTCGACCAGCCACCGCTGCGCCACATTGAGAACGAGGACGAATCCCGCGATCAGGAAGAAAACGCCGAGCTGGTAAAGAAAGTCCCGCAGGTCGCGCCTCGACAGGGCATCGAAGAAAGGCTTATTCCAGCTGTTGAGGCGAATCTGTCCGTAGGCGGTGGCCGCGACGACCAGAATCATGGCGGCCAGCAGAAATATGAGCATCTTGCGCACCGGCGAGCCGAAGATCGTGCGCGTGACGAGTCCAATCTGCCGCGCAAGGCCCAAATGGGTGGCCTCGCCCTCTGGAGAGTTGCCGGAGATTTCTGTGGGGCGTTCCATTACCGTGCCGGGCACTTTGCCACGCTTTGACCTCAGGATACCAGCCGAAGCGCCGCGGACTCCCCATGCACGCTCCGTCAGAACGTGCAGATGACTTCCGCGGGGGTATGAAGCAGGGTCACGGAATCCCGGTCGAAGCTCGCCGATGCGCTGCCATCGACGACCACACGGCGCAGCGGCGCCGCCAGCGGCGGCCGCAGAACCAGCTTGGCCGCGAGTCCGCTGCCGATCTCGAATCGCAGCGTGGCCGAATCGGTCCTTCGCAGAGAATAACTCAAGAGGCCGTACGGAGTGGGCATCCGGTTCACCCGCACGCCGGCGCCGTCGAGCCATTCGGACGCCAGACCCGCCGCCAGCACCAGTGAGCGATCGGCTTCGCGTTCGTAGGCGAACAGGCTGCGCACCGCGAGCACATATTCGGCGCCGATCCAGGTGTGCGGCAGATCGCCCACGTGGGCGGGAGCCTTGCGGTCCCGCCACGCGATCTCCGGCCACTGATTCCAGGGCTGCGGACGACGATCCGAGAGAAAGAACCGCAATAGTTCCAGCGCCGCATCCCGCCTTCCCAATCGCACCAGGGCGCCGATGATGCGGATCTCATAGGGCGTATAGTTCGACCACGGCACCGAGCCGCTGCGCTTCCCGCGCCAGTCGGCCAGATACTTGTCGAAAGTCCGATCGACGGCGGTGCGGTCGAGACCGTCGGGAACATCCAGCAAGTAAATCGCGTTTGCGGTGGCCGTGGGATCGAAATCGGCCCATTCGATACTGCCCGGAATGAAGTCCAATTGGCGCTGCGTGCGGGTTGCCTCGATCGATTTGAACAGCGAAGCGGCGAAACGCGCGCTCAACGCGCGCCACGCTTGCGCCGAGGTTCCGCGGCCGGCAGCGTCCGCCAGTTCCGCCGCATCGCGCAATCCTCGCAGCGCCCAGAAGTCGTCCCAATAGGAATGCACGGGCTGCGCCAGGTAGCCCTCATGGCTCACCGACACCGGCAGCAATCCGTCTTCACCGAGCAAACCCTCGATGCATCCGACCGCCCGGTCGATGTACGTCCACGATTCGGCGAGCAGCGCCTCATCGGACGTGAATCGATAGTAGTCGGCGATCAACGCCAGCAATTCTCCATGGCTATCGTGTTCGACCAGCCCATCGGCGCCGTCGCGATCGACGCAGCAGGGCACGAAACCGTCGGCGCGCTGATACGGCGCATACCAGCGGATGAATTCGCGCACTTCCTGCGCGCACCCCATGCGCAGCAACGCGGCGCTCATCATGGCGCCGTCGCGAATCCAGGAGCGCGTGTAGCGCCGCGGACCCGGTTGCAGAGCCGGACCGGAGCGCGTCACCAGAATGTGCGCCGTCGCCGTGAACGCCGCGTGAACGGCATCCTGCAGCCCACCGTTGCCGCTCCATTGAGTCGACGCAAGCTTCGTGCCCCACTCGAATGCCGGCTCGCCGAACGAGCGGGCGGCCGCGGCAGGCAGGCAGCTCAACACGATGTCGGCCGCCGCACGCGCGCGAGGCGGCAACTCGAAGCCGAGCGCGCCGGTGGCGAACCCGAATGAATCATGCGCCTGCGCGTTCGCCGGCAGCGCCCCGGATGTCAGATAGGCCGCCATGAATCCGTCATCGAAACGCAGCGCTCCGAATCCCGCCGGCTCAATCGCTCCTGCTCCGCTCGCCGGTACGATCATGGTGGTTTCATTGACGCGCACGGCCCCATCGCGCCATGCCAGGTCGTAGATCCTGCTGACGCCGCCCAAGTTGCGAAAACTCTGCCACGGCGGCGTGACTTGAAAGGGACGCACCAGCACGAACAAGCGGGCGGAGAATTCTCGGTCCGTGAGATTCTCGAACCGGTAACGCACACGCGAATCGCCGCTCGATGTCGTTTCTGCCTGCACGCGCAGACGCCAATCCGTCCCCTCCCAAATCACGGACGGCACCGGCATCCAATCGTCCAGCAGTTCGTGGCGCGCGGTGACGTCCGTCCAGGTGATGAGCCGGCCCTCGATCCATAGCATGGGCTCGATCGAGAACGACCCCTGCCCGACCTCGACCATGCCGTCCTCATTCATCAACGCGCAATGTATGCCGCTGGAAGTCCCGAAGGGCGTCCACACGGTCTGTTCATCGTGCAGCCAGCGCGGATGCCAGCCGCGCGTTTCGCCGTTGGCGACGCTGTTCCAGAAGGTGTGGATGGAACGCGAGAACTCGAACGATTGCATCCGCAGCACCGCCCCGGCCGACGGCTCATCGAGCTCGAGGCGAAGAAATCGGGTCTCGAGTCCGGGCAGATACACATAGCTGCGTTTGCCGCCCGCCGCCGTGGCGGCGTACACGGTCTTCCAGCGAACGCCGCTGTTCGAGCCGCGAACTCGAAAGCCGCTCGACGGCGCATGCTCCAGCCAATCGACGATCAAGCCGCCCATCGCACGGGGCTCGATCGAATCGATCTCGATCCACGGGCGTTGATCGTCCGGATCGGGTTTCCAGCCGGCACCGTGCAGCGCGGCCGATGCGCCGAAATCCGGCAGCGAGCTCGATGCCTTCACCTTGGCGAGTCCTTTGGGACCGCAATCCTCGATCTCTACATCGGCAATCCAGACCGTGCCCTTGCCGCCCTCGCCCGCGACGATCGCAATCTCCAGGGAACCGAGCGCCGAGAGTCGGCCGCCCCCCGACGGGCCCCAGGCAAAATCGATGTCCCGGCTTTCCACCCTCATTCGTGTCCAGCGCAGGGGCAGTCGCAGGTCCTTGTGCACGTGTCGCCAAACGTTCTGACCCGTGGCGTCGACCAGTTTGAGTTCCAAATGATTCAGCGCGCCGCGGCCCCGCAGACGAAATTTCACCGCATACTGTTCCGGCATGCTGCGGACGAATGCGCGGCGCGCAACCACGAAGCCTCCGCCCCCTTTGAAATCGTAATCCATTTGCAGCGCAGGTACGCGCCCTGCGGGCGCCGACGACAGCTTGAGCTCAGCATTGCCTGAAACGACGGATTGCCATTCGGACGGAACGGCGGATTCGTCGGCCCGATCAAGATCGCGGTTCAATTTCCCGCCGCATTGGGGTCTCGCCAGACTCGTTCGAAGGGCAGCCGCCAGGCGTGCGGAGCGACGAGTTGGTGGATTGCGTTGGGCCCCCACGACCCAGGGTCGTAGAGACGCACCGGCGGGGACGACTCGAGCAGGCCGGTCGACACCTCCCAAAGCCGCTCGATCCCCTCCGCGGTCGTGAACAGCGTGTGGTCGCCGCGCATGGCATCCAGGATCAAACGCTCGTAGGCCTCGAGGACGTCGGCAATATGACTGGTATCGTGCATGGCGAACTGCATGCTCAGCTTATCCAACCGCATGCCCGGGCCGGGACGCTTGCCATAGAACGACAGCGACATTTTCGCGGCATCCGCCAAATCGAAAGTCAGATGATCCGGCCCTTGCGCGCTCACGCCGGAGCCGGCGGGGAACATGCTCTTGGGCGGCTCTCGAAACGCGATCGAGATGATTCGTTGCCCCTGGGCGAGCCGCTTGCCCGTGCGCAGGTAGAACGGCACGCCGGCCCAGCGCCAGTTGTCGATGTAGGCTCTCAAGGCGATGAAGGTCTCGGTATCCGAATCGCTGGCCACGCCCTCCTCCGTTCGGTATCCGATGTACTGGCCGCGCACGACGTCGGACGGTTTGATCGGCAGCATGCTGCGAAAGACCTTGTTCTTCTCCTCGCTGATCGGGGTCGGTTCCAAGGATGTGGGCGCCTCCATTGCCATGAAGCCCAGGATCTGGAACAAGTGGGTGACCACCATGTCTCGATAGGCGCCGGTCTGCTCGTAGAAGCCGGAGCGCTTGCCCAGGCTCAATGTCTCCGGCACGTCGATCTGCACGTGGTCGATGAAGTTGCGGTTCCAAATCGGTTCGAACAGTCCGTTGGCAAAACGGAAGGCGAGAATGTTCTGCGCCGCCTCCTTCCCGAGAAAGTGGTCGATGCGGAAGATGCGCTCTTCGTCGAAGACCTCATGCAGCCGCGCATTCAGCGCAACCGCGCTCGCGAGATCGGTGCCGAAGGGCTTTTCCATGATGATCCGGGAGCGCTCGACCAAACCGGCTTCTCCCAACAACCGCACCGCAGACAGCGCCGCATTCGGCGGCACGCTGAGGTAGTGGAGCCGGCGGCTCTCGCCCCCGAGGGCCCGTTCCGCCTCGACTACCGCGGCCTTGAGAGCGTCGGGGCCGGCGGCCATCGGCACATACTGCAAGGTGTCGGCAAATTGAGCCCAGGCAGCTTCGTCCACCTTGCGGGTGGAGAACTCGGTCAGCGCGTCGCGCGCGATCTTGCGGAAATCGCCCACCTTGAGATCCTCGAGCGAGACGCCGATGATCCGGCAGCCGGGGATGAACCCCGAACTCGCCAGATGAAACATGCCGGGTAACAATTTGCGCCGTGCAAGATCACCGGTCGCACCCACCAGAACGACGACTTGCGGGAATTGCGGACCCACACCGGGAGGTATTTTCGTCACCATTTGCATCCTTCAGGAGTTCAGCCAGCGCGTAGCAATACACGGCGCCGCGGCGAAGTTCAACCCAGCTCGACTTCCGGCTTCGACGCCGAGCGCGTGACCGCCTGCGGCGCATTGCTCCGGCCGTGGTAGGTGTAGACCAGGGAAAACTTCACGGCGCCGCTGAGATTCTTGCCGGCCGAGTGCAGGGTATTGCAGTGAAAGAACACCGCGTCGCCCGGTGCCAGCCGCGGCGATTCGGCGCCGCGGATAATCTCGGCGTTGTCCGCCCGATCGGTGCGGAAGAATTTCGCATCATCGAACCGGTCCGCGTCGAACAGCGTGCGGTGTGAGCCCGGCACGAACCACAGTGCCCCGTTGTCGATCCGTTCTTCACCGAGCGCGAACCACACCGAGACGAGATCCTCGCGCCCGAACGACCAGTAGCGAATATCGCGGTGCCAATTGGTCAGACTGCCGTACAGCGGATGCTTCGTCATCAAGCAATTGTGATGCACCCGCGACATCAACACGCTTTCACCGAAGTAGGCCTGCATCCAGGCGCGCAACGCCGGCGCGGTGCCGCATCCGGCGAACACGGGGTCGCGAGCGTAGGCGTCGAGCAGCCGGCGCACGGTCTCGCCGCCGGCGGCCGTGCGTGACGTCGGTGCGCCCGGATATTGGAGATCGGCTTCGAATTCGAGCGGGGCCGCGCGGCCGGCAAGCTGTGTCCGCGCCGCTGCGTTGAGCTTGGCGAGTTCGTCGAGCGGCACGAATCGCGGCACCACGACATAACCCTGGTCGCGCAGCCGTTCGATCTCTTCCTGCCGCGAAGGCTGCGATGCCATCGCTACTCGTGCGCGAGCCGGCGGACTCCCATGTCGCGCAGCGCATCGGCGACGGCGGACACGGCCTGCCTCAAGGTGCCGGCGCCGATCGCGCCGATGCAGCCGATGCGGAAGGTGTCGACGGCGGTGAGTTTGCCCGGGTACAGGATGAATCCGCGGTCGCGCACCCGGCGATAGAACTCGGCGAAGTCATACTTGGGATCGGGTGGGGAGTGAAACGTAACGATGATCGGCGCCTGCAGGGCGTCCGGCAGGAACGTCTTGATGCCGAGCGCCCGCATGCCGGATACCAGCGCCGCGCAATTCTCGGTGTAACGCGCCAGCCGAGCCGGCTGTCCGCCCTGCTGTCGGTATTGGTCGAGCGCGGCCCGCAGCGCGGCGACGACGTGCGTCGGCGGCGTGAATCGCCACTGGCCGGTCTTCTGCATGTACTGCCACTGGTCGAGCAAATCCATGGCGAGCGAACCGCTGTTGCCGCCGGAGCCCTGCAGCGCCGCCCGCCGGGCGATGACCATGCCCATGCCGGGCACGCCCTCGAGACATTTGCCGGACGCCGCGATCAGCGCGTCGAAGCGGATGGTCCGGGCGTCGATGGGGATCGCCGCGTAGGAACTCATCGCATCGATGATCAGCGCGCGGCCATGATTGGCGGCGATGGCCGCGATTTCCGCCAACGGATTCAGGATCCCGGTCGATGTCTCGCAGTGAATCAGTCCGACATGCGTGATCGACGGATCGCGTGCGAGGAGCCGATCGACGTCGTCGGCGGTCGTGCGCACGTCTTCGGCGGTCTCGAAGACCGACAGTTTGCGGCCCATCATCCCCGTGAGCCTGGCGAAGCGCTTGCCGTATGCGCCGTTGATCAGCACGAGCACGTGTCCGTCGCGCGGCACAAGCGTGTTGACCGCCGCCTCGATGGCGAACGTGCCGCTCCCCTGCATCGGCACGCAGACGTGGCTGCCTTCCCCGCCGATGATGTCGAGAAGCTTTTGCCGCACTTCCGCGGTGACGGCGTTGAAGTTCGAATCCCACGAACCCCAGTCCCGGAGCATTGCACATTTCGTCTCCAGCGACGTCGTCAGGGGGCCGGGTGTC
>Ga0137418_10003920_pt1 | contig 13629 bp, 15 predicted proteins | sample CZODoug3_1_2_16f_FD_122242 | JGI IMG/M metagenome (GOLD analysis project Ga0137418, IMG submission 122242) | Vadose zone soil fungal communities from Angelo Coast Range Reserve, California, USA - CZODoug3_1_2_16fungal (Hybrid Assembly) | ecosystem: Environmental > Terrestrial > Soil > Vadose...
CCACCGGCGTCCGCCGGGATTGTCTTCGACGGCGATGAAGGACGCCTCAGCGAGGCTGCGTTCTTGCGCGATTTCGCGGGCGACCTGCCGGAAGCGAAGGCGAAGGTGCTCTATGCGGTCCAAGAGCCGTTCCACAAGGCGCTGCTCACCGGCAAGACCACGCACGCGGCGTGGCGCTCGAAGCCGAGCTATTACGCCGTTTCAACCGAAGACCGCACGATCAATCCCGATCTCGAACGCTTCATGGCCAAGCGCATGGGCGCCAAGACCATCGAAGTGAAAGCGAGTCACCTGTCGCTGATATCCCAACCCGACGAGATTACCCGGTTGATCCTGGAAGCCGCCGGACAGCCAGCTTAGCAGGTGTGCGTCCTCGTGCACGGGCTGTTGGCTGATGAGTTGCGGCGAAGTCCAGACGACCGGTCTCAAAATTAGCGAATCGCAGCGAAGAAGGCATATGTGCAATGGCCAGTCTATATTCCACAAAAGTCACGGCGAGCGGAGGCCGTCACGGTTCGATCCGCAGCGAAGACGGCCTGCTCGACCTCAAGCTCGCACTGCCTCGGGCGCTTGGCGGTAGGGGCGATGCGACCAATCCCGAACAACTCTTCGCCGGCGGGTATGCAGCCTGCTTTGAGAATGCACTCCTTCATGTGAGCCGGGATGCCGGCCACCGCTTTGCCGATGACGATATCGACGTCGTCGCCAGGATCGACCTTAGTCGAAATGAAACAGGAGGCTTCGTGTTGGCCGCCGCGCTTGCCGTGACCATGGCTGGCATCGACCAACAGACCGCTGAACGGCTCGTCCAGGGTGCTCATGCGGTCTGCCCGTACTCGAATGCGATCCGAAGCAACATCGATGTGGCGATCTCCGTCTCGGTCCGATGAGCCCGATCGATCGATTTCATAACCCAACTAGCAATGGAGAACAGACATGCTCATGCTCGACCGCCGGATGCTCCTGCGTGCCGGCTCTGCCGCCGCCGCGGCCGCTGCACTCGCCCCCACCGCCCCCGCCCTCGCCCATGCGCCCCAAGCGGGCAAGCGGGCGCAACCCAGCTTCTACCGCTTCAAGCTCGGCACCATCGAGATCACCGTCGTCAGCGACGGCACGCTCGCGTTCCCGGCCGAAACGCTGTGGGGCGATCGGGCGGAGGACGCAAGAGGCCTGCTCACATCCACGTTCCAGCCATCTAGCCCGGTGGGGCTACAAATCAACACCATTCTCGTCAACACCGGCGACAAGCTGGTGTTGATCGACGCAGGCTGCGGCGTCGACAAGTTCCAGAAAACGGCCGGCGGGTTGCTTGGCAACCTCGCCGCCGCGGGCTACGCGCCGGGCGATATCGACATGATCCTGTTCACTCACTGCCACTTCGACCACCTGTGGGGTATCAGTGACGGCAAGAACGCGTCGCTGCTGTTCCCCTCGGCCGAATTCGTCGCTAGCGAGACCGAGGTCGCCTTCTGGAGCGCTCCCGATCTGCCCGGCAAAGTGTCCCCCAAGCAGCAGCCGCTGGTTACCCAGGCAAATCTGAAATTGGCCAGCCCTCGGCTGCGCCTGATCAAGGCCGGAGCGGAGGTGGCGCCGGGCGTGACCACCTTCGACACCGCCGGTCACACGCCAGGGCATATCTCGGTGCACATCAGTTCCGGCAGCGAAGAAATGCTCCTCACTGGCGACGTCGTGGTCAACTCGGCGATCAGCTTCCTGCATCCGGAATGGCCGTTCGGGTTCGACCTGGACGTGCCACTGGCAACAAAGGCGCGCATGGCTTTCCTCGACCGCGCAGCGGCCGACAAGACGCTGGTCGGCAGCTACCATCTACCCTTTCCTGGCTTCGGGCACGTAGTGCGCGAGGGGAGCGGCTACCGCTGGCTGCCGGCGGATTGGCAGTGGACGACCTGACGACCACGCCGGGCGGGGGCGGAGTGCCTCTCAAATTGCAGGATGGCGGCTAAGGCGTGCGCGCACTGAGCACATCAACGCAATTGGTACATCCTAAGCCGTGGAGACTGGAGATGCCGTTTGTAACCTTCACCGTCCGGCGCGGCCTCAGCGCCGCCGACAAGTCCCGCTTATCGGAGGCAATGTTAGAAGCCCAGGTGGCCGCCGGCTATCACCGAGCCGACCGCTTTCACCGCTTTCTCGAGGTCGACCAGGATGACCTTCTGGTAGATCCCCGCTTCCCCGACTACGCAACGGACAGAACCGATCGGTTCATGGTCGTTGAGGTAGTCATCTCCAGCGGGAGGCCGACAGGAACCGCCGCCACCATTGCGGACGAAGCGGTCAGACTGTTCGGCGAGCGCCTACACCTCGCGCCTCAGGACATCCTATTCGTCTTCCACGAGGTGGAACCGAACCTCCCGCGCTTTCCTGCTGCGTCGATCAGGCGAGAGGCGACCGCGGATGCCTAAGCCGTCGAAGCGCGACCAGCGCGTGCAGGCAACGAAAGAGCATTGGGCGAGGCACTGGCAAGAAACGAGCCGGTCGTGATGCTTGTTTGGAAGACAACGCCGAATTGGCCTCGCTAGCCGGTTATGCAGGAGTTTGATGAGATGTCGGATGATCAGTCAGGAGAAACCACTAGCAAACGGCCATTGACGACCGCAGGGGTGGTCATCCGGTTGGGTGCAATTGGCGTAGCCGTGCTCTGCGTCGCCGGCGCATTCGCTTACACGGGGGGCTGGCTTTCGCCTCGCCGGCTGACTGAAGACCGGATGTTGGCGGCTTTCACGGACGCTGAAGGTCTGCACCCCGGGTTTCGCCGGAATCACGCGAAAGGCGTCTGCGTCAGCGGGTGGTTCGACAGCAACGGACAGGCAGTCTCGTTCTCCACGACCACCGTGTTCAAGCCGGGCCGCACCGCCATCGTCGGCCGTTTCGGCCTCTCCGGCGCCAACCCGTTCCAGGCCGATCAGCCAGCAATCGTGCGCAGCATGGCCGTTAAGTTCCTGCTGCCCGGGGCCGGGGAATGGCGGATTACGATGAACAACGAGGCAGTGTTTGGTGTGAACTCCGCGCAAGGTTTCCGCGACCAGGTCCTCGCCTCCATCCCTGACCCGGCCACCGGAAAGCCTGATCCCGCCAAGGTCAAGGCGTTCATGGCTGCCCACCCCGAGACCGTACGGGCCATGGCGGTCATCAAGCAAAGCCCGCCGTCCCAGGGCTTCGCCGATTCAACTTTCAACAGTCTCAACGCCTTCCGTCTCGTCAACGCGGCCGGTGTGTCCATTCCGGTTCGCTGGGCCACAGTGCCCATGCAGCCGTTCGCGGCAGAGTCTGCGGCGCGGTCGGCATCGAACGACGAGAACTATCTCTTCGACGACCTAATCCAGCAGATTCACCAGCATCCGTTGCGATGGCGCCTGATGATTACCATTGGCCAACCTGGAGACCCCACCGACGACGCGACGTTGCCCTGGCCTGCCGATCGGCAGCAAATCAACGCCGGCACTGTGACAATTGACGAGGTGTCGAGTGAAGACACAGGGCCCTGCGCCTACGTCAATTACGACCCGCTGGTGTTGCCGTCCGGCATCGCGCCATCCGACGACCCGCTGCTAAGTGCTCGATCGGCGGCCTATTCGCGCTCCTTCACTCTTCGTGCCGGCGAGGAGGCGGAAAAGCCCCCGAGTGCGATCACGCGGCAGGACGTACAGGCAGGAGGCAAGTCATGACTGCATACGCGGCGCGCTTCCCGATCCTGTCCCGGCTCCTGCACTGGCTGATGGCAGCGATGATCCTGGCGATGCTGTTCATCGGCATCGGCATGGTTGCCACGGTCTCCAAACGCTACGAGCTTCTGGTCTCGATCCACAGGCCGCTTGGGATCGCCATCCTCATCCTGGTAGTCGTCCGCCTAGTAAATCGTTGCCTCAATCCGCCGCCAGCGCTGCCCGACACGGTCCCGCCCGTCCAGCGCTGGGCGGCCAAGGCCTCCCACATCGTGCTTTACGCCTCGATGGTCGCGATGCCGTTAGTCGGCTGGGGGATGCTTTCGGCTGAACGTTACCCGATCGTACTCTACGGGCCGCTTCAGCTACCCTCGATCCTGCCACACAACGTCGCGCTGTATGCGTGGTTGCGATCCCTGCACACCTATCTCGCTTATTTGCTCTTCTTCACGTTCCTCGCCCATTTCGGTGCAGCCCTTTTCCACGGCCTGATCCGCCGCGATGGAGTGTTCGAGAGTATGGCGTCATGGCGTAGCAGGGCATCGAAATGAGGCAAATCCATCGTGGGATCCGCATACCCCAGGCCGAGGGCGTTCTTGCACGGATCAGCGGTTGGAGGCTGCACCATGGCGATACGATCGCGGCATGACCGCGGAAGAAAGCCACTAGAATAAGAGAGATCAGGAATGAAGAGCTGGAACGCACAAAAGACTACCCTGGCGGAGCGCCTCGCCGACGGACGCAGGTACGCTTCGGGCAAGACTATCGAAGTCGTGGATCTGCCGAATTTCCTTGAAGCGGTGATTCGGCCCGCCGACCGCGTCTGTCTGGAGGGCGACAACCAGAAACAAGCGGACGTCCTCGCCGCTGCGCTCGCCGACGTCGATCCCGCCAAGATCCACGATCTTCATATGGTCCAGTCAGGTGTCGTGCTGCCCGAGCATCTCGATGTATTCGAGAAGGGCATCGCGCGCAGGCTCGATTATTCCTATTCCGGTCCGCAGGCAGCCCGCGTCGCGCGGTTGCTATTCGGCGGCAAAATTGAACTGGGAGCTGTTCATACATATCTAGAACTGTTTGCCCGCTACTTCGTCGATCTGACGCCGAACGTTGCGCTGATCGCAGCGGTCTGCGCGGATAGGGACGGTAATCTCTATACCGGCCCCAACACCGAAGACACGCCGACGGTCGTTGAGGCGACGACCTTCAAGAGCGGCATCGTTGTGGCGCAGGTGGCGGAGATCGTCGACAGGTTGCCCCGCGTCGACATTCCGGGCGATCAGGTGCATTTCGTCGTCGAGGCGAAAAAGCCCTTCTATGTCGAGCCGCTGTTCACGCGCGATCCGGCTGCGATCACTGAAGCTCAAGTCCTTACGGCGATGCTTGCCATCAAGGGGCTGTACGCGCCCTATGGCATACGCCGACTAAATCACGGCATCGGCTTCAGCACCGCCGCGATCGAGCTGCTCCTGCCAACCTATGGCGAGAAGCTCGGTCTGAAGGGGAGCGTCTGCACCCACTGGGCACTCAATCCGCACCCCGCGCTAATCCCGGCGATCGAGTCCGGCTGGGTGGAGCAGATCCACTCTTTCGGATCGGAAGTGGGGATGGACGACTACATCCGCGCCCGATCGGACATCTACTTCACTGGCCCCGATGGCTCGCTGCGTTCGAACCGCGCCTTCTGCCAGGTCGCCGGGCTCTACGCTTGCGACATGTTCATCGGCTCCACCCTGCAGATCGACCTGCAGGGGAATTCCTCCACCGTGACCACCTCGCGCATTGCTGGCTTCGGCGGGGCGCCAAATATGGGCTCTGATGCTCGGGGACGCCGCCATCCGAGCGCGCCCTGGCTGCAGGCGGGCAAGGAGGCCGACCCCGACGGCCCGCCACCCCTGCGGCGCGGCCGCAAGCTGGTCGTGCAGATCGGCGAGACCTTCGGCGACAAGAACGTCCCACTGTTCGTCGAGAAGCTCGACGCCCTGACGCTTGCCGAGAAACTGAATCTCGAACTCGCTCCTCTGATGATCTACGCCGACGACGTCACCCACATCGTCACTGAGGAGGGAATCGCCAATCTCCTGCTTTGCCGCGACAAAGATGAGCGCGAGCAGGCGATCCGTGGCGTGGCGGGCTACACCGATGTCGGTCGCGGCCGGGATGGGAAGATGGTTCGGCGCCTGCGAGAGCGAGGCGTCATCTGTCGGCCGGAAGACCTCGGCATCGATCCGCTCGATGCGGACAGGAGTCTGTTAGCGGCGCGTTCTATCAAGGATCTCGTCCGATGGTCCGGTGGCCTCTATGCGCCGCCCTCCAAATTCCGCAACTGGTGAGAAGGAAGCTGCGATGGAAACCCTGAGCTATCGCCACAAGGCGCAAGAGCGCGCCGCTGGCTCCAAATCATTGGCCATCATCGGCGTCGTCGCCTCCGGAAATCTGGAAGTCCTGGTTGAGCGGTTGTTGCCCGATACGGAATGCCAGGTCGACATCAACACCGCGGCTGAAGGCTTCGGTGCGGTGTGGGAAGCGGTCGTTGCCGACTTCGTCGAGCGTCGCTCACCCGGCGGCTTGAAGCTCTCCATCAACGATGGGGGTGCGCGTCCAGATACGGTCGCCCTGCGCCTGGCACAGGCCGTCCGCCTGATCGAGGAGGAAGATCGATGAACGCTCGAAAATTGGAGGCGCCGGATGTGTCGCGCGTCGCAAACAGCAAGACCGTGAGCTGGTACGAGGCATCCGCACGCCAGCGGGTCCGATTGATGCTCGACGCCGGCAGCTTCCAAGAGTTCATCGGCCCGGAGCAGCGTGAACAGAGTCCGCATTTGCGGGTGTTCGATCTTCCAACGCAGTTCGACGATGGCATCGTCGTCGGGCGCGGCAGGATTGCTGGCACGTCTATATTCGTTGCTGCTCAGGAGGGGCGCTTCATGGGCGGCGCCTTCGGCGAGGTTCACGGCGCCAAGCTGACAGGCCTTCTACGCGCCGCGCGGGACACCAAGTCGGTGCCGGTGCTGATTCTGTTCGACACCGGCGGGGTGCGCCTGCAGGAAGCCAATGCCGGTGAACTGGCTATCGCCGAGATCATGCGCGCGCTCATCGAGGCGCGGATGGCGGGTGTGAAGATTGTCGGTCTGATTGGTGGCCGGGCAGGCTGCTACGGTGGTGGCGGATTGATTGCCGGCTGTTGCTCGGCGCTTGCCGTGTCCGAACAGGGCCGCATCAGTGTCTCCGGTCCCGAGGTCATCGAGACCAATCGCGGAGTGGAGGAGTTCGACTCCAGGGATCGCGCGCTGGTGTGGCGCACGATGGGTGGCAAACACCGGCGCTTGCTCGGCGGCGCCGAGGCTTTCGTCGACGACACGATACAGAGCTTCCGTAACATCACGCTGCATTTGATCGGGTCCGTACCGGGCTTCGGCTTGGACGTTCTGAAAGCCGAGCAGGCTCGCCTGGAGGAACGCCTCCAACGCTTCGGTGACTGTGCCGACGCCATGGATATCTGGAGGGCCAAAGACATCTTCGACGCGGAAGCCGTTCCGATCATGTCTTCCTCGGACTTTATCGATCTTGCCAATAGAGATGGGGACCCACGCTATGACGCTCGATGACATTCTCGCCTCATTGTTTCCGCAAGGCCACGACGTCAGGAACTACGACGGTGTGTTGCTGGGTTCGGGGTCGTTGAAGACCGGTGGCCGCGCGGTGGTGATCGGCATCGCCGATCGAACCGCGGTCGGCGTGGACGAGGCGATCCGTCTGTCGCGCCACGTGCTGAATGCGATGGAGCGTGGCGGCACTGGTCCCATTCTAGTGCTGGTAGATAGTGACAGCCAGCGGATGAGCAAACGCGACGAGCTTCTAGGACTGAATGAATTTTTGGCTCATCTCGCCAAGTGCCTGATCTACGCCGACATGCAGGGCCGCCAAACCGTGGGCCTGCTTTACGGTCACAGCGCCGCCGGCGCTTTCCTCGCGACGGCATTGGCGACCCGGGTCCTTGTGGCGTTACCGGGGGCCGAACCAGAGGTTATGGACCTGCCCTCGATGTCCAAGGTGACAAAGCTCTCTATCGACGTCCTCAAGGAGAAGGCCAAGTCCACGCCAGTTTTCGCCCCGGGGTTGGACAACCTGGCTCAGACGGGCGCGGTGCTTTCCACCTTGGACGAGAAAACCTCACTGGCAGAGCAGCTTCAGACGCTGCTCGGCAGCGATCAGGATGGTGGCGATCGGCGCGACCGTCTCGGCAAGACTCGTAGGGGACGCCCGAAGGCGGCTGATATCGCGGAGCGTGTGCATGATCTCGCACTCCAATCAAAATAATCGGAGGCCACGCCGCCACGATCTCATCTTCGTGTCGCCGGTGGCGTGGCGCTCGTTGCTTAAGACGCGAGACGATCTTGCCGGAGAGCCGCTGGTCATCGAGTGGGTCGATCGGGGCTGGCCTCTCGTCGCACGGCGCACCCTGCCCGGCGAGGCGGACGGGCTGCCGTTGGGTTTACCTTTGCCACCATTCGCCGGCAAACGACGGCTTTCGGTTCTCATCCAGCCTGAAGATATCGTTTCGACAGCACCGCCGCCCGGGTTGAGCGCCGCCATCAGCGTGGCACCGAATCGGTGGCAGCACACACTCGGCGCAGTGGTGAGCCTGGCTTCCCGGTATGGCGTGGAGGCGCGAATCTTCGGCAGTCTGGCGTGGTGCACACTCACAGGATTGGACTACCTGACTGACACTTCGGACCTCGATCTTCTCCTGCCGATCCATTGTGGCAGCGATCTTGTACGGCTGACTGCAGATCTTGCTGCAATCGAAGCTACGGCGCCTATGCGCCTGGACGGCGAATTAGTGCGCGATGACGGTGCGGGCGTGAATTGGCGCGAACTCCACAGTGGCGCGCGCGAGTTGCTGGTCAAGACCACCGATGGCGTCGCCTTGCTCGACGCGAACCTCTTCCTCAGCAATGGGACCCAGTCATGACAGCCGCTCTAGCACGACACTCACACCAGAGCGGCCCGTCCGAGGCGAGGTTTGCGAACGTTTATGAGGCAGAGGCCATCGCCGCCATTGCCGTCCGGTGCCTTCTGCGCGAGTTGGAGACTTGGCCCAAGCCCGGGCTTGTCAGCCATGTCGACTCCGGCAGCCATTCGGATATGAATTTTGGCACATTCCAGCGCAGCGTCGCCGCGATCAAGCCCTATCTACACGCCCTGACAGAAGCTGGTGCCAAGGGTCGTGGCATGGGGCGTCTCAGGATCATCGGTCTTGAAGCCGAAGCTGCGATGTTTGCCGCGACCGGGGGTATCAACACACACCGGGGTGCCATCTTCGGATTGGGTTTGCTTTGCGCGGCTGCCGGCGCCAAGGTAGGCGGGCTGGCCGATCCCACGATGCCGCTCGGCGACGTGGTGGTGAGGCTGTGGGGCAGGAATATCTTGGATGGGCCTGTGCAGCTGCACAGCCATGGTGGCGAGGCACGCCGACACTATGGAGCTGGCGGAGCGCGAGCAGAGGCCGCTCAAGGTTTTCTGAGCGTCTATCAGGTCGGTTTGCCCGCCCTACAATGGGGCGCCCTGATCGCACCAGGCGACACAGAAGCAGCCCGCGTACAGGCCTGTTTCGCGTTGATCGCCTCTCTTGAGGACACCAACCTTCTGCACCGGGGCGGCATGTCCGGCCTCCGCTATGCCCAGTGCGCCGCCCGCGTTTTTCTTGATGATGGCGGCGTGGGTACACGCAACTGGCGCGAGCGGGCTAATGTCGTGCACCAGTCGTTCGTCACACGCCGGCTCAGTCCGGGCGGGTCGGCAGACCTTCTCGCGATGACACTCTTCATCCAGGCTTGCGAAGCAGAGTTCTTCTCATGCCGCAGGTGATCTTCACGGTGCTTGCGCCCATTTTCTTCGTCATGGCGCTCGGCTATGTCGCCGGGCGAATGCGCACCATCGACAACCATCATGTGGGCGAAATCAACGCCCTCGTCATGGATTTTGCCCTGCCGGCCTCTCTGTTCGCGTCGACCGGCTCTGCCCCGCGCGGAGAGATGATGGCGCAAGGGCCGCTCTTCGCAATCCTCGGAGCGGTCATGCTGATTATCTATCTGCTCTGGTATCTCTTCGAGCGTAAGGCCTTGAGAAGATCCAGAGGTGAAGCTGCGCTACAAGCCCTGACGGTGGCAGTTCCGAACTATGCTGGGATCGGGCTGCCGATCGCGAGTACGGTCCTTGGCCCAACCGCGACCGTGTCCGTCGCGGTCGCTCTCGCGGCGGGTTCGATCCTGGTGAGCCCGTTCACACTGATGCTGCTCGAACTGTCCGTTGGCAAGGGACAGAACGATGCCGAGACCTCTGCCGCACGGGTGCGCCGGGCTCTGCGGCACGCGTTGACTACGCCCGTCGTCCTAGCCCCCGCGCTGGGGATCCTGCTCTCGCTGTCCGGATTGAATTTGGGTACCGTCGCGGGAGCCTCTCTCGATCTTATCGGACAGACGGCGGGCGGCGTGGCGCTGTTCCTGACGGGCCTGATCTTGTCGGCCCAGTCGCTCCGCCTGGACCGGCAGGTCGTAGCCGCGACCGGGACGGCCAACGTGGTCCGGCCCCTGCTGGTCGCCGCGATCGTTCATGTGCTTCCGATCCCCTCAGAGATTGCCAAGGTATCCATTCTACTGGCGGCTGCGCCGTCGGGTTTCTTCGGCATCTTGTTCGGGGTGAACTATCGGTTGGACTCGGCCCAAGTAGGCTCCACGGTGATCGCGAGCACCGCGTTCAGTATTGTGACGCTGGCGATCACCATCGCGGTGCTCTTTCCCTAATGAGGTGCTGTCGATGACACTTGCCGTCTTATGCACCGGACAGGGGCCACAGCGGTCCAATATGTTTGCCTTGACCGGCGACGCACCGGAAGCCGCGAACCTCTTTGCTCACACGGTGACCCTACTCGGCGGACGCGACCCACGCGAAATGGTTCAAACCGATCCCGATGACACTCTGCACCAGAACCGCGTCGGACAAATTCTCTGTACGTTGCAGGCGCTGGCTGCGACGGCGACCCTCCGTGATGCTTGGCCTCGCAGGCTGATCATTGCAGGTTACAGCGTGGGCGAAGTGGCGGCCTGGAGTGTCGCGGGCTTGATGGACGCCACGATGACCCTCGACCTTGTATCGCGACGTGCCAACGCCATGGAGGCATCCAGCAGGCCCGGAGACGGCTTGCTGTTCGTCCGCGGCTTGTCTTATGGCGCTGTCGAAGATCTGTGCAATCGCCACGATGCAGCGATCGCCATCGTCAATCCCGGCGACGCCTTCGTTCTCGGCGGCCCCGGTGCAGCGCTGGACATCATAGCTGATGTCGCAAAAAGGATGGGCGCCGCACGCGCCGTTCGGTTAGCGGTGAACGTGGCCTCTCACACCCCGCGCCTGGCTGCGGCCTCGTCGGAGTTCCGCAAAATTTTAGACCAAACTCCGACGAAACTTGCGCCGGACTCGAATGTGCGTCTCTTTAGCGGGATCGATGGTTCTCCTGTTGTCAACATCTCAGCCGGCTTGAACAAGCTGGCCAAACAGATCTCCCACACGGTCCAGTGGGCGCACTGCCTGGAAGGCTGCGTGGAAGCAGGAGCGAGCGTTTTCTTCGAACTCGGCCCTGGCCGGGCACTCAACGAAATGGCCGCCGGCGCTTATCCCGATATCTCGGCTCGTAGCCTGGAAGACTTCAGAACGCTACAAGGCGCGCGTGCGTGGCTCGCGCGCGTCGTCAACTGAACTAAGATAGGAGAAAGGAAGTCGGACTGCGTCCATTGTCACCTCACCAAGAGAGCGAGCCGCATCCATTGCTATCATCAATCCATTCCTTTTCGGGTACCTGCGCGGAGGTCTTGTCAGCCGAAGCTCTAGCGAAAGCGGATGGTGCGCCATTGAACGCGATGCTGTGTGAGTGGCCGCTTTGCGCCACAAGCGGTCATTCCATAACCGCCCATTCCGCGAATTGAGCCCTCAGCAAAGATCGGAGTTTCGCCAATTCCCGGCCGGAAGAGATCACGGCCTCTCGATACATCGGCCCGCCGCTGACACTGAAGCGCGCTCAGCGGCTCACTTCGGGCAATCGCGTGGATTTGCGTAATACGCTGCAATACGCGGCTGCCTCCCAACACGCAGCGGAATCGAAATTCATTTGCTAAAGGACGCTCGTCAACGGCGGGGCACTACTTTCGATACGACATGGCCCTATCGCGACCAGATTAGCCCCCTGAAGACGATCGCCGAGGGCACCGATCCGAAAGTGATTACGGAAGCCTATCGCAAGGCGCACGAGCGGCTGGACAATCCGCCCTGGCTCTATATCGTTCACGATCTCAATCCCCGCGCGATGAGTCCGAAGGTCAAGGGCTTCGTCTCGCCGCAGTCCTGGTTCGTCGATTTGACCCTCATCAGCGTGCAGTGAAATGAACGAAGTCACCCGTACCACCACCGATCCCTCCCTGCTTCCGGCGTCTGTCCTGGCGCAGGAGATCGCCGCCAAGAGATTGTCGCCCGTCGATGTTGTCGACGCGCTCCTTGCGCGCATCGAGGCTCTAGAGCCCAAGCTGCACGCTTTCGTGGACGTCTACGGCCCAAGCGCGCGTCTCGCGGCGGAGGCCGCACACAAGGCCATTCGGGCGGACCATGCGATCGGACCTTTGCATGGTGTCCCGATCGCGCTCAAGGATCTGATCGAACTTGAGGGGCAAGTCACCACCGGCGGCTCTGCCAACTGGCGCAATCGCCGCTCGGTCGTGACAGCGACCATCGCCCGCCGCATGATCTCTGCGGGCATGATCGTGCTCGGCAAGACCCACACCGTCGAGTTTGCGTTCGGCGGCTGGGGCACCAACCAGCATATGGGCACGCCCTGGAACCCGTGGGATGCGACGACGGCCAGGACGCCGGGAGGCTCGAGCAGTGGGTCGGGCGTCGCCGTCGCAGCGCGCATGGCGCCCTGGGCGATCGGCACCGATACGGGCGGGTCGGTGCGGCTGCCCGCATCCTATTGCGGGCTGACCGGGCTGAAGGTCACAATCGGGCGCATCAGCACGCATGGCATTCTCCCGCTCAGCACCACACTGGATACGCCGGGGCCGATGGCGCGTTCGGTCGTGGACGCAGCGTTGCTCTACAATCTGTTGCAGGGATCCGATCCGCTCGATCCGAATACGCACGGCATCATTCCAGCCGATCCGATGCCAACGCTGACGCGCGGCGTGCGTGGGCTTCGTCTCGGGCGCATGCCGGCGGCCGAGCGCGAGGGTGTCGCGGCCGACATGCTGGCCGCGTATGATCGCTCACTCGACGTCCTGGCAGGGTTAGGAGCCGACATCGTCGACATCGCGCTTCCCTTCCGGTTCGCCGATTGCCTCAACGCGCAAGCGATCGTGCAGGCGGAAGCCTATTTCCACACCGGCCAGCTGGCCGAGGACCCGGCGCTTCAACTGGACAGCGCGGTGCGTCGGCGCGTCCTTGGCGGCGCCCGCGTCTCCGCGCAGGATTATCTCGCCACCCGCAAGCTGCAGCGCGACCTCAAGCAGGCGATGTATCAAGCGCTCGATGGCGTCGACGCCCTGCTGACGCCGACGACGGAGACAGCCGCCATCAGGCTCGACGACGTCGACCAGGACAAGATGCCGTCGCGTTTCACGCGATTCAGCAACCTGCTGGAGATGTGTGCCTTGGCGCTGCCAAATGGTGCCACGGCGGTCGGACTGCCGCTGTCTCTCCAGATTGTGTGTCGCGGCTATGACGAAGCCATGGCCTTGCGCATCGGTCATGCCTATCAGCAGGCCACCGATTGGCATCTTCGCGTGCCGACCGAGACGCCATTGTGAGCAGCATTTTTCTTCTTTGGCTGCTGCCGTTCGCGGCCATGGCTGAAGACAGAACCGAGCTGGTCGGTCAGGTCGCAAGCCGCAGCGCGCTGCTC